>Ga0335081_10001845_pt1 | contig 33488 bp, 32 predicted proteins | sample Lox_Sample_35_FD_206713 | JGI IMG/M metagenome (GOLD analysis project Ga0335081, IMG submission 206713) | Soil microbial communities from Loxahatchee National Wildlife Refuge, Florida, United States - Lox_Sample_3.5 | ecosystem: Environmental > Terrestrial > Soil > Wetlands | place: USA...
CTCGACGGCCCGATGACGCCGGGCGTGCTTGCGGTGTTCAAGCACCTGGACGGCACGGTCGACGCGATTCGCGAATTGAAGAGCACGGGCCACCGCGACTTCACGGTCTACTCGCCGCTCGCGCGCCACGAGCTCGAGATCGCGCTGGCCCAGCCCGTGAGCCCCGTACGCGCCTTCACGCTGGTCGGCGGCATCGCGGGATGTTCCATCGGCGCGTGGATCGCGCTGTACATGTCGTATGATTGGCCGATCGTGGTCGGGGGGAAGACGATCGGCTCGATCCCGCCCTACGTCGTGATCATGTTCGAGATGACCGTGCTGTTCGGCGCCCTGACCACGCTGCTGGGCGTGTTGTTCAACATCCTGCTTTCGGTCAGGCAGCGGGGGCGGATCGCCTGGGACCCGCGATTCACCAATGATCGGTTCGGAATTTTCGTACCGGCGAGCGGCACCCAGGTCACTCGTGTCGAATCGCTGTTGAAGGAGTGCGGTGCGGAAGAGGTCCGGCATGCGTAACGGGCGGTTCGCCCTCGTGGCGTGCGGCGCACTGCTCGTGGGAGCGGCCTGCCAGCCGGAGGACGCGATCCACAAGGTCAGCTGGTTCAACGCGATGGTGCATCAACGCAGCATTCGCCCCTACGCGATGCCACGCGATCCCGTCGAGGGCACGGTGCCCATCACCGGCGTGTTTCCGGACGGGGATCTCGCGACGGCCGACCACCTAGTCAATCCGCGCACCCGCACGTCCGAGTCGGTCAATCGCGGCAAGCTTTTGTACGAGACCTATTGTCTGGTGTGTCACGGCGCGAGCGGGCGCGGCGACGGGCCGATCTCCTCCGCCTCCGGAGGACCGTTCTTCGGCGTCCGCTCCGTCGTGACCGACACCGTCGCGAAGAAAACCGACGGCTACATCTACGGGGTGATCGTGAACGCGCCGATGATGGGACGTGGCCTGATGCCGCATTACGGGGACAAGGTGCGAGGGCTAGATCGCTGGGATCTCGTCAACTATATCCGCACGCTGCAGGCGATGACGCGCCAACCGTCCGCGCAGGGCGGCGAGGGAGCGGCCCAATGACGACCACCACGGCGGCCGCGACCCGCGCGCAGCTCGCGGAAACAGCCCGCAAGGCTCCCGTGCGGACCATCGCGCTGGTCGGCGCCGCGGCGGCGATCGTGGGCGCGCTGGCGTTCGTTTGGTCGTTGAGCGGCGGGAATGCGGCGCGGGCCTGGCAATCCTACCACTTCAACTTCGTTCACTGGATCGTGATCGCGCAGGCCATGGTGATCTTCGCGGGCAGTCAGAAGCTCGCCAAGGGCCACTGGTCGGGACTCATCATCCGGTTTGCCGAAGCGTCCGTCGGCTTTCTGTTCGTGGCCCTGGTGCTGTTTCTCGGGCTGTTCGTGGGCCGCGAATATCTCTTCGGCTGGCTCCATGACACCCCGCGCCCCGACCTGGGCGGTTGGTTCACGACGAAATTCTTTTTCGTCCGCAACGAGCTGATCCTCGCCATCCTGGCGGTGCTGTCGTGGCGGTTCGTCAAGCGCGACCTCGCTCCTGACATTCAGGAGCTGGCCGAACGCCGTCCCGTCGACATCGACGCGGAAGAAAAAGGACGCATCAGCCGCGACGCCGCGATCATGACGATCGCCTATGCGTTCGGCTATACCATGCTCGGCTTCGACCTCGTCACCTCGCTGCATCATCGCTGGATGAGCAACCTGTACGGCGCGTTCTACTTCATGGGGGGCTTCCTCGGGGCGCTTGGCACGCTGGCCATCCTGTCGCTCACGCTGCGCCGTGCGATGGGACTCGAGAACCTCTACTCCGGACGCCAGATCCACGATCTCGGGAAGCTCGTGTTCGGCTTCACCGTGTTCTGGGCCTATCTCCTGTGGGCGCAGTTCCTGGTGATCTGGTACGGCAACATGCCGGAAGAGACCTACTTCATCTGGTACCGGCTGTGGGGTGCATGGCGTCCCTTCGGCGCGGCGGTGTTCATCCTCGTGTTCGTCGTGCCCTTCCTCGGGCTGCTCGGCGTCAAACCCAAGCGCTATCCGCCAACGTTCATCGGGTTCGCGCTCGTCAGCGTCACCGGGCTCTGGCTCGAGCGCTACCTCGAGATCGTGCCATCGATCAACGGCGGCGCGGGCCCTGCCATCGGTGTTCCCGAGATCGGGACGACGCTGCTGTTTCTCGGACTGTTCCTGCTCTCCTGGGCCTGGTTCGCGTCGAGATATCCGATTATCTCACCGAGATTGGCGGCGGATACCCTGAGCCGGGAACACTAACAAACGCGGAACGCGGAACTTGGAACGCGGAACATCAATACAAGGTTCGATGACTTTGCACTGATGCTCCGCGTTCCGTCTTCCGCGTTCCGCCTTTATGCCTCACCGCACTTTCTCCAGTAACCGTTCCAGCGAGTCGCTTCCCACCGGGCCTTCGATTTCGACGCGCGTGGTGCCGACGTAACGCGCCAGGCGTTCCCGGGATGCATTGGCCGGTTCATCGGAACGCGCTGCGACCTCGGGTGCCCCCCCAGCCGCGGCGCGGGGCGCAGCGGCCCGCTCGGCGGGGCGTGCGCCTTGAGCCACGAGACCCGGTGGGTACTCGTACAGTCGAATGACCGTTCCGCCCTCGAGTTGTTGTTCCACGACCGTGGCCTCTCCGCTGGCGTAGGTTCGCAGCACGGGCAATCCGGGGACCTGCGCGGGTGCTCGCGCAGCCATATCGGCGTTCATCGCGGCAGCGGCGCCCGGCGGTTCGGGACTCACGCTCGGTGCCGCGGCTCGGGGGGGGGGCGCCGCAGCACGGAGCTCGTCGCGGTTCGGCTGACTCCGGGGTGGCGCCGCAGAGGTCTTCGCCGTCGTGGACGGCGGTCCGGGAGTGGCGATTGGGGGAGAGGACGGGCTGGGCGCCGGCGCCACCATCCGCCGATCCGCCGAACCGCCGATTCGCCCGGCTTCCAGATATCGGCCCATCACGAATGCAATTGTCACGGTCGCGGCCCAGGCGAGCGGGACGCGAATCGAGCGCCACACATGCCGCGGCTTCGCGCGCGGTGGGGCAGCCTGCTCGAGGATCGCCGTGGCCCGCGCAATGAGGGCGCGTTCTTCATCGAGACGTGCGGCGCATGCCGCGCACGCTTTGACATGCCGCTCGACTTCGCGGACATCGGCGGGCGTGAGCTGGCCATCCAAGTAGGCATGGAGCGTTCCTTCGTCAACGTGCGGCATGCGCCCTGTCTCCTCTCGCTTCGTACGCTTCGACCAGCCGCCGGCGCGCGCGCGCCAGCGTCGTGCCGACGGCGCCGGACGCGAGCCCCGTGTGTTGCGCGATTTCCTCGTACGACAGCCCGGAGTCCCACAGCAGCAACACTTCCCGGTCGCGCGGCGCCAGCTGCTCCAGCGCCTGCCGCACCCGCGCGCGCTCGAGGTTGGCCTCGAGTGTTTCCGCGGACGAGGGCGCGTGGTCCGGCGCTTGCTGCGACAGGAGCGTCAAATGCCGCCGCTCACGCGCGGCCTTGCGCGCTTCATCCCGTGCCATGTTCGCGGCCACGATAAACAACCACCCCTTCGCGCGCTCGGGCCGGTGCTCGAGCGCGCGCGCGAACGCTTCCTGGGCCAGATCCTCCGCCCGCTCCTGGTCCCACACCTTGCGGTAGAGAAACCGCACCAGGGAGCGGAACGTGGTCCGGTAGAGCTCCGCGAGATCCTCAGCCATGGCCAAACGCGTCCCGCGTTCGTCTCACCGAAACTCCCTCACGATCCGCTCCAACTCCCCGTTGCCGAGCGTTTCCTTGCCGCCGTTCGCCAGTTGCAGGCTCACTCGCTTTCCCGCAACGATCACTGCCGGGGCGAGCCGCGCGGGTCCGACGAGCTCGGGGAGCGCGCCGAGCAGGGCAAAATACGCATCGCTGAACGGGGCGACCGTGACGACCGGAAGCGAGGTCGTGTGGGCGAGATCGGTCCACACGCTATCATGCAAGAAGAACAGCTTCCCGCCCGCTCGCTCGGTGCGCGTACCGCGCGATTCGGTCCGCAGCGCATCCTCGGCGGCCGCCTCGTTCAGGGTCGCCGCACCGGCCGCCGCCGCATCGCGACGTGCCTTCGCGACTGATGCGGCGCCGAATTGTGCCGCGGGTGCCAGCGCGGCCGGCATATCCGTCGGCGGACGGCGCTCGAACGCGACTACCTCGGGCTCGCGCACCAGGTACGACGTGTACTCTGTCAGAATGCCATAGCGCAGCGCCAGATCCTTGAGCTCCGTCGCAAGCTCGGGATTCATGCCGTGCAGCCGCACCTCTCGGCTCAACGCGCCGGCTTTGCGACTCGCCCAGATTTGCGCGACGTACGAGTTCGCGCCCGCCTGAGACTCGAGAACGCGCGTGACGAGATGGGGCCGTGAACCCGCGCGCAGGCCAGACATGGACAGCGACCACGGCTCCCCGTCAGGATTACGATATCGTCCGAACACCACGAGATCTTCTCCGGCAAACAGGTCGGGGAGGTTCCCGGGCTGCACGTCGTACAGCTCGGCGCCGTCCGCGGAGAGCGCAAGATCGGTGAGGACCGGACTCGCGATCTTCGTCGTGAGCTCGCCCACCGCCCGTTCGATGTCCGCGCCGGGGGCAACATACTCGCTCGCCCCGCGCGCCTTTTCCGACAGCCGATCGAGCAGAAACGTGTTCACATCGTCCCCCAGCCCGAACGTGAACACGCGGAATCCATGGCGGGTTTGCTCAGCGGACTCCGCAACGTGCTCGGGATCGGTATCGCCCACCGTGGGGAGCCCGTCCGTGAGGAACACGACCACGCCCAGCGCTCCTTCGGACGGCGGGGTTGAAAACGCTTCACCGAGTGCGGCGGCGATGTTGGTGCCGCCCTCCGCCTCGAGTCCACGCACCCACGCTTCGGCCCGCGCGACGCTGTTCGCGTCCACGGCAGACCATTGGGGGGACTCGGCGCTGACGGCCGTGGAGAAGGCGATCAGCCGGAATCGGTCTCCCGCGTGCAGAGTGTTGAGCAGCTCGAGCAGCGCGGACTTGGCTTGGCGCAGCTTTTCCCCCGACATCGATCCCGAAATATCGAGCACGGCGACAATGTCGCGGCGCGCCGTCCAACTCACCGCGTCCTGCTGCGCGACCGCGGAGGGCGGCGCGATCAGCGCCATGAAGTATCCATCGAGCTCTCCAGGACGCCGCTCGGTGACGACCGACATTCCCGGCAGGCCGCGGGTCTCGCCGAACGGGAGGAACAGCTCAACGTCGCCGTTCGCATTGGAGTCGGCGAGCGTGGCCTCGAGATGGCCGTTATGGCGGCTCAGGTTGAGCAGATGGGTCGGGGAATAGGGATCGCGCACCTGGGTCGCACTGTCCACGTCAATGTGCATGCTGCGTGGCGCGGCGGTCGGGTCCTTCGTGAACCGGAACCGCCACGCATCGCCGACGCGGTCGAGCAACTGGGTAAATCGCAGCGTGATCTTCCGCGTCTCTCCCGGGTTGATCGGGAACACCCGAGCCCGGATCATGCCGTGGCCGGCCAGCTCGATCAATGCGGGATCGCGTCGCCTGCGCACGATCTCCTCATAGATGCCGCGCGCCCGGGACGCGTCCATGACTTCGCCCTTGAGCTCGTGGTCACCCTGCCACAGCGAGAAATCGCTGAAGACCGACTCGCCGGGGAGCGCATAGAGATACGTGCCTTCATTGATCACGGACCCCGAGTTGCGAAACCACTCCTCCACGGTCACACGAGCCACCCGTCCGGTAATCGCGACGTCGACCGCACCGCGAACTTTTTGGATTTGGCTCGCTTCGATCCACCCTTGCCCGGCGAGAGGGTGGGCGGCCGGTAGAGTCGATAACAGGGTCCCGACGATGAGAACCGGTATTGAGCACCGCATGGCACCTGCTCCTGGTAAGAGATGCCATGAGAGACGTCTTTGGGCCCGAAACCAACACAACCCGCCGCCGGCGTCAGGCCGGCGACACTGCGCAAAGATTCGGGCCGGTCTCGAGCGATTCGATGTCGGCTTCGGAAGTGTCGATCAGCCCAAGGTTTACGAGCTTGAGGGTCCGATAGGCTGCGGGCGGAACGGTGTAGTGCTCCGCGAGCCAGCGCAAGAATGATGGTTCGTCCCGAAAGGCCAGCGCGGGATTGGTGTCGAGCACCGTACCAAAGGTCCGGGCCACGGCGCGGTCAGCGCGACGCTCGGATTCGCTCGCGTAGTGGGCGGGAAGGATGACGTGCTCGCGCGGCCACGCCTGTTTCGCGTGGGCGAGACTGCGCCAGAGGAGTCTCGCCCACGCATCGGGGGCTCCACCGAGGTCCGGCCGGCCAACGGATGCGACGAACAGGAAATCACCGGTAAGGATGTAGTGATCGTCGGCGATGAGCGCGATACTGCCGAGCGTGTGGCCGGGTACGTGATCGATCGTGATCGCCGCGGTGCCGAAAGCGATCGTGTCGCCCCGCCCGACGGGCTGGTACGACAGTTTGCCCGGGGTTGCATCGAACGGTGACGTGGCGTCGTCACGGTGCAGGAAATACGGAATGCCGAAGCGTTGGGCGGCGGCTCGGGCGCCGCTTTGGTAGTCCGCATGTACGTGCGTGTCGATCACGGCGACGGGTGTTGCCGAGAGGCGTTGCAGCACCGCTTCGTAGCGGTCGAGATGCCGCCCGGGATCGACGAGCAGAGCATCGCCGTCGCTCGCCAGGATGTACGACAGCGCGCCTTTCCCGACTCGATCGAGCTGCACCACGTGCGCGATTCTGCCGGTGGGCTCGAGCGCGCGTTCGATGTATACGGCCTCCCACGCCGCCATGCCACCCTGCACCGAATGCGCGTCAATGCCTCGAGCCGCCAAGAACTGGGCGACGTCCCGGCTCGAGTTCCCGTGACCACACACCACGGCGACGGGGCGGGATCGATCGATGCCGAGGGATGCAAGCGACTCGTCCTTATAGATCGCGGACGCCGTGCGAGCATGAAAGTCGAGCCCCGCGCCGAGCGAGATGTGCTGCTCCGCCACTCTGCGTGCCGAGCGCACGTCCAGGACCTGCACCGCCTCCCCGCGGTCGAGCGCTTGGGCGAGTGTTGCGGCCGGTAATTCGGAGGGAACGGCCATGGAGTAGAGTGTCACGCGGGAGTTGACAAAGCGCAACCGCGCCGTATTTCTCACGCCTCGAGTCGCAACCACAAACCAGGGGGAACGTTCCAATGCGGTGGACTGTGCTGACCATGATTGCTGCCGTGCTGCTCGCCTGCGGAGGCGAGAAGAAAACCGAAACCGCGCAGTCGACGGGCGCCCCACCCGCGCCTCCCGAGAGCGCTGCCGCCGCACCCCAGGCCGCTGCCCCCGCCGCTCCGGCGGGACCCGTCGTCGAGGTAAAGATGACCGGCGACGGAACGAAGAAAGCCGCCTTTGAGCCCCACACGCTGACGATCGCGCCGGGGACGACGGTGCGGTTCACGAACGTCACCGGCGGCCCGCATAACATCGCCTTCTGGCCAGATTCCATCCCGGCGGGCGGCGCCGCCGCGCTCAAGAACGGCATGCCGAACCAGCTCACGGATCTCGCCGGACCATTTCTCATGAAACCGAACGACACCTATGATGTGTCGTTTGCCGGCGCGCCGGCCGGGCTCTACAAGGGGTACTGCCAGCCGCACCTGGCGCTCGGGATGAAGATCGCGATTACGGTGAAGTAGTCCGCGCTCGCGTTGCGAGCGACGAACGGCCCCGGGGCATCGCTCCGGGGCCGCTTGCTTGAAATGACGGGAGCAGGGCTGGGTTTTCTCGTGGGCACGGCGTGAGGGGCGGTGAATGACGAGCATTGGGAAACGGCGTCGACTGACCAGTGGCGTGTCGGCATCGCTCCGGATGCGCACGGCCACTTCGCATTCCCCGTGTCCGTGCCGTTCTGAACGATGGGCCGCTCTTCATCGTCAGACGTCGTCGCTTAATGCCTGGCGATCGACGCAACGTCGTGATACATCAGCGCCACGAGCATGATCGAGCGGTGGTTAACGAGATGGGTCAACGCTCGGGGGGTGGGGACTGTCGCATTGCGTGTCGGGATCAGCGCTTCGCGCTTTGGGACACGTAATTGCACCTGGCGGTCAGCTGTTTGCGCGTGGCGGTCAGCTGTTTGCACGTGGCGGTCAGCTGTTTGCACGTGGGACTCGTCGCAATGGCCGGACCACTGCCCTAATCGGGCGAAGTGATCGACGAATCGTCGTGAGATGTTCCCTATTTCGACTTTTGGGTAAGGTATCGCGAGCCCGAGGTCCCCGTACACGGCCGCGGGGGTTGGTGACGGTCCGCAGCCCCGGTTAGAATACGGCCGTGATTCGCCTATTCCCGTTCGTCATCGCCGTCACGGTTCTGGGCGGCGCCGATGCGACCTCCGCCCCGAAGACTCCGGCCGCAGCCGAAGCGCGCGCGCTCGTCGATACGAAGCGGCAGGAGATCTATATCGATCTCGCCCCCGTCGACCTACCGGCCCACACGCATCACCACATGCTCGCGCAGCCGCCGGTGGCCATTCTCAAGCTACCGGTGAGCGGGTCGATTTATGGCTTCCACGTGATCATGATCGACAGCGCGGGCCATCAGATCAGCTCGGCGTTGATTCACCATTTCAACCTGATCGATCCGGATCACCGCGAGCTGTTCTTGCCGATTTCGCGGCGCATGGCCGCCGCAGGCCATGAGACCGGTGCAATGACGATCCCCTGGTTTTTCTTCGGGTTCCCGATCAACCAGGGCGAGCGCGTGCTGGCGAGCGCGATGCTCGAGAATCTGACGGATGCGTCGTACGTGCAAGCGCGGATCCGGCTGGTGCTCGAGTACACGCCTGCGGGACGACCCTGGCCCTTATTCAAAGCCGAGCCATTCCAGATGGACGTGGCATTCCCGGTGGGCGACAAGTCGTTCGACTTGCCGCCGGGCCGGTTTTCCAAGTCGTACGAGGGATCGCCGGCCGTGCCGGGAACGATCGTCGGCATCGGCGGACACGTCCACGCGTACGCCGACTCGCTCGAGTTTGTCGACGTGACGTCCGGGACCGTCATTTACCGGACGCGTCCCATCACCGATTCCGCCGGCGACATCCTGGGCGTGCCGGTCTCGCGGCTGTATCGCTGGAACCGGCTGGGCACGCACATCGAGCCCTCGCACCGCTATCGCGTGACGGTCTACTACACGAATCCCACGGGCGCAGCGATTCCGGACGGCGGCATGGGCGTGGTGGGCGGCCTGTTCGTCCCGGACCGGGGCGTGAGGTGGCCGGCAACGAATCCGAACGATTCGCTCTACCAGCAGGACTATCGTCATGCGGCGCGGCTCATTCCCGAGAGCGAACACGGAATGGACATGCACATGACGACCGAGCATCACATGCCCGCGATGCCGGGGATGCCCCATCACGGAGCCGCGCATCCCAGTGCGCCGTGACGCGTTCGCTCACGCGGCCCCGTGCCGGGAGCGTGCGTGAGCGAGCAGGCGGGGGTGTTGTTCGATTTCGGCGGTACGCTCGATGCGGACGGGCTTCCCTGGGCCGCGCGGTTTTACTCCGCGTATCGTGCGGCGGGCGGCTCGGCCAGTTTCGCGACCTTCGAGCCGCTGTTCAAGGTTTCCGACCGGGCGCTCGAACGCCTTCCCGCGATCCGCACGCTGGGCTTTCAGGCGATGGCGCAGGCACAGGCGCGACTGTTGTGCGAGCTCGTCCCCGACGGCGCGGCACTTGCGCCGGAGCGCGTTGCGGAGCGGTTCCACGCCGATTCCGTCGCCGTCGTCACGCGCAACCGCCCGCTGCTCGAACGATTGCGCCGCGCGTACCGGCTGGGCATCGTGTCCAACTTCACGGGGAATCTCGAGCTGTGTCTCACCGAGCTGGGGTTGCTCGAATTATTCGCCGCCGTCGCGGATTCCGCGCTGCTCGGCGTCGCGAAGCCTGATCGCCGCATCTTCACGGAGACGCTCGAACGGCTCGGCCTGAACCCCGCGTCGACGTGGATGATCGGAGACAATTTCGAGGCCGATATTCGCCCCGCCGCGGCGCTGGGAATGAAAACCTGCTGGATCACTCCCGCCGAGCGGCGCGCGCCCGGGGGCGTCTCACCCACGGCGCGCATCCAGCGCCTGATGGAGCTCGCCGAGATTCTTCCCGAGGCGGCGTGCACGGCCTGATCCTCGCGGGCGGCGAGGGCTCCCGCCTCGTTCACGAAGGAATTGAAACACCGAAACCGCTCGTCCAGGTCGGTGGCCAGCCGCTGATCGTGCGGCTCCTCGAGCAGCTGTCGGCGCTCGAGTGCGAGACCCTGACGTGCATGGTGCGCGCCGACCTCACCGATGTGTTCGCGGTACTTCACGGTCGCGATTTCGGCCGGCCGTTCACGGTGGTGTCGTGCCGCACACCATCGTCGCTGCACACACTCGTCGGGGGACTCGGCGCCGTGGGCGAGGGAAACGTCTTCTGCACGATGGTCGACAGTGTGATGCCGTCCGCGGACTGGCGCGCGGTCTATGATGGCGCGACGACGGCGCTCGCCCGCGGCGCCGACGCGGTGCTCGCTGTGACGCCATTCGTGGATGACGAGTCTCCTCTCCACGTGCGCACCGACCCGAATGGATTCGTTCTCGAGCTGCCGGATTCGCGTGAGACGACCGTGCCGGCCGGAACACTCGTGACGGGGGGGGTGTACGCGTTCTCTCCTGGAGCGCGCACGGCCGCCACGAATGCTCTGGCGCGCGGCGTCACCCGCATGCGCGGCTTTCTCAGGGATTTCGTCGCGCGCGGCGCGCGCATCGCGACGCTGTCGGTGGCGCGCATCATCGACGTCGATCACGCGTCCGATTTGCGTCTCGCGAATGTCTGGATGACGTCGGCCGGGCCGGGGCCAAAGGGGTAGGGGACCATCACCACGTTGATCAATGCCTGATCTCGTCGCCATTTATCGGCGGTCGTCATACTCTCCGCTGCAGCATCGCAGCAATGACACCGCCATTCTCGCGGACACGGCCGCCGAGCTCGAGCGTCGCGGCTGGCGCGTGACGAACACGCGCGAAGAAGACGTCGAGGAAGGCCGTCTGGCGTCGGGCACCCTGTACCTGAACATGTGTCAGGGCTCGCTCGCGTCGGCGCAGCTGATGCCGCTCGAATACGACGGCGCCCTGGTGGTCAACCGTCCGACGAGCGTGCTCAACTGTCACCGGCACCGGCTCGTGAAACACATGGCCGAGAGCCGCCTCGCGTTTCCGCGCACCATCATTCAACCGAGCTCCGCGCCGCCGCCGTCGAGCGACGAGCTGCGCGCGCTTTCTCCCGACGGGCAAAAGATCTGGATCAAACGGGGCGACGTCCACGCGGAACGCAAGGAAGACGTGGTGGCCGCGCTCCCGGATCAGATTCCCGATTTGCTGCGCGAGTTCGCGGCCCGTGGCATTGCCTGGGCGGCGCTGCAGCAGCACGTGGCGGGACCGGTCGTCAAATTCTACGGCGTCACCGACGGGCGATTCTTCCGGTGGTACGACGCCGAATCCGGGTATGGGAAACAGCGTCCCGAGATCGACGAAGACCGGCTCAAGGCGCTGGCGTTCGACGCCGCCGCCCAGATGGGGCTCGAGATATTTGGCGGCGATGTGGCCTTTCCCCGGCCCGACCGGCCGGTATTGATCGACATCAACGATTGGCCGAGTTTCGCGCCGTTCCGCGAGGAGGCGGCCCGCGCGATCGCGGCGTACATTCAGGACCGCATGGAGAACAGGACGTAGCGTGCTCGAAGCCCAGCGATTGATCCAGGTTCCAGGTCCGTTATCGAAGACCTTCTTCGATGCGGAGGCGGAGTATCTCGCGCCCGGTACCCAAAGCGTGGCGCTGTTCAGCCAGCTCTGTATCGACCACGGCGAAGGGGCCGTGCTCTACGACGTCGACGGCAATCGCTATGTCGATTTGCTCGCCGGCGTGGGCGTGGCGAGCCTCGGATATGCTCATCCCAAGTACGTGGCCGCGCTCCAGCGGCAGGTCGCCCGCATCCACGTGGGCAGCTTCACGACGGAGCACCGGGCGGCGCTCGTCAAGCTGCTCGCGGAGCTCGCGCCGGGCGATCTCAATCGTACGCAGCTGTACTCGAGCGGGGCGGAAGCCGTCGAGGCCGCGCTGCGGCTGGCCAAGTCGCACACCGGCCACACCGAGGTGCTCGGGTTCTGGGGTGGATTCCACGGCAAGACGGGCGGCGTGCTGCCGCTGCTCGGGTCCAACTTCAAGCACAATCTCGGCCCCCTCATGCCAGGGGCGTACATCGCCCCGTATGCGTCGTGCGCACGCTGCGCGTTCGACAAGACGTTCCCGTCGTGCGAGTGGCACTGCGTCGATTTCCTGCGCCGCAAGGTCGAGCTGGAGACGACGCGCGACGTCGCCGCCATTATCGTGGAGCCGATCCAAGGGACGGCCGGCAATATCGTCCCCCCGCTCGGCTATCTGCGGCAGCTCCGCCGTCTCGCCGACGAGCTGGGCGCGCTGCTCATCTGCGACGAGATGATCACGGGCTTCGGACGCACCGGGAAGATGTTTGCCGTGGAGCATGAAGGCATCGTCCCCGACGTGCTCACCGTGGGCAAGGGATTCGGCGGCGGCTTTCCCATGAGCGGCATTATCGCGCGCGAGGAGATCGCGTTCGCCAAGCCGTTCGCGAACCCGAGCGGCAGCTCGTCGTCCTACGGCGGCAACCCGCTCGCCGCGGCGGCAGCACGGATCACTGTCGAGACGATCGTCGAAGATGGGCTGGTCGAGCATTCGCGCCGGTTGGGCGCGCTCATGCTCGAAGAAATGAAGAGCTGGGAGAGCGAAATCCCCATCGTGAGCGACGTGCGCGGCCGCGGGCTGCTTCTCGGCATGGATCTGGTAGTGCCCGGGACGCGGAAGCTCCTGGACAAGAAGATCAGCCGATGGGTGTTTGACACATTGCTGGCCCGCGGTGTGCTCGCCATGATCTACAACCCTGAAGTGCGCATCAATCCGCCGCTCGTGATCGAGGACGACCTGGCGTTGGGTGCGCTCGCGACCATGAAGGAAGTGCTGAGTGAAGCTGCCGAACGATTTGTCCAGTAAGGGCGTGGCGGTCGAGGAGTGGATTGATCTCCACTTCTACCGCCGCATCGGGATCAAGATCGCCCGCGCGCTTCAGCCGACGGACATCTCAGCCGATCAGGTGACGCTGTGGGCGATTCTGATCGGCGTAGTCGCTGGCCACCTCTTCGTCTATCGTGATCCGTGGGTCAACGCGATCGGCTTCGTGCTGTTCGTCGTGTCGGACATCTTCGACAGCTCGGACGGCCAGCTCGCGCGGCTGCGCGGCAAGTCGACGCGCATGGGACGCGCGCTGGACGGGATGGGCGACAACATCCGGTTCGTCAATCTCTACATTCACCTGCTGATTCGGCTGAGCCTCGCCGGGTGGCACTGGCACGGGTTACTGCTCGTCGCGCTCGCGGGTTTGTCGCATTCGATTCAGTCGATGTCGGTCGATTTCATTCGCAACGCGTTCCTGCTCCTGGGCGAAGGGAAGGGCAGCGAGCTCGATCTGCCCGAGGACCTGCCTGCCGAGCCCAAGGGATTCTTCCGGCGGATCGCGGCGAGCATTTATGCCGCGTACGTGCGGACGCAGACCCAGCTGTTCCCGCGCACCCTCGAGTTGATTCGCGCGCTGCGCCGCTCCGCGGTGCGGCCGTCGTTCCGCGCCGAGTATCGCGAACGCCAGCAGCCCCTGCTGCCGATCTGCAGCTGGCTGGGCCAGAACATCCGGTTCGCGTTGCTCGGGCTCACCGCGGTCGCGGGGCATCCCCAGGCGTTTCTGTGGACCGAGGGACTCGCGATGAACATCGTGCTCGTGCTCCTGCTTTCTCTCCACGAGGCCAACGCCGCCACCCTCTCGAGCTCGCTCGAGCGGGAGGCGAGCGCCTACTGACGTTCCCGCTTCGCGACCAGGCCGTCCCCTGAAACGCTACCGCGGCGCGATCATCGGCTCAGGCGCGATCGCGCGGAACGCGCACCTGCCCGCATTCCGCGAGGGTACGGCCGACCGGATCGAGATCGTGGCAGTCGTCGATCCGGCAGACGTTCCGCCCATTCCCGGCATCCCGCTCGTCCAACGCCGGGAAGATCTCGCCACGCTCGGCCCGCTCGACTTCATCGACATCTGTACGCCCACGAGCTCGCACGTGGAGCTGACGCTGTGGGGGCTCGAGCACGGCATGCACGTCGTGTGTGAGAAGCCGGTGGCGCTCACGCGCGACGAAGCGGAGCGCATTGCCGTTCGAGCGCGCGCGAGCGGCCGGGTCGTGATGCCGTGTCACCAATACCGCTACAATCCCGCGTGGCTCCAGGTGCGCCGCTGGCTCGACGATGGAGCCATCGGACGCTGGCACCTCGCCGAATTCTCCGTGTACCGCCCGTTCGCCGACCAGGGCTCCCAGGGCGGCCAGCCGTGGCGCGTACAGTCGGGAGCGGGGCGGGGTGGGGTGCTGCTCGATCACGGCACGCACCTCATTTATCAGATCCAGGACGTCGCCGGGCCTCCCCACGGCGTGCAGGCGTGGACGGGCCGTCTGCTGCACCAGAGTTATGAAGTGGAAGACACCGCGAGCGTGTTGCTCACCTATCCCGACAGGCTCGCGCGGCTGTTTCTGACCTGGGCGGGGCGCGGTCGAGAGAATCACATTCGCTTTATCGGCCCGACGGGGGCGATCGAGTGGCAGGGCGGCGAGCTGCGTCTCGAGCGCGACGGCCGGATCGAACGATTCGATTTTTCACGCGAGCTCGACAAGGCATCCTACTGGCGCTGGTTCGCGTGCCTGTTTCAGGACTTCGTGGCTGCCATGGATGCCGGAACCCGCGAGGATGCGCTCCAGGACATCGCGCAGGTCGCCGCGGTCCTCGAACAAGCGTACGCCACCGCTCCCGCCCGCTCATGAGCGGCCGTGCCCGGCTGCTGCTGTTTGCGGCCGGTTCCGCTGTTTTCGTCTATCTGATTTCTCGCATCGGCGTTCGCGTCCTGATCGACGACGCGCGGGCCACGGGCTGGATGTTCGTGCCGATCGTGCTCCTCTACGGAGTGGCGTACGCATGCAATGCGGGCGCCTGGGCGCTCGTGATGGCGGGGGAGCCGCGCCATCCGCCGTACGGACGCGTGTACGTGTTCACGGTCGCCGGGTTCGCGCTCAATTTCGTCACGCCCATGGTCAACGTCGGCGGCGAGCCGTATCGCATGGCGGCCGTGGCGCCCTGGCTTGGCATCCGCCGCGCGGCCGGAGCGGTCATCCTGCACAACGTGCTGCGGGGTCTCTCGTTTCTCTTGAGCTGGCTCACGGCGCTGGGCCTCGCGTTCTTCATGCTGCCCGGCACTCCGGTGATCCGCGTCGGGCTCACGATCGCAACGCTCGTGCTCCTCGCGCTGACGGGCCTGCTCTTTTCGGGTCACCGGCAGGGGGCGCTCGAGAAGACGCTCAATTTGCTGCATCGCATTCCGGTGCTGCGCCGCGTGGGCCGCGCCATCGAGCCGCGGCGCGAGGTGCTGGTGCAGGTCGATACCCAGATCGCCGATTTCTATCACCGCCATCCCCAACGGTTCGCCGCCGCGCTCGCGCTCGAGTACCTGAGTCGCGTGATCTACATGTCCGAGTATTATCTCATCGGCCTGAGCATCGGCATCTCCCTGAGCTATTTCCAGGGATACATGGTCGGCAATCTTTCGTCGCTGTTTCAGAACCTGCTGTTTTTCATCCCCTACGAAGTCGGATCGAAGGAAGCCTCCCTGTATGTGTTGTTCGACATGCTGCATTTCGATCCGCAGCTCGGGTTCTACACGGCCATCGTGACCCGGCTCAGAGACCTGGTGTGGATCGGCATCGGGCTGCTGCTCGTTTGGAGCACGGGACAACGCGCCGCATCCCCCCGACCGGAGACCCTGCCATGACGATTGTCACGCATTTCCTCGCCACGACGCTCGGTGTCCAGGCGCTCGGGCTCGAAGGGCGGGAAACCGCGCTCGCGTATGCCTTCGGAATGGGCATCGACGTGGACCACGCCGTCAAAGCGCCCTTCTATCTCCGCGCGGTGGGGCTCAAGAACAAGAAGGATTACTACTGGCGCTCGTCGCTTCAGGAGCCGATTGCGCTGGCCTGGATCATTCCCTTGGCGTGGTATTTCGGCACCATTGTGCCGATCCTGTTCTTCGTGATTCACATCGCGATGGACTACAGCGTGCGGTTCGAGAAAATGCCGTTCTACCCGTTCTCGCCGTACGTGACGCGCGGCTGGCTGACGGGCATTCCCGACCGCGTGAAGGAGGGAGTGCTGTTCGTGGTGCTGCTCGCCGCCAACATCTGGCTGTTCATGGCGCGGCGTAATGTTTGATTTCGCGCCGGGCATCGGCCGGTTCTCCGACCGGGTGCTCGGGCCGCTGATCCGGGTTGGGCACGAGCGGCTGGGGCTCGAGCCGCGCGGCGCGAGCTGGAGCGCGTTTGTGGCCAGTGTCGTGGCGGCGGCGCTGATCGCCACGGGGCGGCTGTACGCCGGGCTCGCGTTCATGGCGCTGGGGCAGGTGCTGGACGGCGTGGATGGCGGGATCGCGCGGCGGTACGGGCTGCAATCGGATGCGGGACGGCGCCTCGACGAAGCGCTGGACCGCACATCCGAAGCGGCGATCTTCCTCGCGTTCGCGGTCACGGGCCTGGTGTCGCTCAAGCTCGTGCTCCTCGCACTGATCGCGATCTTCCTGCTCTCCACCGTGTCGCACCGTTCCCGATTCGACCCGGGGTTCAAGCGGTTCGCGCTGTACTTCGGGGTGTTGCTGCCCTACCCGTTGCTGTTCACGGTGATCTTCATCGCGAACCTGGCGGGGTTTGTGGTGGGGATGCTGATCATCGACTGCCGGTTTCAGGTGCGCATGGACGAGCTGGGAGGCGATCTCGATACGGTGGCCTCGCGGGCCGCGGCGTTAGAGCGGCGCGGGGGGGACGGGACTCTCGAGATTGGCGGTGCGCCCGACCGGAGCCGGGAGCGCTCGCGCGCGTGACCAGCCGGCGCTGATCGTCGTCAACACCGCCACGCCCAGCAGCACGCCCGAGAGTGCATCCACGCCGTAGTGGAATTGGCCGTATACCACGCCAAGGATCAAACCGATCGTCAGGGGCAGGAGCGTAAGCCCGAGCGGCCTCCAGAAGCGCAACGCGCACAGCATGGCGACGAGCGCGCCCGCCACGTGCGACGACGGGAACGCCGCCCCCCACGAATCCCCCATGTTGAGCAGCCGCTGCGCCGCACGCGCGGGCCAGACCTGCGTGGCCGCATTGTGGGCCAGGGCGAAGCTGTAGCGCGGTCCCGCCACGGGGAAGAACAGGAAGATCAAGTAGCAGACGTAGAACGTCGTCACGACCGCGAAGATCGTGGCGCGCGCCGCATCACGTCGGCCTGAGAGCCAGAGACCGAGCGGGGCAAACAGCACGATCGCGTAGTAGGACAGATAGCAGATGTGCAGCACCCAGGAGAGCACCGGGTTCGGCATGTCCCGAATCCAGCGGTACGAGATCTGGCTGCCGAACACCCACCGTTCGAGATGCTGAATGGCCCCGTCGTGCGCGTAGCCAAGATCGAGGTTGAGCACGCCGACCTCGGCATACAGCGCGAACAGCAGCGCGCAGGGGTACCATGTGCCCACGATCTCTCCAAAGTGACCGGCGGCGCGGGCGCGCGGCGCCAGGACCACGAGTGCCACCACGAGGGCATGCGCGACGAGCAGCCACTTCCAGCCGCTCGAATCCTGACTTGCGAACAGCAGCACCGCGCTCGTCGCGACGGCGATGTACAACAGCGTCGCGAAGTCGACCGCCGTGTGATTCCGTTCACCCGTCACCTGAGCCACCCTTCCTGACGATACCAGCGCGCCGTGCGCTCGAGCCCGGTCGCGAGATCGATCTGTGCACGCCAGCCTGTATCCCGCGTCAGCGCATCGGCGCGGCAGGTCCAGGCCGGGGCCAGAAATTCCGGGGCCCGCTCCGCCGAAAGCACTGAGGCCTGACCCGCGACGCGCGCGGCCGCCCCCACCACCGTCAAGAGCACGCGCGCGATCGGAACCGGAATGGGGATGACGAACGGCTTGGCATGCCCGACCGCGCGCCCCACTTCGAGCCCCAGGCCGCGCGCGGTCGTGATCTCCGGATGGGCGGCGAAATATACCCGTCCCTGGGCTCGAGCGGTCTCCGCGGCGGCAGCGAGGGCCTGCGCGAGATCCGCTCCATGAATCGCGGAGAGCTCCTGCGAGCCGTCACCGAACAGGGGCAGCACGCCCCGATTCGCCAGGGCGAAAATGCGCAGTGTCGCGCGATCCCATTCTCCATATACGATCGGTGGTCGCACGATCGTCCAGGGCAACCCCGCCGCGCGCACCAGCTCCTCCCCGGCCCGCTTGCTCTCGCCATACGGCGTGACGGGGTGGAGCGGGGAGGACTCGTCGAGCGGGCGTCCCGGGACCGTCGGGCCCGTTGCCGCAATGGACGAAACGAACACGAAGCGCTGCACCCGCGCCGTCCGATTGGCCTCCTGGGCAGCGGCGAGAACGTTGGCGGTGCCGTCACGATTGGCCCGGATGAACTCCGCGGCATTCCGTCCGGCGATCACGCCGGCGAGGTGAATGATCACCTCCGCGTCGGCGCACCCCTCACGCAACGCTTCCGTCGTGTGCAGGTCGCCGCGGGCGAGCCGTACGCCACGCGATTCGAGCCCGGCGCATTTCTGCGGGGAACGAACCAGGCAGGTGACGTGATGACCGCGGGCGAGCAGCGCACTCACGAGGTGGGTTCCAATGAAACCCGTCCCGCCCGTGAGAAAGACTTTCACAACGGCTTGTCGTACACTCGGTAGGTCTTGTAGGGAACGAAGCCGAGCCGCGTGGACGCGTTCACCATGGCGGCGTTGTCCTCGAGGATCCAGCCGGCTTCGGCCCAGTGGTATCCCTTCGCGGTGCCTCTTTCCCAGATATGGTGGTACATGAGCGCGTCCACGCCGGTCTGGCGGTACTCCTTGAGGACGCCGAGGAGCAGTACCCGGAGCCGCGTCAGGTGGCGCGCGTTCCAGAGAATCCTGAGAATGCCGGGGAACAGCCGTCCGGACGGATTTTTCTTGAGCGCGACGTTCAAGTCGGGCAACGCGACGCCGAAGCCGATCACTTTGCCCTCGCGCTCGGCGAAAACGACCAGGTCGGGGACCACGACCGGCTTGAGCTGCTTGGCGAGGTGCTCGATTTCCTTGTCCGTGAGCGGGATGAAGCCCCAGTTTTTCTCCCACACGTCGTTGTACAACTGCTTGATCAGCTCGACCTCATGGTCGAACCGCTTCATGTCGAGTGACCGCAGCGTGATGCCCTTGCGATCGGCCAGGACTTTCGCCGCCCGCGTGAGCCGCTCGGGAACGCCGTGGTTGGTGGACTGGAACGCGATCAGGTCCTTGGCCTTCTTGAATCCGTAGTGCTCGTGCAGTGTGACGTAGCCCTCGGGGTTGTGCGGCATCATGAGGACCGGCGGCGTATCGAAGCCGTTCACGAGCAGTCCGCAGTCGTCATTGATCGACGGATTCATGGGCCCGCGCATGGTGTCGAAGCCGCGCTGCTTGAGCCACACCGCGGCGCGGTCGAACAGGGCATTCGCGACGGTCTGGTCCTGGTCGGCGCACTCGAAGAACCCATAGAATCCGACGCGGTCGTGGTGTTCCTTATTGTGGGCGTCGTTCTTGATCGCAGCGATTCGCCCGACGACCTTGCCGTCCTGCCGAGCCAGAAAGCACTGCACCTCGGCGTGCTCGAAGAACGGATTTTTTTTGGGGGAGAGGATGGTGCGGACATCCATGCGCAGCTGCGGCACCCACAGCGGGTCGCCGCGATACCGGTCGTATGGAAAGGCGATGAAGCGTTCGAGATCGCGCCCGTTCGAGACGGGCACGATCTCTACGTTACTCAGATAACCCCCAGCTCGGTTCCGAGCCGGGCGAAGGTGTCGAGCGCCTGCTCGATTTGTAGCGGGGTGTGGGTGGCCATCAGGCTCGTGCGCAGCCGGCATTGCGAAGCCGGGACCGCGGGCGGGACCACGGGGTTCGTGAACACGCCGGCGTCGAACAGCTTGCGCCAGAAGAGGAACGTCTTCTCGAGCGGACCGATCAAGACCGGCACGATGGGCGTCTGCGTGGGCCCGATATCGAAGCCGAGGGAGCGCATGCCGTCCTGGAGGATCTTGGTATTGGCCCAGAGCCGCTCGCGGCGCCAGGGCTCCTGCTGCATGATGTGGAGCGCCTCGAGCACGCCGGCCGTGTTGGACGGCGGGAGCGCGGCCGTGAAAATCAGCGGCCGGCAGTGGTGCCGCAAAAAGTGGATGACCGTCTCGGAGCCGGCCACGAAGCCACCGATCGAGGCGAGGGACTTGGAGAACGTCCCGACGATCAGGTCGACCTCGTCGACGCGATTGAAATGCGCTGCGGTGCCGTCGCCCCGCGGGCCCAGCACGCCGACCGCGTGGGCGTCGTCCAGGGCCAGCGCCGCGCCGTAGGTCTGCGACAGTTTGAGCAGCGCGGGCACGTCGGCGATGTCGCCCTCCATCGAGTACACGCCGTCCACGATGATCATCATGCCCGTGCTCGAGCCGACCTGTTGCATCCGGCGCTCGAGGGCCGCGAGGTCCCCATGAGTGAAGCGAATCGTCTCGCCGTGCGACATCTTGGCGCCGTCGACGATCGAGGCGTGATCAAGCTTGTCGAGGAACACCACGTCCCCGCGGCCGACCAGCCCGGAAATGACGCCCAGGTTCGCTTGATAGCCCGTGGAGAAGACGAGCGCCGATTCCTTGCCGAAGAACTCTGCGAGCTCCGCCTCGAGCTGCTCGTGCAGGTCCAGGGTTCCGTTCAGAAACCGACTGCCGGTGCAGCCTGAGCCATAGCGCTCGAGCGCGGCGGCGGCGGCGGCGAGCACGGCGGGGTGGTGCGTGAGACCCAGGTAGTTGTTCGACCCCATCATGATCCGGGGCTTGCCCTCGATCATGACGACGGTGTCTTCGGAGCGGGAGATCGGTTTGAAGTAGGGGTACAGCCCCGCGGCCTGTACCTCGCGCGCCTTGGTGAAGCTCCTGCACTTATCGAATAACGCGATGTTCTGGAGGGTCTCAGTGCCCACGATGGTGCCTCAGCCTGGGGTTGAAACTGGGGTAGAGCTTAGTCGTCACTCCGACAAATGGCAAGGTGCCGATCTCACAGTGAGTTAGCATGCGCCAGGTGAGTCGCATAACTTGTACCCCTCTTCATTCAAATGGAGTACGGTGCGCCGCGCGGGCGCGTTCATCTTGTTCTTGTACGCGCCGCCCTCGATGGTGGCTGCGCAGGATTCCACGCGCACGTTCTATCGCGCGGGTTGGGGAGACGTCGCGTCGGTGGGAGCGGCGGGCGTCTCGTACTTCCTTCCCGCCGCGCTCAATCTGCCGAAAAACGGTCCGTCATGTGTGCCGTGCGATCCGGCCACGCTGCCCGCCATCGATCGCGGGGCCATCAACCCCGAGTCACAGTCGCTCGATGTCGCGAGCACGGTGACCCTCGTCGCCGTGGGCGGGTTCACGGCATTCGAGTCGCTGCGCGGACTCACACCCGAGCAATGGCACGGCAACTTCGCGGTGCTGGCGAACAGCGCCAGCTGGACCGCGGCATCCGTGGAGTGGATCAAGGTGCTGGTACATCGCGCGCGGCCGGTATTGTACACCAGCGCGGCGCCCGAGGCAGCGACGGATCTGGACAACGTGCAGTCGTTTCCGTCGGGGCACACGGCGCTGGCGTTCGCCGCGGCCACCACGTACGCCGTGCTTGCCGCGCGCCAGCATTTCCCCCACCGGACACGCAACTCGATCATCCTGTACGCGGGTGCCACGGCCGTCGGCGTGCTGCGCGTGCTGGCCGGAAAACACTTCCCCACCGACGTGCTCGCCGGCGCGGCGCTCGGGTCGGGCATCGGCTGGGTCGTTCCGATCATTCATCCCACGCTGCCCTGAGTGCCTGACGACGCCAGAGTGGACGAGCCCGAGCTGCCGCGCGTCATGGGGCTTCGGGATGTCGTCTTGTTCAACATCTCGGCCATCGTGGGGCTCCGATGGCTCACCACGGCCGCACAGTTTGGGTTCGCGAGTCTCGCCCTCTGGGTGCTCGCGATGCTCATCTTCTTTCTGCCCTCGGCGGCGGCGGTCCGTGAGCTGACCGATCTCGACCCGCGGGCCGGCGGGATCTATCGCTGGGTGAGTCAGGCGTTTGGTCCGCGACACGGGTTCATCGCGGGCTGGGGATACTGGGTCAACAATCTCTTCTATTTTCCGTCGCTGCTCGTGGCCACCGCGGCGATCGCCGCGTATATCGGAGGCCCGGGCGCGGTGCATTTGCAGGACGATGCGCGCTTTGTGGCGTGGATCTCGCTCGCCGGACTGTGGATCGCGGTCATCGCGAACCTGGTGGGACTCAAGGTCGGGCGGCAGCTGCAGAATATCGGGGGATTCGGCGTGTGGGTGCCGGCGTTGATGTTTGTGGCGCTCGCGCTCTACGGATTCACGCGGCGTGGATCTGCCACCCCGTTCACGGCGTCTCAATTGCTGCCGCGGAAGTTCGACTTCGGCCTCATCAACTTTTTCGCGACCATGACGTTTGCGTTTGCGGGACTCGAGCTGGCCCCTTCACTGGGTGGTGAAATTCGCGACGCCGCGGCCACGGTGCGGCGCGGCGTCGTCATTTCCGGGTGTGCGATCGTCGCCACCTATGTGCTCGGGACCTGGGCGATGCTGGTGGCGCTGCCGCCCGACCAGGTGAGCATCACGAACGGAATGCCGCAGGCCACGGCGGCGTTGATTGCGCGCGCGGCCGACCCGAGGCTGGCGCCGCTCGCCATCGTCGTGGCGATGCTCCTCGTGCTCGGGAATATCGGGGGCGTCGGGGCCTGGCTCGCCGGGTCGGCACGCCTGCCGTTCGCGGCCGGGATCGATCGCGCGCTGCCGGAGGCGTTTGCGCGGGTGCATCCGCGCTGGCAGACGCCCCATGTGGCGCTGCTCGTTCAAGGGGTCCTGGCCACCGTGTTCGTGCTCGCCGGGCTCTTCGGGGCCACCGTACGGGACGCCTACGTCACATTGACCAGCACCACCATCATTCTGTTCTTCATTCCGTACCTGTATCTCTTCGCGGCGTACCTGAAACTGCGCCGGAACCGGACCGTGACGAGCGCGTGCACCGGATGGATCGGGCTCGCCGCCGTCGCGCTGTCGATCGCCCTCTCGATCGTGCCGCCGGCCGTGGAGCAGCCGTGGATCTTCGAAGCAAAAGTGATTGGCGGCACACTGGTGTTTCTCGGCCTGGGCGTCGGTCTTGCGGCGCGCGGTGTGAGAGCCCGTACAGCGGCGGGTGTCCCATGAACGCCATCATTCCCCGCATGGCCTGGCGCGTGCTGCTCGTCTCGGTACCGTGGGCGGTGACCGCGGGCGCCCAATCACCGGCGCAGTTGCCGCGGCGCGAGATCCCCGGGCACGATTTCAGCCCCAATGGCGTCTGGCGCGGCCGGGTCCGCCAGGTGCGCGCTCGCCGCGCACAGCTGCTTGCGGCGCGACAATTCTCGGCGCTCAACGCGCGACCAGCCGCCCCGCTGCCGCCCGGCGCGGCGCTGACTACCGTCGTGAGCGGCTCCGTGGTCGAGCCCGTGGTCCTGTTCAAGTTCCGAGACACGCAAGGAGCGGCGCTTCACGGCGACAGCACCGCGTACGATAGTGTGCTCTACGCCACGACCCCGCCGAACGGCCGTCCGTATACGGTCCGCACCTACTACCAGGAATTATCGACGATCAGCGGGAGCGGGCCCTTGATGACGATTACCGGGACGGCATTCTCGTTCGTCACGCTCGATTCGAACGAGGCGTACTATACGGGCGCCGCCGGATCCTGCACCGGCAATCCGTTCGGCACATCGAATTGCAACGGGCTGTTCAGTTTCAGCGCGTACACCCACATGCAGGGGGGCCTGCGGGAAGCACTCGCGAAACTCGACGCTAACGTTGACTGGACGCAGTTCACCTCGCACGGCGACACGCTCGACCTCGTTGTGTTCGCGCACTCGGCCAAGGACGGGGCGTGTGGCGGATACAGCTACCCCAACGCCTCCCAGGCGAACACGACCAACAACCACCTCTGGTCACACCGCGACGTCCTGCAGACGCCGTATCAGACGCACTCGATCGGACCCGGCGGGCACCCGCTGACGGTGGTCGACTACATCCTGGAGAGCGCGGTTGGCGGCGCGAGCGCGTGCGACACGACGCAGCTCATGCCGGTCGGCACGGTGGCCCACGAGACGGGGCACGGGTTCGACCTCCCCGATCTGTACGACACGCAAGGGTCGTCCGAGGGTGTCGGCGAGTACAGTCTCATGGGCAGCGGCAACTACACGTCGCCCTTCAGTCCGTCGCGCATGGACGCCTGGTCGCTCTCCCAGCTGGGATGGGTCAACGTCGTCCCCCTCTCGTCGCGCGGCGACTACCAGTTCTCGAGTGCCGGGACATCGGACACCGTGTTCTATGTTCGCCCCACCGGCTCGAATCCGCGGGGCGAGTACTACCTCATCGAGAATCGTGAGGGCGTGCAGTCGGACAGCTCCATGATTCATTTCCACTGCCAGGTGTGGTACAACACCGCATCGCCGCCGCCGTGCGGCGGCGGGATCCTGATCTATCACATCGACTCGACCCAGGTCGCGAATCACGGATTCACCGTCGGTAACACGGTGAACTCAGGAGCGATTCACGGCGTGGAGGTGATCCAGGCGGATGGGCGGAGCGACCTGGATCTGGGCAGAAACCGCGGCGACGCCGGAGACCTCTATCCGGGGCCGACCGCCAATACCACGCTCTCGGTCAGTACCAACCCCGCCGCCACGAAGAACGTCGATCATTCGTTCGCCGGATTCGTGCTGGACTCGATTCATGCGGTCGCCTCGACCATGGCGTTCCGGCTGCGGTTCGGCCAGCCCAGTCTCATCGAGGCCACCGATACGCTCGCCGTCGTGCAGGTCGATGCGAAGAATTTCACCGTGTACCGCGATCTCCTGGACAGTGGATCCGTGCACACCATCGCGATTGCCGACACGCAGTACACGGGCAACGGGCGCACGAGGGATGTGTTCGTCTCGTGGAACATCGGGGGAACGAATCCGCGCATGTTCACGATGGGGGCCGCGCCCGACACCATCATCGCGAACCTGGCGTCGATTCATCAGCTCACCTATGGCGGGTCGTCGTCGCGCGCGGATGTGACGGCGAGTCCCACGGCCGATACGAGCGGCATCTTCCTGGCGCAGGGCACCACCGTCACGCTCACGGCCACGGCGGAGTCCGGTTCGGTGTTCGCGGGCTGGAGCGGTGATACGACGAGCGCTGCGGCCACGCTGGTACTGTACATGCCGCACCCGTATACCGTGACCGCGAATGTGGCCGGTCCCTACACCCTCGCGAGTCTCGTGGGGGAGCTTGTCGGCAACGGGATTCTGACTACCGTGGACGTGAATTATCTGGACCAGAGCGGCAACAAGAACGGCCAGTTCGATGTGGGGGATTTCCTCGCCTGGTTGAAGACGAACGGCGCCGCGCCTGCGGCTCCAGTGAAGCAGGCGGCGCGGCGATGAAACGACTCGCGCTCGTCCTCGTGCTTGCCCTGGTGCTCGCCTGCAGTCAGGACAACGCGCCAACGGCGGGGATCCTGAACGTCTCGTTCTCCACGCCGAACGCCGGTGGGGATGGAGCGGTGCTGCTCAGCATCGCCGGGCCGCAGGCGCTGACCAGCGCGGCGACGGCGTCCGGTCTCACGCTCTACTCGCTGGGCGCGCCCTACGGCACGACCAATCGCTTCATCATCGTCGGGACGCTGCCCTCGTCCACGATTCTCACGATCGGCGTGGCGGACGTCTCGAAGGCCAGCTCCTACACGGTCTCGATCAGCCAGGTTGCCGCGAACGATTACTCGCTGCGCAGTCTCGTCGGGTACTCGGCGGCGATCACGCGCTAAGTCACTCACTCCGTCGTACAAACCACCCGCCCTCCGCCAGGGCTCCCGTAGCGGTCACGACCGCGAGCGTATCGGGACCGGCGCGCGTGGCGCGAATCGCGATCGGCTCCGCGTTGCCCCGCGCGAACGGAATCGTGAACCGCACATCGCTGTCCGCGACGATGCCGCGGATCGGTCCGAACGTGCCCGGGCGCGCGCCCATATCGCCCGCGAACCAGCGGGCCACGTGCCCGATGAACTCGTTTCCTCGAATCGAATCGATTGCGATGGTGAGTAAGAGCCCTGCGCCCGACTGCGGCATGGAATCGGGACGGTGTTGGCGCGCGCTCACATACTCCCACATGCCGAGGAGACGGAGCGCGCCGGAATCGGGTCTCAGGGACTGGGCTTCGGGCGGGCCGGGGGGGCCGGGGGGGCCGCTCGTGCCCGGCTTCGGTTGATGACAGGACGACAGAGCCCCCCCAGCGGCCGCTGCCGCCAGGAGGGCTTGCAGAACCAGTGCGGGCTTAGTGCGCGCCCGAGAGCGCGGCCGTCTTCTGGGCCACACCGTTCAAGAGCGACGTGAACGAGGCGATGAACTTCTGCACGCCTTCCTTCTCGAGCTCGAGCGTCGCCTGGTCGAGGTTGATCCCTACCGTCGCGAGCTTCGCGATCTGGTCCTTGGCTTCGCGGATGGCCTGCGCCGTGATGCGAACCTCGGGCTTGCCGTGGTCGCGGTAGGCGGCGAGCGTGTCGGGCGGCAGCGTGTTGACCGTATCCTTCGCGATCAGCGCCTCGACGTAGTAGACGTCGGGGAGAGCCGGATCCTTGGTGCTGGTGGATGCCCACAGGGGGCGCTGGACCCGCGCGCCTTCTTTCGCGAGCGCTTCCCAACGGGGCCCTCGGAACACCTGCTGGAACGCTTCGTACGCCACGATGGCATTCGCGATCGCGATCTTGCCACGCAGCGACTTGGCGGTGGCGTTCCCCTTGTCGAGAATCGGGTCGAGCTTTGTGTCGACGCGGCTCACGAAAAAGCTCGCGACCGACGCGATGCGGTTGATGGGCTCGCGCTTCGCCCGCCGCTGCTCGAGCGCCGTGAGATACGCCTCCATGACCTGGCGATGCCGTTCGACCGAGAAGAGCAGGGTGATGTTCACGTTGATGCCGCGGGCGAGCGAGCGCGTGATGGCCGGCAACCCTTCGGCCGTGCCGGGAATCTTGATCATCACGTTGGGCCGGGCGACGGCGATCCAGAGCCGTTGCGCCTGCTCCACCGTGGCTTCGGTGTCGTTGGCGAGGTCGGGCGACACTTCGATCGAAACGAAACCGTCCTGCCCTTCGGTGCGGTGGTACAGCGGCAGGAACCGGTCGCAGGCCGCCTGGACGTCCGACACCGCCATCTGCTCGAACACGTCGGCGGGTTTCCGTCCTTCGTCCGTCAGCCGCCGGATGTCGGCATCGTAGCGGTCGCCCGTGGCGACTGATTTCTCGAAGATCGTCGGATTGGTCGTCATCCCGCGGAGCCCGTCCTTGTCGATCAGGCGCTGGAGCTCACCGCTCTGCAGCAGATCGCGCGTGATGTAGTCGAGCCAGGGACTCTGGCCCAGCTCGCCCAAGCGCACCAGCGGATTCATCGTCTCGTCCTCCCGGGGGTGGTTAACGCAGGCCGCCTGCGACCGCCAGGTCGGCATCCTGGAGCATGCGCTCTTGCTTCAGCGCGAGCGCGCTCGCCTTCACTAGATAATACGTCAGCACCAGCTGGGTGACGGCCAGCGGATTGGAGCGGCGCTTGCGGTCGCCATCGTTGAACACGCCGAGCTGGTCGGAGCGCAGATGCTTGGCCGCGGGCATGTGGTCCCACATGCGGTCTTCGATCGCGCGCGTGGCGGCGTCGGAGATGTTGCCTGAGATCTCGAGCAGGTCGGTGCCCTCTTCGCCGCGCTCGAGGCGCAGGTACGGCGCGTTGCCGTTCTGCTTTCCATCCGCCGCGGCGAACGCCTCCTCCAAATCGGGGAGTGGAATCGGGTGGCGCAGGATGATGCGCACGTTGAGCTTGGTATTGTCCTCGGTCTTGCGGTATTCGACGCCGGGATAGAACGAGATCACCATGTCGGCCTTTTCGCGCTGCGGCATGACGTAGGTCTCCGAGTCGTGCCGGCGATGCTCGAGCTGCTTCATTACTTCATCGCGGGTGTAGCCGCGCTTCGAGGTGTCGCGGTTCACCTTCCAGGCGATGCGCAGCTCGGGATCGGGATCGAGGAACACCGACACGTCCCACTGGCGGCGCAGTTCTGCATTGAACAGGCCGTGCAGGCCGTGCATCATGACGATTTGCCGGGGCTGCACGATCTCGGGCTTCCCGAACGTGCCGTCGGTGTGATCGTAGACCGGCTTGAAAATCATCTCGCCGCGGCGGAGCAGCGCCACGTGCTGCGCCATCAGGTCGAGGTGATTGCACTCGGGATCGAGCGCCGTGATTTTCTTCGCGGTGCGGCCGATCCGGTCGTACGAGTGATAATCGTCCATGCAGATGTCGGTGACGCGCTCCTCTCCCAGGATGGAGACGCATCCGTTCGTCAGTGTGGATTTCCCCGCGCCTGAATCCCCGACGAGGCACAGCATGATCGGACGTCCCGCACGGAATGGCATGGCCACCTCGCAGTATGGAACTGACTTCGTGAAATAATTCACAAGTAGGATGCGCCACGCCGTGACCCGGCGCTACGGGCGTTCAGGTTAGGAGCAATGGGTGGGGCGGGGGGAAGGGGGACGCGGGAACGGGAGCCTTCCCCCGGCGACTGTTCCCTCTTCCGCTTTCATAATCGGGCGCTACTCTTGTGAAGCTGCGCAACGCTTTACACGAAGCCGCCACGAGCCGCTCGCGATCTCATCGTTCTCGCGGGCGACCCGGTGCGTGTCGTCACCACCCTTTCTGGGGGGATCACCATCCCCCCGGGCCCGTGCGGTAAGGCAGGTTGCGCATGGCGCTCGATTCTCGATATCGTAGTGGACGCTTGTGAAAGAATTCACATACTTGGAGGCCTTCCAATGGCTGGGTCTGGAAACAACAAGAACGTAAAGAAGAGCCGCTGGTCGGCCGGCGTGACGCCGTATGCCGAGATGGGCTACTACAAGCCCGAATACGAACCCGCGGCCAGCGACATCCTGTGCGCGTTCCGGCTCGTCCCCCAGGAAGGGGTCGAACCCATCGAGGCAAGCGCCGCAGTCGCCGGCGAGTCGTCCACCGCGACGTGGACCGTCGTATGGACCGACCGGCTGACGGCCTACGAGAACTATCAGGCGAAATGCTACAAGGTCGAGCCGGTCCCCGGCACCAACCAGTACATCGCCTACATCGCCTACAAGATCGACCTGTTCGAAGAGGGCTCGATCGCGAACCTGACGTCTTCCATCATCGGCAATGTGTTCGGGTTCAAGGCGCTGAAATCGCTGCGGCTCGAGGACATGCGCATCCCGCCGCATTACACGAAGACGTTCCAGGGCCCCGCGCACGGCGTCATCATGGAGCGCGAATACCTGAACAAATACGGGCGCCCGCTGCTCGGCGCGACCGTAAAGCCCAAGCTCGGCCTCTCCGCGCGCAACTACGGCCGCGTGGTGTACGAGGCGCTGCGCGGCGGCCTCGATTTCACGAAGGACGACGAGAACATCAACAGCCAGCCGTTCATGCGCTGGCGTGACCGCTTCCTCTTCAGCATGGAAGGGGTGGCGCGCGCGATGGCCGAAACAGGGGAGATCAAGGGCCATTACATGAACGTGACCGCGGGTACGATGGAAGAGATGTATGAGCGGGCCGAGTTCGCAAAGGCGATCGGCAGCGTGATCTGCATGATCGATCTCACCATCGGGTATACCGCGATTCAGTCCATGTCCAAGTGGGCGCGCGCGAACGGACTGATCCTGCACCTGCACCGCGCGGGCCACGGGACGTACACACGCCAGAAGACGCACGGCGTGAGCTTCCGCGTGATCGCGAAGTGGATGCGGCTCGCCGGAGTCGATCACATTCACGCCGGCACCGTGGTCGGCAAGCTCGAGGGCGATCCCAACGCGACCCGCGGCTTCTACCGCACGCTGCTGTGCGATCAGACCAAGCCCGACCCCACGCTGGGTCTGTATTTCGAGCAGGATTGGCACTCGATGCCGGGCACGATGCCGGTGGCGTCAGGCGGCATCCACGCCGGCCAAATGCATCAGCTGCTGCACTATCTGGGCGATGATGTCGTGCTCCAGTTCGGCGGTGGCACGATCGGTCACCCGGACGGTATCGCCGAAGGCGCGGCCGCCAATCGGGTCGCGGTCGAGGCGATGGTGCAGGCGCGCAATGAAGGACGGGACTACCTCAACGAGGGCCCGGACATTCTCGCGAAGGCCGCCAAATGGTCGCCGAGCCTGAACAAGGCCCTTGAGGTGTGGAAGGACATCACGTTCAATTTCGAGTCGACCGACGTGCCCGACGCGGTCGCGACGCCCAGCCTGGTCTGACACCTAGGAGCCGACGATCATGAAAGTCACTCAGGGTACGTTTTCGTACCTGCCCGATTTGACGGACGCGCAGATCAAGGCGCAAATCCAGTACTGTCTCGACAACGAATGGGCGATTTCGATCGAGCATACCGACGACCCGCATCCCCGCAACTCGTACTGGGAAATGTGGGGGCTGCCGATGTTCGATCTGAAGGACCCGGCCGCTATCATGCTCGAGCTCAATTCGTGCCGGAAGACGTTCCCGAACCGGTACATCAAGGTGAACGGCTACGACCGCCGCTATACGAAGCAGACGGTGGCGTTGAGCTTCATCGTCAATCGTCCCGCGGAAGAGCCCGGGTTCCGGCTCGACCGCCAGGAGAGCGCGGACCGCCAGGTTCGCTACACCCTACACTCGTACGCGACGGAACGCCCGAGCGGCAAGCGGTACGGCGAAGGGTAGCCGATGAAAGAAGTCACAGCGGTCGGCACGGCGCCGGACACCCTCCCGACGGCGCCGGGGAGCGCTTCTGAAATTGTCGACCTCGACGCGGCTTACCGCGGCTCGAATATCCAACAGGTCCTGGACGAGCTCGAGAAGGAGCTGATCGGGCTCGGGACCATCAAGGGCCGGATCCGTGAGATCGCGTCCCTCCTGCTCATCGCCCGGTTGCGGGAAGAACAGGGGCTGACGACCGACAAGCCGACGCTCCACATGTCCTTCACGGGCCATCCGGGGACCGGCAAGACCACGGTCGCGCTGCAGATGGCCAAGATCCTTCACCAGCTCGGCTATGTGCGCAAAGGCCATCTCGTCGTGGCGACGCGCGACGACCTCGTAGGTCAGTACGTCGGCCACACCGCCCCGAAGACCAAGGAAGCGATCAAGAAGGCGATGGGCGGCGTGCTGTTCATCGACGAGGCGTATTACCTGTACCGGCCGGAAAACGAGCGGGACTACGGGCAGGAAGCGATCGAAATGCTGCTGCAGTCAATGGAAAACCAGCGCGACGACCTGGTCGTGATCCTTGCCGGCTACAAGGAGCGGATGCACACGTTCTTCCAGGCGAATCCGGGCTTTCACTCCCGAGTTGGCAATCACTTGGACTTCCCGGATTACACGCTCGAGGAGCTGATGAAAATCGCCGAGCTGATGGTCCAGAGGCAGCACTACGACCTCGACGAAAAGGCGCGGCGGGCCTTCCGGGAATATCTCGTCCTGCGGATGCGCCAGCCGCATTTCGCGAATGCGCGGAGCGTGCGGAACGCGCTCGACCGGATCAAGTTGCGCCAGGCGGCCCGGCTGATTGCGCGCGGCGGGAGGATCCCGCGCGAGGAGCTCGCACACCTGGCCGAGGTGGACGTTCGGGCGAGCCGTGTTTTCCAGGCCGGCACCGTCGGCACGAACGAAGACTAGGAGACCGTCATGCAATTCTGGGCCGGACGTCCGCTCATGCTCTGTCTCGTGGGCGATTCGGGGGCGGGGAAGTCGACGCTGTCGAACGGCTGCGTGACGCTGCTCGGCCAGGATCGCGTCACCGACATCTGTCTCGACGATTACCATTCGCTCGATCGGGTCGGACGCGCGGCGAAGAAGATCACGGCCCTGCACCCGGACTGTAATTATCTCGATCTCATCGCCCAGCACATGCGCCTGCTCCGCACAGGTCAGCGCGTGTTCAAGCCGGTCTACGATCATTCCGACGGGACCTTCGGGCCACCGGAGTTTGCGGTGCCGCGCGACATCGTGCTGGTCCACGGTCTGCACGCCCTGTACACGCCGGCGTTGCGGCAAATCTGGGATGTGTCGGTGTTCCTCGATCCTGATCCCGAGCTCCGGATCGACTGGAAGATCAAGCGCGACGTCTCGAAACGCGGCTACACGCGCGAAGAAGTGGTGCAGCAGCTCGAAGAGCGCCGGCATGATTCCGAAGCGTACGTGATGCCGCAGCGCGAGAAGGCCGACATGGTGATCTCCTTCTGTCCGTCGCCCGAGTACCGCAAGACCAAGGACTCGTCGCGGCTGAACGTGCAGATCACGTTGCGGCATCCCATTCCGCTGCCGGACGTGGAAGACGCGTTCCGCGTGGCCGGGGACACGAACGGCGAGCCCCCGCTCAAGCTGCACCGCGGCGCGGAGGGGACGGACCGGCTCGAGATCTCGGGGAGGATTTCCGACGCGGTAACGCAGGAAGTCGAGCGGCGCATGTGGAATCACATGCCCACGGCGCGCCATCTCAAGTCCGACCGCCTCGGGCTGTTCATGGACGGCGCGGTCGAGCGGCGGTCGAATCCGCTCGCCGTGACCCAGCTCGTGCTGACCTATTATCTCGTCAAGATGACCGCGCTGATCCTGAAACAGGAGCAACTGCGCCAGGAAGCCGCGGCGTCGGGCGGATCCACGCTCCACTAATGAACCCCGGGCGGCCTTCGCTCGGCGCCCCGCCGAACGAAGCCACTCGCCAGGCGCAGCTCGACGCGATGAAGCGCCGGGCTACGGGTCTGCTCGCTGTCGCGGCGGCGATCTTCGCGGCCGCGAGCTGGTGGCAGGGCCGCTACCCCTGGCTCGGGTATGTACGCGCCACCGCCGAAGCGTCGCTCGTGGGTGGATTGGCGGATTGGTTCGCGGTCACCGCACTGTTCCGGCACCCGCTCGGCATCCCGATCCCGCACACCGCGATCATCGCGACCCGGAAAGAACGGATCGGCCGCATCCTCGGCAACTTTGTGCAGAATCACTTCCTCTCGCGTGAGGTAATCGCCGACAACCTGCGCGCCGTGCGGCCTGCGGCGCGGGCGGCGCGGTGGATCGCCGATGTGGACCACAGCCGGCGCGTGTCGCAGCAGATCGCGGGCGGTCTCGTGCGAACCCTCGAGGCGTTACCCGACGCGGAGCTGCGCGA
>Ga0335081_10001848_pt1 | contig 33477 bp, 33 predicted proteins | sample Lox_Sample_35_FD_206713 | JGI IMG/M metagenome (GOLD analysis project Ga0335081, IMG submission 206713) | Soil microbial communities from Loxahatchee National Wildlife Refuge, Florida, United States - Lox_Sample_3.5 | ecosystem: Environmental > Terrestrial > Soil > Wetlands | place: USA...
GTTCGACGCAATAACCGCAGTTAAGCGAATAAAAAAATAATAGCCCGAAATTCCCTTTCTCCTGTTTCAGGCGGGACTCGACGGCTTGGCAATGAAGGCTATTATGACGTGAACGGGAAACCTCAGGAAGGTGTGGGGCTGTTGAATGTGGGTCCTTTTACGAACCTTCATCCCGACTACTACTGGTCGGGTACGGAATATGCTAAAATCGAAAAAAAGAATTGATTAGTGTCAAGCAAATCTCGACCTTAAGCGTCAAGGTTGGAAATATGGTTGGAAATGATACGTGAGATCTTTTGGATAAGGCGCGTTTATCATTGTAAGTTATTGATTTAGTAATGGAGCGGGCGATGGGAGTTGAACCCACGACGTTCAGCTTGGGAAGCTGACATTCTACCGCTGAATTACGCCCGCTCGGAATAGAACACAAAAAAAGGAAAGAAGGAAATATAACAAAAACAATGTGATGCCCATCTTAGCCATCGGAGGTCTTTTGTCAAGGCTTTTTTGGCGATATCCTCACTGTGATTGACTTTCCATGAGCCTCGAGCCCCTCCATCTCGGCAAATCCCGCCGCCCGTTTTCCATATTTCTGCAGAGACTCTTTTGAGAAGGAAAGAATGCTGCTCCGCTTCACAAAGTCGTAGACCCCAAGGGGGGATGAAAATCTTGCAGTTCCCCCAGTGGGAAGAATGTGGTTCGGTCCGGCCATGTAATCGCCGAGGGCCTCTGGCGTGGAATGCCCTAGAAATACTGCGCCAGCGTGTTTTATTTTGGAGATCAGCTTCTCAGGGTTCTTGACCATCAATTCTAGATGCTCCGGGGCGAACTGATTGGCGATTGCTGCAGCCTCGGCAATATTTTTTGTCACAATAATGGCCCCAAAATCCCGGATGGCCCGTTCGGCAATGGTCTTTCTCTGCAGGCCATTCAACTGAGCGGCAACTTCATATGCTACCTTCGCGGCCAGAGCTTCATTGGGGGTCAGGAGAATGGCGCTTGCCATCTCATCATGTTCTGCCTGAGCAAGAAGGTCGGCAGCGACATAGGAGGCATTTGCCCCTCTATCGGCTATGATGAGGATCTCGCTGGGGCCGGCGGCCATGTCGATTCCGCACCAGCACCATTGGTACACCATCATCTTGGCAGCCGTTACGTAGGCATTGCCGGGCCCTACGATCTTGTCGACTCTCGGTATTGATTCCGTCCCGTTTGCGAGGGCTGCTACAGCCTGGGCACCCCCTACCTTGAAGATGCGCGTCACACCACTCAGCTTTGCAGCTGTAATTATCAGAGGATTAAGCTGCCCGTCTTTTGCTGGTGTAACGAGGAAAATTTCCGGAACGCCCGCAATCCTTGCAGGAACGGCTGCCATGATCACTGTTGAGGGATACGACGCAAGGCCTCCGGGTGCATAAATGCCGACACGCTCGAGGGGCGTTATGCGCTGTCCCAGTGCAATGCCCGCTTCATCGGAGAAGAGCCAGCTCCTCGCGACCTGCTTGCGATGGAATTTTGCCACTCGCTTCGCAGAAAGCTTGAGAATCGCGAGCTCCTCTGCCTTGACCAGAGCAGCGGCATTTTTCATTTCCCTGAACGTTATTTCTATCGTATCAGCAGTCGGCATCCATCTATCGAACTTCTTCGTGTATCCAAAGAGGGCATCGTCCTTTCTGCTGCGGACATCTTCTACAATGATCTTTGTCTGCTTCCAGATATCTTCATTTAACCAGCCGCGGTTCTTAATCTTCTGGAATGCTTCTTCGAAGCCGGTACCATCTGCGCGGATAATTCTCATCTTAGCCTGAGACCCTCTTTATATTGGCGCCTATGGCAGAGAATTTCTTTTCGATTTCCTGATATCCTCTGTCAATATGATAAACTCTCGAGAGTTCTGTCTTCCCCTCCGCCGCCAATCCCGCAAGGATCAAGGAGGCAGAAGCGCGGAGGTCTGTAGCCATAACAGGAGCCCCTTTGAGTTTAGGCACCCCCTTTACCATGGCGCTGTTTCCGTGAATCACTATATCGGCCCCCATCCTCATCAATTCACTCACATGCATAAACCTGTTCTCAAAAACAGTCTCCGTAATGACGCTGAGCCCGTTCGCCACAGACATCAGGGCCATCATCTGGGCCTGCAAGTCCGTAGGGAATCCTGGATAGGGGAGGGTCTTTATGTCAACGCTCTTTATCTTCTTCTTAGCTATTACTCTGATACCCCCATCGAATGGAGAGACTTCTATGCCCGCGTCTCTCAACTTCAGGGTTAACGCGTCCAGGTGGACGGGTTCACACCCCATCATCCTCACGTCCCCGCCCATCATTCCCACGGCAATCATAAAAGTACCTGCCTCAATACGGTCGGGAATTACGGCAGCTTCGACGGGGTGCATCTTTTTGACACCATCTATCCTGATTATGTCTGTGCCTGCCCCGACAATCTTTGCCCCCATGCCGTTTAAGACATCGGCAAGATTGACGACCTCAGGTTCCTTAGCAGCATTTTTCAAAAGTGTAGTGCCATCGGCGAGACAGGCAGCCATCATGATATTTTCAGTTCCTGTGACTGTAGGAATGTCAAAATATATAGTCGTGCCCTTCAATCTCCGTGCCCGCGCTTCCACGTAGCCATCCTTCAGTTCCACGTCTGCACCCAGATCCTGCAGGGCCTTTATATGAAGATTGACCGGTCTCGCTCCTATGGCACATCCCCCCGGGAGAGAAACCCTTGCCACACCCGTTCTTGTTACGAGCGGTCCGAGGACCAGGACGGATGCCCTCATGGTTTTCACGAGGTCATACGGCGCCTCACAATTACTGATATTTTCTGTATTGATTCTTACAGTTCCCTCTCCCTCAATTTTGGCGCCCAGATTTCTTAGTAGCTTCTTGATCGTTTTGATGTCGACGAGATTGGGAACGTTGAGGAATGTGCTCCAGCCCGGGGCCAAAAGCGCTGAAACCATGATGGGAAGAGAGGCATTCTTTGCCCCACTGATCTGGACATCACCGTGGAGTTTCTCGCCGCCAACTATGATAATCTTATCCACCTGTCAATACTCTCCTTGCGATAGAAACTCGCTCGATGCCGGCATAGTCGGACCTAAAAGCTATATTGTCATAAAGGCTGGATGCATTCAGCATATATTCAACTCTGTCCTTTTGTCCAGCTCCTATTTCCATGAAAATCCAGCCCCCCGGCTTTAGATAGATGCCGCCTGCCTTGATGATCTCTCTGTGAAATGATGTTCCATCGACGCTGGAAAGAAGCGCCAATGCTGGTTCAAAATCTCGAACCCCTGCAGGCAATCGGTCATATTCCTCTCTTGATACGTAGGGAGGATTGGAAACTATAATGTCAAATTTTCCTGACACAGGTTCAAATAAATGTCCCCTTAGAAAAGAAATTTGATCGGCCACACTATTAATTTGCGCATTCCTCGATGCTATATTAATTGCGTCCTGCGAAATGTCTGTGGCCACAATTTGCGCGCTCTTTAGCTCGTATGCCAGAGAAACAGCGATTGCGCCGCTTCCAGTGCCGATTTCCAGGATTCTTAATTTTGCTGTCTTCAGGCCTGAACAAATCTTTAGCACTTCTTCAACAAGAATTTCCGTTTCCGGCCGGGGTATAAGGACATGGCTGTTGACTTCGAATGGAAGCGACCAGAACTCCCTCCTCCCCACGATATAAGCAACCGGCTCGCCACATCTTCTCCGTTCTATGCACCGCCGGAAGTTTTGAAGTTCGTTTTCAGTTAGCGACTGTGCACGATCGAGATGAAGACGTGTGCGATCCTTCTTTAAGCAAAAAGACAGGAGCACCTCTGCATCGAGCCCGGGAGTCGCAGAACCGGAACTCTTAAGAGCATGTATAGCTTCGTTCAGAGCATCCCAAATATTCATTTCAGTGATTATGTTAAGGTCGTCCGCAAACAAAATAAGGTAGGATTAACCAATAGATTCTTGCAGCGCCTTTGACTGAAAATGTGTCGTTAGGGCATCGAGGATCGGCTGAACGTTGCCATCGAGAATCGACTCCAGGTTGTAAAGTGTGAGGCCGATCCGGTGATCTGTAACCCTCCCTTGGGGGAAATTATATGTCCTGATACGTTCGCTCCGATCACCACTGCCCACCTGGGTCTTTCTCGATTCGGAAATTTCGGCATTCTGTTTCTGCACCATGCTATCCAGAAGCCTGGCCCTGAGAACCTTCAAGGCTTTTGCCTTATTCTTGTGCTGGGATTTCTCGTCCTGGCAGGTTACAACAAGCCCCGTAGGCAAATGGGTGATCCTGACAGCGGAATCCGTCGTATTTACACTCTGTCCTCCGTGGCCACTGGAACGATAGACATCAACCCTCAAATCATTAGGATCAATATTGACCTCCACCTCTTCCGCCTCAGGAAGAATAGCTACAGTAACAGCAGAGGTGTGAATTCGGCCCTGGGATTCCGTAGCGGGAACTCTCTGCACGCGATGAACGCCGCTTTCGTACTTCAAAGCGCTGTATGCACCCCTGCCTTCTATAAGGGCAATAATTTCTTTGAATCCACCCATTCCGCCCGCCGGATTGCTGCTTATAACCTCCACCTTCCATCTGCGTATCTCTGCATACTGAGCATACATGCGGAAAAGATCTGCCACGAAAAGCCCCGCCTCGTCACCGCCGGTACCCGCCCTGATTTCGAGAAGAACATTCTTGTCATCGTAAGGGTCTTTGGGAAGGAGGAGGAATTTCAGTCTATTTTCCAGGTTTTCCAATTTTTCCTTGAGTTGGGGCAGCTCTTCTTTGACTATTTCTCTTAACTCATCATCATTACCACGAAGCAGAATCTGGTCTTCTTCAATGCGCGCGTTCGTCTTTCCATATTCCCTGTACGTTTCCACGAGGTCATGTAAATCGGCATGCTCCTTTGCATATTTCTGGTAGGTGCTGGGCTTGCTGACCACATCCTGATTACTCAGCAACCCTTCCAGGTCTTTATATCTTGTTTCAATATCTCTTAGTCTCTTGAACATAATCTTGTCTCGCATCGTATAAGGTATGATGGGATAATTGGGTCAGATTTTTTGCGATCGAAGCTAATACGATGAATTATACAGGAGTCGCCCTGTCATGAGACGGGCAGCCAGCAATGGGTTGGTGAACGAAAATGTGCCGTCGGTGGGACAGCCGGTGGCAGAATACGTTCTTCTGCGATTACTATCTTCAATAAACAAGTATTCAGATTCAAGCGGTTTTTCCACGATTCTTTTTTTCTTCGCCAGCGGCATACTTCTTTTTAAATCGCTCCACGCGGCCCGCCGTATCCATGATCTTCTGTTTACCTGTCATAAACGGATGGCATTGAGAACATATCTCAACTTTTATGTCCTTTTTGGTGGACTTTGTTTCAATTACGTTTCCACATACACAGGTGATTGTAGTTTTCGTATATTCCGGGTGAATACCTTCCTTCATTGTCTGTAATCATCCTCCTAGCTTGGTCGCCCTATCCGATCCTTACGCCTCACTCAGTCTTATCAAATGGGCATAGCCATTCAAATTACACAAAATAGTATAACCAATTAGATTCTAAAATCAAGCGCTACATTTGCAGCATGCTGAGAGGCGTGAATTTATGCCCTATGAAACTAATAACGCCTACTGATTCATAGAGTTTAAAAATGCCTGGTTCGTTTCCGTCTTGCGTATCTTGTCAACGATAAATTCCATAGCTTCTACGGGGTTCATTTCCTGCAAGAGCCTTCTCAGAATCCATATCTTATTCAGGTTGTTCTTCGGTATGAGGAGCTCTTCTTTTCTTGTGCCCGAACGAATGAGATCAAAAGCAGGGAATACTCTTCTGTCTGCAATCCTGCGGTCCAGGTGAAGTTCCATATTGCCCGTACCCTTAAATTCTTCGAAAATAACTTCATCCATCCTGCTACCCGTATCGATTAGGGCCGTGGAAATGATGGTCAAACTGCCGCCATTTTCTATATTCCTGGCAGCGCCGAAGAATCGTTTCGGCTTATGCAAGGCATTAGAATCAACGCCGCCGGATAAAACCTTGCCACTTGGCGGAACAACAGTGTTATAAGCCCTGGCCAGCCTGGTGATGCTGTCAAGAAGAATAACAACATTCTTTTTATGCTCGACGAGACGCTTTGCTTTTTCAATCACCATTTCTGCGACCTGGACATGCCGTGTGGCCGGTTCGTCAAATGTCGACGATATTACTTCGCCATTCACACTGCGCTGCATGTCGGTTACTTCTTCCGGGCGCTCGTCAATTAAAAGAACCATGAGAATGACTTCTTCATGATTTGTTGAGATGCTGTGCGCGATATCTTTAAGAAGCACAGTCTTTCCTGCTCGAGGCGGTGATACAATCAGTGCCCTCTGTCCTTTTCCTATGGGGGTGAAAAGATCCATGATCCTCGTAGAAAAATTTTCCGGGTCTGCCTCGAGGTTAACCTTCTCCTCCGGGTAGAGGGGTGTGAGGTTATCGAACAGTATCTTATCTCTGGCGGCTTCGGGACTTTCAAAATTTACTGTGTCTACTTTGAGGAGAGCGAAATATTTTTCGCCATCCTTCGGCGGCCTTACCTCGCCTGATACTGTATCACCGGTCCTGAGACTAAATCTCCGGATTTGTGATGGAGAAATGTAGATATCATCAGGGCTGGGGAGATAATTGTAATCAACAGCCCTGAGAAAACCGAAGCTGTCGGGAAGGATTTCCAACACCCCCGTCCCCGTTATGCTTTCGTTTTTTTCGGCTTGGGTCTGCAATATGGCAAAGATCAGATCCTGTCTTCTCATACCGCTTGCACCAGCGACGCTCAAATCCTTTGCCATGCTTGTAAGTTCGCTGATCGGCAACCTTTTAATTTCTTCGATATTCATAATTAATTCTCTTGTTTGTACCTCTCTTTTAGTTTTGACAAAAAACCACGAATACCCCGGCCTTCCCGGTCTAAATCACATTTATTAACTAAAGATTATGCAAGAATCAACATACAACGACGTATATTAAAGAATTACTTGGATTAGTATTGAGTTGCTAAGTTGGGTTCTTGAGACAATCCAAAAGGAAGGACTTTATTTAAGCCTTTCTATGATTTTGGACGTAATTTATATCAGCCTTCCCTCCATGTCAAGAACTTTTTGACGACAGCACTTTTTAACATCATGTTTTTTAAACTAAAGCGAAAGAAAACTTTGAACTCTTCTCATAATAAAAGCCGCAAAGGCCTACATTTGTTTGTCGGTTCAATCAGCTGATTTGAGACAATATGAAAAAGCTACGAATGTAATAAATCCAATTTCTTACAAAGAAGTGATCATAATGAAATTAAGCTGTCTCCCCGTATTTCCACCCTCACCTCTGTGGGAGTAGAACTTATCTCTGTTGCAGGAAGTGCAGTAACCCGCGGTATATATATTCTTATCGAGGATACCCATTCTGATCATCTGTATCTTGTTGGCAAGAGAAAGATCAAACATCCATTTTCCCTCCTCCGGGGCGGAGGAGAAAAAAGTCTCCCGGCCTTTGTGTACTCTCATGGCGTTAAACACGGGCTCATCAACCTGATAGCAGCAGGGGCCGATAGCAGGGCCGATAGCTGCGATAATTTCTTCCGCACGGCAGCCGAATCTTGTAAGGAGAGTCTCCACGACCTTTGCTGCAATCGAAAGAACAGTTCCCCGCCAACCAGCATGCGCGACGGCAATGATTCGCCGGGCTTTGTCCGCAAAGAAAATTGGCGCGCAGTCCGCTGTTTTTATTCCGATGGCAATTCCTGGTTGATCGGTTATTATAGCATCAAATTGAGGAGATTCATGAACTACCAGGTCGGCAAAAGGGCGATCAATAATGAGAACCTTTTCCCCATGAACCTGATTGACCAAGAAAAACTGCCCCACGTCAATATGGAAAGATTTAGCGAGAATTCTCAGGTTTGACTGAACATTCTCCTTGCTGTCCCCCCCTTTGAAACTGAAATTGAGGCTGGTAAAATTACCTTTACTAACGCCTCCGCGCCGGGTGCAAAAAGCATGGGTCAGAAAATCATGGTCGGCAAGTGCGGTTGCCTCCATATATTCTACAGGGCCTTTTTTTGAAAACAGAAACATTAGCCTATTAATTGCGTGAGCGATGCTTCCGGCAAAGATAAGAGCTTTGCAGCTCTTCTTTATGCATTTACGAGGCGTTTGCTTGTTTCATAATTCGGCGGGTCTTGGTCATACAGACTTCGCCAATCGCCATGCCATTCCCATTACCGATTGGTTCTAACGGGATTTAAATCTGAATCCTTTTTCAAGGAAGAGTCTTGTGCAGGCATCAACCACTTCCGGGTCATAGAGAATGTCTCTGTATTGAGATATTTCCTTCAACGCCTTATCTATTCCCGATGCAGGCCTGTAAGGCCGATGCCTGCATATTGCTTCAACAACATCGGCCACTCCCAGGATTCTCGCCTCCGGAAGGATATCGTCTCCCTTGATGCCCTGTGGATAGCCGGTACCATTCATACGTTCATGATGCTGATAGACGATAAGGGCAATGGGCCTGTAAAAATCTATGTCCTTCAATATTTGATAACCTATCGCAGGATGAGTTTTGACGAGACTATATTCGACTTCCGTGAGTTGACGGGGCTTTCCGAGAATTTCCATCGGTATGGATATCTTCCCCAAATCATGGATTAAGCCGGCCATACCGATACCGTCAATGATCTCCCCTGATAGATTCATTTCTGCTGCAATAGAGCGGGCCAGGTCTGCAACCCTTTTTTGATGTCCGGACATATGTGGGTCCCTTGTCTCAACGAGCATGACTATGACATCGATGATAAAATCTGTTGCTCTTTTCAGCTTTTCCACACTTTGTGAGAGGGCTTCCTTTGCCCGGGTGCACTCGGCATCCGATTCTTCCAGTTCTGCGGCACGAGTGCGCAGGGTATTGACCTCTTTTATCAATTGCTCTTTAGTTTTGTCCTGATCTTCCATATTCATTTTTTTCCGTGAGGATTAGTTGATTACGTTCTCAATACAATAAGTCAACGTTCCAAAATGCCTCAGGCAGGGCATATTTTATTTCGATTTGGCTGTCCGATGCTCATTTGAAGGATTTAACGATACGTTGCCGGGACATCCGTTAGCCGCTCCCTGCCTCGGAATTCATGCGTTGTTATTATAATTGCTTTATGTAATTTGCTCTGTTCTCCAGAAAGTTCTTGTATATCTTGTAGTGCTCTGTTTCTTCGTAAAAAATTTGTTTTATTGGACTATAGTCGAAACTGTATATCAATGCACTAGGACACGCAAGCAGTATCGGCGAATGGGTTGCAATAATAAATTGAGCATGATCCGTGACGCTTGTTTCCGTCAACAGTTCAAGCAGCGCAAGCTGACTGCGTGGGGAGAGTGCCGTCTCAGGCTCGTCCATCAGATATAGGCCCTTAATTTGATAACGCGCCTTGAAGAACGACATGAGAGATTCGCCATGAGACTGGGTAATCAGAGACCGGCCGCCGAAATACCTGAGTTGTCCAGGATCCGCAGATGCCCATTCGTCCAAGATCTCCGTAAAGTGATGAAAAATATCGGAACTGAAAAATGAGCCCGGTACCCTGCCATTCGTCCATTCAATTGACAGGTTATCGCAGAATTTATTTTCATATGGATTATGATTATAGCGGGTTCTTTCCATCTCCCGCCAAATGTGAATGCCGCATGAGCGTGACAGAGCCTTTAATAAAGTTGATTTGCCCGATCCGTTTTCCCCTACAAAAAAAGTGACGGGAGTCTTGAAGACTATGCGTTTCGTCTTCTGAAAGACAGCTAAATTAAAAGGATAGAAGTCATAAGTAGGATATTTTGACTGATCGATGGTAATACTCGTAAGATGCATGGGCTATACCTGCACATAACCAGGTTCGAATCCTGGTCTCCCAGTCATAATGATTTCGCTGTGTTGCATTCCTGAACAACCTCTCTCTTTGACTCAAAATCCTCAATTGTGCTCGCTTACGACATTGTATCGCTCAAAAACCGACCTTGTCTTGTGTCCACTAATACGCACGGCAACAGATTCCGGCACTCCTGATCTCACAAGATTTCTTACTGCTGATCTTCTCAGGTCATGCAAAAGCGTCGTCAGTATCTTCTTCCCCTGCTCATCCGGGCCCCAAAGCCGGCCTTGATACACGCTGAGCCCCAGGCCTTCTGAAGGGTCTGAATTTGATTTGTTTGCTGTTCATTCGGGAAAAACTGGGAGATCAACTTAGCATTATTCTCTTGCGTTTCCAACTGATTTAACAGAACGCCGCGCAGCTCACTGCCAAGATAAACCGATCTCCCCTCATCGTTTTTCGTCATGCCATTTTCCTTTCCATTCAGGGGAACGTTCCCGGGAGCTTCGGAAGTTGTTTATATAAAGTTCAAGATATTCATGGTCCTCTTTAAAGTTAGAAAAGGCACTCTCCCATTCTTTCCGAAACTCATGATCGAGATTTCTGCCCTCGATCACAACAGCGGCCCGTTGTCGGCGCGCTTTAACCTCTTTTGGTTTTGGTGGCATCTTCCCGCTCCTGTAGCAGCCTGATAGTTGCCCGGGGAAAGCGGCCCAGGATCGCCGCCATTCGTGAGCCATCCTATGGCCACAATTTATTTTTCTTGAAAAATGTTGAAGGTATAAGATCGACTCATAAATAAAATCAAGACCTGTTTGTTTCACCTGCATTATCAATAACCTTAACCATTTTGATTGTACCAAATATTTATTGAGGTCCTTAAGACGGACTAACTCGTTTATATAGCAGCCTCCACCCCGGAATTCGTATTATTGATCAACTTAAAATTAGATTCTGCCAGTCTCGAAGCAGAGTTAAGCCTATTGTCTATTTCGGGTAAGTATTTGGCTTAATTATCACGTTTTTCAAAATATCCATAAATTGATCGAGTCCACAGATACCGATCCTCATCTGGAATGGTTTGCAGGACATCATAGGCACCTCACTGCAGGCTTAATTTCGGGCTCCGGGGAGAAGCTGGGCGATAATCCAGCCTGCTGCGTATAGTGTACCGAGGAGAACCACATCCGTAGGTCCTACGGGTAAGTCCCATTGATATGATATCCAGAACCCCAGAAATGCGGCTGCGCCGCCGACCAAAGAGGCTATGGTCATAAACTGGCGCATATTGTGCGCGAACAGGTGCGCCGTCAGCGCGGGAATCAGCAGAAAGCCGAACGCGATCAGCGGACCAACACTGAGCACCGCAATCGAAACGGTTAGGCCGATCAGAAGATAGAGCAGCACGTCCCAGAAAACTACGTTTTTGCCAAGTGTAATCGCCATCGCACGGTCGAACGAGACGAGGAGTATCTCCTTGTGGAACAGAGCCAGTGCCGCAAGAACAAGCGTCAGCACTATTCCCGTCACCATGAGATCAAAATTGGAAACAGTAATAACCTCTCCTTTCAGAAGATCGAGCCAGCCAATTTCGCCGTAAGGGTTTGTTGCCAAGAGCAAAATGCTCAATGCGGAGGAGACAACGTAGGCAACGCCAATCCGGCCTTCTGGCAGGCCTTGGCCGCGCCGTTCCAGAAATGCCAGCAGCAGTATCGCCGTAATCGTGAAAACCATCGAGCCAGCAAATGCAAGTGCGTGTCCACTCTGTGAGCCGTGAGCAGTCAGATATCCCAGCCAGAGGGGGAGCGACAGGGCGATAGCAACGCCCATCGAGGAAATCTGCGGCAACGCCACCCCCATGAACACCAGCCGACGCAGCACGAGAAACACACCGACAAGCGGGCAGCAAAAGCCGACGAGTACGCTGGTATAAACCGAGTTGCGCAAGAGAAAATCGGGTGAGAGAATCTGGTGCAGCGTTTCCATATCAGTCGGTCTCCATCTCAAGAATCTCCGCCATCCGTTTGGGCGTGAGCAGCTCTTTCGCGGTGCCTTGGAGCACCCTCCCTTGGTGCAGCCATATTATCTGCTCGGCGTAGCGGCTCACCACCGCAAAGTCGTGCGTGACTAGCAGGACCGTAATCCGCCTTTCCGTGCGAATTTGTGAGATGAACTCCATCACCGCATGCGTTGCCGCATGGTCCACCCCCGCGGTGGGTTCGTCGAGCATCAGGACGTCGGGACGCGCCGTCAGTGCACGGGCAATCAGCACTCGTTGTTTCTGGCCCTCGGAGAGCTCGGCAAACCGCTTACAGGCGAATTCCTGGGCGCCCACCGCGCGCAGACAATCATGTGTGAAGGCGCGTTCGGCTGGTGGGACTAGCCGTCCCGGTCTGACGCGGCCATAGGTGCCCATCAAGGCAACGTCGACACCCGTCAACAGATAGACCGGGTCGAACTGAGTGGATTGCGGAACATACCCGAAGACGAGCGGTTTGCCTGCGGCTGCCGTGGTCTCGATGTGGCCCTCAACCGGCAGAAGCAGGCCTAGCATCGTCTTGAGCAGGGTCGATTTACCCGAACCGTTCGCGCCGAGAATAGCGGTGAGGCTGCCTCGGGCAATCGAGAGGGAAATCCCGGACAGCACAGGTTGACCGTTGTAACCGATGCTCAGGCCGTCCAGTCTGATGAGTGATTCATTCATATCTGTTAGAGTTATCCGTCCGAACAACGCCCAGGCGGACCACTCTCTCCTTTTGGTTATGTCCTGCCTTGTATGGCAGTGACCATGGTGTGAATAATATAGTCCATCATCTTAATGTACGTCTCCGTATTCGGTACGGCGCCTGGCATGATGGGGAGCGTTATCAAGGTTGCGCCGGTCTGTTCGGCAATCCGTTTCGGCACCTTTTCTGGAAACTGCGGCTCACGCACAACGATGGCGACGTGCTCGGCCTTCATCGCGCGGCTTAATTCCTCAATGTGACGTGGGGTCGGGTCAATGCCGGGCTTCAGTTCAATTGTGCCGAAATAGTCCATACCGAAGCGCTCCACGAAGTATGCCCAGTGCTCGTGATAGGATACGAACTTCACCCCCTTTAGCCGTTTAGCTTCTTTCCGCCACTCGGCAATCTTGGCGTTTAGCTTGGTGAGATACGCATTGCGGTTGCGCGTGAATTCCGCCTGATGCTGCGGGGCGAACTCCACCAGCGCGTTATAGATGTTTCCAATCGCGGTCTCCGCCAACACCGGGTCGAGCATATAGTGCGGGTTGCCTAAAGGATGGACGTCACCCTGGTAGTGATCCGTCGACTTGGGTACCTCGCGCGGAATAATCCCATTCGAGCAGTCCACATAGCCGATCTTGCCTTTCTGGATGCGGGGATTCTTGCTCGCTTCCAAAAGAGCGGGCAGGAAGGCGTGCTCGCAATCCATCCCAACCAGGATCAGCAGATCCGCCCGGTTCATCATCGGCACAAAGCTCGGTTTCATCGGAACCCCGTGTGTGTCTTCGACACCCGTTGCTAGGCTATGAACCTCGACCTGGTCACCGCCGACGGCGCGTGCGAAATCCGCCAGGTCGGTAAGTGTTGTAACGATGCGAATTTTGGCCGCATGAGCAGGCATTGTCCACCCGCAAACTACCATCATAAGCGCAATGATAGATAACAAACTAAACAATTTATATTTCATGTTCGATTTCTCCTTAGCGTTCTTGCCACCCATGGGAGTGTGATCCGATGATCCACGCCCATTGCAGATAAATGGCATCATCGGAGCTCAGGCTGGATGCGGCGTTGTGATCGGTGTGCGTGTATTGAAGGCGCAGTTGGTTCCAGTGGCTCAAGGCCCACGTGACGTACGGAGAGTACGCATGGGTTTTGTCATCGTTGTTCACCTCATTCTCCACCCATTCATATAGGAACCCGGCTGACCACTGCCGATCGAACTTGTACGTGAGATACGTGTACAGGCCCAGGGATCCGACAGAGCGGCTGGGGAGGGCGCTCCCCGATGGATTGGTTACATCATAGCGATTGTCGCTGTAGAGCACTTCTGTGCCCCAGATGAGGCTTTGGAACTGATTGTTTCGCAGCGGCTTGTAGCTGAGGACCAGGTCGGCTCCCACCAGGCGGCGCTCGCGTTGGATGAAGGTGTTGTTATTTATATCTGTAGGAAACGGAGGATTAACTCCGCCAGGGTTGGACCACTGGGCGTTTGTACTCGGGTTCCATAGGCCTGAAATGCCTGGTTCGAGTGAGATATCGGGTGTCAGGTCAAAAGAAGAGGACAAACGGCCCCAGTAGTTCAAACCGCTGCCGTTACGGAAATCGCCAGTATCATTGGGGGGGTTATCGCCGCCGAACTGAGTACCTGCACCCACCGTCAGGCTTATGTAATGTTCAACCGGCACCAGCCAATTGAGCTGCAACCCATCCGTCCTCGATTCGCCACCGATGTATTGATCGAGCACCAGTGGACGGTTGACAAATGGCAGTTCGTGGTCGTGAATGTAACTCAATCGACCGAACTCCCCGAAGAACCGGCCTGCCTTCAATGCTAGATTCCACGGCAGCGACGTCGTTTGCAGTGCGGCTTCTTCGACCCCTAAAGTGGATTCGCCGGTTCGAGCATCGGCAGAGGCATTGAGCACTGCATAGGCCTTCGCGAACGGATCGACCGATGCGGCCACGTTTAGTTCCACCGAACGTTGGAACACGTCCCACCCGCCAGGCCGGTTGCTACCTGTCTCATTTGATCCCTTACTGCGATTCGAGAATATCGTCTCACCCACGAGTCCGATGGAAGGGTTAAACACGCTTGGAATTTCCTTCTTCTGTGCTTCTGCCACTTGCTTTACCTTATCGTTCAACTCCTCGACTTTTTGTTGAAGTTCCTGGTTTGTTTGCTTAGATTCCTGGCTCTTTTGCAGGAGTTCCCGGTTCTTTTGCTTTGCGATTTCTTCCTTCAGTTCTTCTATGGTTTTAGCCTGACTTTTTACCATATCTTCAAGCGCTTTCAGACGATCGGAAAGGTCCTGCTGTCCGAAAGCGGGCAGACTGAAAGTGCAGAATATTACAGACATGCAGAAAAGACAGAGTAACTGTTTCATTGCTCCTCCAAGAAAACTGTAATTTATTGAGTTGTGGGAAGATAAAGATATCCCCAGTAAATTTCCACGACCGTATAACTAGGGATAACGAGTGAAGTTACTAGGCTGGAGGAGCGCGGTTGTTGAAGGGAGAGATAATAGTTTCAGCGACAATGGCCGGAACTGGCCACGGATAAAAAGTTTCTCCTAAGGGACTTATGATTATATATGTTGGGGCTATATGTCCAGCATCGGCTTGCTGGTGGGTTGCGAAGCAGATAGAGCATTCAGGATGATCCGCTCCATCATCATGGTGGTGAAAGGCCACTACAAGAATGGTAAGCAGGAGGAGGATTGTAAAAAAAAGTGAAAGGCGCTTGAACATTGTTCCAATCAGTCCATGGAGTTATTATTGAATAGACCCGGCCGGGGAAACTGTCAAGTACTTTCTGTGATTCTGTTGCTGCAACGAGAAAATGTCATCCCCTAAGTTCACAAGTAGTGTAATCGGCCAGGTCCTTTTTCTCATCCCTTATTGATAGTAGGAAGTTGTTCACAAATTTGTGAGACGGAAAGATGACCTATATTTTTGGTGCACGTTTGCATTCCGTATTCAATAAGTTTGCCAGTCAGTCGCCTTGTAGCTTTGTATTTGAAAGCTTGAATATCCTGTCTTCGAGGCTGCTTATCGTTTTCAGGAGGGAGTGCTCGCTGAAAGCACCTACTTAACCATAACTACCAGTTCTATTTCTTTGCCAGTTTTCTTGCCCAAAGTGCCAACCGGACGACGACAAATAGCATCATTCCGACGCCCAGCTTCTGAGAAAATCGGCTAATTCTGCCATATCATCCGGAAGAGGGGATGTAAATACCATCTCCTGTGAGGTGACAGGATGAACGAACCCGATCCCTGCCGAATGGAGGGCCTGCCGCTTCATTGCTTTCAGCTTTGACCTCACAATGGTGTTGTGAATATTATCGGCTTTTTTGGCGTTGCCGTACACGCTGTCGCCCACGACAGGATGACCCAAAGTGGAGAGGTGAACCCTTATCTGGTGTGTTCTTCCTGTTGCGATATCCACGTCTAACATGGCTGCCATGCCGAAACGTTCATGTACCCGCCAGCGTGTAATTGCTTCTTTACTCCGCCGGCTACTCGTAGACATTTTCTTTCGATCGATTGGATGCCTCCCCAGAGGCAAGTTTATCATACCCTCATCTTCTTTTGGATTGCCATATACTAAGGCTTTGTATGTCTTTTTAACCTCATGCCGTTTGAACTGTGACGCTAGCCCTTCGTGCGCCGCGTCCGATTTGGCCACTACCAGAAGTCCCGAAGTTCCTTTATCCAGACGATGGACAATACCGGGACGCAGTATACCTCCGATGCCGGAAAGGTCCTGGCAGTGGTGAAGGATGGCGTTTACCATGGTACCATCTGTATGTCCCGCTGCCGGGTGGACAACCATTCCGGCCGGTTTGTCAACTACCAGGATATGTTCATCTTCATAGACGATGGCCAGGGGGATGTCTTGCGGCAAAGCATGGCAGGCGACCGGTTCCCGCCTGACGATCTCTACAATATCTCCGTGCCTTAACCGGTAACCGACCTTGGTGTAGATACCATTCACACGGACTAGCTTCTCATCCACGGACTTCTTGATCTGAGAGCGGGATAAACCTAAATCCTTGAGGGAAAGGTAGATGTCAACCCTTAATCCTGCGTCATGAGATGCAACGATGAATTCATCGCTTTTTCGTTCCTGAGAACCCATCGATATATCGCTCAAGGTAAAGTGATTTTCTTTAAGCCGTCCCTTATGAATGGGAATTCACTCTCCTCTATAGTCCTTAGGTCGAAGAGGACCTCGTTTTCTGCAATGCGTGCTATTATGGGAACGTCGAGTCGCCTCAGGCGTTCCTCAATACTGCTCGGCGACATGCGCGTTGATACGAGACTGAGAAGCATCGTCGGAATCTCTTGCCCGGGAAGGGAACCTCCTCCTGACATAGAAAATCCTTTTTTCACCGATATGGTCAGTCCTTCAAAATGTTCTTTCCTCAATACGAATAGCAGTTTCTTTGCCCGCTTGGCGACTTCCGCGAGCTTTTCTGTCAATGCTCTAAGAACCCTAAGATGCTTTACGGCTGTTTCTGGTTGCAGGTATTGCATTAATGTGGCCTCTAGAGCTGCCAGGGTCAACTTGTCGATGCGTAGGGCTCTATTGAGAGGATTCTTCTTGATCATTTGCAGAACTTCCTTCTGTCCGAGGATGACACCTGCCTGTGGACCGCCTAACAGCTTGTCGCCGCTGAAGGTCACGACGCTCACGCCGGTTGCCAGCACATCACGGACCGTAGGTTCTCTCTCCAGACCATAACGATCCAGCTCCGCAAAAGATCCGCTTCCCAGATCGTACATTACGGGTATGCCATAGTTCTTTCCCAAGGAAACAAGTGATGCGAGATCCGTATCTTCCGTAAAACCGATAATTCTAAAATTACTCGTGTGGACCTTTAGGATGAGTGCTGTGTCTGGCCCAATGGTCTTTTCATAATCCTTAAGGCGTGTGCGGTTGGTTGTTCCCACCTCAGAGAGATGGGCCCCGCTTTTTTCCATGACTTCCGGTATGCGGAATTCACCTCCAATTTCAACAAGCTCTCCCCGCGATACAATGACCTGTTTCCCGTTCGCCAGGGTGTTGAGCACCAGCATAACGGCAGCAGCGTTGTTATTGACGACCAGAGCATCTTCCGCACCGGATAATTCGCAGAGAACCTTTTGCACGTGGTCGTAACGGATACCTCTTCCCCCTTTGCCCAAGTCATATTCCAGATTCGAGTAACCCCCCGCTATTTCCATGAGCCTCTGTAAGGCGTCGGCGCATAAGGGTGCTCTGCCTAGGTTTGTGTGCAAAATTACGCCCGTTGCATTCACTACTTTGCGAAGACTGTACTGATGAAGCACATCTATGATTCGCATAACTTTATCGACGACCTCCCCCGCCGAAGGCAGGCGCTTCCCTTTCACATCCATCTGCATATTTAGAATTTCCTGCCTCAGCTCTTCCACAACCGATCTGCAGATAGACTTTGCTACATATTTTGGCGTACCGGCAAATGCCCCCTTTTTTTCCAGAGAGAACATTACCTCGTCAATCTTGGGGAGGCCCTTCAATAATGTCATTCTGTGGTCATCGAGCTTTTGTTTAGTCATGTGTCACGACTTTGCTCATAAAATACGACAATTTGTAACTATAATACTATGCGGGCCGGCAAAAATCACGAAAGTTATTGACTGCAATAAAAAACTCCCTCATCATGATCACCCAGAGATAACATCCTCGCTCCGTCAGGTGAAGATGAGATGAGCTATACTGTAAAGCACCTGCAAGGATAAAGGCAAGAATATTAAACCAGAGAGCATGATAGACCCCTGCCCCATACTTTGCTCGTGATGCCGCAATATCCATATCCATACCGAAGAGTTTCATGAGGAAATCATAGCGCAACCGGTCCTTGATCTGGAAAGATCGGGAGGCCATAACAGGTATTTCACCATCGTTGACTCGCGAGATGTATTCCGCAATATTAAAGGTATTAGCATAGCATATACCGTTCAAATAACCGATAGACCCGCTGCCTATACCGGCATATTCATCGTAATCCACGATGTACTCGTCAATCATGGTGGCGTTTTTTGAAAAGCACCACGCAGACGAGTGCCGGTATGCCGGTATCAGACGGTCTGTAATCCGGCGGTAGAACTGTTCCTCTTTTGCATAATTCACATGCCCAAATTTCTCGCCGACTGCCTGACGGGTCGAATCTGAAACCATGAGGGGGTAGTACGTGATCTGGTCTATCCCTATATCCATCAGGATGTCGAGATCCCTCTCCAGCATGGTCATGGTCTGGGAAGGGAAATTAAAAATCATGTCTGCGTTAAGCGTGTCAAATTGGCCCAAGGTATGTGATAGCTTCCGCGTTATTACTTCGCAGCCCCCATACTTGTCGTATCGATCCATATTCCGGAGCATTTGGTTGTCAAAGCTTTGAACTCCGACGGAAAGCCGGTTTATGCCGGCCCGTTTAAGGACGGAGATAGTTTCATCTGTCAGATGATTCGGGTTTGTCTCAACTGATATTTGCCGAACGGAAAAGCATTCCCGTGCAAGCTTCAGCGTTTCTTCGAGTTCGTCAATGAGGATTGTGGGTGTTCCTCCTCCCACGTAGATGCCACTGAAATCATACCCCTTGCCCTTGTAGAGCATGATCTCTTTCCTTAAGGCCTTGAAATAATCATGACAAAAAGCGATGTCAAAGATGACACGGTGGAAGGAACAGTAGGGACACAGTTTTTCACAGAAGGGAATATGCATATACAGAAGGGGCAGTTTCTTCGAATCGCCGGAATCCGCGATCGGCGGTCCCCCATTTTCGAACTTCATCAGTCTGGCAAATTCCTGTCGAGACTTGCTTGTTACGATGGCATTTATCAAGATTGTACTCTTTGTTCTGCTGTTATTATAAGGGTTTCCCAGTCGCTCTGATCAGAGAAAGCTAGCAGACATCCGTAAAATTATCAAGGGTATTTGAAATCTCCAATGAACTTGAAATAACGGGTATGGAATGCTATATAATTACTCAAACCTTGTAACGGAGAAATAGATGTCTGATGTAAGGGTTCTTACACTTTGGAAGGATGAAAAGATTAATGAAGAGGAAGCCCTGCTCTTAAGGAGGCTGTGTGAGGATGTACGGGTTCCCTTCGATAAAGAAAGGAAAAAGGAGATCAGGGCCCTCGTCGACGCATTCCTTTCCATGGGTGAAGCGGCAGGTTTGGCCGCTCCGCAGATCGGTATAAGTAAAAAAATAATCATCTTCAGAAACAAGGGATTCGATGAAAAAGACTGGTCAAAGAGTGAGGCCGATTACGAGCTCTTGATCAACCCACGTATTACCCAAGCCCGAGGCGAGATGGTGACGATGACCGAGGGATGCCTCTCATGCCCGGAAATCCAGGTTGAAGTGAGCAGATATCCTGAAATCAAAGTCAAGGCGTTTGATCTAGCCGGGCGCAAAATAAACAGGCGCTACACGGATTATGTTGCCCGTGTCGCACAACATGAGATTGACCATCTCGAAGGCAAGTTGATCGTTGACTGCGAAGGCGCACTATACGTTCCAAAGCAAAGGCAGGAGTTCTTTGTGAGGACTATTGAGAAGATAAAGGCAGTTACTGGTAACGGTATTTTCCGGAATATCTGACATTCCCCATTTTATTCTTTGTCTTTCACAGTTTGTTTTTTCCGCACATTAATCGATAAGGATGATATCTTTTATGCCTTGAAATATCGAATCGCCTATGCTACTCATGCACAATACGGTGAACCGGGGAGCATCCAGGAAAAGCTGCCCTTTCCTATGCGGGCAGTATCTTATTGAATCAAAATGGACAATCTGCAAAAATTGTAAGGATCTCGTTGCACGATCAACAACTTTCAAGAAAACAAGTAATTTTCTTCATAAATATTATTCTCGTAATCTGGCCCCTCATTTACTGCAAGTAGTGACTTTAAGTCATAAACAGGCTCTTTCATTGAGCCAGCTTGGCATATAGGATTTGCTCTGTTCAAGGCTGGTTCACATGCCGGAGGAGAACCGTCAATGAAGAAGACCCCGCTCTATGATCGTCATGTAGCACTTGGTGCAAAAATAATTGATTTTGGCGGCTGGGCCATGCCTGTTCAATACACCAATGTGATTGAAGAGCACAATGCAACCAGGACGAAAGCGGGACTATTTGACATCTGTCATATGGGAGAGATTGAGGTCAAAGGACCTCAGGCTTTAGAGCTCCTGCAATGGCTACTGAGCAGAGATATAAAGGGACAGGCAATAGGACAGATCAAGTTGAGCGTCCTGACGAATGAAAAAGGGGGCATCATAGATGATGTAACGGTTTATCGACTGGGAGATGAACGCTATCTCGTCGTTACGAACGCCGGGACAAAGGATAAGGATTACTCATGGGTTGAGATGCAGAGAAGAGTGAAGGGACTTTCCGATGTAGAGGTTATTGATAATAGCGGTCAAACTGGCAAGATAGATCTGCAGGGTCCCCTGTCACAGGCGATTATCCAGAATCTTGCTTCAGATGATCTGGCCCCTTTGACTTACTACCATGCCAAAGATACGAAGGTTATGGACATACCTGCCCTGGTATCGCGCAGCGGCTATACAGGGGAGGACGGATTTGAGATCTATACGGATAGCCGCAGGATCGGAGAACTCTGGGATAAACTTCTGGAAATCGGGGCGCCCTTCGGGCTTAAGCCTGTTGGGTTAGGCGCGCGGGATACCCTGCGGCTGGAGGCAGGGATGATGTTATATGGAACTGATATGGATGAGACTATCACCCCTCTGGAGGTCGTTTACGGGTGGGTAACAAGTCTGGAGAAGGACTTTGTCGGAAGTTCAACTTTGAAAAAGCTGAAAGAAAGGGGCTTGAGCAGAAAACTGGTCGGCTTCGAGATGGAAGAAAGAGGAATAGCGAGACACGGGTACAAGGTATTCAAGGATGGGACTGAAGTTGGTGTCGTTACATCAGGGACATATGCCCCTACCTTGCAGAAGGCCGTGGGACTGGCTTTTGTACCGATGCTCTACAGCAGGACTGGTACGGATATCCTCATTCAAATCCGTGATAACCGTGCCAGAGCGCGGATTGTGGAATTGCCCTTTTACAGAAGGCGGAAGTGAAGAAGAAAAAAATAGATTCAAGGGGGAGAGCAATGTCAAAGCCAAATCCATCAGACAGAAGGTATTCAAAGGAACATGAGTGGGCAATGGATAACGGAGACGGGACGATTACGATGGGCATTACCGATCATGCTCAAGAGTTGCTTACTGATATCGTCTTTGTGGAGCTCCCGGCCATCGGCAAGAAAGTCAAGCAAATGGAACCGATGGCGGTGGTAGAATCCGTAAAGTCTGTTTCTGATGTCTTCTCGCCCGTGAGTGGAGAAGTTATAGCAGTCAATAAAGCGCTGGAGGAGCATCCTGAACTTGTAAATCAGGATGCCTTTGGAGAAGGCTGGATGGCTAAACTGAGGTTGGATGATCCGGCCGAATTGAATAACCTTATGGACGCAGCCCGCTATACGGAGATGATCAAAGAGGAGAAGCATTAATCTTCCTTTTTTTGTTTTGGCCCGGGCTCGGCAAGTCCAGGATTTTCCTATCGACGCCCGGCCATAGACACCGCTCGAAGTATCAATCGGAGAAAGGATCGCGATATGGACTATGTGCCACACACCGCCGAGGATGAAAGGAGGATGGCCGAAACTGTCGGCATCAAGAAGGTGGAAGAGCTCTTTGCAGATATTCCAGAAAAATATAGACTTAACAGGATTCTTGAGCTGCCACATGCCCTTGCCGAGCAGGAGGTCGCCGCCCTGATGAGGGGCATTAGTGCCCGAAATGCTGTTTCTCCGGTTACCCTCATGGGCGCTGGTGTTTACAATCATTATATCCCCGCGGTGGTGGCACATGTCATTTCCCGTTCCGAGTTCTACACGGCCTACACCCCTTACCAGGCGGAAATCAGCCAGGGAATCCTTCAGGCCATCTATGAATACCAGACCATGATAGCAAAGGTAACGGGCATGCAGGTTGCCAATGCTTCGATGTACGACGGTGCATCAGCAATGGCCGAGGCTGCGGTGCTTGCTGCCAAAACCTTAAGCAGGGAGAAGATCATCGTTGTACGCTCCGTACATCCCGAGTACCGGCAGGTTGTCGGCACATACGCCTGGGCAAATGGCTATGACTTAGTAGAAATTCCTTATGGCAAATCCGGCCAGCTGGACAGAGATGTCCTGTCGCAGGCCGTGGATGACAGAACGGCAGCAGTTCTGGTTCAGAGCCCCAATTTTTTCGGAGTCATTGAGGATGTTGCCTCCATCGAATCCGCAGTGCACGCGAAGGGCGCACTTCTTGTCTCGGGATTCACGGAAGCGACGTCTTTGGGTATTCTTAAGCCCGCAGGTGAAATGGGAGCGGACTTCGTCGTGGGAGAAGGGCAGAGCTTCGGGAACCCCATGAACTACGGGGGTCCATATCTCGGGATTTTTGCCAGCGCCGCAAAATTTTTAAGAAAGATCCCCGGCAGGCTCGCCGGGGCAACGGTGGATAAAGAAGGCAAACGAGGATTTGTCCTGACATTGCAAACAAGGGAACAGCACATAAGGCGGGAGAGAGCGACATCGAATATCTGCTCCAATGAAGCCCTCTGCGCCCTGGCTGCTGCTGTATATCTTGTCAGTCTAGGGAAAAACCTCAAGAAATTAGCGGTGCTCAATATCCAGAAAGCTCATTATCTCAAGCAGAAGTTCTCACAACTGCCAGGCTGGCAGTTGATTTTCCCTGCCCCTGTTTACAATGAATTCGTCATTCACTGTCCTGACCCAAATAAGGTCAATCAGAAACTTCAGGCTTCAGGTATTACAGGCGGGTATGAACTTGCAAAAGATTATCCTGAACTCGGGAACTCTCTTCTCTTCTGTGCTACAGAGATGCTAACAAAAGAAGATATGGACAGGGTGATTTCGATTGTGGCAAAATAATATTGAAGCCGGAGGTAATTAATGGAACTCATATTTGAAAAGAGTAGACCGGGGAGAATAGCCACTTCAATTCCTAAATCGGATGTGCCCGAGGTTGCAGTAGCAGCCATTGTCAACAATAGTCTGCTAAGGGATGATTTGGACTTGCCGGAGGTGGCGGAGATAGATCTCATGCGCCATTATACGCAATTATCTAAACGGAATTTCGGTGTTGATGTAGGCTTTTATCCGCTCGGCTCGTGCACCATGAAGTACAATCCCAAGATCAATGAGGAGGTTTCTCGTCTGCCTGGATTTACGAACCTTCATCCTTATTCTCCGGTTAAATTTTCCCAGGGGTCACTACAGGTCATGCACGAACTTAGGCAGTATCTCTCTGAGATATTCGGCATGGCCGATTTTGCGCTTCAGCCTGCCGCGGGGGCGCATGGCGAACTCACCGGCGTTATGGTTATAAAGAGATATTTCGAGAAAAAGGGACAGAAGAGGTCAATGATTCTGATTCCCGATGCAGCCCACGGAACGAACCCGGCTTCGGGGGCATTGTGCGGCTATCACGTTGTCACCGTGAGGTCAAATGCCGAAGGGGGCGTTGATATCGGCCACCTTCGAGAACTGATGACGAGGGATGTGGCGGGACTGATGATTACGAACCCGAACACCTTAGGCCTTTTTGAACGAAATATTGAAAAGGTTTCCGAGATTGTTCACAAAAAAGGAGGGATATTATATTGTGACGGCGCCAATGCCAATGCCTTTATGGGAGTTACAAGGCCGGGCGACATGGGCATCGATGTTATTCAGCTCAATCTCCACAAGACGTTCTCGACGCCCCATGGCTGCGGTGGCCCAGGAAGCGGGCCCGTGGGAGTTAGAAAGGACCTTGTTAGGTATCTTCCAGGGCCTCGTGTCGTAAAAAAAGGGAAGGGGTACGACTGGAAGTATGATTTCCCGGACAGTATCGGTCAGGTAAGGGCATTTTATGGAAATTTTAATGTCATGGTAAAAGCCTATACATATATCAGGTCTCTCGGCCCCGAAGGCTTGAAGAGAGCGAGTGAAACCGCCGTGCTCAATGCCAATTACGTGAAGGAGCGATTAAAGCCCTATTATGATCTTCCCTATAACCGGATATGCATGCATGAATGTGTCTTCTCGGGAAAACGGCAGGTCAAGGAGAGCGGCGTCCACACATCGGACATTGCCAAGCGTCTACTGGATTATGGCTATCATCCGCCAACGATATACTTCCCACTGATCGTACCGGAGGCAATTATGATCGAACCCACCGAGACGGAAAGCAAGGAGACCCTTGATGCTTTCTGCGATACTATGATTGTCATTGCCGGAGAAGCGAAAGAAAATCCTGATCTGGTCAAGTCAGCGCCTCTGACCACTGACCTAAGGCGCCTCGACGATGTCAAGGCGGCCCGGGAGCCTGATGTATGCTGGAGATAAACAGAGGCAAGAGGCAGGGATAGGTATGCGTAGCGAGAGAATGTGGAGAGATATGGAAAGAGACAAACTCATCAAAAAACTTAAGATGGTCAAAAATCCAAGAGAAAGAGACAGGATTATCTGGGCCCTTGCAGGCAAGGAACAGGATACTTTGAAAGAGACGCGGACCCCAGTGCTGTCAGGCAAGACGGATGCGACGGCTCCCACCCGTGGGCGGATGCAGGAACTTCCCAAGCTTCCGGCAGATACACGCAAACTAATCAACTATCTCGCTCCGGCAATTTTAATCTTCTTCGGTATTGTGAATCTTGTGCAGGCGATATTATATTTTATCCAGACAGGACAGATTGAGGCTGCTTTTCCGCAGCTCATAATTGGGATCATGTTCTTAGTCTTCGCTTTTTTCAGTATCTCCAAGGCTAAGAAAAGGGTTCAGGGTGCAAATGCAGATAAGAAGGAAACCTGAATGGTTAAAGGTAAATCTGCCTACTACACATGAATTTAAACATGTGAAAGAAATTCTGTCGCAATTTAGCCTCCACTCCGTCTGCGAGGAAGCACATTGTCCAAATATGACTGAATGTTTTCATTCAGGGACAGCCACTTTTTTAATTCTCGGGAATATCTGCACAAGAAACTGCCGCTACTGCAATATTCAGTATGGTACGCCCGAAGTGCCGGATGAGATGGAACCGGAACGTCTAACCCAGGCAGTCAAAGAGCTGGGACTCAAGTACGTAGTTATCACGTCGGTCACCCGGGACGATCTATCTGACGGAGGGGCCGGGCTATTTGCCCGCTGCGTGGAAATGCTATATCAGGAAGTGCCGCAATGTCGGGTGGAGGTGCTCATTCCAGACCTGCGGGGGAATTGGAAGGCCCTGACGCGCATAATCAGAAGCAAGCCACATGTGATTAATCACAATATGGAAGTCGTTCGCGCTTTTTTCAGCCATGTCAGACCACAGGGGGATTATAATCTTTCCTTGGAATTGCTTCATCGGATACATCAATGCAGTGAAAAAGAAATCATCGTTAAATCAGGATTCATGGTGGGATTGGGAGAATGCTGGAGCGACATTGTGGTATTGCTCCAAGACTTGGCCCGGGTTCACTGTGAAATGGTGACTATTGGCCAGTACCAGCAGCCGACACGCAATCACTGGCCCGTCGTGAAATATTACCACCCGGATGAATTTGAAGAGATGAAAGGGATAGCGCACGAACTGGGCGTGAAACATGTAGAAGCAGGTCCTCTGGTACGCAGTTCCTACCATACAGCAAGAATTTCTCAGATTCAGTACGAAGAGGCCTTGTAGTGTCTGATACATACGACCTTATCATCATCGGAGCGGGTCCTGGAGGCTATGCCGCAGCCGAGCACGCGGCCAGGTGGGGAGCCAGAGTAGCCGTCATTGAGAAAAATCAATGGGGCGGCGCATGCACACATCGAGGCTGCATTCCCACAAAGGCGCTTTTGGCTTGCAGCGGGCAATACATGAATCTTAAGAAATTGAAGCGCCTCGGCATCTCTGTGGGTGAGGCTAGGGCGGATTTCGCTGCGATCAAACGCCATCAGCGGCAGATGATTACCATTTCCGCCAAAGGTGTCCAGCAATCTCTTGAGGATGCAGGCGTAGATATGAAAGCCGGAGATGGCCATGTTGTTTCTTCCGGGGAAGTAGAATGGATATCACTTGAGGGTCAGAGGAAACACCTCACCGCTGATAACATTATTATTGCCTGGGGTTCGGAGCCATTACTGCCCCGTGGTTTCCAGACCTCTGACAAAATTTTGACATCTGATGGCTTCCTCGTTCTTGAGACTCTGCCGGAAACGATCATCATTGTAGGTGGTGGTTTCATCGGGATTGAAATTGCCACATTTCTGGCCGAACTCGGCGTCAAGGTGACCATTGTTGAACTATTGGATGGACTCCTCCTCCATGAGGACAGAGAAGCCGACGATTTAATCAGACATGATCTAATCCGTCTGGGTGTCGCTATCTACACGTCAACACGGATGGAGACAATGGAAGAGGCCAGAAATGGGGTATCATTGAAAGCGAACCAAGATGGAAAGCAAATTGAACTTTCCGCCGATTGTGTCCTCATGTGTACAGGCAGAAAACCTCTTTTACACATAGAAGAATTGAAGCGATGCGGTATTGTATATGATGAGAAGGGGATCGCTGTCGATGACCGCCAGATGACCAACGTCCGGGGCATCTATGCGGTCGGTGATGTAACCGGGGGAATCATGCTTGCACACAGGGCCATTCAACAGGGCAGATCAGTTGCGAGCTACCTCTACGGTGATCGATCGGTTACATACAGGGAGGACTCAGTTCCTTCCGTCGTATATACGCATCCGAATGTGGCCCGTGTCGGTCTCACAGAAAAGAATGCGGGGGAGCTTGGTCTAAAGGTGGAAACAAGGAGGATCGAATACGGGGCTAATATCATGGCCAGAATAGAACTCAAAAGGAATGGATTCCTGAAGGCGGTATTCTCCGGTGATAGATTGATTGGAGTAACGATCGTAGGAGACGACGCTGGTGAACTAATCGCTTCTATGAGCCTGGCTGTTGGGAATCGCATGGGGAAGAGAGAATTGAAAAACTGGATTATTCCCCACCCGAGTCTCAGTGAAATATTGCACGTACTTTGATTCTTTTGTGCGGGTACAGAACTTTTGGGTATTCCACTATTGAGTGGTTAGACCACTTCCCGCAATTATTGTACCGATAATTGCGGGAAAGGATGCGCTTAATCCGGAATGTTTGGAAAGAATAGGTGTGAAAAATTATTTGAGTAGCTGTGAGGAAACGGGAACGATTGGACAGACGGAGAAGGATATCGTTATGAAATGGTGCATTTTTGTCAACAGAAGGTGTTATGGCGAGGACTGCATGGGCTGGATAAGAGAAAATTGTTTTGTCTATTTATTGTTGCCGGTTGCTCGCAACGATGCGCAAATGCAAACTGAATTAGATTGGTCGAAATATGAATCGTCAAAAACACCTGAGGAGAGTTTGTCCGAAAGCGTTAACGATCAATTAACCTTTTTTGATGACCTTGAAAGATTAATTACTCAAAAAAACTGTGATTATCAGATAGCATAATAAGGGCGGAATTCTCGTTATCGGGAATACCTGTTGACCAATGATCTGACGGCCGTAATTTGAAAAACTGTACAGTCTGTTGACTGCCGGCGAAGAACAAGTGAATCGGAAAGAGAGGAGATAATATGGGATCAAGGAACAAAGAGACGCTAGGGAGACGAAAGGCAAATTTTGAACGCAGGCTGGAGGAACGCCTGTCTTCCCTCATCAAAAGAGGGTTAGAATCTCCTGGGATCGAAAAAGATGCGCTCGTTAAGAAACTGCGGGCAAATATTAGGGCCATAAATGACAGACTGAAAGCTATAGCCAAGAATGAAGAGAGGACCGAAGAACTGGCAAAGATAAAGGCGGAAAAGGCGGCGTTACCTCCTTTGCTGAAAGATCAATCAGCAGGCAAAGATAAACCATCAAAGGAAGCCTCTGAAGAGGGGACGGAAAAGAAGAAAAAGAAGGAGAAGGAAAAAGGGCAGGGCCAGGAGAAGGAACAGAAAAGGGGGGAAGAGAAGAAGCAGGAAAGGAAAAAGGAGAAAAGGCGGGAGCAGGAGAAGGAGGAATGAAAGTTTGCTGTCTTCTGGCGAGGGACTAATTCTAACAGTCCATATTACAATTCATTGAGGGCCCTTTCGAATTAACATAAGCGGCGGCGTTCTCGCCGGCAAGATAGCCAGTTGAAAAGGCCGCCTGAAGATTATAGCCGCCTGTATCGGCGTCGATATCTATTACCTCTCCGCAGAGGTACAGGCCTCTTATTTTGCGTGACGCCATCGTCCGCGGATCAATTTCTTTCAGGGATACGCCTCCGGCTGTTACGATGGCAGACGACATGGGAAGAGAATCTTTGATATTAAAACGGAGGGACTTCAGATGGTCTGTGAGTCTCTCACGTTCAGCAGCACTGATCTCGCATCCACATTTATCCGCCGTGATACCTGTCATCAGGATCAGGGGATCGACCATCTTGGCAGGAACAAGACCTCTTACGATACTGCGGTACTTCTTCTTACTGAAGCGATCGAAATCACGCTGAAGGCGCCTGCTGAGCTGCATTCTGTCGAGGGCAGGCTTGAGATCTATGGAGACACTTACCGGCCCCCTCTCCAGGGCATCAATAATGGACAGGCTCATGAGCAGCGTAGTGGGTCCCCCGATACCGAAATGGGTGATCATCATCTCACCCATGCGGCTTTCAATGATGGGCGGGTGTGGTCGCCTATTCCCTGTCCCGCGACCAATGTCAATGTTTGGCACAAGAGACGGATCAATTTTATCCGCCCGGCACTGGAATGCGGTGAGACGAACATTTCTGAGGCTCACGCCCTGCATGGACTTAGCGCGGGAAATTTCCTCGACGACCAGGGGCACTAACGCGGGGCGGAGTTTATTTATTGTGTGGCCGAGGGTGGCAGCCATCGCATAGCCGTCTCCACTCGAGCCGGTTGCAGGATAGGTAGATCCGCCTGCAGCCAAGATTAAGGCAGTCGCCTGTCTCTTACCATCTGGCATCACCACACCTGTTACCTGTTTGTTTCGGGTTTCGATGCCTGTGACCCTGCTGTGCCTCAAAATCTCCACACGGTGGTCTGTAAGATATTTCTTGAATGCACTGACAACATCCTCAGCACTGTCAGAAACCGGAAAGACCCTTCCCCCCCGCTCAATCTTTGTTCCCACACCGTAGCGTCCCAAAAAGGAGATCAGATCGTCACGGAAGAAGCGATGAAACGCCCCGTACAGAAAACGGCCGTTTGGCCCATACATGGAGATAAAGTGATCAAGATCCCTGGCATTCGTCAGATTACAGCGCGTCTTACCGCTTATAAGGATCTTCTTGCCGAGTGTCCCGGTTCTTTCCAGGAGGGTTACATGAGCACCCATTTCTGCGGCCCTCCCTGCAGCCATCATACCGCTTGCTCCGCCTCCAATGACTATTACTCCTTCATCAGGCATAAATTTTTGCAGTTCCGACAACTGCGCCTCCTTGTTTTATCATATCGCGCCTGTCCCAATACCGTGCCTCTTTCGGGAGTTATGTGTATTCATGCGTTGCATGCGGTAACATGAAAGGAATATATGGTCAAGGCAATTCCTGTTACCTTAGCAGCATGGCACTTGTGTTAAAAAATAGCTTGTGTTATGAAGCGCAAGCGTATGTATTTTAAAAGATTGCTTCCTCTTGGTAGTGATTAGCAGGACTCTCTGCGAGGCCGTTTCCACAAGAGCATCCGGTCAAATTAAGGAGCGTCGTTTGGTTAGCAATTTGTCTTCCCTGTGGACGATGACAACAAAAATTATTCTCCGCGTCCGTCCTGATGTCCATCGTCACCTCAAAGAATGGAAAAAAAAAGCGGAGAAGATTCCCGATCCGGAGCTCCGCAAACAGGCCCTCATGAGTATCGAAACAAAGACATTCCATTGTGAGGGGGGGTCAATCTATGCCCTGTTAGCTGGGGATCGCTACCATGAGGCGGTACGATTCATCGTCGCTTATCAAACCATCAGCGATTATCTTGATAATCTATGTGATCGCAGCACGTCTCTCGACCCGGAGGATTTTCGTGCACTTCACGAATCTATGTCTAATGCCCTGACACCTGATGCATCAGGTGCTAATTATTACCGTCTCCGAAATGAACAGGATGATGGTGGATATCTGCTCTCTCTTGTTACGACTTGTCAGGGCATTCTCAAGAAACTGCCCGCATATCCGCTGATTGCGCCAGCCCTCCACGAACTTGCCCGCCATTATTGTGAATTGCAAGTTCACAAGCATGTGAGGATCGAGGAGCGCGTGCCACGCCTTACTGAGTGGTTTGACATGCGCAAGGAGCACCTGCCTGAGATGAGCTGGTATGAATTTGCGGCGTGCGCGGGATCGACCCTCGGTATTTTCTGCCTCGTTGCCCATGCATTCCGCGAAGATTGTTCCACGGAGCTGGTCGAACGCATCAAAGATGCGTATTTCCCGTGGGTGCAAGGTTTGCACATACTACTTGATTACCTGATCGATCAGGAGGAAGATCGTGCCGGTGGTGACTTGAACTTCTGTTCATATTATCCTGACAGCACCGAAATGACGTCAAGGCTGATGCATTTTTACAGGCAGGCAGACCGAAGCATCTCCCGCCTGCCCAACGCACGATTCCATTACATGATTAATCGCGGTTTACTCGGCATGTATCTCGCCGATAAAAAAGTGGATCGCCAGAAGGAAGTAAGAAGAGTTGCGAAAAGAATGATCCGTCAAGGCGGCTTGGTTACCATTTTCTTCTTTTTGCACTGCTGGATATACAGACGCGTAAGAAAGTAGTGAAGAGGTCGGAAAAGGTGTCTTATAAAGGTTCTTCACTATTTTTATTCTGGCAGTAATATCAAAAATAGAAGGTTGCGCCTTTGGCTTTCACCAGAATTGTCTTTATCGTAAATCCTCATGCCGGTTATGGCTTGACAGGCAGGCAGTGGCCTCGCATTCAGTCTATGGCGCATGATCGGATAGGCTATTTTACATCGTGTCTGACCACAAAACCCGGGGATGCCACTAAGATTGCCAGGACTAAGCTCCTCGAAGGGGCGGAATTGATCGTTTGCGTGGGCGGCGATGGCACCCTTAATGAGGTCGTTAATGGTTTCATGGATGAAAATGGGCCAATTCGGAATGACGCGCTGTTAGGATTTATACCAAATGGAACAGGGTGTGATTTTATCAAGACTGTGCCAATTCCCGCAAGTGTTGAACAATCTCTCGACACGATTAAAGAAGGATCTGCGAAGGTCATTGACGTAGGGCGGCTTCAGTTCCACAATGACCGTGGACTTCCTGAGATTCGTTATTTTCATAATATTGTCAGTTTCGGCCTTGGCGGTGAAGTTGATGAACGCATCAATAGAAAAAGCAAGCCACTCGGCCCCTTTATTTCTTTTATCTGGGCAACTGTGGTTTCCGTCCTGCTTTACGGCAAGAAAAATATGCATATTCAAATTGATGACTCGTATGAAAGAAGAGTCATTGCCTGGAACATAGCCGTGGCTAATGGCAGGTATCATGGCGGTGGCATGCTGGTGGCTCCGGACGCCGTCATTGATGACGGCCTCTTCCATATAACGGTGATCGGAAATTTGAGCCTAGGCGAGGTCTTCAGACATTTCCCCAAATTGTATACTGGCAGAATCAAAGATATTAGAGATGTATTGATTCTGACGGGGAAAAAGATCAGTGCATTCTCTTCAGAGCGTGTCCTCCTCGATTGCGACGGAGAACAATCTGGCTGTTTACCGATAGTTGCTGATATTATTCCTGCAGCTTTAAAAATCATTACGAAAAAATCACTGATTTGACCTTTCTGGTGATATCCATGGTTCAATTGATGAAAAATTACTCAACAAGTGGGGTTTAATTCTCCATTCTTTTGATGACACGCAGCCCATTCTGATTTGAGACATTAATCTAACTTCCCGTAATTGTATATAATTAGTTTAATATTTCAGTATAGTCCTCATGTGGTATATAGATTGCACTAAAAAAATGTTTAAGTAGTGACGAGTAATTATGGTTCGATGAATGTAAGAAGGAGGTTGCCTGGAATGAAACATCTGATGGTAATGCTAGCAGGTATTGTTATTATTTTCGGCGCTTCCGTGTTTGCCGTTGACGGAACTTCTGAAGTCCCGGCCAAGGCCGATCCATCGAAAGCAGTTACTGTAAAACAGCCTAAGGAAACAAAGGTGAGCATTATAGGAATCGTTAAGGATATCTCGGACACACATATATCGGTTGAGCGTACCGTCAGGGGAGAAACGGAGATAATGGAATTTGTTTTGGATAAAGCCATTGAAAAGGTCAACGTTGGCGATAAGGTTAAAGTCAACTACATGAAGAAGGACGGCAAGAATAGAGCGACTAGAGTTACTCCCGTTGTCGTAAAAAAAATAATCAGAAAGGCTTCTCCTCCTAGAGACACAAAACCAACGCCCACTGAAACGCTTCCCCAGAAGTAAGCTCTATTGCAACATTGTTTTTTGTCGACAACATAACGGCACGGAGATATAATCTCTGTGCCGTTTTTGCTTTAATGGACCAATTGAGTTTTGGTTTTTTTTCTGGTATGAGGATCGAGGATTCATAATCGTTATTGCAGGTTGCTCGTTTTGACTACACTAAAAAATATCATCGAGAGGTCGATATACAGGATGTCAAATATGACCGTCCGTACGCGTCTCATTCTCTTAACCGTTCTGGGCCTGGCTGTGACCATGGCCATCTGGGGATGGA
>Ga0335081_10001849_pt1 | contig 33473 bp, 33 predicted proteins | sample Lox_Sample_35_FD_206713 | JGI IMG/M metagenome (GOLD analysis project Ga0335081, IMG submission 206713) | Soil microbial communities from Loxahatchee National Wildlife Refuge, Florida, United States - Lox_Sample_3.5 | ecosystem: Environmental > Terrestrial > Soil > Wetlands | place: USA...
ACTGAGGCCGAGATTCTCTCCATTTCCGCGGCTTGCCGCTGCCGCCGGATGAGCTCTTCGAGAATGGCCGAGGTGGAGGCGCCGCGCTTGCCCTTGCGCAGAGACTCCAGGTACTTGAGAGTCTCTCGCGAAAGGGAAAAGGTTTTTCTGGCCTTGCGGCCGGGCGAGGTCATAGCGCTTATCCAATAAGAGCTTAACACATAACTATGTATGAGTAATAGTATGAGCATAGTATGATCGAGCGGCGTGTTGCGGCGAGAATCAAACACCCCAACTAATTGCTTCGGAATCGTCATTCTTCGTCCTCAGATCTGCTTTACACTGAACCGTTTGAACTCGGAAATTCAAAACTGGATCGAGCGCCTCCGCTCCGGAGACGCTCGCGCCCTGGCCCAGGCTATCAGCGCGGTGGAGAACCACGCGCCGGGATGGGCTGATCTGCTGAAGGCTTTGTTTCCCCATACCGGCCATGCGCGCATTATCGGCATCACCGGTGCCCCCGGCGCGGGCAAGAGCACGCTGGTGGATCATCTTGCCCGCCACTACCGCAAGCAGAGCCAAACCGTCGGCATCATCGCCGTGGACCCTACCAGCCCTTATACCGGCGGCGCCATTCTCGGCGACCGCATCCGCATGCAGGAGCATTTCTCCGACCTTGGAATCTACATTCGCAGCATGGCCACCCGCGGTTCGCTCGGCGGACTGGCCCGCACCACCGCCGACGTTGCCACCGTACTGGACGCTTCAGGGCGAGATATCATCCTTATCGAAACCGTTGGCGTCGGGCAGGATGAAGTGGATATCGTCCGCCTGGCCGATATCACCATCGTGATTCTTGTTCCCGGCATGGGCGACGATGTGCAGAGCATAAAGGCCGGCATCATGGAGATTGCCGACATCTTCGTGATCAACAAAAGCGACTTCGATGGCGCCGAGCGTGTGGAGCGCGAGATTCGCGCTTTGCAGGCCCTGGCTATGCGCAGTGACCGGTGGACGCCCCCGATTGTCAAGACGATCGCGAGTGAAGGCAAGGGAATTGAAGATCTGGTGGCGGCGATTACAGCGTATGAGGCGTACCTGGAAAAAGAAGGTCTCGCGCTGGAGCACAGCATCCAGAATTGGCAGTCGCGACTGCTTGATATGCTGCGCGAGGCGCTGCTCGAGCGCGCGCGCGCGCAGGTGAGCGATGGCGATCTGTCGCGCTATGCGCGTGAAGTAGCCGAGCACAAACGCGATCCGTATTCGCTGGTGGAAGAGATTGCGAGAGGCGCGGACAAAAGCTGAAAATGAAGCGACGACGATGATTACGATTGATCATTTGGGCATTGCCGTGAAATCGCTAGCTGCAGCCAGGAACATTTATGAAAAGCTTGGCCTGAGCATTTCGCCGGAGGAAACCGTCGAAGGCGAGCAGGTACGAGTGGCGATGGTCCCGGCGGGCGAAAGTCGCCTGGAGTTGCTCGAGCCGACGTCGGATACTTCAGTCATTGCGAAATTCCTGGCGAAACATGGCGAAGGGCTGCACCACATTTGCCTGCGCGTGCCTGACCTGGCGGCCGCCGTATCGAAATTGAAGGGGAACGGGGTGCGGCTGATATCGGACGAAATCAAGATTGGCGCCGGCGGGCACCGCTACGTCTTTGTTCATCCTTCGAGCGCGGCGGGTGTGCTGCTGGAGCTGGTGGAAGGGAATTGACCTCCCTTTCGTTCGCGCGCCCTTATTTCCTGATGCGACGCTGCTTGCGCCAACATCAACCGCATCAAGCTTATGCTTATTCTTGCGACTGACACTTCCGGCGCGCATGGCAGCATCGCCTTGGCGGAAGGAACGCGTGTGGAAGACTTTCGCACGCTGCAAGTCGTCCCTTTAACCGGCGGAACTTTTTCTGCACAATTGGTGCCGCAGATCGCGGCCTTGCTCGCCGAACATGGCCGCACGAAGCGGGAGATAGGCGCCTTCGCGGTGGTCTCAGGTCCAGGGTCGTTTACGGGCTTACGGGTAGGACTGGCGGCGATCAAAGCGCTGGCCGAGGTTCTGGGCAAGCCGATTGCGCCAGTCTCTCTTTTGGAGGCCGTGGCAATTTCTGGCCGGAACCAGGGAGAGGTGATTGCGGCGCTCGAGGCGGGACGCGGACAGGTTTACTGCGGGCACTACTTCATCGAACCCGCAAGCGGCAATGTTAGCGCCCGAATGCTGAGCGAAAGGCTGATGACGCGAGAGGAATTTCTCACCGGCAAACCGGATCAAGTAGTCCTTACACCAGACCCTGCGCTGGCGGTGGCGGCACACGACGCGGGTTTGAGCGTTGCGGAAATCGAGCGGCCGCGCAGCGATGCGATTGCACGTCTCGGCATCCACAAGATTCTTGCCGGCGAAACGGTCGCGCCCGAAGCGCTGGAGGCCAACTACATCCGGCGTTCGGATGCGGAACTCTATGCTAAGCAGTGACCGGCCCAAAGAGCCAGTTTCAAATACGGTGCCAGTGCAGATTCGCTCCGCAACTGCGTCTGATATCCCGGCGATTCTTGCCGTTGAGAAAGATGCTCCGGCCGCTGCGCATTGGTCGCCGCAACAATATCAGACTGCAGTCGAAGGCACAGAACCGCCACGCGCCGTGCTCGTGCTCGAAGATAACGGCAAGGTGTGCGCCTTCCTGGTGGCGCGAAGGTTCGATCGCGACGCTTGGGAGATCGAAAACATCGCGGTGGCAACTGCATCGCAACGGCGCGGATTGGGCACGCAATTACTGCATGGATTCCAGGAATTCGCCCGGAGCAACGGCGCGCGGCGCATTCTGCTGGAGGCAAGGCGGTCCAACGCTTCCGCCCGCGCTTTGTACGAAAAATCTGGCTTTGTGGAAAAAGGTCATCGTCCCCGGTATTACCAAAGTCCCCAGGAAGATTCTGTGCTCTATCACATTGTTTTGACATGACTTTCCGAATTCGACCGCGCCGCAAAAGAGCTAATAGCGTAGAGAGAATCGGGGATTGATGCGCTTTTGCAGCTGTGGTAGCTTAGCACTCGGAAAATAGGCAGGGAGGTCGAATGGATGCTTGCTCCTAGAGACCAACTCCTCGCCAGCCACGAGGAATTTCGTAAATTGGCACAAGAACACACCCAGTACGAACAACGTCTCGGTTTCCTCACAGAGAAACGCTACCTGACGGACGACGAAAAGCTGGAAGAAGTGCGACTTAAGAAACTCAAGCTGCGCCTCAAAGACCAGATGGAGTCGATTGAGCGGCAATACCGGCAGCACGTAGCGCAAAGTCAAGTCGCCTAATTCAGCTCTCGAAATGACGACGGCAAAGCCGCCGGAGGGCAATGCCTATTCAGGTGCCGTCTTTTGCATTCCCTTTATTTATCAGCCGTTAACATGAAAAGCTGAGGCTTTTTCCGCTCTGCACTATAATCGCCGTGTCTTCCCATGGTGCGCGACGGATATTACTATGCGCTGCCCTTGCTGGCGGCCGCTGCCTTGCTGGCGTGGCTGGCAAGCTGGCTATGGGCCATTCCGCCGTTGATGCTAGCCGGGTTTTTCCTGTGGTTCTTTCGTGACCCCGAGCGCGAGATTCCTCAAAATGGCGCCGCGGTTGTTTCCCCGGCAGACGGCAAGGTGACGGATGTGTCTCCCGTTTCCGAGGCTGGCGCCGGCCGAACGCGAATCAGTATTTTCCTGAATGTGTTCAATGTGCATGTGAACCGTTCGCCGATTTCGGGCTTGGTGGGGAGCGTGCGCTACCAGCGCGGCAAGTTTTTGAATGCGATGAACGCGGCCTCCGCCGAGCAGAATGAGCAGAATGTTGTGGAAGTCGAGGGAGAGGGGCAGACGGTTATTTTCAAGCAGATTGCCGGCCTGCTGGCGCGGCGGATCGTGTTCACGAAAAATGTGGGCGACCGGGTGGAACGAGGCGAACGCGTGGGACTCATCAAATTCGGTTCGCGCGTGGATGTGCTGCTTGATTCCTCGGCCAGTCTGCAGGTGCGGGTAGGAGACCGTGTAAAAGGCGGATCAAGCGTGCTGGCTTATGTGGCGGAGAAAGAGGGGGCAACCGCTGAAGCCGCCGCCGAGCATGCCACGCGGGGAGCACAGTGATGGATGGCAATGCCATGGATCCCGAGGTCCCACTCATTCCGCGACGGCGATGGGAAGAACGGCATCCACAACGGCAGCGCAAAGGCATGTACGTGCTGCCTTCTCTTTTCACCATCGCCAGCATGGCCGCCGGATGGTATGCCATTCTCCAGGTGACACACGGCAACATTGCCGAACCCTGGCATTTCGATAACGCCGCGAAGGCCATCGGCTTCGCCTTCCTGTTTGATGGACTGGATGGGCGCATCGCCCGGATGACCGGCACCACCAGCGATTTCGGGCGCGAACTCGACTCTTTGGCGGACGTAATCGCATTCGGTGTGGCCCCGGCCATGCTGGCCTGGGGCTGGGGATTTCAGAATCTCGCTCGCGCAGCCCCCGCCGAAGTGGTGATCAAGCTGATGCAACTGGGCGCAATCGCGTGCTTTTTGTTCCTGATCGCCGGCGCGAGCCGTTTGGCCCGTTTCAATATCGCGACCAATCCACAGCCTTCCAACCCGGGGCGGCCTGGAAAGAAATATTTCGTCGGCATGCCCATCCCAGCGGCCGCGGGAGTGATTGCGGCGGTAGTGCATTTCTCCGAAGGCGACCCGATCGAAGCCTGGTGGACATCCGTGACCTGGTTACTGATGATTATCGCGGTCGGTTATCTCATGGTGAGCACGTGGCGCTTTTATAGCTTCAAGGACATTGACCTGCGCATGCGCCGGCCTTTCCGGCTCATCATTCCCATTGGGGCTTTGTTCGCGGCGATCTGGTACTTCTCGCGGCAGGTGCTTTTTGTGGGTGCGTTGCTCTACATGTTTTCCGGGGTCTTCTGGCGCCTGCAATGGATTTTCCGGCGCAAGAACCCTCCACCGCCGGCCTATAAAGAGGCATCCCAAGTCTCATGAGCAGTTCGTCCAAATCCGTTGCCGCTGCGCACTCTGAGAGCGCGCGCGTCGCCAATCTGTACCGGGTGGCCATCGTCGGCGGCGCCACACTCAAGGGAAAAGAAGTTGCGGAAGTGCTCACGGAGCGGAGTTTTCCGGTTGTAGATGTGAAATTGCTCGATGACGACGAATCGTTGGGCCAGCTCGAAGCGGTGCAGGACGAGATCACCTTCATCCAGAGCGTGCGCGCCGAGCAGTTTGAGAACCTGGATTTCACCTTTTTTGCCTCCGACCCGGAATGCACCCGCCGAAACTGGCAGGCGGCGCAGAAAGCGGGCAGCGCCATCGTGGATCTTTCGTTTGCGCTGGAAGCCGAGGCGAGCGCCAGAGTGCGTTCACCATGGATTGAGCGCCAACTCGGTCTGCCCTTGATGCCCGAACTGCAGCCGGCGCCGGCGGTCACAGCCCATTCTGCCGCGGTTGTTCTGGCGCTTTTGTTGCTCCGGGCGCAGAAAGCAGGGAAGATCGAGCAGGCCGTGGCCACGGTCCTTGAACCGGCGTCCGAGCATGGGCAGAAAGGGATGGATGAGCTGCATGAGCAGACCGTGAATCTGCTTTCCTTCCAGCCACTGCCGAAGAGAATCTTCGATACGCAGGTGGCTTTCAATCTGGTGAACCGGTACGGTGAACAGTCAGTTCCGGCGCTGGCTTCGGTGCAAGAGCGAATCTTCAGGCATTATCGGCAAATCGCTGGTCAGGAGGCGCCGCAGGTGTCCCTGTTACTTGTGCAGGCGCCGATCTTTCATGGACACTCTTTCGCGCTCTGCTTGCAGATGCGCGAAGCAGCCGATCTTGCCGGGCTGGCCCAGGCGTTAGCGGGGGAACATATCACACTCGCGCAGTCGGGCGAAGAAGCGCCCAGCAACGTGAACGCCGCGGGACGCGATGATATTTCGGTTTCAATCGCCGGCGATGCGACCAACGCGAGAGCCTGCTGGCTATGGGCTGCTGCAGACAACTTGCGTATCGCCGCGCGTAATGCCGTGGAATGCGCAGAGAGCATGGCGGCGACCCGGCCCAAAGGCTCGGTCCAATGATGAGCCTCTCGCGGAGCGGCGCTCGCTGGCGTCGGATGCGGGCCGGCTTCGGGTCCGTCCTGCTCGTAGTTCTCGTCACGGTGGGATGCGGGTATCACACAGCGGGCCATAACGTCACGCTGCCGAATGATGTAAGGACCATTGCTGTGCCTGCTTTCGTTAACGAAACGAAGACCTATAAGATCGAACAACGGCTGACCGCAGCTGTGGTGCAGGAACTGCTTACGCGCACCCACTACCACGTGCTGAACCAGGCCAGCGATTCTGCCGACGCCACTTTGCGAGGCACGGTGCTGGCCAGCTACGAGGCCCCGCTTACGTATGATTCAATTACCGGGCGCGTGGCCAGCGTCCTGATCACGGTGAGCGTGAAGGTGACGCTGACCGATCGCAAGGGCAAAATACTGTATGAGAATCCGTCATACTTGTTTCGTGAGCAATACGAGGTCTCGGAAGAGCTGAACAGCTTTTTTGAAGAAGATTCGCCGGCTTACGCTCGGCTTTCGCGGGATTTTGCCCGAACCCTGGTCTCCAATGTTCTGGAGGGCTTCTGATGCGGGCTTTTGCCCAGGCTGACCGCTTTGTCTCCGACGTGCAGGCGGGAAAGTTGCGTCATGCCTATGTATTTGTGGGTGACGAGGCGTTCTTCCGCAATCGTTGCCGCGACGCGATTCTCGAGCATCTGGTCCCGGCGGAACTGCGCGATTTCAGCCTGTTTGAATTTGATCTGGCGGAAACGGATCTCTCCGAAGTTCTGGACCGCGTGCGCACGCCCTCGCTGATGGCGCCCTTTCAGGTATTTTTCGTGCGTGGGGTGAAAACCCTGTTTGGCCGTGGATCGAATGAGGAGAAACTCTCGGCCATCGAGCAGTACTGCAGCGACCCCAATCCGGACGCGGTTTTGATTTTTGTCGCCGACCACATCAGCATCCCCGCCGACGTCCGCCGCATGGACATGCAGGACAAAGAGCGCTATCAGCGCATTCGCGAAACCATGGGCCAATATTGCGCCATCGTTGAGTTGGCGCGGGTTGAAGAGGGCGAAGCGGTGCGCTGGATCACGGATTACTGCTCCATGCAGTCAATCAAGATTGATGCCGACGCTGCCCGTGAACTGGTAGATGCGCTGGGCGGCGACATGATGATGATTTCGAATGAATTGGAGAAGTTGATCCTTTACGTGGGCGAAAAGAAACGGATCACGCTGGGCGATGTCGAAACCATGGTGCTGGCCGCGAAGCAGCGGTCGCTTTATGAGCTGACCGATGCGATCTCCGCCAAAGATCGGGTCCGCGCATTGCAGATGCTGGACGCGATTCTTTCCACCGGTGACGGCGACGAAGCCGCGATCGGCCATTTGTACATGCTGGCCAAGACTTTTCGCCAAATGCTGGTGATTCTCGAACGCAACGTTCGTGATCAGCGCATGTTGTGGGCGGCGCTGTGGCAGGGTTTTCGCGTGCCGCCGTTCGCGGCGGATGACATCATCAAACAGGCGCGCCGTTATAAGTCGAAACGTGAGCTGATGCGCGCGATTCGGCTGGTGGCCAAGACCGATTTTGCCCTGCGCTCGAATCCTCCCAGTAAACGCATGGTGCTGGAGAAACTGGTTCTTGATCTGACTGCGGAACCTAAACCCGAATTGGGCTGGCGGCAGGAAGAGTTGCCGGTATAAACCTTTCCATGAGACTTGAATTCTGGACCGCGGACCCGCTTTCCATTGATCTGCCGTGGATCGTCTTCATTCTTTACTGGATCGTCAAAGGCGCGCGCACCCGCAAAACGGACCGGGCAGAGTCTTCCGCGTCGCGCTTTCTGGTGATGTTGATCCTGGTCTGCGGCTACGTCTTCATTTTCAGCACGCGAACTCGCATCGGTGTTCTGGGAAAACGATTCCTGCCGGACACACAACTCGTAATGGTGACAGGCATCGCGATTACATGGCTGGGCGTGGCTCTAGCAATCTGGGCACGATATCACCTGGCGGAAAATTGGAGTGCGCGGGTTACGATCAAGCAGGGACATGAACTGATCCGGACTGGACCCTACCGGAACTTTCGCCATCCCATCTATTCCGGATTAGTTCTGGCGACGATCGGCACAGCAGTGGCGATTGGCGAATGGCGCTGCCTGGTCGGGGTTGGCCTTACGCTGCTCGGCTATTCCATAAAAGCCCGGCGAGAAGAGGCCATGCTGACCCAGCGATTCGGCGAGGCGTTCCGGGAACACCGTAAGGAGACCGGCTTTCTGTTGCCGCGATTCTGAAGACAGGCTAACGCCCTGGCTGGGTTCCCGAACTCAATCCCCGCAAACAAAATCTACTTCAACGCGCGGAGCCTTGCGCTCAGGCGGGACTTGTACCGCGAGGCGGTGTTTTCGTGCAGGGTGCCTTTCTGGATTGCCTTGTCGAGCGCCGAGACGGTCTGGCGGAAGACCTGCTCAGCCGCCTTTTTGTCGCCTTTCGCCAGCGACTCGCGCAGTTCGCGCAACGCGCCGCGAAGACGGGAGGTGTTGGCGCGGTTCCGGGCGGTGCGTCTTTCAGTCTGACGGGCGCGTTTGAGCGCCGAAAAATGATTTGCCATGAGCTTGTCTCTGCCTTTATTTGGGCCTTTGTTTGGCTGATATTTCGGTGTGATAGGCCGAAAACTTATTCTACGGGTATCTTCCGGACAGGTCAAACCGCGGAGAGCCGAATTCTTCCCAAAGCCGAGATCATCCGCAAACAGAACAGAAAATTGCAAACCATTGCTGGATTCCGGGCGTTCACTTGGGTATGCTCGGCACGGTGAGCACAGTCGCCCTGACCGAACTACTTGGCGTCCCGGTATTCGATTCCGCGAGCGCTCCATGCGGACGTGTGCGCGAGCTGGCTCTGGCCCCGCAGGAGGACCGGGCCCGCGTGGCCATGTTTGTGGTGCGCACCAAGGCCGGTGACCGGTTGCTGGCTTCGACTGCGGTGTCCTCGATTGACGGCGGCCTGCACGCCACCACCGCGGCCCCGAGCTGGCCCTCAATTGATGGCGGCGAGGGATTGTTCCTGCTGGAGCGCGATCTTCTCGATCAGCAGATCATTGACGTTCACGGCCGCAAAGTAGTGCGGGTCAACGACGTGGACCTGAACCGCGAAGTGAGCAACAGCCATCCCGTGCTCAAAGTCGGGGCGGTGGATGTGGGCGTGCGCGGCGCCATTCGCCGCTTGTTGAAAGGTGTAGTTCCGGCGGTCGCGCTGCGCGCCATGCTGCAGAAGATTCCGCCCCGGCTCATTCCCTGGGAATTCGTGGACCTGATTGAAACTGATCCCGCGCGCCGGGTGAAGCTGCGCATTTCTCATGAGCGGCTGGCGAAACTCCACCCCGCCGACATTGCCGACATCGTCGAAGATCTGGCCCCGGCCGAGCGCGAGGCTGTGTTCGAGACGCTCGATGAAGGAGTAGCCGCCGAAGCGCTGGAAGAAGTTGAGCCCAGGGTACAGAAGTCCATTGTCGAATCGTTGGATTCGGAGCGCGCCGCGGAAATCGTCGAGGAGATGAATCCGGATGCCGCCGCCGACCTGCTGGCCGACCTGCCCGAGGAGCGCACCTCGGAAATCCTGCGGGAAATGGAGCCGGAGGATCGCAGGGAGGTAGCCGAGTTACTCGAGTTCCACGAAAATACCGCCGCCGGGCGCATGAACCCGGAGTACATGGCGTTGCCGGTCAACGCCAACGCCCAGGATGCGGTGGAAGCCTTGCGCAAATTTGAGGGGGGTGTAGAGACCGTCAGCACGATCTACCTGGTGGATTCCAAGGGAACGCTCTCCGGCGCCGTGCCCCTGGCGAAGTTGGTTCTTGCGCCTCCCGACACGCCGTTGCTTTCTCTCACCCGGGAACCGCTGATTTCGTGCGGCGCGGGCGCCAAGGAAATTGAAGTTGCCGAATTGTTTGACAAATACAATCTGCTCACCCTGCCGGTAGTTGACGAAAGCATGAAGCTGACCGGAGTCATTACCTCCGACGATGTGATCAGCTTGCTGCGCGCTAAGCTGTAGCTGGCCCAGCCCGACCCCCTCGCTTCTTCCTTCCGGAACCAGATTTTATCTATCCAGAATTATCGGGTGCGTTTATCCTGATCGTTCGTTTATCAGTTTTTGCCTTTTATGTCCCCGGACTCTGCGCATGAAGCTCCTCAGACGCTGGAAGTTTCAAATCCTGCTGTTCTTCTCGGTAGTTGGTCCGGGCTTCATTACCGCCAACGTTGATAACGACGCGAATGGCATCCTGACCTACTCGCAGGCCGGAGCGCAGTTTGGCCACATGCTGCTCTGGACCATGATCCCCATCACCGTGGCGCTGATTGTGGTGCAGGAAATCTGCGCCCGCATGGGCGCCGTGACCGGCAAAGGCCTGAGCGATCTTATCCGCGAGGAGTTCGGCTTCCGCATCACGTTCTTCATGATGATCGGAATTCTCATTACGAATTTCGGGAACGTCGTGGGAGAGTTCGCAGGCATCGCCGGCAGTCTTGAACTGTTTGGCTTATCGAAATACAAAACCGTGCCGATTTGCGCATTGATTGTCTGGTTGATCGTGGTGAAAGGCCAGTACAAGACTGTTGAAAAAGTTTTTTTGGCGGCGTCGTTTTTCTATGTGACTTACATTTTCGCCGGCGTGTTGGCTCGGCCTGCCTGGCTGGAGGCGCTGAAGGCGACGGTAAAACCGCCGACGCTGCCGATGTTCCACCATCAGGATTATCTCTACATGGTGATTGGCGTCGTGGGCACCACCATCGCTCCCTGGATGCAGTTTTATCTGCAATCCTCCGTGGTGGAAAAAGGCGTGACCAAGCGCCAATACAAAGCCTCGCAGCTCGACGTGATCAGCGGCTGTATCTTTACCGACATTGTGGCGTGGTTCATCATCGTGGCATGTGCTGCCACCCTGTATGTGCACGGCTATCACATCATCGCCGATGCGAAGGACGCCGCTCAGGCGCTTCACCCGCTCGCCGGCGATTACGCCTATATCCTGTTCGCGGTGGGCTTGTTCAATGCCTCGTTGTTCGCGGCCTCAATCCTTCCGCTCTCGACCGCCTACACGGTCTGCGAGGGGCTCGGCTTTGAATCAGGCGTGGACAAGCGCTTCGGAGATGCCCCGGTTTTCTACTGGCTGTACACAATCTTAATCGCCGCCGGCGCGGGAGTGATTCTGACCCCGAACCTGCCGCTCATCAAAATTTCCATTTTGTCGCAGGTGGTGAACGGCATCGTGCTCCCCTTCGTCCTGATCTTCATGCTGCTGCTGGTAAACAAAAAAGAATTGATGGGAGATCAGATCAACTCGCATCTTTACAACGTGGTGGCTTGGGCGACGGTGGTCATCATGATCGGCTTGACCATCGCATACTTCTGGACCCCAGGCTCTTCGGGTTGAGCACCGCCGGCGAAAATCGGAACTACAACAGCTTTCCGCCCGCCAGGTCGCGGACCAGCGTCAGGTCTGCCTCCAGGAAATCGAACGCGGGCAGTTCCGTCGGCCGCGTCCAGCGGATGTCGCGGAAAATTCTGTTCTCAATCTCGCCCTGGTAATCGCGCACGACAAAAAACCGCAACTCGACGGCGCTGCCGTTGGGATATGTGTGCTGAAAACGAGCCACCTCTTGGCCGATAGAGGCGACGATGCCCAGCTCTTCCTCGAGTTCGCGGCGCAGCGCGTCTCGCGGCTGCTCGCCTTCCTCAATCTTGCCCCCGGGAAACTCCCACTTCATGGGCATGGTCTGGTGCCGGGTGCGCTGGCAGACGAGAACTTCGCCGTCATGAACGATGATTGCCGCGACCACGCGTTTCATGGAAGTATCACTGGCCTCATGCGCCGTGCTTTTCGATGTACTCGCCGACCAGGCGGGCGCAATACTCCACCAGCTCGCGGTCGTCCTCCGCAAAAGCGGCGGGAACGTGGCTGTCAATATCGAGCTCGCCGATGACATTTCCGTTTGCGTAAACTGGCGCCACGATTTCTGATTTCGTTTCCCGCGAGCATGCCAGGTAGCGCGGATCTTTGTTCACATCATCCACGATGATCGTATCGCCTGTGGAGGCAGCGGCGCCGCAGATTCCCTGATTGAGTGGAATGCTCGTGTGCGGCGTCGTAGCGCCCTGAAACGGGCCCAACGCCAGCATCGGTTGCCCGTCTGGCTGCGGTTGCAACATGTAAAAGCCAACCCAGTTGTAGTTGCTCATCCGCTGGTGAAGCGCCTCGGTAATCCTGGCCATAAGCTCTTCGCTTGAGTTCGCGGCGAGGGCCAGCTCTTGCAATGCGCTTCGCAAGTGGCTGTTGCTGATTGTCACCGGCATGCCGGGATTGTAACGTACCTTCACTGTTTTCCTTGTCCTGTCGTGGCCCGCGCAATGCGCCTCATTCCGTTCGTCGGTGGGAAATGTTCGGGGTGGATCGCCGCCGCCAGAGCCCGAAGTCCGCAGGTCAGCGTGGGCGCCGGTGTGTTGAGGAATTCATCGCGAATGCAATAGACCTGTCCGGAGAGGGCGGCGCGCGTCTCCTCCCAACCGCGCGTCTCGATGATCTTCTCCAACGGCACGCGCTCGCCCGCCCCGCACCACGCCGCGATGATGACTTCGGGGTCTTCGTCCCGCACCGACTCCACCGCAAGCTGCGCACCGGGACGACCGATCATCCTGCCCCCAGCGGCTTCTACAAGTTCCGCAACCCAAGGCTGCGAGGCAATCAAAGGTTTTCCCCACTCCTCGCAGAAGACGCGCGGCCGCTTCAGGTGGCGCGCCTCCTCGCGGATTGCTTCAATCTCCTCCTGCATGCTCGCAATCACCGCCTGGCCGCGTTGCGCCGCGTCCATGATTCCGGCGATCACTGCGATATCGGCGTAAATCTCCTCCAGTGTCCTGGGCGCCAAACCCAGAAACCGCACACCAGCCTTCAGAATTTCTCCCAGCGATTTCTCCTGATAGGGCACCGAGGCGATTACGAAATCGGGTTGAGCGGCGCGGATTTGCTCGCTCTTCGCGCTCCAGGAATCGGCAATAATGAGCCGGCCATCTCGGCCGGCCTCCGGACACAACTCCACGCAATATTTTGTGCAGGCGACCACGCGGTCGAGCCGCCCGATACGCTGCAGTATCACGGTCGCGCTTGGCTGCAGGCAGGCTACCCGCTGCGGTGTGTAATCGGAGAGCATTCCGCTCTCATGTTACAGGCATTTCAGGGCAGGCCTCCCGCGATTGGATTGCATTTACAATTGCCGCAATGTATTCGCCTCAACTCCTTGACCACTTTCAAGATCCGCGCAACCCGGGGGAAGTTGAAGATGCTGACGCTTCGGTGCAGGTCGAAAATCCTGTGTGTGGAGATGTGTTGCAGCTCTCGTTGAAAGTAACCGGCGACCGAATCAGCGAAATTCGCTTTCGCGCCAAAGGTTGTGTCCCGGCAATGGCCTGCGCATCGGCCCTGACCGAGTTGGTTCTTGGAAAAAGCTTAAGTGAGGCATGCCGCCTTGAAAGAGCGGCCTTGACGCGAGCCGTGGGTGGGCTGCCCCAGGCGTCATCCCATGCCGCGCATCTGGCGATGGATGCGCTGGCCCAACTGCTGGATAAAGTTGAACCATGACCGCCGCTTGTCATCTTCGGCTGCCGGTTCCATTGGGAAAATAAATCGGCCAGCCATTTTCTCGGGCAATTTTCTCCAGATCAGGATTGGGATTGACTGCAAATCCGTGGCGGGCCATCTTCAGCATGTCGGCATCCCAGCTCGAATTGCCGAAGGCCGCATCCGGGTCCCTGCGGACGACCTCTCGAATCGCTCGCGGCTTGCCTTCGCCCGAGGGCACGCGCACCAGCCGGTCGGTGATCGTGTCTCCCTCCACCTGCACGGAAGCCGCCAGAATTCGGCTTTCTGCGATCCTGAAATGCTTCATGGCAGCGCGGATGACCCATTCATTGGTTGAAGAGACCGCCCACACCTCACAGCCTGCGTCGTGCAATTGCTCGACGAGCTGGCGTACCTCGGGAAAAATGTGCCCCGCCATATTCTCGTCAAAATATTGCTGCGCGGCCCGCTCCAGCTCCGGCTCGGTCAGCCCGCGATTGATGGTGACCATCTCGCCGCACATCTCATCCTCACTGACCTTGCCGGCGAGGTATTCGGCGTAGCGGCTGCGCGCCCAGCGGACGGTCTCGGCCGAGACCATTCCGCGACGCAGCTCCCAGTCGAAGAAGCCTTCCCCGGCATCGCCCGACCAGAGCGTGCCATCGCAATCAAAAACCGCAAAGCGCAGCTTCAGCTTCAGAACCGAGGCGACGAAGTCGGCCGGATTGGCGATTACATTCATTGCGCTGGCGTCCGGAGCGCGGCGTAGTCCTGTGGCGTATTCAGGTTCATGGGCACCGACGGATCGTCCACGGGAACATATTGCACATGCTCCAGGTTCCCGTGCTCGATCTCCCGCGCAGTGCCGGTTGCCGGCGCGCGCAGGAATGCTTCGATCATCTCACGGCCGAGCACAATCGGATGGCCATGCCTTCCTTGGTATTCGGGTACGACCGCCCATTTTCCCTGCTCAACGGCGCTTTCGAATGCGGCGCGCAAGGCGGCGAGGGTCGCTGTGCGCGGTGGGGGACGATCAACCAGGGTCACCATGGCGGCGTCCCGGCCACGATTTAATACTTCATGCAAAGCAACCTGCAACGAACTGAACTGGCCCCGCTCGGGGGAAGGGTTTCGCACCAGAGAAGCGCCGCTGGCATAGACGACCGGCGCAAGATTCAGCTCGTTCTTGCCTACAACTACGATAACCACGTCGCTGAAGGGATTAAAAGCTGCAATCGCCGCCGAAAGAAGAGTCTCAGCAGATGACGCCGGCGCATCCGGTGGCCATGGCAGCAATGCCTTATCTCTGCCCATTCGCGTGGATTCGCCCGCGGCCAGAATTACGCCGCACAGACTCAAAGCGCGCGCCATGCGGGCAAGATAGCAGAAAGCGAGGCCATTGTTATTGGAGAGTTTGATTTCTACGAGTTACGGCTGCCGCTATGGCACCAACCCCTCAATCAGGAAGCGGATTCGTCTTTGCCGATGGCATCCTCGGTCTCGCCGGTCGAATCTTCCGGCTGCAATTTCTTGTTGTGAAACCAGCTCATGTGGGGCAGGGCGCGCTCAACCTGGCGGCGAACGGCGATCAGCTCGGCCGTGATGGCCACGGCGATCTCCTCGGGCGTCACGGCACCGATATCGAGGCCTACCGGGGCATGAACCTGCTCGAAAAGCTCGGCCGGAATGCCCTCAGCGGTGAGCTCGCGGAAAATTGCGATAGTTTTGCGGCGCGAGCCAATCATGCCAATGTAGCGGGCCTGGGTTTGCACCGCCCAGCGCAGCACGCGCATGTCGTCGCGGTGGCCACGCGTGACGATCACGATGTACCAGGACTTGTCCGGCGCCAGTTGAGACATGGTCTGCTCGAAATCAGCGGCTATCACTTCCCGCGCTTCCGGAAAACGTTCGCGGTTGGCGTACGATTCGCGATCGTCTATGACTGCAACCTCGAATCCAGCACGGCGAGCAACGTGATAAAGGCTGAGCGAAACGTGGCCTGCACCAAAGATATAAAGTAACGCTTGAGGTGTGACCGGCTCAATGAAGATGTCCAGCGTGCCGCCGCAGACCAGGCCGGTGTCGTATTTGGGATTCTGATTCAGATTGAAGGTGAGACTGCGCGGCTTTTCCCTCTCCATGACCTCGCGCGCCGCCTGCCAGACCTCGGCTTCCACGCAGCCGCCGCCGATGGTGCCGGCGATGGAGCCATCGTCGCGAATCAGCATTTTGGCGGTTTCAAACGAGGGCACGGAGCCGCGCACGTTGACAATGGTCGCGACCGCTCCACGGCGCCCTTCGCGGCGCAGCTTGACGATCTCCTCATAGATGTCCATAGAACGAGTCCATAGAACCCGAGCGGCTCACGGAATTGATTATCAGTCGGTTAACAGAGGCAAGTCAATGCAAAGCAAAAGCCCCGGAGCACCACTCCGGGGCGTTTTGCGCGTTTACCGGATACTGAACACTTGGCCGTCCGTTTCTATGGTCGTGCAGCCAAAGACTGATGCCAAGGAACATGGAGGACGGCAGACTTGAACTGCAGTGGCTGGTGAGGCTGCTCACTTGGAGCTTTCTACGGCGGATTTCCAGTACGCCTGGTGGCCGATGTAGTCGTCATCCGCCAGGTTGGCGATGATTAGCCGTTTCAATTGCAGCGGATCACTCGTACCCTGGCTTTTGTACACGACCTCACCGTCCGGGCGAATCAGCAGCGTGTATGGCACGGCGGCGCTCCAGTCCGGATCGAATGCGCCGAGCAGGCCATAAATATCTGTGCTGGCCAGAATCAGGTTGGTGCTGGTGGCATGCTCCTCGCGCAGCGCTTTCACCACGCCCGGTTCCTCATCAGGATAGTTGACGCTCACCGTCACCAGATCAAACGCCCGGTGCCCGTACATGCGGTACATGGTTTCGAAGTCGGGCAGTTCCTTGCGGCACGGGCCGCACCAGGTGGCCCAAAAATCCACCAGGAGCAGCTTGCCGCTGGCATTCTTGCGCAGGGCCTTCAGGTCATCGGCCGCGGCCGGCTTCAGGGCTATGGGATGCTTCTCAATTTCCGCCATTTCAGCCCGCCGGCCCGCTTCTTTGTAGAGCCACTTGGTCGAGCAGCCGATGGAGGGTGTCTTCGCAACCGCAATCGGCTTCCCCGCCAGCAGCGCGTCAATCGCGTCGCGCGCATCTCGGCTAGTGACCAGGTTTTCCCGCACATTGTTATCCACCCGGCCTTCGTAACGAAGCTTGCGTTCTGAGTCAAAGATGAAAAGGTGCGGCGTGGCCGCCGGTCCATAAGCCGTGGCCACAACCTGGGTTTCGCCGTCATAGAGATAGGGGAAATCGAAATGGCGATAAGCGGCGCGGATTTTCATCTCCTCCAGCGAATCGCCGACATCGGTGTAGCCCATCTCGTCAAGACGGACAGCATTCGGGTTATTGGGCTGGATCGCCACGAGCACCACGCCCTTGTCTTTGTAATCGCGCGCGATCTGATTGATCCGCGTCTCATAAAGTTGCGAAGTCGGGCAGTGATTGCAGATGAAAGCAATGACCAGGACCTTGGCATCCGCATACTCTTTGAGGCAATGGGTCTTGTCGTCCACCCCCGGCAGGCAAAAGTTGGGCGCGGCGGAGCCGATGGCGAGAATCGGATGAATCTGCTCTGTTGCACCGCGCGCGGAAGGCGTTTGACAGAACAAAGGCAGCGACAGCGCAAGTAAAACTAAACAATTTGTGGCTAGCGAAGCGCCGGACCTTCGCCGGATGGAGGGCATCATGAATCCTCAAGTCAGGGTCAAAAAGTAAAAGTTAAAAAGTAAGGGTCAAATTTTACATCGCTCTCTCGGGTTTCTTCATCTCGCTTGGGCGCGCCCGCGCCGCGACGCCGTGCTCCTATGTTAGTTTGATGCGAATGCCCCGTGATTGACGGTCGTGCCCGGAGGTCGTCACCATGAAAGCCGTGCGTATCCACGAATTCGGTGGCCCGGAAGTGCTGCGCTACGAGGAGGTTCCCGATCCCAAACTGCGCAAGGACCAGGTGCTGGTGCGGGTGAAGGCATGCGCGATGAACCACCTCGACATCTGGGTCCGCAAAGGTGTCACCGGCTCAAAACTGCCGCGAATCCCGGGCAGCGATGTCGCCGGTGAAATCGTGGAGGTGGGCGAATATGTGAGCGGCCTCAAGCCCGGGCAACGGGTCGTGTTAGCGCCCATGAGCTTTTGCAATCACTGCGCGAAATGCACCGCAGGGTTGCAGAACCAATGTGCGCAGTTTTCCGTCCTGGGCAATGCCGTGGATGGCGGCGACTGCGAGCTGATCGCCGTGCCCGTGGTGAATGTCATCCCGATTCCTGAAGGCCTTGCCTTCAACGAAGCCGCCAGCGTGCCACTGGTTTTTCTTACCGCCTGGCACATGCTCACCGGGCGCGCCAGCATTCGGCCGGGACATACGGTCTTGATACTGGGAGCGAATTCCGGGGTGGGCATTGCCGCGGTTCAGATCGCCAAACTGTGGCAGGCGACTGTGATTGCGACTGCGGGAAGCGATCAAAAGATCGCGAGGGCACGCGAATTGGGCGCCGACCACGTGATTGACCACTACAAGCAGAAGATTTCCGATGAAGTTCGCAAAATCACCAACAAGGAAGGCGTGGACATCGTATTCGAGCACGTGGGCGCGGCCACCTGGGAAGAAAGCATGAAATGCCTCAAGCCCGCGGGAACGCTCGTGACTTGCGGCGCAACCACCGGGCCCAGCGTCGGCATTGACCTCCGTTTTGTCTATTCCCGGCAGTTTTCACTCCTAGGATCCTACATGGGCACCATGGGCGAGCTGCATGAAGTGCTGAAACATGTATTCAGCGGCAGGCTTAGGCCTGTGGTGGATCGAACTTTCCCGCTAAGCGAAATCCGCGCCGCCCATGAGTACATGGAAAAGAGCCAGATGTTCGGCAAGATCGTGCTGTTGCCGTAATCGCCCCGATCACTGGCAGGGGCAATTGCCAAAATCGGCCGGCGGTGGCCATATCACCAGATAAGCAAGCAACAGGGTGGCTTCTGCGAGTTGCCGGCGCATGAGACGAATTATCGGCTGCTCGGAGGCGAAGATTACTTTCCTCTCTTCTTCGGTTTTGGCCCCTTGGGTTGCGGCTTCGCGGCTCCGGATGTAGAGGACGAGATCCCTGTGACCACCGTGTTCTTGACCAGATCAACCGTAAAACTGTCGGCGACACTCGCCGTGGGCGTGCCTCCGCTCGAATAGGGCGCTGAATAATAGATTCCCACAATTTGCGTTTTGCTGATCTCCAGGCGGAGAAATCCAAAATTCTTTTGATCGTAGGCTTCCAGCGTGAGCGCGTTGCCTAACGGCAAAGGCTGAGGGGGCGGCGCGCCGTTGACCTTGTGCAGCGTACCCAGGTTGGTGTAGCCGCCTGCCCCCGCGACAACGCACGGGATCTGCAGCTGGCCCTTGGGGCCCTGCACCATATTCGTGAAGCGCTGGTAGTTGTGCACGTGTCCGGACAAGATCAGATCAGGATATCGCTGGGTGGCCTTGAAACTGTCAAGTAGCACTTTCTCGACGGCGCTGCTGCCGGAATGCTCCGTATCGCCCGAATATGGCGGATGATGGACCGCCACAATCAAAGCCAGCGCTGGATCGGCCGCCTGCAGTTCTCCCTGAAACCAGTCAATCTGGTCCTGGTGGATCTCGCCTTCGGTCTCCCCGACGTTTGAAAACAGGCCAATGAAAGTCGCCAGCGGTGTCGTGAATGTCCAATAGACGTTGGGCAAGTCCATTTGGGTTCGATTCGAGTTGGTCTTGAGTGAGCCAAGCTGCGCCGGGTTCTTCGACATGAAATTCTGTACCCAGCCATCGAGCGGATATTTGGTGGGGTCAACCGGGCCATCTTGCGGGTCGTCGGGCTGGCAGTCGTGGTTTCCCGGGATCGCCACGATGAAGCCGGGATAGTTTTGGTAAGTCTCGTAGAAATTGTCGCCGTATTTATCAATGTCACCGGCAAAGTAAATCACGTCGCCGAGGTGATAGCAGAACGCGGGTTTCTTGCCATCGGGCGAGTTGTCGGTGTCCTGAGTCATCATGGCCGCGACAAAATCCTGCTGGCGTCCGCGGTAATCCCCGGTATCGCCCACGCTGTGACAAACCATGAATCCTGCGGCCTTGATGCTGTTGATATCAGCGGCGGAAAGCAACTGCGACAGATCGAACCGGAACGGTGCTGTTCCGTTTGGCGGCGGCAGAGGCTGAAACGGATAGTGCGGAAGCTGCGTCCTGGCGGTCTGGGTCGCCTGCACGGGAAACTTTGCCGCCGGGACGGGCGGAATATGGCTTTGCCGTTTCCCGGCGCCCTGGCCTGTGGTGAAGAACTGCATTGGAGTCATATTGCCTTCCTTGAATAGATTCGAGACGTAGTTAGTCTGGGGCCGGGACGGGAATACCAACGGCGGCTGGTCTGGATTGCCGCTATCGAGGGGCCGAGAGGGAAGGGTTAGATGCTATCGCAACCGCTGGCCATGTCAAGGATTGTTTGCCGTAGGGTAGTGGGCTGTTTTGAAAAATTCAAAGCAGCCCATCACCCAATTCCCCCGACCTGGATTACTCCGCAAATAGCAAGTAAAATCAAAACATGGCCGGCGAGCTTAACTTTGGTCCCTACGTCAGCACCGAAGACGGCAAGCGCGTGGTCAAAGATCTGACCTACGGCAATCCCACGCCGGAGGGCCTGGTTCTCACCACGCTGGACAACGCTGTCAACTGGATGCGCAAGAACTCCATTTGGCCGATGACGTTCGGCTTGGCCTGCTGCGCGATCGAAATGATGTCCATGGGGGCTTCGCGCTTTGACATTGCCCGCTTCGGCGCGGAGGTGTTCCGGCCTTCGCCGCGGCAATCCGACCTCATGATTATCGCCGGGCGCGTCTCCAACAAAATGGCGCCGGTGATCCGCCTGCTCTGGGAGCAGATGCCGGAGCCCAAGTGGGTCATCTCGATGGGAGCCTGCGCAACTTCGGGCGGCGTGTTTCAGAACTACGCCCTGGTGCAGAGCGTGAATCAGGTGATTCCGGTGGATGTTTACGTCCCTGGCTGCCCGCCCCGGCCGGAGCAGCTCATCTACGCCATCACTCTGCTGCAAGAGAAGATTCAGAAGGAGCGCGGGACGATCAAGCGCGCTTTGAACCTGTCCTAAACATTCCAATTATCATATTCCTTGTCGAAAAACGGATTTCCCATTTTGCCCGCGTTTCTTGGGCTTTGGCGTGCCTGAAGTCCCCTGCAAACATATTCATAAATCACGGGTTAAGTGTCATCACGATCTGGTTCATACCACTTTGTGATGACGATGTGTTCCACGTGGAACATCTGTGCGTTTTTGCAGCGGCGAACCGGAGCGTTCAGGGGTTCTTGAAGCTTATAGTAACGCGTGTTTCCATGGCCACAGGTTTGCCATTGAGCAGGGCGGGCCGGTAGCGCCACTGGCGCACCGCTTCCTCGGCGGCCCGCGCCAGCATAGGGTGTCCCGATACCACTTTCAGGCTGCGCACGCTGCCGTCCTCGCCCACCGTAGCGGACAAGATTACATTGCCCTCGATGTGCATGGCCTGGGCCTGCGCGGGATAGACCGGCTGCACGCGATGCTGCAGCTCTCCCGGGGTCACACCCTGCGAGACTGATGCATTCAGCCTGGGCAAGCTGACAGGCTCAACCAGCACTTTTGCCAGGACCGAATTGCTCGAGTCTGAGGCGATCTTGGGCGCGGGGGCGTCATCCTGCTCGGCGATTTCTTGTGGCTTCTCTGACGGCGATTTGAGACTTGCCTTGGCCACAACCTCGCTCTGCACGTGGGTGACGACATCTTCGGCCGAGTCATCAGAGGCGGAATCCGAATCGCTGGATGCGGCATTATGTTGAGCGCGCTCGGGTTTTGTTTTGCGCGTGCTTCTCGCGGGATGTCCCGAAGGCGGTTTCAGCGGGTTGGCCGCGGATTCCGCAGCAAGCGGGTTCTCCAGAGGCTGAGTCTGGACGAATGAAGACCGCGCCGTGCGCGAGTTGGTCGTGCCCGGCGTCCGCAGAGTGATCCATGCCATGATGGCAAGAACCACGATTGCCATGGACATGGCGCCCATGAACCGGTAGCGAAAGTTCTCTTTCGCATACAGCCGCTCTCGCAGCCTCGCCAATAGAGCCTGAGCGGCACTGGCGTCGCTGAGAGTTTCGGCTTCGCTGATTGTCAGGTCGTTGGCCGTGAGGTCGTTCGTTGTGAGCTTCGGGGATCGGGCGGAAGCTGCGGTCTTTACCTGGGTCCGAATCTCCGGCGCCTGCTCGACGACGCTTTCCGTCTTTCTCACCGGCTTGGCGGCAACCGATCGCGCCGTGGCCTCGCGCGCCAGAGCTGCTTCCACCAGCTCTGCCAGCCAGGTGAGAAAGGTGATGTGATCTTCGCCAAAGGCGTAAAAGCGCGTAGAGAAGGCTTCCAGAACGCCGATCGTTCCTTTACGGCCGCGCACCGGGACCACCACGATGGAATGCACTCCCAGACCGCGGCAAACTTCGGGGTCCACGCGATAATCTGTCTGCGTATCGTTGCAGCGAAGCATTTTGCCGGTGCGAAGGCATTCGCCGGAAATTCCGGAATCTTCACTAAGGCGGGCGCCAATGGCGGGCGCGGTCTCGCCGCTGCGGGCGCGGCAGATCACCGCGTTTTCATCGCGCAGCGCGATTGCGGCGCCGCTGGCCGAGGTCAGAATTCGCGCTGCCTCCACAATCGCCGCCAGGACAGGCTCGAACTCAAATGCGCCCGCCGCAATTGCTTCCCGCAGCCGGGAGAAAATCGCAGACGAGTCATGCTCTGGAGTGGTGACGGTGTGCGCCTGCATCAATGGCCGCAAGGGCACGAAGGGCAGAGCGCTCGGCAGCGGACGATTGGGAATCGGGGGATGAGACATTTGGGCCCTGTGGTTAAGTTTTTTCAAGTTCCGGACTGTTACCACTGGACTCTAGGAGGTTGGAAATTGGCCCGAGTCTCGCCGAATTCCAAGCCCTTGTCAATGCGGCAATAGGTCATTCCCGAGTTGCGAACAAGGGACATGGGGTAACCACTGTACGCAAGTTATTTGCCATGCGCCCCGGGGCTCGAAGCAACTTTGCAATCACGCTGGAATGATTGTTGTTTCGAACTCGAAGCGGGCTTTAATGAGCTTGAGCGGTGGACTGCCATCCGGCCCGAACGGCGCTATAATCAGGCTAAGTTGTGGGGCCGATGTTCCCATGAAACACCGCCGTACTCCCGCTGTATTTCTTTGGCTGCTGTGCTCCTGGGTTTTCACGTTTGCCGACAACCAGAAGCCGGCCTCACCGCCTCCGCAAATGTCGAGAGAAACGCGGATGGAGCTGATTCACGCCTTCAACGCCGAACTGGTTTACATTCGCACGGTTTTTCCCATGGGGCGCGTTGGGCTGACGCTCAAGGATGGGGTGCTCTCGCCCCGCGGAGAGCAGCTGCAGCAGATGATCGCGATCAACGGGCCGGCAACCAAGCCCGGCGATCCGGCGCGCATCAGCGCGATCACGTTCAAGGACAATCGCATTCGCTTTGAGATCAACGGCGGGCCGGTGAAGAAGCAGAAGTGGTATCAGCGCATCGAAGTCGGCGGGATGGGAGGAACAGCCCCGATTGCTCCCGGCGACCCCGGCGCCAATCCCCACGGATCCTATGTGGATCTGGTTTTCGACAAGTACATTCCTGATCTGGACGCACGCCAACTCAAAGACCTGCTGACCCCGGTCTTCGACTTCAAGGCGAAAACCGCGGAAGAAGCCTATCTCGAGACGATGACTCCCAAGGTGAAGGAGGCCATCAAGAACCATCGCGTGCTGGTGGGCATGAATCGCGAGATGGTGATTTATGCAAAAGGACGCGCCCCGCAAAAAATACGCGAGAAAGATGGCGACGTTGAATACGAAGAGTGGATCTATGGCGAGCCGCCGCAGGATGTGGACTTTGTCCGCTTCGTCGGTGATGAAGTGGTGCGCGTCGAGACGATGAACGTGAAGGGGGAACGCGTCGTCCGCACGGAGCGGGAAGTAGATGTGGCGCAGCCTGCAGTGGCGAAGGAAGAGGAACCAGCCGGGCGGCCGGCGAATGCTCCCAGTCTGCGCAGACCGGGTGAAGTCCCTGACAACTCGACTCCCGATGCGGTAACCAACCAGCCTCAAGCTCCGATTGCGCCGCCGGGTCCGCCGGCTCCTCCAACGGGTGGCGGCGCGCCGCCGGATTAGAGCGTGTTCGCGCACGCTTCCATGTTTCATGCTGATGGTCCGCTTGTCGCGCCTGACTTGGCGGCACCCGGTTCCGCCGGTAAACTGGAATCGTGAAGATTGCACTGGGCCAGATCAATCCCACCGTAGGGGACTTTTCCGGCAACGCGGAGAAAATCATCAAGTTTTCCCGCGAAGCCCAGGCTGCGGGGGCAGGCTTGATTCTGTTTCCGGAGCTCTCCGTCTGCGGCTATCCTCCGCGTGATCTGGTGGAGCGTTCTTCCTTCGTCAAACACAATCTGGAAACAGCGGAGCGCATTGCTGCTGAGGCCCGCGGCATCGCCGTGATCTGCGGGCTGGTGACGCCGGCGCACGCCGATACCGGCAAGTCGGTGATGAACTCCGCGGCGCTGCTGCAGGATGGGCGCATTGCTTTTCTGCAGTCAAAAATGCTTTTGCCCACCTACGACGTTTTCGACGAAATGCGCAACTTCGCGCCGGCGCCGAAGCAGGCAACGTTCCCCTTTTGTGGCAAGCAGATGGCGCTGACCATTTGCGAAGATGCATGGAATGACAAGAATTTCTGGAACAAGCGGCTTTATACATTTGACCCGGTGGAAGCTTTGGTCCAGGCGGGGGGAAATTTCGTGCTCAACATTTCGGCCTCGCCGTTCTGGTTGGGAAAGCGCGAGTTCCGGCGGGAACTGCTCGCCTCGATTGCCCGGCACAATCATGTGCCCGTCGCCATGGTGAACCAGGTCGGCGGGTTTGACAGCCTGGTTTTTGACGGATCGAGCGTCGTTCTGGACGCCGAAGGGAAAGTCATCGCGCAGGCAAAGTCGTTTGAAGAAGACTTGACCTTTTTCGATTCGCAGCAGCTCAGCGGCGAAATTCATGAGCAGCTTGAAGGCGAAGAGGCCAGCGCGTTCGCCGCCCTGGTCCTGGGAACTCGAGACTACGTGCGAAAGTGCGGCTTTCGCCAGGTCATCGTGGGTCTGAGCGGAGGCATAGATTCGGCGCTTACGGCCGCGATCGCGGCGGAAGCTGTGGGGCCGGGCAATGTACTCGGGGTGGGCATGCCGGGACCGTATTCGTCGCGCGGCTCCATTGATGACGCGCGGGCCCTGGCGCGGAATCTGGGCATCCGCTTCGAGCTACTGTGCATCAGGGAGATCGTTGGGGACTACAAGAAAGTCCTGCAGCCGGTTTTCGCCGGCCTGGCGGAAAATGAAACCGAAGAGAACATCCAATCGCGGGCGCGCGGAACGCTGCTGATGGCGCTCTCCAATAAGCTCGGGGCGCTGGTACTCAGTACGGGAAACAAGAGCGAGCTGGGGGTAGGATATTGCACTCTCTACGGCGATATGGCGGGCGGACTGGCGGTGATTTCAGATGTACCGAAAACGCTCGTGTACCGCATTGCGCGCTACGTAAATTCGCGCCGGGCGGTGATTCCGCAGGCGAGCCTGGACAAGCCGCCCTCGGCAGAGTTGCGGGCCGACCAGAAAGACAGCGACACGCTGCCGCCTTACGAAGTGCTGGACCCGATTCTTGAGGATTACGTTGAGGATGGGCACACGGCGGAGCAGATTTCGAGCGATCATGGTTTTGATCTCGAGCTGGTGCGGAAAGTGTTGCGAATGGTGGACCGCAGCGAATACAAGCGCCAGCAAGCTGCTCCCGGGCTGAAGATCTCGGCGAAAGCGTTTGGTTATGGCCGCCGCTTTCCGATCGCCGCCAAGCCGGAAGTGTAGATCGGATCGAATGAATCGTGACCCAATTGCGGCCGGCGCGGGACGGCGCGGCCACGGTCGAGGAAAAGCTTGGCGTCCGATTCTGCGCCGCGAATTTTCGATGTCACTGGGAAGGGAATGCATGTTCCGCAATTCAGTCCTTCTGATTCTTCTGCTGCTGGCGACGACATTTTCCGGCGCTCAGCAAAAGCCTGCCACGCACAAGGCCAAGCCCGCCGCCACCGTTGAGAAAGACAACGCTAACGATCCGAAGCTGCCTTCCGAAGACACGGTCATTTCGTTCCTGCAACAAATGTTCGGCTACGAGCCGATGCTGAGCTGGAAAGTGGCGAGCATCAGGCCGTCGCGTACCCTGGGTTTGGCCGAAGTCACTTTTGTGCTCAGCACGCCGCAGGGACAGCAGAGCAGCGTGATTTATGTGAGCGCAGACGGCAAACATGCCGTGGTGGGCGAGGTGATTCCCTTCGGCACGCGTCCGTTCGATGCCACACGCGACGCATTGATGAAAGGGCTCAATGGACCGGCGCGCGGACCGGCGAATGCCCCTGTGACTATCGTAGAGTTCGGCGATCTCCAGTGCCCACACTGCAAAGATGCTCAGCCGATCATCGAAAAGCTGATTGGAGAGGAGAGCGACGCGCGCCTGGTGTTCCAGAATTTTCCCCTGGATATCCCGACCCACGATTGGGCGGCGAAAGGCGCGGCCTACGCCGATTGCATTGGGCGAACTTCCGGCGATGCTTTCTGGAAGTTTCTGCACGACGTTTACGAGGGGCAGAAAGACATCACGGCCGCGAACGCCGACGAAAAGCTGAACGCGCTCGCCGATCAGGCGGGCGTGAAGAGCGCCGATGTCGCCGCCTGCGCCGCCAAGCCTGAGACCACAACTCGTGTGCAGGAATCGGTGGCGCTGGGAAAAGCCGTGGGTGTAAACAGCACTCCGACCGTTTTCATCAATGGACGCAAGTTGGAGGGAATCACAAGCGTTCCCTATGAGGTGGTGAAGAAGCTGGTCGAGTTTGCGATGAAGGACTCGGAAGACCAGGAAGCCAAAGCGAAGTGACGATCTCTGCAGGCTGAGGCCCGCCTATTTTTCAACCATTACCAGCGAATCCTGCTCATTGGTTCGGTTCACGATGTGGGGTGTGATCATGATGAGCAATTCGTCGGTGTCAACCTCCTTCGAGTTGCTGGTCATGATCTGATTCAGGCCGGGAACCTGGCCGAGCCCTGGAATTCCGCTCAGGCTCAGTTGCTCATTGCGCGTAACGGCGCCGGCCACGACTGCGGGTTCGCCATCGTTTAAGTTGATGGTGCCTTTGTATTCGCGGTTGGCGATGACGGGCACCCCATTGAGCTGCTGCGCCGTCAAGGTGCGCAGTTGCAACTCCATTTGCAGCCCGACGATAGAGTGAGTGTTGATGACGGGCTTTGCCTTCACGGTCAGGCCGAGGTCCTCATAGGTGATGGAGGGAAACGGCGCCTGAAAAGTGTTGTTCTGGATCACCTGAGCAATCGCGGCAGTATTGAAAATCGGCGCGAAGGTGGCATTCAGAATCGGATACCGCGTGCCCATGCGGAAAGTTGCATCGCCGCCCTGCACGACGCGAAACATCGCATGATTGAGGGTCCTGATGTCGCTCTGGTTCAAAGAGAGTTGCGCGCCAGCGGTGCCCAGGCTGAGGCCCATCAAAGTAAGGCCATTGCCAAAGGTCGCGAGGGGCTGGCTGAAGATGGAATTCTGCTGGCCGGTAAGCTGTCCCAATAAACCGGAAAGCGCCTGCGAATTGGCCTGGTTGATTCCGCCATTCGAGATCAATTCATTGATCAGTTGCTGAATATTCTGCCCACCCAGCGCGGCCAGCGCGCCGGCGGGGATGTTGTACAGATTGAACTGATTGGGAATTTGCAACCCCATGTTGCGGGTAAGGGAGGAGCTGACGTCATAGACTTTCACATCGAGCATGACTTCCGGCCGCCCCTCGTCCAATTCTTCGAGCAACTGCGTGGCAGCTTCCAGCACCTCTTGCGGAGCTCGTATGGTCAAGGTGCTGGATTGCGCCTGGGGAATAATGAACTTGATATCGAAGACGGCGCGCAGCAGGCTCACGAGGGTGGTCAAGTCGGCAGGCGCGCTGACGCCGGGCACGAAGAAGGTGCGCAGCGCCATGTGATCGAACTGGCGGTGGTTTTCGGTGGTGTCGGCGGCCAGCAGAATTTCGTTGCCTGAAAGCGGCGACCAGAAGGTGTGCGTGACATCGCAGGCAGCCTGCAGCGCGGAGCGAAAGTCGGCCTTGCCGATATCGAAACGCACCCGCCGTTCGACCACGGAATCATCGAAGACCGCGCTAAGCCCAAATACGGAGGCAATCTGCGCGAACAGGCCGCGCACATCACCGCGGTAGTGAATGTCCACCTGCTCCGGCTTGGGAGCGACCTGCACTTCACCCGAATCGGCCACAACGCTCGGCTTGGATGCGACCGTGGGGGCCCATTCGTTCAACGCCTCGGCCAGGCGCTGCTGCGCGAAAGCATTCCCCGGATCCAGATGCAGCGCGCTGCGGAATTCCCCCAGCGCCTCCACCTGCCGCCCTGCCAGCAAGGCGGCGTTGCCTTGTTGCAGGTGATCAAAGGTCAACTGCTCGCGAATCATCTCGCGGGCAGTCAGGTAATTCAGATCGCGCGGGCTGAGACGCGCCGCCGTCTCAAATTCATCGAAGGCTTCATCCAGATGCCGGGAATTTTGCAGTTTCAGTCCTCGCGAAAACGCTGCCCTGGCGTGCTTCAGTTCGTCTTTCGTGGGGGCGCAGGTGGCGGGGACGTTTTGTTGCGCACTGCACGGCAGCAGCGGAACTATGGGTGGCCGATCAGCACAAATGGCGGGTGCCGAGATCGCCAGCGCGACAGCTACAGCCCAAAACCAACGCATGCCCCGATTGTAAACCGGAGCGAGTGGATTCGAGGGAAACCCTTATCGGGCCATGTACTTTCGGGAGAAATCAGGAAAGGTCAGTGGGCGGCGAGAGTTGAGACCGTTCCCGCCTCGAACCGTGGAAACTTCCCGCGCTTTGGCGTATAAAAGCTAGTTGCGCGGTTCGCGACGCACTTGCCGGTGAAATCGGCTGTTTAACGAGGAGTAGCCGCAGGAGATGTCCAGCTTGACCACCATGCATGCCCCCAAGGGGCTCGAAGGTGTAGTCGCCACCACCTCCGGCATTTGCTACATTGATGGCGAGCAAGGTGTTCTCGCCTATCGCGGCATTGATATTCACGAGCTCGCCGATCATTCCAATTTCGAAGAGACTTGCTACCTGCTCTGGAACGGAAACCTTCCCACTCGCCGCCAGCTGAAAGAACTGCATGAGCGCCTGGCGGAAGAGCGCAAGCTGGATGCTTCCATCATCAACTTGCTGCGGGTCGCCCCTCAACACGCCCTGCCCATGGACGTGCTGCGCACGGCGGTTTCGGCGCTTTCTTTTTACGACGTCGAGGAGAAGAGCAACGACCGCGAAGCCAATGTTCACAAGGCGGTGCGGCTGACCTCGCAGATCGCCATGATCGTGGCCGCTTACGATCGCATCCGCAAGGGAAAAAACGTGGTTGAGCCTGATCGCTCGCTGTCCCACGCCGCCAACTTCCTGCTGATGCTGAATGGCACACATCCTTCGCCCACGGCCGAGCGCGCGCTTGATATCGCCCTCATCCTGCATGCCGACCACGAGCTGAATGCTTCCACTTTTGCCGCGCGAGTGACGGCCGCCACTTTGTCCGACATGCATTCCGCGATTACCTCGGCCATCGGAGCATTGAAGGGGCCGCTGCACGGCGGGGCGAATGAGGCGGTTTTTCACATCCTAGAGGCGATTGACTCTTCGGGCGCCGACCCGGTGGATTACGTGAAGGGTATGCTGGCCCAGAAAAAAAAGATTCCCGGCTTCGGCCATCGCGTTTATCACACCGAGGATCCGCGCGCCACGCACCTGCGAAAAATGTCGCACGATCTCGGCCAGTCCAGCGGCCAGGCGAAGTGGTTCGAGTTCTCCCGCAAGATCGAGGAATTTGTGAAGGCAGACAAGAGGCTGAATGCCAATGTTGATTTCTACTCCGCCTCCACCTATCACACGCTGGGCATTGATGTGGATCTGTTCACGCCGGTGTTTGCGGTTTCACGCGTGAGCGGCTGGACCGCGCACGTAGTCGAGCAACTCGCCGATAATCGGTTGATCCGTCCGCGCGCCGACTACATCGGTCCCACGTATCCGCAGCATTGGATTCCGATGGATCAAAGAGACCGGCGGACGTAAGGATGGGCGGCATCTTTCGTATGCGTATGCCATGCTGCCTGCTGGCGAACTCATTTCCTACGATGCGCCCGATAGCCGTCCGATCAGTAAATCGAAAAATCTGCCGGAATCCACGTCCAGCGCGACTTTCGCGTTAGGCACAAATTTGTCGCGCACAACGGGCGAGCTGCGGGTACCGGCCAGGGTGGGAGCGGAGCCGCGAATCGGCATCGTGGCGGCGGCCAGCTTTGCTTTTTCCGGCGAACGACGCAGATCGCCGGCGGTGGGACTGTAGCCCACAGTCTCTCCGGCGGTGAGCTCGCCGGCCGTCTCCACATCCACGTAATAATCCTCAAATTTAAGAATCGAGGGATAAAGAAACGCAGCCACGGCAAGCGAATCGTGCATGTTTGGCCCTGCCAGAAATCCCTGCTCCCGCGTGTGTTCGAGGGCCTTGCGGGCGATCTTGGCCGCGGCCTGGCTGACCGGATTCTGGCCAGACTCCAGTCGCTGCACGTGGACTTCAGTCAGAGAAGTTTTGCGCGTGACGTCGAGGCCCACCATCGTGATGGGAATGCCCGACTGGAAGACGATGCGGGCCGCTTCCGGGTCCACATAAATGTTGAACTCGGCGGCGGGCGTGATGTTTCCACCGGAGAGCGAACCGCCCATCATGACTATGCGCTGGATCATGCCGGCAAGGTCCGAATCGGAATTCAGTGCAGTGGCGATGTTGGTGAGCGGGCCAATGGTAAGCAGGGTCACTTCGCCAGGATACTTGCGAATGATCTGGCGAATGAAGATTGCGGCCGGCTCAGGGACGGGCTTGATTTTCGGTTCGGGGAAAACCGCGCCGCCGAGGCCGTTTTCGCCGTGCACATACGCGGCCGTGACCAGACGGCGCAGGAGAGGCGCCCTGGCGCCGGCGGCCACCGGAATCTCCGTTTGGCCGGCGATCTCAACCATGCGCAAAGCGTTGGGAAGTGTGAGATCGAGCGGTACATTTCCGGCTACCGGAGTGATCGCTTCAATCTGTAATTCCGGCGAGCGCAGGGCGAGCAGAAGAGCAAGTGCGTCGTCCACGCCGGGATCGGTGTCAACGATGACGCGGGATGGATTTCTGCGGGCCCGCGGTGGCGCCGGCGACTTGAAAGGCAAGCCAGTCGCGGCGGCGGCTGCAACGGAAGAAGCCACAAATTCGCGGCGCGTGATGCCAGGGAGTGAATTGGTTTTCATGCGGAACAGTCCTCAGGACACGGGGATGATAAATCGGCGGACTACCGCTTTTCTCGCGGCGGCTGGGTCATCAATTTGACATAGAGATCGTATAGCTTGGGCGCGTCCACCTCGAATTGAACCGTGGCCAGGCGTTCATAGGGAGGCACCTGGGCTTGCAGGCCCCAGAACAGGGTTTCACCGTAACCGGGACCGTGGTCCACATCAATATCAACATAGAGCTGTTTCTGCCCAGTGATAATGGAAGGATCAATCATGGCGGCGGCAGAAAGCTCATCCCACATGAAGCTTTCCGCGGCGTACTTCGTGAGGTAGCGAGCGACCGGAGTGTCGGCCTTGGCGATGGCCGCTCTCACTGCGGGATTGAGCATGGTTTTGACAGAAATGTCTATCGGCGTGATGGTGATCTTTTTCCAGGGCGCGCGCATGGTGATGCGCACGGCTTCCGGATCGAACCACCAGTTGAATTCGCGGCGGCCGTCAACTCCGTTGATGCCGCCATTCTGGGCATACATGCCGCTTCCCATGAGGACGAGTTCTTTGGCTAGCTCCGCCACTTCAGGATTAAGGCGCAGCGCCAGTGCGATATTGGTCAGCGGCCCGCCGGCCCAGATGACGACCTCACGCGGGTACTTGTGGACCATGCGGACGATGAAGTTCGCGGCGGTTTCGTCCAGCGCTTTGGTGTGCGGTTCGCCCTCGACCAGCGGAGGCACGACATCAGGACCATGGTAGCTTTCGCGAAATGCAGGCGGAGTGTTGTCGGGCCTATTGGAAAAGTCGTTCCAGCACCCCTTGTATCGTAGTGTGCCGTAGAGCGCTTCCCATCGTTCGCTCTCTTCTTTTGAATTGAGCAGAGGGAATTCTGCGCCCTGGATCACGGGAACGTCGGCGCGGCCGGCGATCTCCACCAGGCGCAGCGTACGCTGCGTTTCTTCCTTTACCCATTGATCGCCGCTGACCGTGGTGATGCCCAGAACGTCGAACTTCTCTGATTGCAGAAAAATAAGGATGGACTGCATGTCAGTGGTGGCCGGTCCGCGCGCGTCCTGGTCCACGATGACTTTGATTCTCTGCCCCCACACGCCGCTCGCTGTCAGCAGAACCACGGCCAGAAAAACAATTCTTCGTCCTTCAATACCCACAGGTTCCCCCTCGCTCGTTTTGGCGATTTTGCTTCTTGGTCGTCGGTTGGAAAGGCTGAGGATTTCCCCGGCTCGGTCCAAGAAGACTTGGCATTGTAAGGCGAGTGGAGTGAATTTGTCAGTCAGTGGCGCCTCGGCGAACGCGCGGCAATTGCGGGCGGTTGCTCAGACAACTAGAATTGCTGTCGCGAACGGGTAGCCTTAGAGGCTGCAGTCTTTTCATGTCTGGTCTCGATCCCATGGCCAAAATCCTTGGTTTTGCCGCACTGATCTTCGTCTTGATTCTGTGCGACTGGCAATCTCCGCTTTCTGCGGAGGCGCAGACTAGCGAGAAAGAAACGACCATTTCATTGCAAGGCTCGGTGCGAGATACGGCGGGCCAGGCGGTGAGCGGTGCGAAGGTTTCTCTGGTGGCCACGGATCGAGCCCAACCTCTCACCACCCAGACCGATGAGCAGGGTACATTTCGTTTTTTCGCACTGAGCATAGGCATTTATACGTTGCGGGTAGAAGCAAAAGGATTTCTCAACGCAACTTTTGGGCCGTATGACTTATCGTCAGGCGATGAAAAGAAGATTGATTTGACGGTCAGCACGCCGAAGGATTCAGGCGCACAGGATTCCAGCGCACAGCATTCCGGCGCAGAAGGCGCGGATGCGAAGAAGGGAAACACCGTCCCTCAGTTCTTCGATGAGCCTCAATTTACCGTGGCCGGGGTCACCGATCCCACGAATCTCGGCGGGCACGGCTCGGACACGATGCTGCGAACCAAAGAGAGTTTGGCGAAGGAGACGGCCTCGCTCAAGAACGAGCCAGCACTCATCGTTCAGCCGCCCATCGCTCAGCCGGATTCACAAACAGTTTCAGCAACCGAGGCGTCCCTGCGTGAGCGCGCAAAGCAGCAACCGGAGGACTTTGCAGCCCAGTATGCGGCAGGAAAGTTTCTGCTGGAGCACGAGCAGCCGGCACAGGCGCTCGCTTATCTGGAGCGGGCATCGCAGCTTGCGCCGCGCAACTACGAGGCCAATTACGAACTCGCCGTGGCCTGCGATGCAGCCGGCGAGTATGACCATGCGCGCGCGAACATCCAACTTCTGCTCGCGCAAGGCGATAAAGCGGAACTGCATCAT
>Ga0335081_10001852_pt1 | contig 33459 bp, 23 predicted proteins | sample Lox_Sample_35_FD_206713 | JGI IMG/M metagenome (GOLD analysis project Ga0335081, IMG submission 206713) | Soil microbial communities from Loxahatchee National Wildlife Refuge, Florida, United States - Lox_Sample_3.5 | ecosystem: Environmental > Terrestrial > Soil > Wetlands | place: USA...
ATAGAAGCCCCCGTCTTTTACTGAAGTGAAGTAATCCGGCGGAAGATTGTCGCCGAGTTCATCGCGCTCGTTGACGCTCGTCCAAAGCTGATTGGTTTTCGGTTCGAGCGCGAGGCCAACGGGATTGCGCAGGCCGCTGCCGTAGATGCGCGCGTTTTTGCCGTCGAGATCAGCCATGGTGATCGCGGCGCGAATCGCGGGCTCGCCGGTGTTGATATTCGAGCCGGAGCCGACGGAAAGGAAGAGATGCTTGCCGTCGGGAGCGATGACGACAGAACGAGTGACGTGGCCGCCGCCCGGCATCTTCATGAGCGATTCCGCTTCGCCGAGGCGCTTGGAAGTCTTCGGGTCGTACTTGAAGCGAACGAGTTCAGTCGTATTGCCGACGTAAACGTAGTCGTCGTGGAAGGCGATGCCGAAAACGCCGCGTTGGCCCGTGGCGAAAATTTCTTTGTCCTGCACGGTGCCGGTATTTTTTGGATCGCGAAGGATAACGATCTGGTTGGCGCCGGTTTCGGCAAGGAAGATATCGCCGTTGGGCGCAACGGTGAGCCAGCGTGGGCGGTTGAAGCCTTCAGCATAAACGGAGATTTTGAAGCCGGCAGGAACGGTGGGCAGAAAACCGGGAGGCGGCGCGACGCGGTTGGGGCCGTTGCCAGCAGACTTGGTAGCAAAGGGCTTGGGCAGCGCGGGCGGCTGGCCGTGGGTGATCTGGGCGGAAGCGGCAAGCGGCAGAAACAGAATGGCGGCGAAAGCGGAAAGAGCGCGCTGGCGCGGGGTCATGGAATGGCTCCTCAGTGTTTTTCGTGCAGAAGTATGAAAGCAAAGGAGGTAGCGGAAGTAAAGGAGCAGAGGAGATGGGAGTGGGTCAGTTTGAAAGTGGCACACAGGCATTCTTGCCTGTGCGCGTGTTGTGGCGTCGGAATTGTCACGCTACGCATCGCGGTTACGGGGCCACCCGCTACTTTCAAACTGCCCCACGACCGAGAAAGCTGGAGTGGCGCGTGACAGGCGCTGGCTTGGAAATGGTCAGGAGTAAGTTCGCGACTAGCGCAGAACCTCAGTCGAAAAGCGGGACACATTTCCCGGTTTGTCCGGTGCTTGTGTGCGTACATGGCGAAAAGGCGCGAGCGCGAGAGAGTGCGCCAAGCGGTCGGGAAATGCCTGGACCCAGCGGCCCATATTGCGATGCCAAAAATGTAGGTAATGGAAGGCGCGCATCTCCTGGATAGCCTGCTCGGGCGACCAGCCTTCGAAGGCGATGCGATACGCGGCGATGAACATGCCGCTGCGGTCGCCACCCAACCAGCAGTGAATGAAGATGGTTCGGCGCGGACGCTCCAGGATCAGATTGAAAAACTGAGCGATCTCTTTGTCCGTGGGGGTAGCCCAACCGGAACCTGGGAGATTGACGAAACGCATATCGAGCGATTCGGCGCGGTGGCGTTCATTTTCGATCAGGCCATGCAGCTCGCCGCGCAAGTCCACGACGGTATTGATGTGGAATTTTCTCAGCTCCTCCAAGCCGTTGTCGGTCGGCTGGGCTCCGCGGTAGAGGAAGTCGTTGACTTTGCCGAAATCGGAAATGCCGGGCACGTACATCTTTTCGGCAAACGCGGACTGAGTGGCAGGGGGCGCTGTGTTGTGGCGCGCGCTGCAGCCAAGTAACGCTGTGAAGAGAATGGCCAGGCTGGTTGCGGGGATGCGGCGGGATAACACCTGGAAAATTAGATGCGGAAATTCGCGAGGCAGGGTGCGAGCGAAAAATGAAAGCTGCACAGCCAAGAATGGCTCTGCCACGGGAATCGAGCCGCGAGTTTGCAGCGACTCCAGTGCCGACTATTCGGAGATAACGCGGTCGGACCACTCGACCAAAGAAACGAAAGTCGCGGGATTACCGAATTTCGCGTTCCAGGCAGTCAGATCGGTTTCCGAAACCCCACGGGCTCGGGAGCACGCCCCTCAAGAAAAGACGGGAATATGCTTGGCGACGATTTTTTCGCGCAGTTCACTGAGCGGGGGCCAGCCGATGGGAAGAACGGCATCGGAGGTGGCTTTGCGCATGAGATAGGTGGCATCGGCCGTTAAGAAGATTTGGACTTCGTGACCAGCGTCGGCAAGGGCGAGGGAGTGAGCAAAGACGAAGGAAGCGCGGGTGGGGTCATCGGTGCCCCAGGAACTGCGCATCATGATCTTGAGATTTTTCTTACCTTCCTGAGCCTTGCCGCCTAACACGAGAAAAGGCAGGGCCGCCAATTGGGATAGGAAGCTGCGTCGAGCCATGAGGGGTTTCTCCTGGTTTCAGTCGGAACGGCCGTGGGAAAAAACTACGTGGAGAGTAGGCTGATGTCAATTGTTCGGCCCTCCGAAGTCCAGCCGGGCCATTTAGAAGCGCTTGATCCTGTGAGCCGAGGGTGGTGCGGGCACAAGGCCGATCGGTCCGGATGCCAAACTCTCTATTCAAATTTCACCGGAAAGCCGTTCATTTCCAGGATCTTCTGTATATCCAGCCATTTGTTCGACTCGTTGTCCTTTACGTCTTCTCCGATTTTGAGTTTTTCAAGAAAGTAGATCTGATAGTCGCCTTCGGCTCGGTAGGGTTCGTCAATCGAAGCGCGGAGTGTATAGGCGACCATCCCATCGGTAAATTCGTGCCCGAATTTGTCCCTAATGTCCCAGAGGGCTCCAAGTAGGGCAGGAGCTCGGGCTGGTTTCTTGTTCCAAAAGCTCGTGTTCAGGTAGTCGGATAAAAGCTCTCTCACCAGAAAGATTTCCTCGGCCTGCGTAACGGTTAGCAATGGCGAGATCGGTGTTTGCTCTCCACGGCCGGTTGGGTGCATTAGCCGCAAGACTTGGGATTGTGAACTCGATGTTGCCGAGTGGACGGATTGCACTTCCTTGAGCGGCGTGCCGGAAGCGAATATAAGTTTCATGGAATATTCGCAGTAGACTTTTGTCAGTTCATTCGAGTTGGTCAAGATTTTTTTGTTCAGCACTAAAGCACTCTCGTACGTGGGACGCCCCTCTGCGGTGCTTGACTGTGTCTCTGTTACGTCATCTGCTCCTTCGGTTTCAAGCGTGCCTATCGGTGGGACGTCGGTCGGAACGGGTATCTCTAAGGTCACCAAGTAATCCCTGAAACGGGTGAAATCGTGCGTGACGTGCTGCCGCACAGAGTGGTTAAACAGAGGAGATGATTTGAACGTTAGAGCGATTTTGCCCGCCGGAGGTGTCAGGGTCATGCCATCTGGAATTCTAGATATTCTAAGAGCGGAGCTCGGCCGTACCAGCCTGTTGGCTTTGAGTTCAGGGGTCGAAGTAGATTCGGGCTTGCGTTCCTTATTTAGCAGCTCGGTGACGTGAGTCTTGCTAATTCTGAGGAGTCCATAGTAGCCCGCGCCTATAGCGGATCCTACTCCGGCGCCGACAAGAATGAAAAAGGGCAACATGATCGCCATTCCTTTCTCCTGGACTAGCCGTCCAAACATTTTCAGTGCCGGTTTGGAGTAGAACAGAGCTGCAAGAAGCAGCAGACCGGCTGCGAGAATAAGTGCGGGCAAAACGTGAGGCTCATACCTCAGCCATCCCTGATCAACGAGGAGCGGGTAACCGAACGTGATTAGGATGAATGCGGCTGCGGCTAAAATGACTCGCGCGCGGCTTCGAGGTTTTTCTCCCTGCATTTAACCGAATTATACTTCTGGTCTTAGCGAAATCTATAGCCAGCGAGCTACGAACTAGTGTGAGTCCACGCGTGCAGCGTGGATAGCATAAGCCTCATAGGCCGAAGACGTAGAGGACGCGGTCGGCGGAGATGGCGATGTGCTGGTGGCCGTCGATGGTGAAGGAGATGGGGTTGGCGCCGATGGGGCCGCCGGTCTGGAAGTCCCAGAGCGGCTTGCCGGTGCGGGCGTCGAGCGCGTAGAAGTTGCCCTCGTCGGAGCCGGAGAAGACGAGGCCGCCGGCAGTGGAGAGGACACCGGCCCAGGGCGGCGAGTGGAGTTTGAACGTCCACTGGGTGTTGCCGGTTACGGCTTCGAGAGCGCGGATTTCGCCCCAAGCGTCATCGGGAGGAAGTTCGTTTTCGCCGCCGCCGGGAAAGAAGGTGCCGGGCTTGTATTCGCTTTCGCGCTTGAAATAAATGGAGCCGATCTGGCGGACAGCGACGTAGAAGAGGCCGGTTTGCGGGCTGTAGGAAGGGCTAAACCAAACCGTGGCGCCGTTGAGGTTGGGCCAAATGAGCGTGCCATTTTCGGTGGGTTCGGAATCGGGAATGCGGATGGGACGGCCTTTGGCGTCGAGGCCTTTGGCCCAGGTTTCTTTGGCGTAAGGCTGGCCGGCGAGGAATTCGCCGGTTTCGCGATCTAAAACATAGTAGAAGGCGTTGCGGTTGGCGGTGGCGAGAAGTTTGCGCGGGCGGCCATTGATGGTGGCGTTGAACAGGACGGGCGTGTGGGCGGCGTCCCAGTCGTGGGTGTCGTGCGGAGAGAATTGGAAGTGCCAGCGGAGCTTGCCGGTGGCGGCGTCCAGCGCGAGGAACGAGCAACTGTAAAGATTGTCGCCGAGGCGGGCGTCGCCGTTCCAATCGGGAGCGGGATTGCCGACGCCCCAATAAACTAATTTCAGGTCGGGATCGTACGCGCCGGTGACCCAGGTGGGGCCCCCGCCGGTTTTCCAGCTATCGCCAGCCCAAGTGTCATGGCCGGGTTCACCGGGGCCGGGAATGGTCCAGAAACGCCAGGACTGTTTGCCGGTGGAAGCGTCGTAGGCGTCCACAAAGCCGCGAATGCCCGCTTCGCCGCCGCTGACGCCGACAACGATTTTGCCTTCGATGGCGAGCGGCGCGACGGTCATGCTGTACCCGAGGTGGTAGTCGCCGACTTGCGTGGCCCAGCGCTGCGTGCCGCTTTTGAGGTCAAGCGCGACGAGATAACAATCGAGTGTGGCGACGTAAAGCTTGTCGTCCAGAACGGCGGGGCCACGGCTGACCTGACCGAAGCCGATGTTGTGATAGTCCTTGGGAATGACGCGAGACCAGCGCCAAAGCTGACGGCCGGTGTGGACATCAAGAGCAGCGGCCCAGTTGGGGCCGGTAACGTACACGACGCCGTCCACCACGAGGGGGGAAACTTCGTTGCGTTCGGTGGAGAATTGGACGGCGTATTTAACCTTGAGGTTAAATACGTTGGCGGGAGTGATCTCGGTGAGCGGAGAGAACCGATGGCCGAGAAGATTGCGGGAGTAAGTGAGCCAGTTGCCGGGTTCAGAGTCGGCGTTGGCGATGCGCGAGAAGGGGACTTGGGCGAGAGTAGAAAAAGAAAAGAGGGCAGTCAGGAAAAAAATGAAGAAAAGCTTTTCCGTGGGGAGTCGGTGCATGTTGACTGAGACCGTGGTCGCGGCGCGTCTAAACCCCGCGGTCTGAAGACCGCGGCTACAGCAGGCGGGCGACGTGCTGGTGCGTGCCGCAGCGTCGAGACAGCAGTGAGACGAAATTCGATTCATTGGGGGCCTCGTTGGGAGGCTAGAAAAGCGACCAGGTCTTGCATATCGGTCGGAGAGAGGATCGTGGCGAAGGAGGGCATGGGGGTTTCGCCGCGGAGTCTTTGAAGGTTGGTGAGTTGCGATTTGCGAAAGCTGTGAAAGCGGCCGGAGTTGTCTTTGATTTGAATGGTAAAGGAGTCTTCGTTGGCGCGGATGCCTTCGATGATTTGACCGGAGGACGTGGTGGCGCGGACGAAGAGAAAATCCTCAGCGAGGCCATCGGAGGGTTTGGAGAGGACTTTGGCGAGGAAGGCGGGGCTGCGGCGCTCGCCGATGGCGGTGAGATCGGGACCATAAGGCGAGCCGACGGCGTTGAGCATGTGACACGTGGAGCAGGAACTGCGCGCGTAGGTTTCTGCGCCGTGGGTGGCGTTGCCGGGGACGGGATCGGTGGGAATTTTGCTGAGCGAGCGGACGTAGGCCACGAGATTGGCGAGCGCGTCGTCATCGAAGAACCAGCCTTCGGGCATGACGGGAGGGATACCGTCGGTGATCAGAGACTTGAGGGCGTCGTCATCGGGAGCGCGGGTGAAGCGCACGCGATTGAGGGCGGGGCCGCGACCGCCTTTGCCGTCGATGCCGTGGCAAAGGGCGCAGTGGCGTTCGAACAGTTTTTTGCCGGCGACGGAATCAGCGGCAGGAGATTTTTTGTCGGTGGATTGGGCCGGAGTGCTTTGGGCAGCCAAAAAAGTGAAGGCCGCGCACACGACGGCCAGGGAAAGTTTGAGCTGCACAGTTTTCATGTCGAAGAGCCTTTCGAAACGAGCGCTCAATCTTCCGGGAGCGTATCCCGCGAATCGCGAGGTGTCAATGAGAGGTGCCGGCGGCACTGGACAAAACATCTAACAACACTGCGGGAGCGTATATTAAAAGGGACTTTCTGGAGTGAGAACGATGCGAGCGGCGATCTTTGCGGTGTTGATTTTTGCGGGCATTGGCGTGTGGATGTGGGCGGGAGCGACGCCGGACACGGGGCGTGCGAATGGAAAGGTGGCGTTTCCGAAGCCGGCCATAGATGAAGCGCCTGCGGCGGGAACGGCGAATGCGCGGGAGACGGCAGTGTTGGCGGGCGGATGTTTTTGGGGCGTGCAAGCGGTGTTTGCGCATGTGCAGGGCGTGATTTCGTCGACTTCAGGCTATGCGGGCGGCGAGGCCGGTACGGCGACGTACGAACAGGTGAGCACGGGCGCGACGGGGCATGCGGAGTCGGTACAAGTCGTGTTTGATCCGGCGCAGATCACGTACGGACAGATCCTGATGATTTATTTTGCGGTGGCGCACAATCCGACGGAGTTGAACCGGCAGGGGCCGGATTACGGGACGCAATACCGGTCGGAGATTTTTTATGGGAGCCCCGAGCAGAAGAAAATTGCCGAGGCATACATCGCGCAACTGGATACAGCGAAAATTTATGGCGGGAAAATCGTGACGCGGGTCGAGAAGTTGCGGGGATTTTATGCGGCGGAGGCGTACCACCAGGATTATTTGAAGCACCATCCCTATGAGCCGTACATCGTGATGAATGATCAGCCGAAGTTGGCGAATTTGGAGAAGGAATTTCCGGAGCGGTATCGGAAGTGAAGCGTGACGTGTACTGGTTGGTAGCGAATAGCCCTGGAATTGTGTTTTGCGGTAAGGGTTGGGGCTAAAGTGGAGTTGGGGCGTGTTCCGCGCTGAGTGCTTCCCTCGGCGTAATACTGAAATAAGGACGTCTGATGAAACTACTATTGAGTGGGGTGTGTCTGCTGTTTGCGCTGGCTCCGGCCGGCAGGGCCCAAGAATCGCACAATCATGGGGCGGTGAAACCAGTAACGGTGGAGTTTAAGAATGCCGAAGGGCAGAACGTGGGCACGGGAGTGCTTTCGAGCACGCCGAAGGGCGTGAAGATCGCGCTGGACATCAAGAATCTGCCGCCGGGCGAGCATTCGCTGCACATTCATCAAAACGCGAAATGCGATCCGCCGGATTTTACGAGCGCGGGACCGCATTTTGGCGGCGGGCACAATCACGCCGGGGCCGGGCCAGCGGGAGACATTCCGAATTTTTCGCTGATTGTAGGAGCGGACGGTACGGCGCATGTGTCGGTCGTGGCGCCGAATGTGACGCTGGGCGAGGATCCGAACTCCGTTTTCAGTAACGGCGGGACAGCGATTGTAATTCACGCGGTCTCCGGCGGGACGGGGTCGGCAGCGCCGGCGCGGATCGCGTGCGGCGTGATCAGCAAGCCGCAGTAGATTCTCTTCGAAGAATTTGGTTACTGCTAGTCCGGGCGTTCGGTGACCGGCTGGGTGCCGCCGCCCGGAAGAGGCGTCTTATTGCCGCCGTGTGCTTCGCCGGCGAGCAGCGCTTCGAGCGTGGAATAAGCGTAGATCGTCGGCGCGTGATTCTGCATAAGGCCGCCGGTGTCGGCGGTGGGACCGTAGTTGCTGTGGAGGTTGCGGGCGAGCATACGGAGCATGGCCATTTGTTGGCCACGATGATGCGCGGTGTGGGCGATGCGGCGGGTGACCACCCAAGCGCGCGAGCGTGGGACGTCAAAGAATTTGGTTTGGCCTTCCCACCAGGATTCCTCTTTGCTTTGGAGCGCCGTCAAGCGCAGCGCACTGAACTCGGCGTATTTGTTGATGAAGGCAAGGCGAGCTTCTTCGGCGGGGAGAGGCGGAGCGCCAACTTCAATGCTGAGCATGTTGCGAAACCAGAGGTCTTCGCTGACGCATTGATGGATCATGTGTTCGCGAACGGAGCGACCCCGAGGGTCGTGCGAGTTGGGACGGAAGGGCAGGTCCGCATCGCGAAACTCGCTCCAGACGCTGAGGACTTTGAGGCGTTCGGTGGCGTAGGTTTCGACGAGAAATTCGTAGCGCATGGTGACTCCCAAACCGACAGCGTGAGCAAAGATTGTTAGCGTTTGGTGGATAAGACGTCAACGGATGGCGAAGTGATGCAAGAAAGTAAGAGACCACACAGAGGGCGCGCGAGTTCGGAGACTTCCCTTGCAGTAATCCCGGCGAGCTGTATTACCAGCTTTTTACGAATTGACTTCCCCATCGGTGCGGGGTAAAAAAATTGCTCGGGCACACTTCGCCTCTAACCCGCGAAGCCTCGTGCGCGCGATGTTCAAACCCGTAAGGAGCTCCCCAATGCAAAACAATGTTCGACCGATTCCGGAGGGATATAACTCGATTTCAGCGGCGCTGACCTGCAAGAACGCGGCGGCAGCCATTGAATTTTACAAAAAAGTATTTGGCGCGACGGAAATGAACCGGATGGAAGGCCCGGGCGGATCGATCGGGCATGCCGAACTGCGGATCGGTAATTCAGTGATCTTTGTGTCCGACGAATTTCCGGGAAAGTCGGCAGCACCGACTCCGACACCTACCCCCAGCTCCTATCTATTTTTGTACACCGAGAATTGCGACAGCGTGTTTAACCGCGCGGTAGCGGCCGGAGCGACGGTAACGATGCCCATGAGCGATATGTTCTGGGGCGATCGATTTGGCAGACTGACGGACCCGTTTGGGCATAGCTGGGGCGTGGCAACGCACGTTGAAGACGTAGCTCCAGACGAGATGGAGAAGCGCGCGGCGGAGTGGACGGCGAAGATGTCCGGCAAGGCGGCCACTGCGGGAGCCAACGACTGAAGGAGCTTGCAGTCTGAAGAACTGCGGCTACAAATGCACAGTTCTGGAGAAGGGCTCCGCTTGGGAAGATCCGAGTGGAGCTTTTCTTTTGGAGTGGAACAGCGTGAGTCGGTGTGCGAGGGACAGCAAGTTATGGACGGATTGGCGATTCGATTGGCGGAGGCGGGCGATATTTCCGAGTTGGCGAAACTACGAGCGACGTTGTGGCCGGAATCTTCGGCGGAAGAACACGCGGCGGAGTTGAAGGAGATTGTAGCGGGACGCGTGCCGGGGATTTTGCCCATGGTGGCATTCGTGGCAGCGGAAGGGGGCGGCAAACTGGTGGGCTTTGTGGAAGTGGGACTGCGGTCGCACGCGGATGGATGCGATTGGACGCGGCCAGTCGGATACGTGGAAGGATGGTTTGTGAGCGAAGAAGTTCGGCGGCGCGGAATTGGCACGGCGCTGCTGAAGACGGCGGAAGACTGGGCGCGCGGGCAGGGATGCCGGGAGATGGCGTGGGACACGCAAATGCACAACGTCACCTCGCAACGCGTGCATGAGGCGCTGGGATTCGAAGTGGCCGAGCGGGCGGTCCTTTATCGCAAGACGTTGTAGCTGACGCTTCGCATGCGGAGCGCCCGCCCCACAGTAGCTTTTGGTTGAGATGGAGACGCCGAATTTACGCGCCAGCGGCGCGGCCGGTGCTCACCAGCTTTGCGGCTGTGAGCAGGCTTTGGCGCATGGTGGTCAACTGCCGGGTCTGAGCCTGAATGGACTCCAGCGCAGTGGTGAGAAAAGCCACTTCTGCAGGAGTCGTCCAACCGGGCTGGTGAATGATGCGGAACAACTCATCGGCTTCGCTGCTGTCGGCGAGCGCCGCGTGAGCGCTCTTCATAGATTGGATGTGGCCTTCGATTTTTGACAGTTCGTGTTTTTCCATTGTGTGCCTCCGGCAAGGCGCGGCTGGCGACCAGGGCTCGGCAGTTTTTCCAAGGCTGGATCAGGGAGGCTGCTCGGGACAACTGGGGCTCGAACGTAGCGCCTCGCGCTTGAAGGGTAGTGAAGGTAGCGGGACGGACGTTTCGCGATTTTTTCCGGCGAGACGAAATCAGCGATCTTCTGCGCATTTTGAACAGGGGAGCTCCCTACCCAACCAGGCGGCGCGGCCTTCTGGAGTGGTAACCCAATCGCGAGAGAACCAGGGAGGATCGTGGCGAACGTGGCGGGTGTGGCCGCATTCGAGGTCGGCAACCCAGTGGCCTTCAGCGTCCTGGTGGAAGGCGAGGATCTTTCGTAGCGGGGCGGATGGTCGCGAGGGTTTGTCCACAGCTATCCACAGGATGGCGAACTTTTTACTTGACACAATGGCGAAATAAAAGCGAACATGCGACGGGTTCGGCGAAAAAACACCGCCGGTCTTTAAGGAGTCCAGCTTGGCTTCGGTTTCGACTGCGGTGTCGGCTTCCCAATCATCGGCTTCCTCACCGGCTGGTTCGCGTTTCCACGAGGCGCTGCAACAGTATTGGGGCTACAGCACGTTTCGTCCGCGACAGGAAGAGATCGTGCGAGCGTTGGCAGCAGGGCGGGATGTCTGCGTGGTGATGCCAACGGGCGGAGGAAAGTCGTTGTGCTACCAGTTGCCGGCGGCACTGCAAGCTGGACAAACGGCAGTCGTGATTTCGCCGTTGATTGCGCTGATGCAGGACCAGGTGGCGCATTTGACGCAGATCGGGATACCGGCAGTATTCCTGAACAGCTCGGTGGTGGCGAGCGAACGCAGCGACATCAAGAAGCGCGTAGCGGCGGGCGAGTTCCGGCTGTTGTATCTGTCGCCGGAGCGGCTGGTACTGGACAGCACAGCGGATTGGCTGCAGCGCGTGCCCGTCTCGTTTTTTGCGATTGACGAGGCGCATTGCATTTCGGAGTGGGGCCACGACTTTCGGCCAGAGTATCGGCAATTGAGCAAGCTGCGAGATTTGTTTCCGGATAAGCCGATTGCGGCGTTTACGGCGAGTGCGACGCAACGGGTACGCAAGGACATTCTGGAACAGTTGCGCCTGCGCGAGCCGTTCAAGCATATCGCGAGTTTTCAGCGGAGCAATTTGCGGTACATCGTGAAGCAGGCGGACTCGAGCACGCAGAGCGAGATGCTATTGCGAGCGATTCGCGAGACGCCGGAAGGAAACATCATTGTCTATGCGGGGACGATTGATTCGGTGGGAGAGACGGTAGACCTCTTGCACGAGCATGGGATTGCGGCGATTGGGTACCACGGAAAGATGGACGCGGTGGCGCGGCGAACGAACCAAGAGAAGTGGATGAATGATGAAGTGCGAGTGATGGTGGGGACGCTGGCCTTTGGGCTGGGAATCAACAAGCCGTCGGTGCGGGCGGTGATTCATTTGGCGCTGCCGAAATCCGTGGAGCAGTACTACCAGGAGTCGGGACGCGCGGGGCGGGATGGCTTGCCGGCGAGTTGCTATTTGTTCTGGCAGTACAAAGATGCGCGGCTGCACGCGTATTTCATTTCGCAGGTGTCGGATGCTGAGGAGCGGAAGCGGGCCCAGCAGCGGTATGAGGAGATCGACCGGTTTGTGCAGTCGTTTGATTGCCGGCCACGGAGGATTTCTTTGCACTTTGGCGAAACGCCGAAATGGCAGGAATGCGGCCAGTGCGACAATTGCGCGGGTCTGCCGGGTTGGCTGGAGGTGGAGTCAAAGAAGAAAAAGGGTGGAGGAAAGTACGCGAAGCAGAAGTCGTTTGGTGCGTCTTCATCGCGATACTCGTCGCGCGAAACTGCGAGTTATTCCAGTCCAACGGCGGATCCAGATCTTGCTGGAGTTTTTTTCCGGCCAGCCGGACCATCGGGTTTTGATGGGAAGAAGCCGTCGCCATTTGGTGGAGACGTGGAGCTGCGGAGGTATTTGCAGGAGTGGCGGCGGGAGACCGCGAGAAGAGAGGGCGTCTCGGCGTTTGTAGTGATGTATGACTCGACGCTGGATGATTTGTGTTTAGTGGAACCGCAGAGCCTCTCGGAGTTGCGTAAGGTGTCCGGGTTTGGGCAGAAAAAAGTGGAAGCGTACGGCGAGCAGATCCTAGATGTACTGCGAAAGTTTCGCGATGGAGCACGGGCGACAAGTGGGACGTCGAAGATTTCGAAGCCGGCGGAAGAGACGCTGCGGCTATTGAGCGAGGGACGGACATTTGAAGAGATTGCGCAAGCCCGCGGACGAAAAGTATCGGCGGTCGTGTCTCTCGTAGCGGAGATGATTGAAGGGGGTGAGGCGCAGTTTCAGACGAAATGGTTTACGCCGGAGAAGTATCAGCAGATTGCGGCGGCTTGCCGGAAATTGGGCGCGGAGCGGCTGAAGCCGGTTAAAGAAGCACTGCCAGAAGAGATTACGTACGAGGAGATTAAGCTGGTGGCGGCGCATCTGCGGAGTGGCGGGAAGTCAGCGTGATGCACCGGCGAGTCATGCGGCAAAGAACCGCAGCGTAAAGGCGCGGCTACATGAGCACGATCCTTGGCCGCGCACGCACAGACCAGATTATGGGTGCGGTGATGGCGGAGTGGCTTGTGGGAATTCGCTGAGGACTTTGCCGTCGGCGTCCAGGAACTGGAGATGCGGTGAGCCGTCGGCGGCGACCCGAAGGACGAGGCGGTCGTGGCCTTCGGGATCCTTGAGTTGGAGGACGGAACTGCCATCGCGGACGCGGCCAAGAATGACGCGGGGGTGATCGCCGGGATGAGCAGCGAAGAATTTCTGGAGTTCGGCGGGCTGCTGATCGGCGGGTAGTTTGCGGATGCGAGTGATGGCGTCCAGCGCTTCGGTGATGGGGTAGTCGCCGCGATCGTCCATGCGAAGGAGGGAGAATTTTTTGTCGCCATCGCGGCCGGCGTCGATGGTAAAGATCTGGTCCTGCTGGTATTGATCAAAGCTGAGGTGGCCTTCGCTGCCGACCACGTGGCCGGTTTTGTCTTTTTCAATACCGTAGGCGAGACCGCCATCTTCGGTGCCTTCTTCGTCAAAGAAAAGGAGTCCAGCGCCTTTGCGGCCGTTGGGATGTGGATATTCCCTGTTTTTGATGTAAATGCCGGGCGAACTGGCGGTGTTGGTGAGGATGAGGCGGATGGTGCCGTCGGGTTCGACCACGTTGATGCGATGGACGGTGATTTCGTCAAAGGATTGCGTGGCGGGAACGCGCGCGAAGCCGGTAAGAATGGCGACGAGGAACAGAAGCGTGAGCAGGCCGGAGTAGGCGGCGAGAAAGCGGCGGCTGGAAAGAAAGTGCATCATACAAGCGACTCCTTGGAGAAGAGATTCGCCGGGATGATATGACGAAATGAGCGTGAGGTGAGAGCTTCAGAAACGGCAATTGAGTTGCGGCAATCACTCGCCGTGTTGGGCAGGTCAGGCGATGCCAAGAAGAGCGTTCAGGAAATTTACGACGTACTTCCAGACGAGATAATAGCCGGTAAGGGCGACGATGCCGAGGATCGGCAGGATGCGCCAGGAGGAGCCGGGGATCTGGAAATCGAGAGCGCCGGTGAGGAGCATGCCGAGCGGGCCGAGAATAAAAGGCAGAATGGCGCCGTGGATGCCGATGGGCAGGTGCGTGCGCGAGTGCGAACCGACAAAAAGCATGTTCCACAGGCCCCAGAGATTCGGGACGACCGTCATGGGAAAAATCATGACCCGCTCGAGAGCCACCGGCCAATGGTAGAGGTAGTGGGCGATGCTGAAGGCGGTGACGCCAAGCAGCACGCCGATCGTGGGAACAACAATTCCGGCCATGTAGGCGCGGAGATAGGGATGCTGGTTCATATGAGCCTCCTTAGAAGTGATAGAACAGCGCGGGGATAATTCCGGGAAAAACCAGAAGCGCGGCGCCAGCCAGGGCGGCAAGTGCCCAATCGAACCACGGGACGTGAGTGGGCCACAACGCCGGTGCAGGCTGATGGCTGAGTTTTTCGAGCATTTGCGGCCAGAGATCGCGCGGGAGTTCGGTGTTGGCGCGCGTGAGGTTTTGTTTGAGGAACTCGCGAAGGTTTCGCTCAGCTTGGTTGTCGCATTCCTGCTGGTTTGCTGGCTTCATGAAGCGGCTCCTGTGGTAATGCCCATGGCAGTCAAAGTCTTGCGCAGCATGCGAACGGCGCGAAAAACGCGAATTTTTACGAGACTGGCGGAGAGGCCAGTAGCGGCGGCGATTTCGTTGTAGGGCTCATCTTCGATCAAAGCCAAAGTCGCAACGAGGCGATATCTCGGCGGGAGTTGCTGGAAGGCTTGGTGGATCTTGTGGCGGGTGTCGCGAGTCACGGCGGAATCGGGGCGCGGGGCGGCGGGAAGGTCGCCGGGGAGTTCGGTTTCGCGGCGGTTGTGGCGGAGATGGTCGAGAGCGGCGTTGGTAGCGATGCGGCGCGCCCAAGCCGGAAAACTGCCCGCCGGATGGAAGCGAGCCCGCGAGCGATAGATGCGCCAGAAAGTCTCCACGGTTAAATCCTCGGCGATGCCGGAATCGCGCACGATGCGAACGATCCAGGCGTAAATGTCGCGCTGGTGCTGCCGGAAAAGCGTCTCGAAGGCTTCCAGGTCTCCGGAGGCGAAGCGTTCCAGCAGGTCCATGCGGCACTCTCTATTTCTACTTACTGGTGGAGATGGAGGAAGGTTACAACGAGTCGGCGGCGGTCTACGTGCAAGACAAATCAAATCGCAAGGAGCCAAGTCCTCGCAGCATTTTGCTGGCCGAGGCGGAAGAAGAGAGGTAAGATGGTCTTACTATGCAAACGAAGATCTCGACCAAAGGGCAAGTCGTATTGCCCAGAGCGCTGCGTGACAGGCTTGGTTTGCGACCGGGTGACGCGCTGGATGTGAAATTAGAAGCTGACACGATTGTTTTGCGTCCGCGAAGGGGGCGGCGGCGCAAACTGAAAATCGTCGTTGATCCGCGCACCGGGCTGGCTGTGGCTACGGCAGGACCGGGGGCCCCCAAACTCACCAGCGCGGAAGTTGCTGAAGCGCTCGCTGATTTTCCATGAACAGATATCTCCTGGATGTCAACGCCCTGGTGGCCTTGGGATTCCAAGAGCACGAACTGTTCGAGCGGGTGGTGAATTGGAAGCAGAGTTTGCGGCGCGGTGAGGATGAGTTTGCGACCTGTGCCACCACGGAACTGGGATTCCTGCGAGTGCTCGCACTGCCTAAGTATGGTGGCTCGATCGAAGAGTCGAAAACGATCTTACAACGGCTGAAATCCAGCAGTGATATTGCGTTCCGCTTTGTTACCGATGATCAGGATGCTTCGCGCCTTCCAGGCTGGGTAAAGACGCCGAAGCAGGTAACTGATGGTCATCTGCTGCAACTGGCGCGGGCACATGGTGGAGTTCTGGCTACGCTCGACCGAGGTGTTCCGGGAGCGTTTCTGATTCCGTAGCGAGGTTAGCGCGAGCGAAATGCAAGAGAAGAGTTTCCTCGCGTCGAATACGCGAGATTGAAGTTGACTCTAAACCCGCACCCTGAAAATCGCAGGGTGCGGCACCCGGCCTGCCGCAATATGGCCCGGCTGTCGGAGAGTCGAAAGCGGCGTTGGAACGATTAAAATCCAGCAGCCAAATCGCTTTCTTTTTCATTGCCGATGATCAGGGTGCCGCACATCTTCCAGCTTGGGTAAAGACGTCCAAGCAAGTGACCGATGGCCATCTGATTCAGCTCGCGAGAGTGCATGGAGCGGTGCTGGCAACACTCGATAGAAGTATTCCTGGGGCCTTTCTGATTCCAGAAAAACTCTCACGAGAGGCTAGTTCACTGCACTGAAGCAGCCAGCAAGGCACAAAAAAGGCCGGAATGCATTGAGCATTCCGGCCCGGTTTTTTAGCGAAGGCAAGATTCGCGCTAATAGATGTCGTACTGCTCCCAGTGCAGGGTGGCGTCGGACTGAATGATGATGTGTTTGTGCGAGGTTTGCTCGAGTTCGTCCATAAGCATGGACTCGCGGGTCTTCAGGGCTTTGGCGATTTCGGGATGAACGCGGAGCGTCAGGTTAGGCGCGTCGCCTTCCTGCGCGGCGGCCATCTTGCGGGCCTCGGCCTGAATTTCGTAGCACAGCGTCGGAATGGACTTGACCATGCCGGAGCCGGTGCAATACGGGCAAGGCTGGCAGAGTACGCGTTCGAGAGCCTGTTTGGTGCGTTTGCGGGTGATGCAAACGAGGCCGAATTCGTTGAAGGAGAGCGCTTTCGAAGGCGCTTTGTCCTGTTCAAGCGCCTGCTGCAACGCGCTGAGAACTTTCTCGCGGTTGCGACGCTCTTCCATGTCGATGAAATCGACGACGATAATGCCGCCGAGATCGCGGAGGCGGATCTGGCGAACGATTTCCTTAACCGCTTCGAGGTTGGTTTTAACGATCGTGTCCTCGAGGCGGGTGGAACCTTTACCGACGAACTTGCCGGTGTTGACGTCGATGGCGACGAGGGCTTCGGTGTGATTAATGACGATGTAGCCGCCGGATTTGAGCCAAACTTTGGCGCGGAGCGCTTTGTCAAGTTCGTGTTGGATGCCGAACTCTTCGAAGATCGGCGTTTCCTTGGTATAGAGCTTGACCTTGTTGACCAGCTTGGGCTGGAAGCGGGAAACGAATTCGACGATCTTGCCGTATTCCTCTTCGTTGTCAATCCAGATGCCGGTGAAATCGTCGGAGACGTAATCGCGAAGGATGCGCTCGACGAGGTTCAGGTCGCGGTGGAGGAGCGCGGGGGCTTTGCGGTCTTCACTGCGCTCTTTGATTTCGTTCCAGGTTTTGCCGAGGAATTCGATGTCGGTGCGAATTTCGTCGTCGGTGGCGCCGCCCGCAGCGGTTCGCACGATGAATCCGCCGGGGTAGCTGCCCCGCGCTTCGCCGACCAGGCGACGAAGGCGCGAGCGATTTTCTGCGCTAGCGATTTTGCGCGAGACGCCGATGTGATCAATCGTCGGCATGTATACGAGGAAACGACCCGGTAAAGCAACGTGGCTGGTGATGCGCGCGCCCTTTTTGCCGAGCGGTTCCTTGGCGATTTGCACAACGACATCCTGGCCGGCTTTCAGCATTTCGCTGATGAGCTGCGGACGGCGCGGCGGCCCGGAATGCCGATGATGATGGCGGTCGTGACCGTGACGAGGACCGCCGGGACCGCGGCGTTCGAATCGATGTCCACCGGAACGTCCTCCGCGATCATGACGGCCACGCGGACCGCGGTCATTGCGATCGCCGCGGTCACGCCCGCCACGCTGGGGACGCTGAAAGCGAGAACGCGGATTGCCGCTGCCGATGCGTGCGGAGTCGCGAAACTCTTCGCGGGGAGCGCCAGCGACGCGGGGAGTGCGAGTTTCGCCAGGGAGAAGGACTTCGTCCTCGGCAGCCGCGGAAGCAGCCTGGGCGGATGCGGCTTCGATCAGTTCGGGTTCCGCGTGGTCTTCCTCATGAGCGGACTCGTGAACGGAATCTTCTAGCGCTCCTTCCGCGGCGGCGTGCTCCGCGGATTCGTGCGCAGCATTGGCTTCGAGTTCGGCGCGTTCGGCGGCACGAAGCGGATGGATTTCGCCGGAATCTTCAGAGGCGCTTTCAGTTTCGGAGATGGGAAGCTCTTCTGCCGATTCGAGCTCGTCGGCTTCGTCTTCTTCTTCAGCCTCTTGCTCTTCTTCATCGAGTTCTGCGTCCACGGCAGCTTGCAGATCCTCGACTTCCTCTTCATCGAAATCAGCACCGCCAATTACCGTGCCGGATTCGATGCTCTGCGCGGTCTCTTCGTGCTTGGCTTCCACAAATTCGGAAGCGAGAGCGGCGGCTTGATCCTCGCTAAGATCGGACTCGGCCGGAGCTTCTGCTTCGACATCCACATCAGAAGACGCCGAAAGCGGGGATTCGATGGGCGATGCTTCGTGGCGCGGCGGATTGGCGCCGTGCGCGGAGAGGCTGGCGTCCTCTGCTTCGCCAATATTTTCGTCGGCGGAGACGGGAGCCGATTCGGAGTCGGAAGCGGCGTCGGCCAGGAGCCAGCGTGGCAGACCGCCGGTAAAGCGGCGCGGACCGCCAGCGTTACCGGAGCCGGAGGAAGGCAACGGGCCACCAACGTTGCCGGAGGCGCGCAGATCTTCCGGCTGCGGCTCGTCGTGAATCTCGGGTTCGACTACGGTCGCGGGAGGAGCCGGCGGCTTGCCGCGATATTTGGCGAGGGATTCGCCCGGCAGCAGGATAGGTTCTTCGGACGCGCCTGCGGGAGCAGCCGGGGATGAGGAGCGTTCGAAGCGCGCGTTGTCCGGGCGGCGATTGGTGTAGCCACGGTTTTCGTAACCACGCCCACCGCGATTCTCGTAACTGCCGCGATCCCGCCCACGGTCGTGACCACGATCATGGCCGCGCTGTTCGTTGCTGCGATTTTCGTAACCACCGCGGGACTCGTTGCCGCGATTCTCGCGATCACCCTGCGGCGAGGCGTACTTGGCAGGCGGGAGATTGCGCCCGCCGCCTGGCCCGCTATGCGAACGTCCGCCACGATGACGCCCGCCGCGCCGGCCGAAACGTCCGCGACCACCACGATCCCCACCGCGATCGGAACGGCCATAGCCTTGACCGCCACGGTCGCCGCCGCGCTCAGAGCGCTGCGAAGAATAGTTCTGCGTGGGATTGTAGTTAGGCGAAAAATTTTGCGGCGCCGAAGCATTCGAATCGGGCTGGCGCTCATCCAGCTCCTCATGGGTTTCGGCAGCGATGGGCTGCGATTCGGACGCTTCGTTGCCGGGCATCGGGCCTTCGTCGGATTCTTCGAGGCCGGCATGGCCTTCGTGCGCCGCTTCGTGGGGCTGCTCTTCACCGGGGGCTTCGGAAGAAGTTTCAGGCGAAACGACCTCATGGACGGCGGAAGCGCGGGCGAGCGTTTCGCCGGGCAACGCTTCGACGACGTGCGAACCAGCGGGAGTAAAAGCCGGGGCTGCGGCGTGTTCGCCGTGGCCATGATCGTAATCTTCGAGATTTTCGAAGACGTCACTGACATAGAGGAAGGCGTCGCCGTCGAGACCGATGTCCACGAAAGCGGATTGCATGCCGGGAAGGACGCGAGTAACTTTTCCTTTGTAGATGCTGCCGACGAGAGCGAACTCTTTTTCCCGCTCGATGTAAATTTCGACTAGCTGACCTTCTTCCAAAATGGCGACCCGCCGTTCATGGGAGGCCGCGGAAATAACCAATTCTTTAGACATGAAAACTCCTGACTAAGGGCGGCTCCAGCAGGGCTGGAAACCGCATTTCTGTACGGCCGCAAAGGGCCGACAGGACGCATCGCCGCGAGCTGGTGCCCGACGGAGGTCCGGAAAAACGGAGCCGACCCGGCTTGCGCCGGGACATACGCTGGCCACACTGAGAGCGAGTTGGCTTGACGTTCGAAGCCGGAGGGAAACATCCTCTTGGTTTCGAGGCTAATCCGTTGCCGGGACGGTTCCGGGCCAACGGCGGACGATGCTGTCCTCACTTAAAGATCCTTGCTACCTTGCTCCGGCTAAGCCAGAGCAGCACTGCAACCGGCGAGGCCCCCAAGAAGCCAGCGGCTCGCGCGGATTTGGCGAAGATTCAGTTAACGAAGCGGCGAAGCCGGACATTCATTACCAGACCAATCGCCAGAAAAACAAACAACGTGGCGGACCCCCCGTAGCTCATGAGCGGTAAGGGGATACCGGTCACAGGCATAGCGCCAATGACCATGGCCACATTGACTAGAACGTGAAACCCAAGCGCTGCTGCAACGCCCATTACAAGAAACATGCCGGCGCGGTCTTTCGCGCGCTGAGCGTTCTGTACCAAGCGTAACAGAAGAGCCATGTACAGCCCAAGCGCAAGCAGCACGCCCTTAAAGCCCTGTTCTTCAGCCCAGGCCGACATAATGAAATCGGAATAACGGACCGGGATGTAGCCCAGTTGGTTTTGCGTGCCGTTGCCAAAACCTTTGCCCCAGAAACCGCCGGAGCCGACGGCTATTTTCGATTGCAAGACCTGATAGCCGGAGCCCTTGGCGTCCTCTTCAGGGTGCAGGAAAGACGTAACTCGTTCTCGCTGATAAGGCTTCAAGACGCGCCAGGCAACGGGGAGCATCAGGAGCCCGATTAAGGTGATGGCCGCGGCGTGTTTCCATTGCAAGCCGGCAAGAAATGCGCCCACTACGAGCAAGGGCAGCAGAACAAGCGCCGTACCCAGATCGGGTTGCTTTAGAATCAGCGCGAGCGGCAATCCCACGATGAGTCCCGCTTTGATCAGATCTTGCAGCGAGAGCTCGTCGGTGCGCACTTCCGCAAAGAAGCGCGCCATCACGATAATTATAATCAATTTGACGAGTTCTGACACCTGAAGAAATTCGCCGAGGATGGGGATCCAGCGTTTGGCGCCGAAGCGAGTATGGCCGAAGCCGAGGACGGCGATCAGCGCGACGATGCCGATGAGATAAAGGACCGGGGCTTGATCGAGGATGAGGTGATAGTCAAGACGAGAGAGAACAAACATCAGGACAAAGCCGATGGCGAGCCAGCGGAGCTGTTTGTTCTGCATGCCGGCGAGCGAACTGCCGTGCGTGGCGGAATAGATTTCGAGCACGCCAAGGGCGCAAATCGCCGCGAGGATGGCTAAGAGCCACCAATCGTAATCGCGAGTTCCGGGTGCGTCTTTCATCGCAAAAGGTTCGAAGTCGAAAGTTTGAAGTTCAAAGCTGACAGCTTATAGCTAACAGCCCACAGCACGGAGCAAAAACCCAAGATGTGTGCTGTGTCTCTACTGCTCTGGCTTTCGCTCGTCTGATTCCCCCAAGTTAGATCGCCGCGGAAGCGGCGCAAAATTCATTAGGACCTGCAAAGCTTGCGCTCTTCGCTTTTCGACCTGCTGCGTCCCCAAGTTTTTCCAATCTCACCCAACCAAGCAAACTTGTTACAAAAACCTCGCGACCCAAGATTCAGCGCTGCGGCGATGCGTTGGCAGCATGAGTTGCCAGCGCGTCCGCTTCGACGGACTTAGCCGATGCTGGACGAATCGCAGCGGCTGCGGCAGCACCGCGGTTCAAATCATATTTCTTAGTTTCCGCGGTAATTTCGCCCTGGGTCTTCTGATTTTTCTTATCGTAATAGGCCTTGACGATATCGCGAACCACCGGGCCGGCTGCTTCGCCGCCATGCTCGCCGCTTTCCTGAACCAGGACCGCGACGCAGATTTCAGGATCGCGCTTGGGCGCGTAGCCCACGAACCAGGCGTTGTCGGCAAACTGCGAGCCTTTCTTGACGAGGTTCATTTTGTTGTAGCCGATTACCTGCGCGGTGCCGGACTTGCCGCTGAACTCGATACCGGTGAGCTTGAGTTGGCCACCGGTACCGCCGGGTTCGTTGACGACGCCATACATGGCATCGGTGACCTTCTCGACGGTGGACTCGGAAAGGTGGAAAACTTCTTTACCCGGGTTGGGCACACCTTTGAGCATATGAGGCTGCATAAAAACGCCGCCGGACGCGATGCCGCCGATCAAGCGAGCGAGTTGCAGCGGTGTCGTGGTAACGGCTCCCTGGCCGGTCGAAACCGAGATGACTTCACCAGCGTACCATTTGCGATGAAAGGTATTTTCAACCCATTCCTGGGTAGGAATGAGGCCGGGTTCTTCGGCGGGTAGGTCAATGCCGGTTTTTTTGCCCAAGCCAAGGCCGATGGCGTAATGAGAAAGGCGGTCGATGCCGAGGCGCATGCCGACGTTGTAGAAGAAGACGTCGCAGGACTTGAGAATGGCTCCATGCAGGTTAAGAACGCCGTGAGATCTTTCGCCTTTCTTGGAGTAATAAGCCCAGCAGTGATATTGGCGGCCGAAGAAAGTACCGTAACCGGGGCAAAACGTGGTGAAGCTTTCTTCGGGGACATGGTCTTCAAGCATCGCGGTGGCAGTAACGATTTTGAAGACGGACCCAGGAGCAAGTTGGGCCTGAATCGCGCGGTTGAGCAGCGGATGCAGGGGATCTTCGTTGAGCTTTTTCCACTCTTCGGCAGGGATGCGGATGGCAAAGTCGTTGGGGTCGGGAGTGGGGCGGCTAACCATCGCGAGAACTTCGCCGGTACGCGGGTCGAGAGCGACAACGGCGCCGGGACGCGAGCCGAGCGACTGTTCGGCGACTTGCTGAAGATCGTAGTCAATGGTGAGCTGAATCTGCTTGCCGGGAATCGGTTCCTGCTCCGCGAGGCGGCCGAGTTCTTTCACTTCCTTGCCGACGCTGTTAACAATCATCCGGCGCATCCCGTCGGTGCCGGTGAGAATGTCGTTGTATTGACGCTCAAGGCCAGATTTGCCAGCCAAGTCACCGGGACGGAGTTTGCCGTTGCTGGCTTCGATTTGTTGCTCGCTGACTTCACCAACGTACCCGCTCGCGTGCGCCATGAAGCCGCCGGGCAGATAGCGGCGACGCTGAACCATCAACATTTCGAGCAGCGGAATATCAGCGCGATGCGATTCGATAAAAGCCACGTCAGCGTCGGTGGCTTCGGGCTTGATAACGATGGGCTGAAACTTCGGCAGAGCTTTGGTGGCTTCAAGCTGATCTTTGAGGTCGTTGATATCGAGGCCGAGGCCATTCGCGACGGCGGGAAGATTTTTGCCGATAAGAGCCGGATCGTCGCGCAGGAGCAGGATAGAGAAGGACGGATAGTTGTCGACGAGAACGCGGCCATCGCGATCGAGCATACGCCCGCGCGGCGCAATGATGGGGATGGAGCGAACGCGGTTGCGTTCAGCCATTACTCCATATTTGTCGGAGTCAACGACTTGAAGTTTCCAGAAGCCGAGGAGCAACAACCCAACCATGCCCACGATGATGTAGGACGCAATGGCCAGTCTGGCCTGAGGCAAGCGATTATCGTCGCGAAACCAGTACGACACGAAAACCCCGCGCGCGAGTGACTCTTAGTACTGCTCCAGCAACTAACTTCTTCGTTCAGGGCGGCTAGCGCCCGTCCCGCGAGTAGCCGGGACGTTGCTCGCGTCACGAAAACTAAACAGCGTGGGCTTCGAAATCTCCGTCGAAACGCTTTTCGAAACAGCTCGAAAAATTTCCCAGGAACTCCCGAATCACTGCTGGACTCGTACTGCGCCGATAGCAGCAAAGTCCTTGGTAACGTAGCATTTGGGGGTGGGGGCCGCAAGCCGTCCGAAAGAACAGGTGCGCAACCAATACCCTGTGGAAAAAGTGGCCTAGCTACTCATACCGAAGCGCGACTATAGGATCGACGCGCGTGGCACGGCGCGCGGGGATGAGGCAAGCCAGCAAGGCCACCATGGTCAGCAGCAAGGCGACGGCTCCGAAGGTGAGCGGGTCCGCCGGACGAACACCGAAGAGCAAACTGCGCAGCAGGCCGGTGAGTGCCAGCGCGGCCAGCAAACCGATGCCGACGCCAAGCAATGCCAGGCGCGCACCCTGAACCAGAACGAGCCGCAGCACTTGCTGTTGACTGGCTCCTAGCGCGATGCGCACGCCGAGTTCGCGGGTGCGCTGCGCGACCGAATAAGACACCAGGCCGTAGAGGCCAATGGTGGCAAGCAGGAGCGCGAGGCCGGCGAAACTTCCGATCAGATAGGAAGGATAGCGGCGGAGGAAAACCGAGGGCGATTGATCGATGATCTGCTGCATGGACTGCGGTTGCAGCACGACCAGCTGAGGATCAACGTCGCGGAGAACGGCGCGCATGGAATTGATGGCGTCGGCGGGATTACCTTGCGCGCGAACGACGTAGCTGATGAAGGAATTCGGGCCTTGCGGAAAAGGGACGAAAAGCGCGGGCTCGGGAGCGCTGTCCAGGCCGGAATCGGCTATGTTGCCGACGACGCCGACGATTTCGCGATACGGCTGCTTGTCCGAGTAGGTAAAACGCAGGCGCTTGCCGAGCGCATTTTGCCCGTGGAGAAAATGATCGACGAAGGACTGATTGACAATCAGGTGATGGGGAGAGTCGGCGGCATCGTCCAGTCGGTTAAAGAAACGTCCTGCGGTGATCGGGATACGCATAATCGAGAAATAGTTGGCGCTGATATCGCGAATGTCGCATTCGCTTTCCTGACCGGCAGCGACGGTTTCGCCTTCTAACACAAAGCGGATGGTGTTCCCGCCTTCCGTAAGCGGGATGATGCTGGTGGAGGCTATGCCGGCGATTCCGGGGGCCGCGGCGGCGCGCTCCGCAAAGCGTTGATCGAATTGAATCGCGTCGGGATCTTTGGGATAGGACGCGGTGGGCAGGTTCACGAAGAAGGTGGTGAGGTTCGTGGGGTCAAAGCCGGGATCGCGATGGAGCAAGGCGTTGAGGCTCTTGGCCAAAAGTCCGGCGCAGATGAGTAACACAAGCGAAAGCGCGATCTCCGCGACCACGAACGTATTGCGGAGGCGGGCGCGACTGCTGCCCGCGGAAGTGCGCGATTCCTCTTTTAGGGCGTCGCTGGCGCGTGCTTGAGAAACCTGCAACGCGGGCGAAAGCCCAAAAACGACCCCGGTCAAAACAGCGACGCCACAAAGAAATGCGAGGACGATGGGATTGGTCTGAGCGTCGCGGAAGAACGGCGTAGCGTCGAGCAACCGCTCGGGAATTGCCGCGATCAGCAGAAAGGTGACGCCGCGCGCCAAAATCAGCGCGAGGACGGCGGCAGCCGAGGAGAGCAGTAAACTTTCCGCAAGGAGCTGTGAAACAAGCCGGCTCCGTGGAGCGCCCAAGGCGGCACGAACGGCGAATTCTCTTCGCCGCGATGCCGCGCGCACCAGCAACAGATTCGCGACGTTGGCGCAGGCAATCAGCAAGACCAAGCCCACGGCGGCGAACAAAACGACTAGCAGGATTCGGACCTGACCAACGATGCGGTCACGCAGCGGAACCATCGCGATGAGGATCGAGCCGTTGTCTTTGGCGTAGGTGGCCGCGAGAGTGGAATTGATGGAGTCCATTTCTGATCGCGCCTGCGCCGGTGTTATGTTGGCGGCCAAGCGGCCAATTACCGGCATCCAGCGCAGGTTGCGGGCGGTCCGCATGTAATTGTCCAGATGCATCGGAACCCAGATCTGCGCGCTGCCGGTCGGACCGAATTGAAATTCGCGCGGCAGGACACCAATTATAGTGACGCTGTTCGTATCGAGGCGGATCGAGCGGCCGAGAACACTGCGATCGCCGCCAAATTCGCTCATCCAGAAGCTGTACGTCAAGAGGGCGACTTTCGGGCCCGCTGCAACATCTTCTCCAGCCGCGAAATCACGGCCGAGAAACGGAGTTACGCCCAAGGTCGCGAAAAAATTGGTGGTGGCCTGCGCCGCGTTGACCAGGCGTGGTTCGCCGGCTCCGCGGTAGACGAATCCATCCCCGTTAAATCCGGCCAGCGCCTGAAATGTCTTGGACTGCCCCGCCCAATCCAAATAGTCGGGATAAGAAACTACCCAATTTTGCAAGTCGGCGGGATCGGTGACGGCCTGTTGAGGACGGTACTCGCCGAGAGTCAGCAACTGCGCAGGGCGGGAATACGGGAGTGGCCGGAGCAAGGCGGCGTAAACGAAGGAGAAAATCGCCGCGTTGGCGCCAATGCCGAGGGCGAGCGTCAGAACGGCTACCGTCGTGAATCCCGGATTCTTTCGCAGTATCCGCAGGGCAAACCGCAGGTCTTGTCCGAGAATGTCCAACGGTGCGATGGTCCACATTCGGCGAGTCCTTTCTTTAGTTCGCATATAGTTACCGAATTGGCGGCGAGCGGCGTAACGCGCCTCGATCGGCGGGACACCGCGGTCGCGGTTCTTTTCTTCGCGCATGGCGAGATGAAAGGCGAGTTCGTCGTCGAGGTCGCGATCGAGCTCTCGAGGGCGGAAGAGCGTTTTTGCGCGAAGCCAGAGATGGTGCAGAAAGTTACGCATGTAGCGGTTTTATCGTCCCTCGCTAGTGCAAATTCATTCGTATCGCAGCGCGACCATGGGATCGACGCGCGTAGCGCGATGCGCGGGAATCCAGCAAGCGAGAAGCGCGACGGCCACTAGGAATGCCGCAACCGCGGCGATTGTTCCCGGATCATGCGGGCTGACGCCAAACAGCAAGCCGCGCAGCAACGGCGTGAGCGCCAGCGAGCCCAGCAAACCAAGCAAGACGCCGAAACCCGAAATAGCCAAACCAAGACGGAACACAAGGGACCATATCTCTGTCGGCGCAGCGCCCAAAGCCATACGAATTCCGAACTCGCGCGTGCGCGAGCTGACGGCGTTCGCGACTACGCCGTAAATGCCGATAGCCGCGAGAAACGAAGCGATACCGGCAAAAATCGCCACCAGCACGGCGCCGAAATGCTGCCGCGCGACAGACTCAGCCACCGCCTGATCCATCGTGGCCACGTCGGACAGCGGCAAATCCGGATCGATGCGGCGGACAATGTCGCGAACAGCCGGAACTATAGCCAAGGGATCGTTGTCGGTTCGGACCGCAAGCATCATGCTGGAAAAAGGAAGCTCCGCGTGCGGCCAGTAGCTCATGCCCCTCGAAGCGATGTCCAAGCCTTCGCGTTTGACATTGCCAACCACACCGATAATTTCCGAAAAATCGTCCTTCTCTTTCATGTGGATGCGAATTTTCTGTCCGAGCGGATCCTGGCCGGGGAAATATTGTGCGGCGAGCGATTCACTGATGACCACGACGTGAGATTCCAACGTTTCTTCGGGGTCGGAGAAAGTGCGCCCGCGAAGCAGCGGAATCTGCATGGTGCGAAAGTAATCGGAGCCGACGAGCTGGACCTGGGTCAGGCGTCCCTGGCCGAGCGCGGGAGCGGGTTGTCCGGCAATGTCGAAGTCGGTTCCGGGCGTCATACCGGTCAGAGGAAACGAGTTGTCAATCGTTGCGCCGCGAACTCCCGGCAATGCGCGGACCTGTTGCAACAGTTGCTGGAAGAAATCGATGTATTGAGGCGGCTTAGCGTACTTGGTGGAGGGCAGCGAAATTCGCAGGGTCAGAAGATTTTGCGGATTAAAGCCGGGATTCACGGAGGAAAGTTTCAAAAAGCTGCGCAGGAGGAGCCCTGCGCCGGCCAGGAGCACCAGGGACAAGCTGATCTGGGCGACGGCAAGGACATTTCGAAGTTCATGGCCGCGAGCTCCGGTCTCGGAGCGCCCCGCTTCGCGGAGCGCATCACTGAGGCCGACGCGTGCGGCGTCCAATGCCGGCGCGACTCCGACTGCCAATCCGGTGAGTGTCGAGACGGCAAACGCAAAAGCCACGACGCGCCAGTCGAGAGCAATGGCGCTCATGTGCAGAGCTTTAGGAATCAGCAGCGTCATCGCCGAGAGCGTCCAACGCGCTCCCGACATGCCGAATGCACCGCCGAGGATGGCGAGCAGCAAATTTTCCGTTAGGGACTGCCGGACGAGGCGCCAACGTCCGGCCCCGAGCGCGCCCCGAACCGCAATCTCGCGTTCGCGTTGAGAAGCGCGAGAAAGGAGTAGATTTGATACGTTGGCGCAGGTAATCAACAGCACAAAACCGACGGCGCCGAGCAAGACCAGCAAGGTGGGGCGGATGGCGCTGGAGGCGTCTTGATGGACCGGGACCAAATTCACGCCCCAGCCGGTTTCGAAATCGGGATAGGCTTTCGTGACGTCAGAAACCAAGCCGCGCATTTCCGTTTGGGCCTGCGGCAAAGTGACGCCAGGTTTAAGTCTGCCGATCGCGCTCATCCAGCGCCCACGCGGGACGCGGTCTTGCTCTCTCCAAGCATAAGGCCACCAGAGTTGCGCGACTTTGCCTGTCAACGAACCCTGCGGAGTGAAAAGGGCGGTCTCTCGCGGCATTACGCCGACAACTAGGTAACTTTCCCCGTCCAAGTGAATACGCTTTCCGACGGCAGCGGGGTCTCCGCCGAAGCGGCGGTGCCACAAACCATAGCTCAACAGAACTTCGTGGTTGTGGCCGCGTTGGCCTTCGTCGCTCGAAAAATCTCGCCCCAAAATGGGCGAGACACCCAGCAGTGAAAAAAGATTCGTGGCGATGCCCTGGGAAGGAACTTCTTCGGGCTCGCCCTCACCGGTGAGCGTAGAGGTGTCGTCAAAAAATGCGGCCATTTGCTCGAAGGACGTGCTGTGTTGCCGCCAGTATAAAAAATTCGATGGGCCGACAACATTGTGATCGCGACCTTCGTTAATTTTGGTCTCCCAAATCATTACTAGGCGTTGCTCTTGGGGATAAGGGAGAGCCTTGAGCAACACCGCGTAAACAACACTAAAGACCGCGCTATTCGCTCCGATGCCCACGGCCAGCGTCAGGACGGCAACGGCAGTGAACGCCGGGTTGGTGCGGAGCAGGCGCGCAGCGTAGCGGAGGTCCTGCCAGAGAGATTCGAGAGGCGCGAAAGTCCACATGGCGCGAGTCCTTTCCTTTGCCTGCGTGTAGTTGCCAAATTGGCGGCGTGCAGCGTAACGCGCTTCCTCACTGGGAGAGCCATATTCGCGTTTCTGCTCGGCGCGCATCGCCAGGTGGAACGCGAATTCGTCGTCCAGTTCGCGGTCGAGAGCTTCGCGACGGAAAAGTGCGTTCAGTCGCCGCCGCAATTGCGTTAGCCATTGGCGCATGGATGCTGCTCTACTCTCTCGCTTGCGGCGTAATTTCATTCATAACGAAGCGCGACCATCGGGTCGACGCGCGTGGCGCGCCGAGCCGGGATGTAACAGGCAAAGAGACCTACGCACGCCAACAGGATTGCCACAGCGAGGAAGGTCGCCGGATCGGTTGGCTTGACCTCGAAGAGGAGGCTGGCCATGAGCCGGGTGAGCACCAACGCCGCACCGACGCCGATGACGATTCCGAGCAGCGCGAGCCTTGCGCCGTCCCGCATGACGAGGCCGAGCACATCGTGCCGCTGCGCACCCACGGCGAGGCGAACGCCAATTTCGTGTGTGCGTTGGCCGACGGCATAGGACATCAAACCGTAGATGCCCACTGCCGCGAGCAGCAGCGCGAGTCCCGCAAAAATTCCCAGCAGCGACATATCGAAGCGCTGCTGTTCCAGCGAGCCGGCCATCAATTCGTCCATCGGCTGAACCAGACTGACCGGTAGCTGCCGATCGATGCTCCACACCTGTCTCTTGACTTCTGCGGCGAGATCGCCCGCGGCGCGCGGACTCCGTATCGTGAGCGTCATGAAGCTGCGCCACCGCTCGTCAGACTGTGAAAAAGGCGCATACACCGCCGGATCTGATGGCTGGTTGAGACCGAAATGCCGTACGTCCGAGACGACGCCAACGATCGTCATCCAGTTCCGCGGCGGGTCGTTGCGAGCCCAATCGATGCGCGCGCCCAGAGGATTCTCGTGCGGAAAGAATTGCTTGACGAATTGTTCGTTGACGACCGCCACGAGCGGCTGTCCTTCGCGATCGGTCTCAGTGAAGACGCGGCCGGCGCGAAGCGGAATCTGCATGACGCCGAAGTAGTTGCCCATCACCGACAGCGTTTGCACGTCTGGCTCGGAGCCGACGGGCAGCGGTGGGCGGCCGTCAATGACCATGGCGTGGTCGACGTCGTTCCCTCCGAAAGGAATGTCCGTGATCATGGCGGCCTCGACTCCAGGAAGAGCATTGAGTCCGGCCAGAAGCTGACGGCGAAACTGTGTTTGCCGCGGAATTTCGTTGTAGCGGCTGAGAGGTAGTTGCATGAACATCGTCGTGATGTTTTGCGGATTGAATCCCGGATTGACTGCGCGCAGTTTGGAGAACCCCTTGATGAGCAAGCCCGCCCCGACGAGCAGCACTAGCGCCAGCGCGAATTCCGCGGTGACGAGAATGCTGCGCAGCAGATGTCCGGAGCGGCCTGCGGTTGCGGTCCGGCCGCCTTCTTTGATGGATTCCGCAACATCGGCACGCGCCACCGACCAGGCTGGTGCGGCGCCGAAGATAATTCCGGTAAGGAGCGAAACCCCCAGCGCGAACGCGAGCACATGAGCATCGATGGGAATGCTGGTGTACCGCGCGAGTGCAGCGGGCTTCATCGACAGAAGAATCGCGGTGCCCCAACGTGCGAGAAGCAGACCCGCGAACCCGCCAAGTAACGCTAGAACGACGCTCTCCGTAAGCGCCTGGCGAATCAAGCGGACTCTTCCCGCGCCCAGCGCGGTGCGAATCACCAGTTCTTGCCTTCGCGCTACCGCCCGAGCGACGAGCAGGCCTGCAAAATTCGCGCAGGCAATCAGTAGCACGAAGCCCACCGCGCCGAAGAGAATCAACAAGGCTGGACGAACGTTGCCGGTGACCACTTCCCGCAACGGCAGAAATATTCTCTGCCGGTCCCTTTCGGTCTCCGGGTATTGCTCGGATAAGCGACGATCAATGGCCGTCATTTCTGCTTGTGCTTGCGCCAGCGTCGCACCTGGTTTCAAGCGCCAGTAGCTATGCATGAAATGGACGTCGCGTTCCGCCGCCGCTGAGGGATAGGCTACCCAGAGCGACACGAAAATATCGGCACGCTCGCGCGGCAAAACAAAATCCGCGGGCATCACTCCGATCACCGTGTAATCGTATCCACCCACGGTGATGGTTTTGCCGAGCACCTGCGGATCGCTGGCGAGAAAGGTTTGCCAGAAGGAATGGCTCACATCGACGACGCGCGGCCCGCCTTTCACGTCCTCTTCAGCAGAAATGATGCGGCCCAGCATCGGAGCCACGCCGAGCGTTTCGAGGAATCCCGCGTTCACATAGGCGCCACGCACTTGCACCGGCTCGGGCCCACTGGTGTAGTCCATGTCGGTAACGTTGATAGCCCCGGCTTGCGAGAACACGTGCGTCTGCCGCTGAATCTCGATCAGGTTTAGCAACGAATCGTTCGGCTTCATGGCCAGCAGTTGAAGAGGATCCTGGTACGGCAGCGGCGTGAGCAGCACACCATTGATGACACTGAAGATGGCGGTATTCGCGCCAATGCCGAGCGCGAGCGTGAGCACGGCGACTGCGGAAAAGGCCGGGTTCTTGCGCAGCATCCGGAAGGAGTAGCGCAAGTCCTGCAGCAGGGATTCCAGAGAAACGAAAGTCCACATTTCGCGGGTCCTTTCTTTCAGTCCGGTTTGGTTGCCGAACTGGCGCTGTGCTGCGTAGCGGGCCTCGCCGGCGGCAAAACCCTTAGCGCGATTGTTTTCCTCGCGCATGGCAAGGTGAAACGCAAGCTCTTCGTTCAGATCGCGGTCCAGTTCTCTGCGCCGGAAAAGCGCCTGGAGTCGCAGTTTCAGTTTGTTTCGCCAGCCTTGCACGCGTACTCTCCTTCACTCGTAACGCAGGGCGACCATGGGATCGACAGCGGAAGCGCGATGGGCCGGAAGGTAAGCAGCCAAACCAGCGACGATCAGGAGCAGAGCCGTTGCCGCCAGAAGAACGAGCGGATTGGTGGCCTTCAAACCAAATAACATGCTGGAGAGAAGTTGATTCGCAGCAAGGGCGGAAGGAACACCGATAGCTACTCCGACACCCGCCAGCAGCAACGCTTCCTGCAAAACCATGCGCAAAATTCCGCTGCGGACAGCGCCGAGGGCCATCCGTAGTCCGATCTCCTGCGTACGCCGCGCGACGCTGTAAGCCAGCACCCCATAGAGACCGATGCAGGCGAGAGCAAGAGCGAGCAGTCCAAAGAGAGCAGCGAGCCGGCTTATGAGGCGCTCCTGGTTGAAGGTGCGGCTCACCTGTTCGCCGAAGCTGAACAAGTCCACGACCGGCAGATTCGGATCGATGCCGGCAAGCGTTTCGCGGATCAGTGGATTGAGATTTTGTGGACGGCCACTGACAAGCAGCTCGATGTCATGGATGTTGTTAGAACGAATTTCGGTAGATCGCTCCGCCGGATCCTGAAAGTTTTCCATCTGCAACAGCGGACGGAAGAAGGTGGGCCAGGCGACGTCATAAGCATCCGAATATTTAGCATCTCCGACAATGCCAACGATTTCGTAATCGCCGCGATGCGCGGAGTCGCCAAGACCGAAGTGTTTTCCGATGGCATCGCCGTTTGGGAAGTATTTTCGCGCGAAAGTCTGGTTAATGACCGCGACATGCCGGGAAGTGGGTGTGTCACGGTCATCGATGACGCGGCCACGGATGAGTGGGGTGCCAACGGTCTGGAAATAATCGGAGCTGACGCGTAACCAGGACGCGCCGTCGAAATCCTGCGGATTCGGCGAAGGCGGACGGCCTTCAATGCTGATACCGCTGGACCAGTTCATATTGGACATCGGGCTATAGAGAGAAAAGCTGACGCTTTCCACCCCGGGGATTTGGCGAAGCCGATCCTTCATCGTGCGGTAGAGCGCGTCAAGACGCTCAATGGTGTAGCCAGCGAGCCCCGGATCGACCTTAACAATGACCCGGCCTTCCGTGGCGAAGCCAAAGTTCTGATTCTCCAGGTTGCGCAGGCTGGCGGTAAGCAGTCCGCCACCAACCAACAACACGATGGAAAGCGCGGCCTGCAACACCACAAGAGATTTTTGCGGAAGGGTCGCGCCCTGCCCCATGCTCCGTTGCGAGCCGCGCAGTGTTGCTCCCGCGTCGGCACGCGAGCCGATCCAGGCAGGTGCCGCTGCAAAAATGATGCTGGTAAGAAAGGAGAGTGCGGCGGTAAAGGCCAAGACTGGCAGAGAGGGCGTGGCCTGAATCGGGACGTGGTGCGCCCCGCGAAAAGCGAGCGCGAGGATCAGTTGAGTCGCCGCATAGGCAATGCCGACGCCAACGGCCCCGCCGAGCAGAGCGAGCAGCAAACCTTCCGTTAGCGCTTGCCGTATGAGGCGCGCGCGCGGCGCACCGAGGGCTACGCGCAGCACGGTTTGCGTTCGCTGCTTGGTGCCCTGGGCGAGCAGCAGATTGGCGACGTTGGCGCAGGCGATGAGCAGCACGAAACCGGAAGCAAAGGCCAGTAAACGCAAGCCCGCGGAATACGCCGCACTCAAGCGCGCCACTCCTCCCGCCGCCGGCACGACCGCGACGTGCTGCTTGGCGATTTCGCTTTTGAAACGGTCGGGAACTTGTCCCTGGGCCGTGAGCCACTGCTGCACTTCTGCCGTAGCATGTGCCGCCACCGGCCTGGCTTCGACTTGTGGCTTCAGCCGGCCAAGGAGGTACAGCCAATGCAATTCGGGATGACCGAGGAGTGAAGCACTGCCCTGCAATAGTGGTTCCTGGGATAAAGGCACCCAGAAGTCGGGCGGGTCGCGGCGGAGTGTTTCGCCGAAGAATTGCGGCGGCGCCACGCCAACGATTGTCGCCGGATGACCGTTGAGGAGAAAACTTCC
>Ga0335081_10001854_pt1 | contig 33458 bp, 25 predicted proteins | sample Lox_Sample_35_FD_206713 | JGI IMG/M metagenome (GOLD analysis project Ga0335081, IMG submission 206713) | Soil microbial communities from Loxahatchee National Wildlife Refuge, Florida, United States - Lox_Sample_3.5 | ecosystem: Environmental > Terrestrial > Soil > Wetlands | place: USA...
TAAGGTCTTCGAATACGCGGCAGTTCTCGCGCAGGGTCACTTCGCCTTCGGCGCCACCGTCCAGGTAGTCGAAGACGACCTTGGGCAGGCGGCGACGCGCCAGAGGCTGGAAGTCCTGGATGCAGACAACGCGGGGAGCGGCGCGACTCGTCATGAGTAGCTTCGTTGAACATCTTACAACGAGGGACGGGTCGGGGATCAGCCTCGAGGAAAGGATGGGCGATTTGGCCGGGTTTGGTTTAATGTAGATTTCGATGGTCAACTGGCTGACGATAATTGGAGTAGGGTTTCTGCTGGGGATTCGGCACGCGACCGATCCTGATCACGTGATCGCGGTGACCACGATTGTGAGCCGGCAGCGGAGCATCCGTCATGCAGGCCTGATCGGGATACTCTGGGGCGTGGGCCACACCATCACGATTCTGTTGGTCGGCGCGGCGATCATTCTTTTCAATCTGGTGATACCGCCCCGCATTGGCCTGACCATGGAACTGGCGGTGGGCCTGATGCTGATATTGCTGGGCGTGCTTAATTTGTCTGGAGTCACGCAGTGGGTCACGGACAGGTTCATGCCCGTGCACCGGCACGAAGAGGTCATCCACGCGCACTGGCACACCCACGGCGAGGACGCCCACAGCCATGCTCACGGTCACCATCCAGAAGTGCATCTGCACTTGGAAGACCCGCCGAAAGGGGCATTGCAGAAGACGCTGGCGCGAGTTGGGATCTACCAACTGTTGCGACCGTTGGCGGTTGGGATCGTGCATGGGCTGGCTGGGTCGGCGGCAGTGGCTCTGCTGGTTTTGACGACAATCCGTGACCCGCGATGGGCGATTGTTTATCTGTTGGTGTTTGGGGTGGGGACGATCGCGGGGATGATGCTGATTACCGTGGCCATCGGGGCACCCTTCGCCTACACCGGCAAGCGATTCACGAACCTCAACCGGGGGCTGGGAGTGGCTTCAGGCCTGGTGAGCGTGGCCTTTGGGTTGTTGGTCACGTTCCAGATCGGGTTTGTCGACGGACTGTTTACCGCCCATCCGCAGTGGACACCGCACTAGTCGGCGGCCATCTCCTGTACTTCTGACTCCAACTGCAAGGACTGAGACGCCATTGCTCCGCGCAGCTCGGCTTCGAGCGCGGCCAACTGCGCCTCGATTTCCTCGTTTGCCTTGCGCTTACGGATGACCTCTTCGCGGTAACGGCGCAGGAAGTAATCGATGGTCTCGACGCGAATCCGGATGGAGCCGGTGGGTTTGTTTTCGTCCAGATCTTTGAAGCAGAAGTAGGGCGTGCCGGACTGCTCGATGATGCCCTCGACTACGCCATAGATGGGCGCGTCATGGCCGCACTTGAAGCTGGAGATTTCGAGGGCGACCAGATTGGGATGGCGCGCGGTGAACTTCGCCGCCCAGACCTTGTGGTTGGTGCTGCAGGAGTAAGAGTTTTTCCAGGCGTCGGTGATGTCGAGCGGGTGGCTGATGACCCCGGCGCGAACTTCGTCGCCAAACAGTCGCTCAAGCAGGTCTTCGTCAAGCGGTAATGTGTTCTGCGAGAAGATGGGATAGCCCAGCTTCTGGAACTCTTCCATGATTTCGTGGTTCAGACCGGGATCGTGGTGGTAGGGACGCCCCAGCATGACGATGCCGATGCGGTCCTCACGCTCGAGCTGGTCCATCACCTGGCGAGCGCGTTTGCGGATGCCGGCTTCATAGTCGGCAAGAGCTTTATAGCCGACTTCGACGGCGCGGTCGTTTTCTTCCTGGGACAGACCGAGGATGGGCTGCCAGGCCTGAAGCATCTGGTGCGCAAACAGCTTGCGGTCGGCGAAGTTCAGGACCGGATCCACGTACTTGACGTTGTGCTCCGCAAAGACGTCGTTCTCCTTGGTGAACGCGGCTTTGACGGTTTCGGGAGTTGCCGTGACGGTCGGACAGGCGTTGGCGCCGACAATCTTCACCAACGGCGAGGTCAGCACGTCGTACATGGGGAAGAAGATCACGTCGAGCGGCTTTTTGCGATGCTTCTCCTGAATCAGGTTGTAGACGTGCGAAATGCCGATTTTTGCCGGAAAGCAGGGATCGATGGCGCCACGGCTGGCGCCGGCACGGTAAAGATCGGAACTGGTGTAGTCGGAGTAAATGATGTTCTCCGGCTGCACGCCGAGGCTTTCGAGATATCCGTTGAAGAGCGGCGCATAAGTATAAATGTTCAGCACGCGCGGAATGCCTATGCGCAGTTTCTTCCGACTTTCCATCAGCGGGATACGAGCTTTGGCTTCCTTGTTCCAGAACTTGACTGCCGTGGGAACCGGATCGGCCACGCTCTTGGGGCTGACGGAGCGGAAAACTTCGTGGGCAGCAATGTCCACGAAGTTGAGATATTTCTCTTTGATCTGGTCGAGGCCGGCCTTGATGTCTTTCATGTCGTTGACGTCTTCGACCAGGCCCTTTTCGCAAGTGGCGATGATCAGGCGCTGCTCACCGTGCATGAGCGGAACTTTGGTGACCTTCTGGATCGGAACGAAGGCCATGTCGTCTTTGGGCACGGTGCGGATGTCGATGAAGGTCCGCAGGCAATTGTTCTTGCAGAAATTGCAGCGCGTGGATTCGTTGCGGGTGGTGCGGTATTCGATTTTGCGAACAGCGTCCAGGCCGACGAAGGTGGTCTGCTGGCCATTTTTCCATAGACGCAGAGATTCGGCCGCAGCTCCGATGGCGCCGGACTCACCGCAGAACTCGTGGACGATAATCTCCGGCTTTTTCCCCGCAGCGCGGAAGCTGTTATTGATGAAATCGACTTCGGCCTTCACCACTGCCATATTGTTCTGCGTGCCGCCCTGCAGGACGAAACGCGTGCCCAGCGCCGCGAGATTCGGGATGCTGGCGACGTATAAGAAGACGTTCTTGGGCAGCACCGCGGCCAAGCCCGCCAGGATTTCTTCCGCCCGCCAGCCCTGGCGCTGGAAGTTCACGATGTCGGATTGCATGAAGACGGCGCAACCGTAGCCGAACACCGGCATGGACTGGGCCGAAAAGGCGAGATCGGCATATTGCTCGACGCCGAGGCCGAAGCCTTCGGCGGTTGACTGCAGGAAATAGCCGTTGCCCGCCGAACACTGGGTGTTGAGCTTGAAGTCTTTCACCCGGCCGTTGTGGAGGATGATGATCTTGATGTCCTGGCCGCCGACGTCGACGATAACGTGCGGATCCTCATAAAACTTGAGCGCCGATTCAGTGTGGGCGACGGTCTCGACCAGGGCCACGTCGGCGTGGAGGACGTCCTTCAAAATATCTTTCGCGTAGCCGGTGGTAGCGACGCCCAGGACCTCAAGCTTGGCATTTTGGGCTTCGACCTGGCCGCGCAGATTTTCGAACATCTCGATGGTGTCCTGGATGGGATTCCCGTTCGAGAGCTGGTAGGCTTTGCAAAGAATGTCACCTTTTTCATCGAGCAGCACGGCCTTGGTTGACGTGGAACCGCCATCGACGCCGATGAAGCCGCCGACGGTCTGACCTTTGCTGAAAGTGGCGGGAGTGAACTTCTTGCGGCGGTAGGACTCCTTGAATCCCGCCAACTCGTTGTCGCCGGTGGTCAGGCCTTTGGCGCCTGACTTAGCTTTTTCTTCCTGGCGACCGTACTCGATGTAGTGAACCAACTGGTCATAGCCGCGATAACAGCCGACGCAGTCTTCCTCAGTCTTGCCGAATTCAATCGCGCCCATGGCGGCGAAGTACTGGGCATTCTCGGGGACTTTGATCAGGTCCTCGGGCTTGGCGCCATCGGGAATCTGGACTTTGCGTTCGGTCCACATGCGGGGGATGTTGGCCTGCCAGGCTTCGCGCATGCCCTTGATGAAGCTGTTCGGGCCGCCCAGCAATAGAACGTGAGGGCGCAGGGTGTGGCCGCGAGTCAGAACGCTGAGGTTCTGGAGCACGATGGCTTCGAACAGCGAAGCCATCAACTCATCCGGTGGGGTGCCGACCTTCTGCAGACCGTTGATGTCGGTCTCGGCGAAAACGCCGCACTTGCCGGCGACCTTGTGCAGCTTAATGCCGTGGTAGCCCTGCAAGGCGAGCTCGGCGACTGGGATTTTCAGCTTGGCGTTGATCTTGTCGATGACGGCGCCGGTGCCACCGGCGCACTTGTCGTTCATCGAAGGGATTTTTTTCTTGCGGCCGGTTTCATCGTCATCCTTGAAGACGATGATCTTGGCGTCCTGGCCGCCGAGTTCGATGACGGAATACACCTCGGGATGCATCTTCTCGACGGCGAGAGAAACGGCGGTGACTTCTTGCACGAACTTGGCGCCGATCTGGTCGGCGATGGAGCCGCCGCCGGAACCGGTCATGAACATGCGGGTGTTGTGGCGATTGATGCCGACTTCGGCTTCCATGCGGCGGAGAAATTCCAGCGACTTCTCTGGCTGCTTGGTCTCGTGGCGCTGATAGTCCTGCCACAAAACCTTGTCCGTTGCCGCTTCCACCACAGTTGCCTTCACGGTGGTTGAGCCAACGTCCAGGCCGACGAGAAATTCCGTATGGTGATCGTGCGGCCGCTGTGGAGGCGCAGGAGCTATTTGAAGCAGCGGTGCCTTTGCGGTTTGTCCCGAATGATCGTGCATCTGTTCCCTTCACACCTCGGTGACGTTCGTGCTTCTGGAGAAACGGAGAACAAAAACGCTTCTCCGCTCCCGGTTCACAGTTCTCAGTCCCCGCTGGCTGCGGCGGGCACGGCGATCCCCGGTACGCGCGAACGCTTCCAGAGATGTGTGTCTTTGTTGATGCGATCGCTCACATGCAGAATGAACTGAGCCGCGGTGCCGGCAATGCCTTCGCGGTGCGGCACGTGGTAGAACGGACGCCGCAATTCAGGATGTTCGGCAATATATTCGCGGATTTGCTCCATGGTCCGCCCGGTCGACTTCAGGCACTGTTCAAACTCAGTCTTGGCCTTGACTTTGGCCTCGCCGAGCGCCATTTGCACGCGGCTGTGGGCGTTCACTTCGCCTTCGCCGGAAGTTTCGATGGGCAGGAAGATCATGTCCTTGAACTTATTGACCACGGCCGATTGGACGCCATCGGATTGGGACGATGGCATGCAGCCGAAAGGTTTCAGCGCCAACACCATGTGGCACATCTTGTGGATGGTGTAATAAACGTTCTTGCCCACTTCCAGGTGGCCCTCACCGCCGCGCGCGAACTGGTTGTAGAACGGGTTCGCCAAATCGGCAAGCTCCTTTTGAGGAACCAGTTCATGGGTGATCCCGCCCAGGTGCTTGATGGTGCGGTGATAGAAAAATCTCCATGCCTTTTCACCGAAGCCGATGCCCCACAGTTTCTTGTGTAAGCCGATGTAGTTGGCGAAATTCTTCTTCAACTCGTACCACTCGGGGTTACGATGCGGACGGTTCACCGGCCACTTGGCGATGGCATGGGCTTTGGCCTGATACATGAGATAGGCGACCCAGGTGGCAATCGGTTCGACGATTACCTGCGCGCCCTCGCGCTCCAGGAAGTCGAACATGTGGAAGTTACCGTCGCCTTCGGTGATCTGCGCCCAGAATTCGCCGGTGATCTTGACCATCGGCTTCACCTTGGTGCGGTCGACTTCGATGGAATCCATGCGCTTTCTGGCGGTATCGAGCGCGCTCAGATAGTCCTTACCCCACATGTTCTCGTGCCACTTGCCGAAAACGTTGGCGGTGTTGCGCAAGATTTTGTTGCTCTTGAACTTGGGTTTGGCCCAATTCGGCGCGCGCTCTTCGATTTCGAAACTCTTGCGATTGCAGAGGTCCTCGCACAGGCCGTCCACGGCTTCATGGAAAATGCGATCGGTTTCGCCTTTATTCACTTCGTAGGGGCGGATCTGATAGATCAGGTCGTTGAACACATCGCCCAGATGCATGGCGTTCAGCATGCCAAAGCCAAAGTCGATGGTGAACTTCAAGCCTGGCTCGCCAGATGCAGCCTTGATGCCGTCGCTGTCTTTGAACAGCAGCACGCGGAAGCCATCGAAGCCGGCATTCTTCAGCGCGAAGCGATATTCGGCTTCATACATGCCGAAACGACAGGGGCCGCAGGACCCGGCGGTGAAGAAGACGTAATTATCGAGAATCTGCTGGCGCGGAATGCCTTCCTTCTCCAGGAACTGGAGGTACTGCACCAGGTTGCCCACGGTGAAATAGGTGGGATTGCATTGGCCGTTGTTTCCGTACTCTTTGCCGATCTGGAAGGCAGGCACGTCCGGCACGGGCAACTTCTCGCAGCGATAGCCGCAGCCTTGGAAGACGGCGCGGATGAGATCTTCGTGCTTCCAGGTGAAGCCGCCGAAGAGAATCGTGACTTTGCTGCGCTCGTCGGCAGTGAAGGCACGCTCCACCGGACGGTGGAAGTGGGTGGGCTGGTCAAGGCCAGCGATCTTGCGCAAACGCGCCCGTTCGGCAGCCAATCGCTGCTTGATTTCTGCGTCGTCTTCAATTTGAACGAGGTGTGTGGCCATTATCTTCCTCCGGGGGATGGGATGACAGGTTGTGACGTAAGAAAACAGAAGGTCGGACAACTACTGGGCCGGCGCAAGGATATCGCGGCTGTACCCTCGAATGAGCATTCGAGGCCGTTCATCCGGCGTTTCAAACGCATCAGAAACTCCTACCAGTCGCCCCAAGGAGGTTCGATGTTTACGCCTGCGAGAATCGTCGGACACGATCCCGGGGCGCCGTACTCAGCAATAAAACGGTGTCAGGTTCAAGTATTCTAACCCGAAAACCCTCCTGATTTGAATCCCTTTTACAAAACTCTATGCAAAACTTCCGCTAACGCCCTGGAAACCGTGCGCCGCCTGCTTCATGACCCACTTCAGGACTCTAGTGTCGTTGTAGCAGAAACCCAGGTTATGGTTCAAAGTGGAGAAGCAATGGGTCTGACATGACTTCTTCATCTCGTTGAGCTGGCGAACGTCGAACTTGTGGTTTTCAATTACGCCCCAGTCATGTGTGGCTGAATACATGGGGAAACACGGCGCCAGGGAGCCGTCCACGCGAATGATGATGGAGTTCTGCCCGGCGCGGCAGTTCCAGGGTTCAACCTTGCCGCGCATGAATTCCTTCATATCCTGCAGGCGCTTGACCGAGTTCACCATTTTGTAGCCGGACCTATTCTTCTCGATGATCCAGTCTACGAGTTCATCAACTCTCGGAAAGTCTACAGGGTGAATGAAGGTGTCGTTCTCCTCGTAGTGCTTGAAATGGTTCTGCTCAATCATGGGAGATTCGTTGAGGTGGTAATCGGTAGCGATGCCGTGGTCGCGGGCGATCTCGGTCAACTGCTTGACGTCTTCGAGGTTATTGCGGCAGATGTTGATGTTGAAAAAGACCGCGTAGCCATACTTGTACTGTTTGCGGATGAGGTAGTCGAAATACTTGCGCACCGGAGTCAGGGCTTTGGCGAGTCCGGGCTTCTCGTCCACCGCGTCCACGGCGAAGTTGAAGATGGCGACGCCGGCGTCGGCGAGGCGGTCGATCACGTCAGGCCGCAAGAGGCGGGCATTGGTCGGCAGGTAGATCCAGAAACCCTTCTTGGCCGCGTAATAGGACACTTTGTGAATCAACTGCGGACGCAGCAGCGGCTCTCCGCCCATAAACGCCAGCACGCGGCAAGTGGTGGAATGCAGCCAATCGATGGAACGTTTGGCGGTTTCCTCGGTCATGCCCTTCACGCTGTTGTCAAAAGCCCAGCAGTAATGGCAGTCGAGGTTGCATTTCCACTCGGTGAACAGGTAGGCGATGATGGGGTGAAATGGGCCGGGCAGCGCACGGGATTTCACGTAGGGGAACAGCCAGCCATTCATGGCACGGTATACGTAATTCGCGGTCCAATGCCGTTTCCCAGCTTTGGCGGCTGCCAGATTCTGCTCGTAGTTGTCATCCTGTGCCAGCAAATGAGGATGCTGCGGAAACACCGGCTCGGGGAATTTGCCGTTGCCCTCAATCGGTACAAGCTGAGGCCGGGGAGCCGCAGGAGACTTCATCAGAAGGTCGTGGAGTTGAACGTCAAGACGAAACGGCGGTGGGGCTTCTCTTTCTTCTTCGTACCTTTCCTGAAGGGCAGGCATTGGTTCTCCTCGTTATCAGGATCTAACTGTGTTGATAATCAAAAGAGTTTGTCATTTCAGGCGTTGTGCTGTCAACCGAGTTTTCGATGTAGGATTGACTACACTTCCCGATACGGGGAAAGCGAGTTCAAGAACTCATACTAACCTGGCGAATTTCCCGAGACAGGAAGCCGCGCGCCTGGCGGGAGCGGGCTGGAGTCCAAGTTTCGAGATTGCGCATCTAATAGTTGGATGAAAAAAGAGGCGGGAAAATCTATTTTCGAGCAGAAATACCGCGTGGTCGCGGTGCAGGGTAACCGCTTGCTGGTGCGGGGGGTGATCAACGGCGAAGTACTGACGATTGTCAACCCCGAGCCTGAGACTCCGCTGACTCCGGAAGAATATCCGCCGGGAAAATTAATCGTTCTGACCGACCCATCCCGTGCACCCGGGAACTAACACTGGTCAATTGTGACCAGTCCACAAATTCGAATCTCGAAATTCCCGAAAGTGGGTAGTAGTTGCTCAGGCTGGGCGGCGCCTCCGTACAATGAGAAGTGAACCCTGGCATGGGACACGCCGCCTTTCCACCCGCGCAGCCCGCAGCTGCGGGTCCGCGGCATCATAGAATGTATCTATTATGAACACCGGCTTGGTTGGCATTGGCAGCATGGGAGGCATGCTGTTTCGGGCGATGGTGCGCTCGCGGGCACTCGCAGTCGAAAACGTTTGGGCGGCGAATCGCTCGGAGGGCAAGCTGAAGGCGTTGGCCGCTGAGTTTCCTGGCATCCACATTGCCAGCGACCGCAAACTTGCCGCCAATTGCGATCTGATCTTTCTTTGCCTTAAGCCCGGAGACGCCGCCAGCGCGCTGGCCCAGATGGACCCCGAGCTCTATCCCGGACAGTTGCTGGTCACGACGGCCAGCCAGATTACGCTGCAGGTCCTTGAGGATCGCGTGCCCTGCCGTGTGGCCAAGCTCATCCCGTCCATCACACAGGAGATCGGTGCGGGCGTCGCACTGCTGATGTACGGCTCGCGGGCCACGGCGGATGATCGCAAGCTGCTCGAGGATTTGCTCGGACACATCAGTCATCCGGTCGTGATCACGGAGTCGCAGTCGCGGCCCGCCATCGGGCTGGCTTCGGGCGGGCCGGCCTTTGTGGCTTACCTGCTGGAGTCGATGGCGCAGGAAGCGGCACGCATCAATCCTGACTTTCCACCCGAGCTCGCTCGCAGCCTGGTACTGGAAACGGCCGCCGCCACGTTACGACTTATGGCGGAGGGCAATATGAGTACGGAGGAGGTAATCTGCCGGGTCGCCCTGCCGGGCGGCATGACCGCGCTCGGACTCGAGACGTTGTCACGCTACGTGCCGCAAGCCTGGCAGGCAGTATTCAGGGATAGCGCGGAACGAGAGAAGCGGGCTCGGGAAACGCTGGTGCTTTAGCATTTCCGGTTTAACTGTTACAAAGATGTAGTGTGACGTTCTTACTCACGTGAAGCAGGAGTTACGAAATGAAGTGGCGATTGATACTCGTGGCATTTACGCTTGTTCCCTTTTTATCACTGCAAGCCCAGCAAACTTCACCCACTCCACCCACGAACCCATGGAAAGATTTTGATTTCTTAGTCGGCGAGTGGACATGGGTCGGGGGTGGACGGCCGGGACAGGGCAAGGGCCTGTCAACCTTTCGGGCCGAACTGGATGGAACGGTGCTGGTGCGAAAGACCCACCTGGACTATCCGGCGACTAAAGAGCGGGCCGCTTTTGGCCATGACGATCTCATCTATGTGTACCATGACCCGCAAGACAATTCCGTGCACGCCATTTTCTTTGACGGCGAAGGCCATGTCATCCGCTATGCCGTGACGGTGGCGTCGGATGCGAACTCGATTGAGTTCCTGAGCGATGCTGCGCCCGGCGGCACCAGATGCCGCATGACCTACGCTCGGGCGGGCGTGGATACCGTAACTGAAAAGTTCGAGATCGCCCCACCGGGCAAGCCGAATGAATTTGCCACCTATGTAGAATTCACGGCAAAGAAGATCGGCAACTGAGAAGCAAGTTGGGCCGGCGCCGAGCCGCAATTGATGGTTACCGATATCAAGAGATCATGCGAATTTTTCGGTGAGAAGTTGGGCTTTGCGCTGGTGTTCAGTTATGGCAAACCTCCCTACTATGCGCAGGTGGCTCGCGACGCGGCGCGCCTCAATCTAAGGTGCGTGGAACGACCCGTCATCGATTCGACGGTCCGCGATCGGGATGAATTGTTGTCGGTAACGATGACCGTGGCTACAGCCGACGAGATCAGACTGCTGTTTCTTGAGTTTCAGTCCGCCGGTGTTGCCTTTCACCAGAAGCTGAAAAAGCAGCCTTGGGGTGCCAAGAATTTCGTGGTCAAGGATCCGGATGGGAATCTGCTGCTGTTTGCTGGACCGGCGAACTAAACTCCGGGTCAACTGGGGCGCGCAGGCGCTTTGAAACAATGGTGGCCAGGGACGGAGTTGAACCGCCGACGCCAGCCTTTTCAGGGCTGCGCTCTACCACCTGAGCTACCTGGCCACGTTGTGCTGCCACCTGACTGCCCAGTCTTCATGCGGACGAGTCGTAAGGCAGGCCGAAAGCGGGCACAATCCTAGGACTACCGGCAGTCAAAACGCTGGGAGCGTTTGGAACAGGCCTGATTATAACAACCAAGGCGCAATCGCTCAATGCGAGTCGCGCCGGCCAGGCCGGTCGGAATGTTGCTGTAGCCAGACTGCGAGCGGGCTTCCCTGACGCGCCTTCAAGTCCACGCAATCGTTGATGCGTTCCACGGATTGCTTGAGGGTGCGTTCGGAGGCAGGGTCGTGATGAGCGGCAAAAAAATCCTGGAGCTGATCTCGCAGGCCCGCATCGCAGAATGAACCGGCCGAGCGCACAATGAAGATGCCCGCCAACTCTTCACCCCGACTCTGTATTTTTTCCCAATGGGAGCGGACGAAGTCCCAGGCGAGTTTCTGGCCATCCGGATTTTGCATGACCGAGGCAATTACGAGCGCGCTGTCCTGTGAGCGCACCTGGGTCGAGAGGGCGAACTCCAGAGTGTTTTCGAGCAGCGCAGGATCCGCGAACTGGGTCAGCGATTGCTGATAACCGATTTCTTCTTCGGGAGTTTTCGCGGCCTTGAGCCGGCCGAGGATCCGGTTATAGAAAGCTTGGTCGCCGTCGCTTGTGGCCACCCGGAATGCGGCGAAGGCCAGCTCAGGGCTGACGGACGATGGATTATCGAGCGCCTGGTTGGCCAGCTTGCCGGCCAAGGCCACCACTTCGGGGTCACGAGCCCCATAGCCCAGCGCAATCATCAACTCGGCGCGGAGCCCTTCCCGGTCGGCGCCCTCGCCCGGTTTCGGCTGCCATCCCAGGTCCGCGGCAGCCGGCGCCAGCACTCGGCGCAGCCAACGGCGGTAGGAGTCGCGGTCCGCGTCACTCACCAAATATCGACCAATGAACTCAAGTTGCTCCAGCAACGGCGCCAGCACAGCCTGGCTGCGATCCGCACTCAGGCCTTCCGCGACCGCCAGGTAGTCGCCGATCTTTTCGCGGCCTACGCTAACGGAAGCCCACACATCGGAAGGCAGCATGATGCGCTCCGCCGGACTCAGCGCGTGCTCGGCATCCACTGCCATGGCGCGGACGGCGTCGGAATCATATCCGGAACGATAGTAACCTTTGGCGTCCGCGTTCCCATTGACCCAGTTTGAACAGACGGGCAGGGTGAAGCTCTGTTGCGGTTGAGTCAGAAGTTCGCAGTGCTCGGCGGCGCTTTTGGCCGGCGGGCCCTGCTTCATACAGGCGGGGATCTGCCAGCGCTCGTTGCTGCCAGCTTCGAAGGTGGCACGGTCAGAAAAGTAACGCTGCTGTTTCAGCGTAACGTTTTCAGAATTGCCTGAACACGCGAAGGTGACGGTTACGAGCGGCAGTCCCGACTGTTCTACAAAAGTCGGCATGAGCTTATCGACCGGCTTCCCGGATGCTTGGGTTTGTGCGTCCCAGAAATCTGCAGCGGTGGCGTTCGCATAGGCATGTTTCTCCACATAAGCGTTCACGCCAGCGCGAAACGTTTCTGGCCCTAGATACGACTCCAACATGCCCAGCACCGCCGCGGTCTTGCTATAAGTGATCGCGTCCGCCAATTCGACGATCTGCTCCGGCGTCTCCGCAGGCTGGTGCATGGGATGCGTGTTAGTGAGAGAATCGGTCGCCATCGACGCAGCCGTAGCCCGGACATTCTGAAGCTGCATGCTCCATTCCGGCTTCCAGGCCTCAACCGGCTTACTGGACATCCAGGTGGCAAACCCCTCGTTGAGCCAAAAATCGTCCCACCATTGGTTGGTGACGAGATCTCCGAACCACTGGTGGGCCATTTCGTGCGCAATGACGGAAGCGACTTCGCGCTTCAGGTCGATGGAAGTGTGCTCTTCGTCGATCAGCAATAGAAATTCGCGGAAGGTAATGCAGCCGGTATTCTCCATGGCGCCGGCGGAGAAGTCCGCCAGTCCAACCAGATCCAGTTTGCCGTAAGGATATTTGATGGAAAAATACCGGTTGTAGAAGCGCATGAAATTCTCCGCGGCATCCAGGGCAAAGGTGGAGAGCCGTTTTTTCCCCGGGCTGGCGTAAACCCGAATGGGAATGCCATCGACTGAGCCTTCGACATATTCGAAGTTGCCAACCACCACGGCCACCAGATACGAAGACATCCGGGGAGTAGGAGCGAATTGCACGGTGTGCTTGCCCTCGGGGCCGGGCGTATCGGAAATAACTTTGGTGTTCGAAATCACGGTCATCCCCTTGTCCGCTACGACGGTGACTTCGAAGGTCGCTTTGTAGGCGGGCTCATCGAACGACGGGAACGCGCGGCGGGCGTCGGTCGCCCACAACTGAGTAGCGGCATACTTTTGACCGTTGGAGTCTTTGCCGAGATAAAAACCACGAAGTTGATCGTTAAGAATCCCGCGATAACGGATGCGGAGGACCGCGGGGCCGGGTGATAGCGGACGGTCCACGGTCAGAGTGGCGGTCTGCCTGGCTTGGTCGAGCGCGACCGTGGCTTTTTGCGTGGACTGGCCGCTGGCGATGGTCACTCCCTGGAACTCGATCTCAGCCGCGTTGAGCACGATTCGCGATGCCGGCTTCATCACCCGGACTTCGATGGTCTCGTCCCCGAGGAAGTCGTTATTGGTGAAATCGGGCGAGAAGGACAGGTTGTAATGATCGGGAGCGGCAATTTCAGGAAGGCGTTGGGCCGCAGAAAAGTTGCACACGAGAGACAACAACGCCGCTAATCTGAAAATCGATCTCATAACGCCTCCGTTGTAAGAAGCTTGTGGAACCCGGCACGCGTGGGCAGTTTCCGCTGTTCAAACACTTGAAGTCGTAAGGGCTGGTGGCAAAATAATACCCGATTTCGGGCAGGCACCAGAGTGGAAAGCAACCAAGGCGCAATCGCTCAACGGGACTCGCGCCTTGGCAAAACGGGCGGCGGATGTCCGCCCGCTATTGGGGGCCCCGAAGCGATCTATTGCCCTCCGGGATTGCCCGCATGTTGCTGCAGCCAGGCTGCGAGTTGGCTTCCCTGCTGCGCTTTCAAGTCCACGCAGTAGTTCATCCGTTCCACGGATTGCTTGAGCGTGCGTTCCGCAGCGGGTTCGTGATGGGCAGCGAAAAAGTCCTGCACTTGATCGCGCATGGCCACGTCGCAGAAAGAACCGGCCGAACCGGCCACGGCAGCGCCGGCAAAGGCTCCGCCCAGACTCGTGACCTTCTCCCAATGAGAACGAACGAAGTCCCAAGCGAGCTTCTCTCCTGCCGGATTCCGCATGACCCGGGAAATCACTTGCAGGCTGTCTTGGGAGCGCACCTCGGACGAAATGGCAAATTCCAGCGTCTTCTGCAGCAGGGCAGGATCGCTGAACTCAGCAAGCGCCTGTTGAAGCATATAAATCTCCTCGGGAGTCTTTGCAGTCTTCAGTCGGTCTTTGATTTTGTTGTAGAAGGCTTCATCCCCTCCGTCGGTTGCCACGCGGAAAGCGGCGAAGGCCAATTCATGGTTGACGGAGGAGGGATCGTCCAACGCCTGATTGGCTAGTTTGTGGGCCAGCGACACCACTTCCGGATCACGAGCGGTGTAGCCCAACGCCGCAAACAGCTCAGCTCGCAGCGCTTCGCGATCAGCGCTCTCCCCGGGCTTTGCCTCCCATCCGATGTCCGCGGCAGCCGGCGCCAAGGTCTGGCGCACCCAAGTGCGATAGGATTCACGGTCGGCATCGGTGAGCAGATAGCGGCCAATAAACTGCAACTGGTTCATCACCGGTCCGACGACGGCTTCGTTGCGGTCCGCGCGCAAGCCCTCGACCACGGCCAGGTAGTCGCCGATTTTCTCGCGGCCCACCCGAACCGACGCCGACACATCGTACAGCAGCATGATGCGTTCGGCGGGATCCAGTGCGCTTTCGGCATCGCCCGCCATGGAACGAACCGTGCCGGAATCGTAGCCGGAGCGATAGTAACCTTTGGCGTCAGCGTTCGTGTTTACCCACCTTGAGCAGCCCGGCAGAGTGAAGGTCTGTTGCTGCTGGGTCAGCAGTTCGCAGTGCTCATCGCCGGCCTTGCCTGACGAACCCGGCTTCATGCACACGGGAATCTGCCAGCGCTCGCGGCTGCCGGCTTCAAACCTGGTGCGGTCGAAGAAGTAGCGCTGTTGCTCGATCGTAACCTTTTCTGCATTCCCGGCGCAGGCGGTTTTGACGCTTACCAACGGCGGACCCGCTTGTTCAATAAAGGTCGGCATGAGCTTGTCGACCGGTTTCCTGGAGACTTGCGTCTGTGCGCCCCAGAAATCTGCCGCTGTCGCATTCGCATAAGCATGCTTGGCGAGATACGCGTTCACACCGGCGCGAAAAGTTTCCGGTCCCAGGTACGATTCCAGCATGCGCAATACTCCCGCGGTCTTGCTATAGGTGATCTCATCAGCCAACTCGAGGATCTCTTCCGGCGTTTCCGCGGGCTGGTGGATGGGATGGGTATTGATCAGAGAATCGGCATCCATCGACCGGGCCGCCTCCTCGACATCCGAAAGTTGCATATCCCATTCTGGTTTCCAGGCTTCGAGGGGCTTGCTGGACATCCAGGTGGCGAAGCCCTCGTTGAGCCAAATATCGTCCCACCACTGCATAGTGACCAGATCGCCGAACCACTGGTGGGCCATTTCGTGAGCGATAACGGAGGCAACTTCGCGCTTCAAATCGACGGGGCTTTGCTTTTCGTCGAGGAGCAGGAGAATTTCGCGAAAGGTGATGCAGCCCGTGTTTTCCATCGCGCCGGCAGAGAAATCTGCCAAGCCAACCAGGTCCAGCTTGCCATAGGGATACTTGATGGAAAAATACTGGTTGTAGTAGCGCATGATATTTTCCGCGGCGTCCAGGGCAAAGGTGGAGAGTTCTTTCTTGCCGGGCGTGACGTAGACGCGAATGGGAATGTTATCGACCACACCTTCCACGTATTCGAACTTGCCGACCACCATCGCTACCAGGTAGGAAGACATTTTCGGAGTGGGAGCGAAGTGCACGGTGTGCTTGCCTTGCGGACCGGGCGTGTCGGAGACGACTTTGGTGTTAGAGATTACGGTCAAGCCCTCATCCGCCACCACGGTGACATCGAAGACGGCCTTGTAAGCTGGCTCGTCGAACGAAGGAAAGGCGCGGCGGGCGTCGGTAGCCTCAAACTGAGTGGCGGCATACTTGTCGCCGTTCGAGTCTTTGCCAAGGTAAAAGCCACGTAACTGATCGTTGAGGATCCCCTGATAACGGATCTGGATGGTGGCCGGGCCGGACGGAACCGGATGGTCGAAGCTCAAAGTGGCCGTCTGCTTGTCTTTGTCGAGCGCGACTGTGGCCTTTTGGGTGGAACGGCCGCTGGTGATGGTCACTTCCTGGAAGTCGATCTCGGCGGCGTTCAGGACAATTTGGGAAGTCGGCTTGAGAACGCGAACCTCAATGGTTTCGTCGCCGGCAAAGTCGTTCTTCGTGAAATCGGGAGAGAAAACCAGTTTGTAATGGTCGGGAACGGCGATTTCGGGCAGACGTTGGGCCGTACAAAGGGAGGTTAGGAAAAGGAACGATATTGCGAACGCAGAAATTGGTTTCATATTCTCCTCAAAGGTAACAAAACTTGGCTGTACCCGCGTGCGGCGGGAGGTGCGGCTTCCGATGAAGCCTGCGCATTGTCTGCTACGCAGCACCCCTCTTTAAGGTTCCCTCCGCAGTTCTCATTTATACGCTGGGTTAACAATACCGTTGACAACCGTGAAGGCGCATCGGTTGGTGGCGAAGTAGTAGGCAATTTCGCGGTAGTCAGTGGCGTCAAAAACGGCGAGGTCGGCGTCTTTGCCCGGTTCGATAGAGCCTTTGCGGTCCTGCAGGCGCAAGGCCCAGGCGCCGTTGATAGTAGCGGCAGAAATGGCCTCGGCGGGAGTCATCTTCATGTGGGTGCAGGCCAGCGAAAGCACGAATGGCATGCTGGGCGTGGGCGACGAGCCGGGATTGTAGTCGGTGGCGAGGGCGACGGCGACGCCGGAGTCGATGAGTTTGCGGGCGGGAGGGAAATCCTCCAGCCCGAGGAAATAGTTCGCGCCGGGGACCAGGGTGGCGATGGTGTTGCTCTGAGCAAGACTAGACAGGTCGCGATCGTTTATGTGATCCATGTGATCGAGGGACGCGGGGTTGAAGGGTAGAAGACGCGCGAGCGGCGTTTCAGTTAGCTGACAGACGTGGGCGCGGACCCCGAGGCCGTGCTGGGCAGCAGCTTGAAAGATTCGTTCGGCGTCATCCGCGCTGAATGCGCCTTTGTCGGTAAAGACGTCGACGAACTGGGCGAGCTTGCGATTGGCAGCGGCAGGAATCATCTTGTCGCAAACTTCTTTGACATATTCGGCGGAGCGATCCTGGAACTCGCGGGGCACAACATGCGCGCCCAGAAGAGTGGAGATGACAGTTCCGGGCCAACGGGCGGCGGCTTGTTTGATGGCCTCGAGAGATTTGAGTTCGGATTCGAGCGTTAACCCATAGCCCGATTTGGCCTCGACGGTGGTCGTGCCCTGCGCGGCCATTTGGTTGAGTGCTTCGAGGACCTTTTCGGCAAGCGCGCTCTTCCCTGCCTTGCGGACGGCTTCGACGCTGGAGCGAATGCCGCCGCCGGCAGCGGCGATCTCTTCGTAGGTGGCGCCGGAGATGCGCTTCTCGAAATCAACCAGGCGCGGGTTGATGAACGCTGGGTGGGTGTGAGAATCGACGAAGCCGGGAAGAACGACACGGCGGACACAGTCGATTTCGGTGACTCTCTTGCGGTTCTTCTTGAGCCAGGGATCGCGGAGCGCGGCTTTGGTTTTGCCCACGGAAACGATTTGGCCGCCCAGGCAGAGGACGGCGGCGTCTTCGAGGAGGCCGAGGTCTCGCAGAGCAGCGCCGCGACGTGGGCCAGAGGTATTCGATTGCAGGGTCAGGAGTTGGCCAATGTTGGTCAGCAGGAGAGCTTTTTCGCGGGAGGGCACGGTGGAGATAGTGTAGACGAAAATCTCAAAACGCAGAGGGCGCGGAGAAGAGCTATTCTCCCATCGGCACTTTGACGCGCTTCTCTTTTGCAAACTCTTTAGCTTCGTCGTAGCCGGCGTCGACGTGGCGGATGACGCCCATGCCGGGGTCTGTGGTCAGGACGCGCTCGATGCGTTTGGCCATGGCTTCGGTGCCATCGGCGATGGTGACTTGCCCGGCGTGCAGCGAGTAGCCGATGCCGACACCTCCGCCGTTATGAATGGAAACCCAGGAAGCGCCGGCCGCAGTGTTCAGCAAAGCATTGAGCAGGGGCCAGTCGGCCACCGCGTCGCTGCCATCTTTCATGCTTTCGGTTTCGCGGAAAGGCGAGGCCACTGAGCCGCAGTCAAGATGATCGCGGCCGATCACGATGGGAGCCTTGATTTTGCCTTTCTTAACCAGATCATTCATGGCGAGGCCGAACTGTGCGCGTTCGCCGTATCCGAGCCAGCAGATGCGGGCGGGCAGGCCCTGGAACTTGATGCGCTTGCGGGCGAGATCAATCCAGCGGCGCAGAATGCGGTTGTCGGGGAAGAGTTCGAGAACGAGATCGTCGGTCACGTGAATATCGGAAGGCTCGCCCGATAGTGCCACCCAACGGAACGGGCCGCGGCCTTCGCAAAATAGCGGCCGAATGTAGGCGGGCACGAAGCCAGGGAAATCGTAGGCATTTTTCACGCCGCGCTGGAAGGCGAAGGTGCGGATGTTGTTGCCGTAGTCGAAAGTGACCGCGCCCATTTTTTGCAGCGCCAACATGCCTTCCACGTGTTTGGCCATGGCGTCGAGCGACAATTGCTGATATCCCTCTGGATCGCGCTTGCGCAGCGCCAGCGCTTCTTCGAACGAAATGCCGTTGGGCACGTAGCCGTTGAGCGGGTCGTGGGCGGAAGTCTGGTCGGTGAGAATGTCGGGAACAACGCCGCGTTGGGCGAGTTCGGGAATCACGTCGGCGCAATTGCCCACCAGGCCGACGGAGACGTTTTCTTTCTTGCGGACGGCGTTTTTCAAAATGCGCAGCGCTTCGTCGAGCGTGGTGACCATGAAGTCGCAGTAGCCGGTCTTGAGGCGCTTCTTGATGCGTTCGGGATCGACGTCGATACCGAGAAACGCCGCGCCGGTCATGGTTGCGGCGAGCGGCTGCGCGCCACCCATGCCTCCCATGCCGCCGCTGACGATGAGTTTGCCGGCGAGGTCACCGCCGAAATGTTTTTCTCCAGCGGCGGAGAAAGTTTCAAACGTTCCCTGGACTATTCCTTGTGAGCCTATATAAATCCATGACCCGGCAGTCATCTGGCCATACATCATCAGGCCAGCGCGTTCGAGTTGGTTGAACTTCTCCCAGTTCGACCAGTGGCCAACCAGGTTGGAGTTGGCGATCAGCACGCGCGGGGCGTATTCGTGGGTCTTGAAGACGCCGACGGGCTTGCCGGATTGGACCAGCAAAGTCTCGTCGTTAGCGAGATTCTTGAGGGCGGCGACGATGGCGTGGTAGGCCTCCCAACTGCGGGCGGCGCGGCCGGTGCCGCCATAGACGACGAGGTCGCGCGGGCGCTCAGCGACTTCTTCGTCGAGATTGTTCATCAGCATGCGCATGGCGGCTTCCTGCTGCCAGCTTTTGCAGGAAATCGCCGTGCCGCGCGGGGCGCGGATGGGAGTGTAGGTGGCGGGGGTTATCTCGGTTTCGACCGGCATAAGTTAATGGTAGTGGTTTGGCGGAGGGCGGGCAAATGGCAGCCGAACCGGCGTTGAGCGCGCCTGTCATCTCGACGGACGATCCGCGCCTGCCGCAATTTCTCCTACTTGCAAGACTTCACCAAAGCAGCTTTTTGGAGTAGGCTTAGTCCGTTTTCTGAGGAGGTTTTATGGTACAGACTCCGGTGGAGGTTGTACGACAAGCTTCGACATTGTCAGTCGTATGGGGCGTTCTACTGATTGTTTTTGGGATGCTGGCGGTGGGTTCGCCTTTTCTGGCGGCGGTGGCGGTCAACGTGGTGATTGCCTGGCTGATCGTTCTGGCAGGTGTAGTGCACCTGACCCTCGCCTTTAGCGCTCACAGCGCCGGCAGCGTGATCTGGAAGTTGTTAGTCGGGCTGGCGTATCTATTCTTCGGTGGCTACCTGATCATGCATCCGGTGCTGGCGGTGGCATCGCTCACTTTGGTGCTGGCGTCGCTGTTTCTGATTGAAGGCGTTCTGGACATCGTTCTGTTTTTCAAGATGCGCTCCCTGCAAGGGTCGAACTGGGTGCTGATTGACGGAATCGTTACCCTGCTCTTGGGGCTGATGATTTACATGCAATGGCCGACCAGTTCTGCCTGGGCGATCGGGACTTTGGTCGGGGTGAGCATGATCATCAGTGGCCTCACGCGGGTGATGCTGTCGTTGGCAGTGCGCAAGGCGACGGGCGTGGTGGCACAAAAGCTGGCAGCTTAGGGAGCAGCCGCAGGATTTGACGGAGAACTGCCTCCGCGACCGCGGGAGGTGTTCGGCGCTTTGGGAATAACCTGCCCCGAGACGCCGCTTTCTTGTCCGGACGGAGAGAGGAGACGAATGGCAAGCATGGTCCCGCTGGGGGATGCGTCCCGACGCCCCGCGCACATCCCCGTGGTCACGGTCTTCATCATCCTCGTAAACAGCTTCGTTTTTGTACGTGAACTGATGGGCGGCGACGCTTTCGTGACCCAGTGGTCGGCGATTCCCGCCCAAATTGTTTCCGGCCATCATTGGATCACGATTGTGACGGCCATGTTCATGCACGGCAGTTGGTCGCACATCATCGGCAACATGGTCTTCTTGTGGGCCTTCAGCCCCGAGATCGAAGACGCGATGGGTCCGTGGCGGTATTTTATTTTCTACATGGTTGGAGGACTGGTCGCCATGCTGGCCCAGATTGCAGCCGATCCCCATTCCACAATCCCAAACCTGGGCGCGAGTGGAGCGATTGCGGCGGTGATGGGTGCGTTTCTGGTCACCTATCCTCGCGACCGGATTCGCACCGTCCTATTTGTATTTGTGTTTGTGAAGATCACATTTATTCCGGCTGCGTTCTTGATCGGATTCTGGTTCCTCACCCAGCTCTTCAGTGCCGGCGCGGTGGCGCACGTGCAGACGGGCGGAGTCGCGTACTTGGCGCACATTGGCGGCTTCATCTTCGGAGTTGTCACGGCGCGTGTATTCGAAGACCCGCGTCGAATGTCGTAGCCTTCTAACGCCGAGCTGGCTGTATGCTTCCCACCCTTTGCAAAGAACGCGGAGAATGGGGCAACTCCGGTTGGGCGATGCCAGCGAGATAATAATTACCAGGTGTTGTAGGCGGTGCCGTCGCTGCCGAGGCCGCTGGAACCGCTGTGCACGTCGACGATGCCGCCTTCGTCCTGCTGGTCGAGGGACATAATCTCGCCCTGCTCCTGGTCGGGCGCCCAGGTGTCATTGCGGCCGGTCATGGGGTCGGTGGGGAGTTGTTTCAGGTAGCCGGAGGAAACCAGATCGTCGAGCGATTGCGGCGCCTTCTGCTTGTCGAGGGTGTATTGCGAGATCACGGAGCGGAGGGTGAAGAGATTCTGCCGCAGCACCGATTCTCTCGCCCGCAGAATGGATTGGTTGTAGGCAGGCAGCGCGACCGAAACCAAAATCAGGATGATGGTGATGACGATCATCAGCTCGATGATAGTAAAGCCGCGGCTGGTCTTGTTATGTGGGGATCGCGTCGCCAAGATTACCAGTCCTTGTACTTCGTGCCGTCGAGGGCGATGCCCTGGGATTTCGTGTAAACGTCGAAGACATTTTGTTCGCCCCAGGAATCCGAATTGGGGTCGTCCTGCATGGAGCGCAAGCCCCACTCCGTAGAATTGGTCATGGGATCGATGGGGATTTTGCGCAGAAACTTCAGTTTCTTACCCTGAACGTCCTCGCCCTTGACCAAGGTATCGAGATCGGGAGGATAGCCTTCGGAACCAACTTTGGTGCGGAAGGCGCCGCGGTCGGAGGCGTCTTTGTAGCGGTCAATGGCGTCACGCATCTCCCACAGCGCGTGGCGCAACTCGCGCTCCTTTTCACGTTTGATGGTTACCCGCGCCAGAGGAATGGCCAGAGCGGTCAGCACAATGAGGATGGTGGTGGCCACGATCAGTTCGATCAGGGTGAAGCCGCGACTCCGTCTTGGTGTTGAACTTTGTTTTGAAAGAGTGTTCATTCAATGTCACGCGAAAATTCTGGTTCTGTTCGCTGGAGCCTTCCCGACTATTGGATGGTCACGTTGGCCGAAGCTCCCGCCACCAGCGTGGGCTGCATGTTGGGATCGCGCGTGCCTCCCTTCGAGATGGCAAGGGTGGTTTGTCCGGCGGATTTCGCCATGAAGGTCAAAGTCAAGACCGTCCCCTGCCCGGAAATGCCGCTGGCGCCGGGGGGCCGGGTAGCGGTGATCTGCAGAGTGCCGGTGGTTTCATCGTCGCGATGGACCAGCGCCACGGCCTGCCCATCCTGGGAAAGGAAAGTGCCGTTGGAGACGTTGACCACCTGCAGGCGTTTGGGGTCGTAGGTAACCTGCAAGGGTACGGAATAAGCATTCTGCGCACCGGCAACCAGAACGTTGACGGTGAAGGTTGAGCCGGCGGGTTGGGTGATGGCCGGCGGATCAAAGCTGAAGCTGGCTGCGCCCGGCGGTTGTGGCGAAGTGGCCGGCGGCGCGGGCTGCGGAGTGGCTGCGGGCGATGGCGGCGCGGTCGACGCCGGCGGTGTATTTTCGCCCGTCGCAGGAGCCAGCGGACGGCTCACCCGGTGCAATTCGATGGCGGTGGCGGTACCGACATCGAGCGCCTCCTGATTGATATCGCTAAGCTCCTGCTTGCGGACGATGTGGGGAATGAGGACGAAGACGGTTTCGGTTTCGCTATGATCCTGCGTGGTCTGGCCGAAGAGATAGCGCAAGATCGGGATTTGGGATAGCAGAGGAAATCCAGTGAGCGCCTTGGTCTGCTGATCCTCCATCATGCCGCCCAGCAAGTTGACTTCGCCTTCCCGCAGACGAACCTCGTGCTCGATCTTGCGCTGCCCGATGATGGGCTGGGTGATTCCACCAATATTAGAAGTGCCGTCAACTTCGGAAACTTCCATGGAGATCTTCAGGGTGACATCGCCGTTGGCGTGTATCCGCGGGGTGATGTCGATGTTTACCCCCACATCGAGGTATTGGAATTGAGTATTGACCAAGGGATTGATGCCGACACCCCCGATACCGGGCTGAAATGATCCCGTGGCCACGGGAACACGCTGGCCGATTTTGAGTGTGGCCTTTTGCCCTTCGATGGCGCGGATCTGAGGCTTCTGGATGAGTTTGGTGCTGCTGTCACTGAACAGTGCAGTGGCGGTGGCCTGCGAGATGGTCACGGTGAAGTCGGTGGCGTTCAGGTTGCCAATCGAGTTCAGGCTGATGGTATTAGGAGCGCTCCCTGAGGTGGTAGTGGGAGTGGTACCGATGGCCCCGGTCGGGGTCGTAGTGGTAGTGGTGGTATTGAGGTTGTTCTGCAAAGTCACCGAACCACTGGTCGGCGGGCTGATGCCCAGAGTGCGCGACTTATCCCGATTGACCTGCATGATGGCGACATCCACAATGACCTCGGCCTTGGGCTTGTCGAGGTCACTGACCAACTTCTGGGCGAGGGCAATCTGATCAGGAGTGCCGCGCACCACAATCGCCGCTTGCGTGGGTAAAGGCTGAAGGCGGCTGATCTCCAGAATCTGGCGCAGGGTGTTGACCACGTCCTGCAGCTCGGTGGGCTGGGAAAGATTGGTCAGGTAAAAGGTCTTGATGACGCTTTGTTCGAGGTCTTTGCGCTTGGCAGGGTTGTCGGCAGCAACAAAAACGGTGTTGGGAGTGACGGGCCGCCAGAAAGTCTTGGACTGCACGGCAATGATGCGTAGCGCCTCTTCCAGTGAGACATTGTTGAGTTCGATCTTGATGCGGCGCGAGGTGTAATCGGGATCAAACAAGACGTTGATGCCAGCCAGCTTGCCTACGGTCTCATAAATGACCTTGGTGTCCTCGGTGATTTTCAAATTGATGGGAACATTGGAAATGGCGGCGAGTTCGACCGGACCGCCAGCTTGTTCGATGCGCTTCTGCAGAAAACTGGAGGGTGGGTGCGAAGCAGAGGGCGCGGCTTTAGTGGCATCGATCATCTGCTGGGTGCGCAGCAATTCCTGCTTGGCGATGGCGCTGGCGGCATCGATGTCGGCAGCTTTCTTGAATTCCGCCAGAGCGGCATCCAGTTGCCCGGCTTCGCGTAATAATTGCCCGCGGTGCACGTGGGAGGCTCCGGCCAGGAAGCGCAATCGTTCGAAGGACGCTCGGTAATTCAGGTTGGTCGGCTTAAGGTCATAGGCCTGCTTGTAGAAGTCGTAGGCCTGTTCGTAATTCTGGCGAGCCTCAGCGTCCCGGCCCTTGTTGTAGAAAGCCTTAGCCTGGTCGGCCGCGACAGCGCCCAAGATGACTGCTCCGACTAGGAAGGAGATAGCCGCCGCGCGGCTCAAACATTTCATTGCACGTTCCTCACAGACAGTCTTCCCCTCCCGGTCGGCCATGACCGCAGGTCAAAGCTTGGCTTCTTCCGCTGAAACCTATTTTTCGCGATTATAGCATTGCCTCACAAGGCACCGAAGTGACTGTATTGGTAGCAGTTAAGTCGTAAGTACTAATCCCATTAGATTCCGCCGCGATCGGGCTTCGGAATCGGGATTCAATCGGCGGCGGAATGCTAACCCCTGACATCGGCCGTCGAGCGTAGCCTTGAGATAAGCTAATCAGTAAGATGCCACGCCAGCACGTACAGCCGACCCGGTCCAACCCGGAAAAGAATCCACGCCGTGACCCTACAGCGGCTGGGCAGCGCGATGCCTCTGTGAATAGGATCGCTGCCCACAACTACTTCTTGCTGGAAAAATTTGAGGCTGGCGTGGCGCTTACGGGGACAGAGGTCAAGTCGGTGCGGGCAGGGCGGGCAAATCTCAAAGATGCTTACGGGCTGATCAAGGATGGGGAACTCTGGCTGCTAAACGCCCATATCGGACCGTATGAGCACGGGAACATCTTCAACCACGCGCCGCTGCGGACGCGAAAGTTGCTGATGCATGCGGAAGAGATCCGCAGGCTGATTGGCAAAACCCAGCAGAAAGGGCTGACGCTGATTCCCACCCGTATGTATTTCAAGAACGGACGGGTAAAAGTGGAGCTGGCGCTGGCTAAAGGGAAGCAGCTTTGGGACAAACGGGAAACCGAGCGGCGGCGCACCGCAGATAAGGAAGCCCGGGAAGCGATCCGGGGCCGCAAGGCGCGAGAGTAATGAAGACGGTGAATTTGAAGGAGGGTATGCCGCTGGTGCGCCAGGCGCTGATGCAGATGGAGCGGGAGCTGGCGGTAGCGCGGCAAGAAGGATGCGGCCTCGTCAAGTTGATTCATGGCTATGGGTCGACGGGCGCAGGCGGCGAGATTCGGATTGCGGTACAGAAACGGCTGTCGGAAATGAATGAGCGGGGAGAGATACGCGGCTTCATCTTCGGGGAAAATTGGGCGAAGTCGGATGCGCGGGCATGGAAGCTCGTCAGCACCCGGCCGGAACTGAAGCAGGACCGGGACTTGGGAAAAGGCAATCGTGGGATCACGATTGTGGAGTTGTGAGCCGGAAGGACCAACCACAGAGGGCACGGGGATCACAGGGAAACGGGGGTTGCGAGATTGTTCGTAATGCACTACACTGTAGTGCATATGAAGACGGAAGTCTATAGCTGGCGCCTATCGCCGCAGCGAAAAGCGGAGTTGGAGAGCGAGGCGCGGCGCGAGGGGACTTCGCTGGCCAAGTTGCTGGAGCAGATCACCGGCAATTGGCTGGAAGAACAGCGAAAATCGCGCAATGGCGACGAGGCGGAGCAGGCGGCGATCCGGAAACGTGCTGCCGCCGCCATCGGGTCCATTGTGGGCGGGGATCCATCGCGCTCCTCGCGGGCTTCCGAACTGGTCAGGAAAACACTAGAAGAGAAATATGGCCGCCGGCGCGCTGATTGATACGGGCGCTGTTCTGGCGCTGCTTGACCGTAGCGATGAGTGGCACTCGCCCTGCGTTGAAGCCTACACCAATATCGACCTCCCCTTGCTGACGACGGAAGCGGTTCTGGCTGAAGTCTTTCATCTCACCTATCGCAATCTGCGCGACCTGACGGGTGTTTGGCGGTTGCTGCGCTCGGGTGCGATCCAGATGTCTTCGATTACGCATGACGAATTGCCGCGGATCGAAGCTCTTATGGACGCATACGCCGACCGACCGATGGACTTTGCCGACGCCACTCTGGTTCATCTCGCAGCTCGTGAGTCCCTCAGCCTGATTCTCACCGTGGACCACGATGATTTCGAGACCTACCGCATCGGCGGGAGGAAGCGATTCACGATTCTGCCGGGAAGAAAGCGCAGGTAATGTTCACCTCCCGCTAAGCCCTTCCCCACAGAGGGCACAGAGGACCACGGAGGAAAACTCCAAGCGTCCGGCCTTGCGCTTTTCGCCTCACACAAGGAATACTGGAATCACAATATGAAAACAATTCTCTCTCTGGCTGTTCCTGCTGAAGTCGAAACCGAATGCCTGGCCGTGGTGGTGCTGGACAAGAGCGACAAAGGCCGCGGTGCACAAGATAAACCTGAGCTAACGATTGCCTCCGGGGACGTCGCGATAAGTGCCGCGGCGGCGGACATCCTTGCCGGCGGCGAAGTTTCGGGGAAGATGTGCGAAGCCACGCTGCTGCATCGTCCGGCGAAGCTGAAGGCAAAGCGTTTGCTTTTGCTGGGGGGCGGGAAGGCGAAGGACTTCACTTCCTCTGAGCTGCGCAAGCTGGCGGGAGTGGGAGTGCGTTTCCTCAAACCGAAAGGGATTCGAAGTCTTGCGTTCATTGCCCCGGAAGGAATCGCCAGTGAGGAAGCTGTGAAAGCGATTGTGGAGGGAGCTCTGGTGGGCGACTATGACCCTGACACTTACAAGAGTGACCGAAAAGATCAGGCCGTGGACGCGCTAACGGTGGTCGCCCGTGGCGAGCAATCGCGGTTGCAAAAAGCCTTGGACGAAGCGCGAGTAATCGGCGAATCACAGAACCTTACCCGGGACCTGGCCAACGAGCCGAGCAATCGCATGACGCCGACGGTGCTCGGGGAACGAGCTCGCAAGATGGCACAGGAAGCCGGATTGAAGTGCGAGGTATATGGCGCAGACAAGATCAAAGAATTGAAGATGGGAGCTTTCTGGGGGGTGGCGCAGGGTTCGGATGAGCCTCCGGCACTGATCGTATTGCGTTATGAGCCGGCGGATGCCCCGGCGACCCCGGTGTTGGGGCTGGTGGGAAAAGGCATTACGTTTGACACCGGCGGAATTTCGATCAAGCCGGCCGACGGCATGGAGAAAATGAAATATGACATGGCGGGCGGGGCGGCCATGATCGGAGCGATGCGCGCCATTGCCATGATCAAGCCCAAAATTAAGGTGATCGCGGTGATTTGCGCCACCGAGAACATGCCGTCGGGAAAAGCACAGAAGCCGGGCGATGTTCAGATTGCCATGTCCGGCAAGTCGATTGAGATCATCAACACGGATGCCGAAGGGCGGCTGGTGCTGGCGGACGGGCTTTGCTATGCCCGGCAATTGGGATGCACGCATTTGGTGGATGCGGCGACGCTGACCGGGGCGGTCGTGGTAGCGCTCGGTTATGTGAATGCCGGCGTCTTTGCCAACGACGACAAGATGTATGAGCGCTTCCGCCAGGCGCTCGGAAGAAGCGGAGAGAAATTCTGGCGCTTGCCCTTGGATGAGGAATACAAGGAGAGCATTCGATCGTATATTGCGGACATCATCAATTCCGGCGGACGCTGGGGCGGAGCCATCACGGCGGCGATGTTCCTGAAGGAGTTTGCCGAGGACACACCGTGGATTCACCTGGACATTGCCGGAACGGCATGGATGGAAGAACAGAAACCGTGGATCGCGAAGGGGCCGTCGGGGATCGCAGTCCGAACTTTGGTGGAGTTCGCCAAAGAATTCGGCAATTAGCGGCTCGTAGCTCTGCGCCCCGACGTGCTTGCACCCCAGCTCACTTGCCGGCTAACTCGACCGCGTGCTGCAATTGGCTGACCAGCGGAGTCTCGCCTTTTTCCAGACCGCCGCGGCCCATCGCGCGCCACATGTAATCGGCGCCAGGAAGATGAGCATCGTAGGCCTCAATGACATCCTCGGTGGGACGAGACTGCACCAGCAGAATTATGTCGGCATCCTGCGGACGGTAGACGAGGGTATAGCGTCCCCACTGTCGCAGTGAGTCCTGCACACTGACAATTGCCGCGCGATCTTCGGGCAGCAAATTGGGGCGAAACTCGTCGCCATCAAACGCGGCCACGTACACATACTGTGCATTGATCAGCGTCTTGGGAAACGACAAGACTTTCGAGGGGGACGCATTGGGCGCCGCAAACGCGCTCAACACCAACAGAAATAACACGCCAAAAACCGCTAAAGATTTCTTCACAGCGCCTCTCCTGACTCCTAACTACTTCGATGACGAGCAGACCCACATGGTTGCAGCACTGCGAAGCCATGAATCTACGGGCTTTAGCGCAAGTTCCCCTTGACTGGCAGCTTCAGAACAGTCTGCCGAGCGAGAAATTTATGCGAGCCTGGCCGGTTGGACTGACACTGGCGAACAAAGCCATGGGCCCGACGATGGTTTCCGCAAATAGTCCCGCGTTGAACGTGCCGCGGACGAGGAGGTGGTTGGGATCATTGAAGGCGCTTCCGGCCTCATACCAACCGCCGGCGTACAGCTTCCCCAAGGGATCGGGCAAGCCATAGATTTCTCGCCGGTACCCCAGCGCCGCCAGGAAAAAATGATTGCCGAGAAATTCATCGGGGGTGTAGGCGCCAAGGTGAAACGGGCCGCCGAGCGAAAATAACTGCAGCGGGCCGGGCGTCTGACGAAAGGTGGTGCCAGCGGAATCGATCATGAAGAGTGAGCCCTTGGCGCCGAGTGGAATAAAGGTGGACGAGCGCACATCGAGTTGCTGGAACGACTCGCTGGCGCCGGGGGCGTGAATGATGTGGAGAAGCTCGGCCGTGACCCGAAATCCGCGGCTGGGAACGCCGGGGTTGTCCTGCCCGTCGAAGGTGGCCGCGAGGCGGAATTGTCCCGTGTTCCCCACGACCGCAGGCAATGTGGGCTCACCGATGAAAACCCGCAGGTCGGCATTGAAAAGCTGATAGCCAAAACGGATCTGGCTGCGCCGGCCGGAATCAATACCCAGGTCGAAACCCGCGCCGTAGCGGCGGTCGCGGTATTCGGCGATCCGGGTCTCGCCTTCAAATACATTGCGAGCGCGGTCCAGAAAGAAACCACTGGGGGCGACGAACAAGTGGCGCGTGCCCAAGGGCTGGTAGAACTCGCTCGCGACCAAGTCACTCGCCCCCAGCAACACATCGCTGCGCCATTCGGAGCCATGGCCGCCAATATCCATGGCCGTAATGCGCACACCGGCTGCCGCATCCACGTCACCCACGCCAGAGCCGTTGATATTGACGGCCAAGTTGATGAAGGGAGGGCCATAGGTTTTTTGCTGGGCGCGGATCTGCAAGTCGCTGCCGCCGGCCGTGGGAAGAAGTTCGTAACCCAGGCTGTCGAACCGGCCTTCGCCCACAATGCGGGTAAGATCGGTTTCTAAATGAGGAGTGTCAAGTTCTCGTCCGGCGTACCTCTTGGCGATGCGTTTTCGCAAGCGGCGAGCGTCCGCTTGATCCGTTCCCGTGACGGTTACAGCTTCCACAGTCTCGGCGACCGCACGCTTGCGGGCGTAGCGGGCTGCCAGGTGCTGTTGCCATTGGTCATCGGGGAGGGAAAATTTTGACAGGACGGCGGCACGCTGAGCGGCCGCCTGATAACCCAGATCAATGATGGCGTGCGCTTGATCGTAGTCCGCCACACTGTAGCGTTCCAGATCCGGGGTCACAACAATGTCAGCGAGACGAAGGCTGCGCCGGTCGTTATCGATGGTCATGACATCCAAGGTCTGAGACAGGACGCCGGATATGGAGTCCAGGCGGGATTTGTCCCCGAGGGGCGTACCTACGTCCACCGCGATGATCAATTGCGCACCCATGGTCTGGGCTGCGTCGGTCGGGATGTTGTCCATCAAACCGCCGTCGGCAAGGACGGTTCCGTTTCTCTCCACCGGAGTAAAAACGCCAGGAACCGCCATGCTGGCGCGCAGGGCTTCCGTCAGAGAGCCATCCTGAAGCGTGACCGGCCTGGCTTGCAGGAGGTCGGTGGCGACGCACCGAAAAGGAATAGGCAGATCGTCGAAGGTTGGCAGGCCGGAATAGTTCAAAACGATGCGATCGAGCAGTAAACCGACGCCGTGTCCGGGATTGAAGCCGTTGGGTGCACTCAAGCCGTGCGCCAGGCCCAGAGGAATGTCGACCTGGTAGTCGCGATGATCTTCCTTGCGACGATAGGAAAGCTGATCGTAGGGAGGCTCGCTAAGCAATACGTCGTCCCAATCGATTTCCTCGACAAATTGTCGAATGTCGGGCGCGGTCGCCCCGGTTGCATAGAAGGCTGCAACCAGCGCCCCCATGCTGGTGCCGGCGATGTAATCCACCGGAATGTGGTGCTCCTCCATCCACAGGAGCACGCCGACGTGCGCCAGCCCACGAGCTCCGCCGCCGCTGAGCACGAGGCCAACTTTGGGGCGAGGCGGAATCGGTTGTTGGGCGAACGCAGGAGAGATCAGGAAGGAAAAAAGAACCAGGCGGAAGAAACGAGCGAACGGCATGGAATGCCTCCGTGCTGAGTGGAACCATTACATCACGGGCGGCACCGTGATTCCCATAACCGCGAGGGAGCGGAGCAGTTCGCGACGTACCACGGCGATGGTGGCAAGCAGGAACATCTTCCTAGGTTCGTCGGTCTCGCTGAGGATGGGATAGCGATGGTAGAAGGTGTTGAAGAGCTGCGCCAACTGAAAGACGTGTTTGGCCAGGTGAGCTGGTTCGGTGGTGGCGATCGACTGATCAATAACGAAGGAAGTTTTCGAAGACGCCAGCCAAAGTTCCCAGAAGTCGTTATGGGCGGCGCCGGTGAGAAATTTCAAAAGCTCGGAGGAAGAGATGTAGCGAGCAATATCTCTACAGAAGTCGTCGGGATCGAATCCGCCTTTGCGGAAAATATTCGTCGCCCGGACGACGGCGTATTGCGCGTAGGGGCCAGTCTCGCCTTCGAAGCTCAACGCTTCCTCGAAATCGAAGGCGATCACGGACGACTTGGTGAACTTGAGCATGAAGTAGCGCAGGGCGCCGATGGCGATCTGAGTGGCGATGGCGGCGCGTTCGGCGTCGCTGACCTCAGGGTGCCGGCTGTCGACTTCTTTCCTGGCGGAGGCGATGAGAGTGTCCATGAGATCATCGGCTTTCACGCCGAAGCCCTTGCGACCCGAGACTTCGATATAAGGACGAGCCTTGTCTTCCTCAGAAAGCTCGTAGCCCAACTCGGCGGCGCAGCGCGGGGTGAGCGCGACCATCTCATAGGAAAAATGAGTGTAGTGGTCAGCCTGCTCAGTATGGCCGAGAGCACGCACGGCCTCGACGACGGTGTTCTGCGCTTCGGATTGACGAGCGTCGACGACGTTGTAGGTTTCCGCCACATCGCCGAAGTGGGGATGGTCGAGCGCGCCCACGGTGGTGGAGATCCAGCAGTCGTGGCCATTGGGATAGCGATAAAATTTGCGATAGCCGAAATCGCGCCCCAGTAAACCAAACTTCCAAAGCAGGTAGGCGATGTCTTTGCCGACGTAGCCGACAGTGCCGTTGGAGCGGACGATGACCTTCTGGTCTTCTTCGGAGACGGAGGCGTCATCCGTGGTTCCCGGCTTTGCAGCTCCTGCCCGGCGCATCACCCAGCAGCCCTTGTTCTTGCCTTGGTTCTCGAAGATAAGGACGCCGGCTTCCTTGAGTTTGGCGAAGGCGGCGTCCCAGAAATGAAGATGGAGGATTTCGCTCTCGCGGGGCAAGAAATCGTATTCGATGTCGAGCCGGTCCATGGTTTCGAGATGGCGGCGGAGGACCGCGACGGAGATCAGGTCCGCGATGGCGGCAGTTTCGTTGCCGCCTTCTTCGATGGCATGCAGCACCTGGTGACGGACTTGCAGATTCTGCTTGTCCTCTGCGTACCACTGCGAAGCGCGGGCGTAGAGGTCCCAACAGTAGTAGTCGAAGCGCGGCTGGCTGGCGAGGGCTTCGATCTGGGCGCGCGACTTTTTCTCCAGATGCATAAATCCGACAACCACGTCGGCAACCTGCACACCGGTGTTGTCGATGTAGTTCTGAATGTCCACTTCCCTGCCCGTACAACGGAGCAAGCGAACGAAAGTGTCGCCGAGAATGGCGTTGCGCAGGTGGCCAACGTGCGCCGCTTTGTTGGGATTGATGCTGGAATGCTCGACCAGAATCTTGCCGGCTGGAACCGCGGCGTGCGGGGCTTCATCGGCAGCGAGAGCGGCGGCAAACTGATCACGCTGAAGGCGGGCATTGATATAGCCGGCGCCGGCGAGTTCCAGTTTCTCAAAGCCTTCAATGGGGCCGATGCCCGAGACAATTCCCTCGGCAATCTTGCGCGGAGGCTGGCGCAGCTTCTTGGCGAGATCGAAAGCCAGGGGCAGCGCGTACTCGCCCAGTTCGACGCGCGGGGGCTGCTCGATGACGATACGAGGCAGATCGAGCGCATAGGCGCGACGGAGAAAGTCACGTATGTGGTCAGCAAGCCGGCGTTCCAGATGGCGGTACAAAGGTCTCCTGTAAATTGTTGAAGGAAATGGTGATTTTAGCAGAGTGGCGGTGCGGCGGGCGTTTGACGGAGGGTGAGGGGTTCCCTATGATGAAAATCAGTCGTCGGCCGTTCGTCGTTGGTCGTTCGCGAAAAACTTTTCTATGCGCATAGCCTACCTCGAGTGTTTCTCCGGCATGAGCGGCGACATGTTTTTGGGAGCGCTGGTGGACGCAGGTGTGCCTGCGGCCTTGCTGGAAGAAACCGTGGCGGCGCTGAACCTTGGGGCGCGGCTGGAGATTTCGCGAGTGGACCGCAGCGGGATCAGCGCGGTTAAAGTTGACGTTTACACGCATGGCGGTAAGGATGCGCCACGCGAACAACACCCACACCACGATCATGAGCATGGGCACGGGCACGAGCATCAGCCGGTAGAGTTGTTGGAACACAATTACGCGAGGGGAGAGACGGGGGCGCGGGCTCCCTCGCCACACGAGCACGAACATGGGCGTGGGCTGAAGGAGATTCGCGAGATCATTGGCAAAGCTAAGATCAGCGAGACTGCCAAGGCGAAGGCGATTGCGATCTTTGAGGCACTGGGCCGGGCCGAGGCGAAGATTCACAACCGCGACATCGAGACCATTCACTTTCACGAAGTCGGGGCCGTGGATGCCATGGTGGACATCGTATGCGCGGCGGTGGGCGCGGAAGCGCTGGGAGTCGATGAAATTATTTGTTCGTCGCTGAATGTCGGCGGGGGCACAGTGAAGTGCGCGCACGGCACTTTCCCCGTGCCGGCGCCGGCGACGGTGGAGCTGTTGAAGGACGCTCCGATATATTCGTCGGGAATCCAGGCGGAATTAGTCACCCCCACTGGGGCGGCGATCGTGAAGACGCTGTGCA
>Ga0335081_10001855_pt1 | contig 33456 bp, 21 predicted proteins | sample Lox_Sample_35_FD_206713 | JGI IMG/M metagenome (GOLD analysis project Ga0335081, IMG submission 206713) | Soil microbial communities from Loxahatchee National Wildlife Refuge, Florida, United States - Lox_Sample_3.5 | ecosystem: Environmental > Terrestrial > Soil > Wetlands | place: USA...
TGAGCCCGGCCTCACCATCAGCCGGACGGCTCACCGGCGACAGGGGAGTTTGTCCTTGCGCCCGCAGGACTTCCGTCCGGCACCGCGAAGCGAAGGCCCAGTTCAGCATGCAGATGGCGCAGGGCGCTGCCACGCCCGGCGGGACCCCGTTTCCATCTCAGGCGGTGCAGATCCGGCGTGCCGGCAACCGGACCAGGGCCGTTTCCCTCAACCGTCCCGGTGTGACCCGGCCTGCGCCGCATCCCCCGCACGCCGGGGCAGGTCGTCTGCCGCGTGCTGCTCCGCCGCAACATCGCCGTCGACGCGGAAACCGCGCAGCTCGTCGCGGCCGCGGTCCAGGCGGCGCTCCAGCCCGGTGCGCCCTCCCGGCGCCCCGCCGCCGCCCGCGTGTTCCCGGCGCCGGCAGCGAGCCGCTGTCCTGACCATGACCGCGGCGTGACTGTCATCCCCGCGGCCTGCCGGGGTATAGCAGGAGCAGACTAATCTGCCCGGCCGCGGCGTGATCGCCTGACGTCTCGGTCCGGGCGCCAGACCAGGAGGATGCCATGAGCGTGTACCGGGTAATCGACGTGATCGGGACGAGCACTCAGTCCTGGGAAGACGCCGCGGCCACCGCGGTGAAGACCGCGAGTGAGTCGCTCCGCGACCTGAGGGTCGCCGAGGTGGTGCAGCAGGATCTTCACCTCGACGAGGGCGGCGAGATCACCTTCCGCACCAAGCTCCGGCTGTCCTTTAAATACGACGTCGCGCACGCGCACGTGCACCAGTAGCACGGCCAGCCGGGCGCGTCTGGCCCGGGGACCTCGGCGGGTTCCGCCCGGACCTCGCCCGGCCTCCAGCACTGCTGATGCCTGACGCGCCGGGGCTGATCCCGTCCGCGCCCCGCCGGCCGGACAGCCTGCGGGAGGCCGGCGCGGATCAGCAGGTCACCGCTGGCCGATCGCATCACCGCGCCGCCGTCAGCCCGTGTCGGGGTACCGGTCGATTCCCCGACACCACTGGCCTCCCGGCATCATGTTTTAGTTCCAGCGCCTTGAGAACTTCAGGTACGAGGTTCCCTTCATGCCTGAGCGATGGAGCCGTCGGGGTTCAGACCGAACTGGTGTAACCGCTCCGCTTCTTCGCTACGCCCGTGCCTGGTCAGCACGTCGGGTCAGCGGCCCGGCGGCAGTCTGGTCACTGGCAACGACCCTGGCGCACAGCATGTCCAGGTCCCCCCGGTCGGCCAGTCTCAAGGTAGCGGGTAAGTGGCCTTGATCACGAAACGACGCGCTGGGCTGGCCGGGCAGTTGGGGGGATTCATCGAAGATGGCTCTATCGAGCAGGCACCCCTGCCGCCCCGCGCGACGAGCCCGGATGGGCGGGGGATGCCTGGTTCTGTGGCCTACTTGATGTGCCGCTTGGTCAGGTAGTTCATATAGAACTCCCCGCCCGGGTTGACGGGCGAGACGTACACGGCCGGGTTCCGGGGAGTGCCCTGGATGAACTTGACCGGGGTGACGGAGTAACGGCCGCCGAGGATGATGCCGTGGTGGGCGTCTGTGGAGTACGAGGCGCCGTGGAGCGTCACCTTGCCGAAGTCGGCCAGGGTGAGGTTCGGGAAGCCGGGGAGCTGGAGGGATGGCCGGCCCGGCTCGATGATCCACTCGGCGGTGGTCCCTTCTCGGGTGTCGACGGCGGTGTAGTGGGCGTGGGCCGTCCAGCCGTGGGTCTTGCTGGTGTCCGCCAGGTCCATCTCGTACTTGCCGCCGCCCTTGTAGGTGACCGACGCGCGGATCTGGTCACCGGCTTGTACCTTCTTGCTGAAGTACTGCGCCGTGTTGCCCGGCACCGCCTCCCAGAACGGCTGGTTGGTCTGGATGCCGAGCCGGCACAGGGAGACGATTCCGTCCTGGAGCAGCGGGGTGGCGTTGACGTCGGCGTACTCCGATCCTGGCGGTCCGCCGGAGACGCCGCCGAGGCCGATCCACTGATGCGCCCCGGCATAGCCGTACGGCGGGTAGGCGAACAGGCAGTGCAGGTGCGGGACGGTCCAGACGGCGCTGACCGATTTGTACGCGCCGGGGGGAGTGACGTAGCCGGAGTAGTGGTCGTTGTAGATCGGAGCGAGCAATGTGAATGTGTGAACGCTGTCTGTTCCTGTGCACGTTCCGGCGGTCACCATGACGGTGACTGTGATGGCGTAAACCCCTGGTGCCTTGTAGGTGTGATCTCCTACGAGATGGTGGCCGGCGGTCGGGTCGGTCAGGGTTCTCGTTATCTTCCCACCATCTCCCCACGTGACGTCAAAGACGAAGGTGCAGTGAGATGTGTCTCCGCTGGCGGAATCGTAATAAGCGGCGTTGGGATCCGTGCTCTCGCAGGCCTGGAGGGATTCCACGAAGTTGCACGGCGTGCTGGAGGCCGCCTGCTCGCTCGAGGCCGCGCTAGCAAACGAGGCGGCATTAGCCGTTGATAGGGAACACGTAGCTGCGGTCACCGCCAGGGCGGCGACTAGCAGCAGGCTTCTCGGTCTTCTGATGAGCATCTTCATGGTCCCCCGCCTTTGGCTTGTACTGGTACTCGGCTGGCCCGGCACTCGAGAGGGCCGGACCGGGTATCCGAGCTGACATACGGGAACGGGAACTGCCCTCGCCCTTGCGTGGGTAGCCTCTTCCTGATGGCAATCCTTAACTTATGCTGAGAGATTCCGCAAGATGCTCAAAGGCAAAACTAGATTAGTATACAAAATACGATAAAGGCTGGGTCCTGAATACTCCTGATTTATCCGGTTAATGCTGTATTGAGCGTTTTTCGTGCGCCCAAGTTAGTGGCCCGTTTCTGCCGTATTCCGGTCGCACCTCAGGTAAAGCAGCTGCTCACCCGCGAGTCCGCACGGCTGGTTCCGGGCCAGAAGGTCCCGGGGCTTCGAGGATATCGGCGGGAGGCAGGGGCGCACCCGGACTGTAAAACAAACGGTCCCGGCCCGGTTGTTGGACGCACCGGCTTTGCAACACCTTTTACGACAGTCGCCGGGTGCCGCCGACACGGTCCGGGAGCTTGCTGGAGATCATGTCGAGAAACGTTCGGTTTACAGTACGCGGAGCACGCTGGCGGACAAGCCCAGATCGCTGGATGCATGCTTCCGGCCTCCGGCATGTCAATCTGGTCCCGAGTGCCAGAGGTCTTACCAACCGTTCGACCACTGACGGTAAACCTAGCGGGATTCAGCTCACTATCGCCACTGGCCGTTCCGTTGAATCCAGGGCCTTAGCTCATACAGGACTCGGTGCCAGCCCAAGGCGCAGGGTCTGGGTGACCTCGTTCGCCAGTTCGCCGTCGACGCCAAGGGAGATGGTTCCGGTCTGCGTGACGGCGAAACGAATGTCAATAGTGCTCGCCGACAGAACCCAGGGATCATCACCGGCCGCGGCCTCCGCCACCACGGCGCGAACCGTGGCGATCGCGTTCACGAGGATATCCTCAACATCGCCACCGCGCACCTGGCGGGTGGCGCGCTCCTCGGGCGGCACGAGGGCGATGTCGATGGTGTGCGTGTCCTTGTGGGTGACTTTGCCGCCGACGCGGAGCTTCATGCCGATGAAGGGGACGCGGAAGTCCAGCCCGCCGCCGGCCGTCTTAGTCGCCACCACGTCGAGGATCAGCTGGACCGACGCGACCTGCAGGTCCTTTTCCTGTGATGTGCGGGAGATGCCTGCGCGTTTGATGGCGTCCTTGACGACGCTGATCAGGGCCTGCACCGGGACGCCCTCGTCAGTGACCTTCACTGGATCCTTCCCCATGGGCATCCTCATGGCGATCGGCTGATCGTGGCACGCGGGTCGCCGTACACGGTATAGGCAAGCCATGTGGGGTCATCAGGCATGCTGGCTGCCGCCTGGCGGGCCTCCATCACGGCGTCCCCGAGGGTGGATCCGTGCTTCAGGCAACGGTAGAGTTCCTCGGCAAATTCGCGGGAGGCGCCATCGGAAACCGCCCATAGAGATCCGATGAACGCGGCCGCCCCTGCTTCGAGGAACTTGCTGGCCCAGCCATCGAGCCGGTTGTAGGTCGCAGCGAGCCCGGCGCTGCGGCACGCGTTGATGAACACGGTCGGCGCCGAGGCCTGGAGCGCCTTCTGGATCGCGGCCACCTCGAGCAGCGTGGGAGTGAACTGCACGCGGCCGAGCCTGATGGAGGAGCCGCCAACCGGCTCGTACGTGTTGTGGCAGGCGAAGTGCAGCAGGCCGAACTTCCCGCTGCCGATAAGGTCCGTCAGCGGCGTCAGCTCGGAGATCACAGCACCCGGCGCCTGGCCGGGGTCGAGCAGCCGGCGCATCGCCTCGACCTCGGCCGCGGCCTCGTGAAGTGAACCCTCCGGCAGTACGAACCGCGCTGGCTGCAGGCGCAGTGTGCGGCCCGGCCGCCATCCGAAGATCGCGCGCGTCACGGGGAACTGTTCGACAAGGAACCCGGCGTCGTGGCCGGGATCCATCGGGTAGAGCAGCTCCCACGGCACTGCGTCCTTATCGGCCAGGATGGTCAGCTGCCGTATCCGGTGCTGGCGGTCCCAGAACTGCTCCCGCAGCTGGCCGGGAACCAGTTGCTGCCACAGCCGCGCGCCGGCGTTGACGAGGTAATCCCGTGTCTGGTCAGCGGAATAGCCGCTGCGGCCTGCGGCGAGGCTGTCCAGGTCGGCGATGAGCTGCTCCACGACCGGCCCGGGGTCGTAGGCGAGGTTGCTGGGCACCTCGTCGGGGTTGTCCTCGTCGCGGAACTCGAAACGGTAGGCCTGCTGGCTGGGGTCGTAGCGCACGACCAGGCTCACGGTCCCCGCGGTTGGTTGCGTGGTGATCTCAGCGAGGACCTCCCGGTGGGGGCCGGGTGTGCGGTCACGCTCCGCCGTGATTTCGACACGCAGCTCACCGAGGTGCGTGCCGCCGATCCAGGCCGTGAGGGACACCTTCACCGGACCAGGTGTGTCGGCGCGCAGTTCGAATCGCACCGGCCTGGAATCCGCGTCTGCCGGAACATGCACGGTCTGCTGGTGATCGCTGAGCACGTGGAGCCCAGGGGTGTACATGACGAGAACAACGTCCTGGCCTTCTGGGGGCACGTCGAAAAGCTCGAGTTCCGCGCTCGCCGGACTCGCGGCCACGTTAATGCTGGCAAGGTCAATGCTGGCAAGCAGGCTGAACGGCTTGCCTACTGCAACGCTCTCCGGGCACTGGCCGACCAGATAACGAGGCCTCGCTACGGGAACCCGGCCAGCGGCGGCGCTGACCGCGCTCGCGGACATCCTGCGCCACCACCGCCGCGAGCCGACCGCCTTGCGGCGCTGCCGCTCCGCCTCAAGTCGCGCCCGCGCGTTCGCCTCCGCCTCGCGCTGCACCTCAGCGCTGTCGGTCGGCATCTCGGCGAGCAGGTCCGCGGCGTCGTCGGGTTGCATCTCCTCCACCACGTCGGCGGTGCGCTCGAGGCCCAGGCCGGACAGCAGCCGGATCTGGTCCTGCTCGGGCATCTCCTCCAGCAGGTCGGCCAGTTCCTCGTCGTCCAGCGCGGCCGCGATCTGGCTTTTCCGGCGCTCGGCTTCCTCCTCGGCCAGCTTCCGCAAGGCCTCCTCGGCCCGCTTCCGCGCCTCCTGTTCGGCCCGCTTTCGGGTCCGGCCGCCGTACCCGTCGGTGTGGTACTGAGCCTCGGCGCTGGCTTCCACGGTCTCCTCGACCGTGCCTTCCACCACACGCTCCGCCGACCCCTCGCCCTCAACCTCGCGGGCATAGGCGACGGCCGACCCGACGATGCCGAGGTCGGCAGGTCGAGAGCCGTGACGGCTGCCTACGGATGCCGGTCAGCAGACTTGGCAAGCGCAGGGCGTCAGTGCCGGCGACCTGGCCGGGGCGCCGCCGTTACCCGATGACCGGCCGGCTGGCGCATCGGCCGGGCCGGCGCTGGGGGAGACTGTCTAGATGATCGTCCGGCTTGCCCGTGAGCAGGACGTGCCCGGCTTGCTCGATCTGGCCGGGCAGGTCGAGCCCTGGTTCGGTCCCATGGCCGGTGACCCGGGTTTCCGCGCGGCGCTGGACAGGCACATCCGGCGTGGCACGGCCCTGGTCGCGGTGGGCGCTGGCCAGGCTGGGGTGCTCGGCGGCCTGCTGTTCAGCGCCAGGCCCCCGGCCTATCACGTGCGCTGGCTCGTGGTCTCCGCGCCCGCGCGCGGGCGGGGTGCCGGGCGGGCCCTGATGGCGGAGGCGATGCGGCGGTACGTGTCCGGCCCGGGCGTGGTGGACGTGGTGACGTTCGGGGCCGGCCATCCCGGTGCCACCGCGAGCGGGGCGAGGGTCTTTTATGAGCGGCTCGGGTTCACCCCGGCCGAGGCTGCGGCGCCCGGCCCCGAAGGTGGCTCCCGCCAGGTCTACCGCAGAACCGTCCCCTGACCAGGTAGCACCCGCCCGGCTCACTGAGGCGCGGCTCCCCGTCAGCGTGCAAGGCAGATGAGACGATGCGAAGAGGAATTCGCTTAGGCCTGCCGGTGGCCAAGGGCAGTGTCCGGCGGATGCCAGGAACTCGGCGGGGAGCAAGATGATCCCCAATCCAAGAGGCAGACCAAGAGCCAAACTAAGAGCCAACGACCACCGACGCGAGGGGTCACCAGGCCACGTCCAGCCACGATCGTCGCAGCTAGATGCCGCATCAGGCGACGACGAGCCACGTCCAGCGACGGGGCGAACGCACCTTACAAGCGAGGGGCCACAGGTTCGAACGCTGTTGCGCCCACCAGGTAAAACAACCTGGTGGATGAACCGGCTAGTCACTCACTGGCTATAGCTGAGTGATTAAGCATCGCGAGCTAGAAGACGCGGTTCATCGCTAGCGCGGCGTCCTCGATGACCGGACGGAGCTGCTGGCGGTGCATGGTCTCGGTCACGGTCGTGGTCCGGTGCCCGATGAGGCGGGCGGTATTCTCTAGCGGCACGCCGTCATCCGACAGCAGTGAGACGAAGCTGTGCCTCAGCTAGCGAGGTGCCCAGTCCCTGGCGGTCACAGCCCTCCGCCTGCGCGTCGCCACCGCGCCGGAAGCCCCAGCGGTCCCGCATGACGTGCTGTACGGGTTCGGCCGGATCGACGAGTCGGGCCGGGTCGCCGACCGGGCCATGACCAGCGCGCTGGGTCGAAGTCCTTCAGGGTCTAGGTGACCGGGAACGCGGCCTGCTTCATGCGGGTCCGGGCGTTGGAGGCGTCCCGGGTGGTGATCCCGGCCTCGACCAGGGTGCGCAGCAGGTCCTTTGGGCCCCCGCTGGGTCTCGCCAGCCGGGTCTGACACTGGATGTCTGCCGCCGATAGCCCCGATCAGCGGTCGCAGTGCGCCGGCCTGCTGGACCGCAGCGCCGCGGCGGTTTTCGAACAGGAGAATTTTAAGCCCTATTCCGTGAATGGGGAGCCAAGTGGGGAGCCATCTTCAGCCGACATTGGGCCACACAGAGACTTCTACAGCGTTCGATAATTTCGCTTTAGCTGGTATCCAGCTACAGTCAGACACGTCGGCCGACGATACGAAGCTCCATGGCATGGAGGGGGTCAGGGGTTCGAATCCCCTCAGCTCCACGCAGCTCAGAGGCCGGTTCCGATCTTGGAACCGGCCGTTTTTGATCTTGCGGCAGCAGCAAAACGGCAGCAACGGTCAGGCGAGCCAGTCGCTGTAAACGGCAGCAACCGCATCGCCCTCAGGTGGTCGCCATCGTCCGAAATCAACGATCTGACGTGCTGGGATGGCCTCTATTGACCTTTCTGCCACCCGTCCACACCGCGGTCTACTTCACGCTGGCCGCCGGGTCGGACACGCCGACCATGATCCGCGTGGTCCGGACCGGGCCGGGCACCAGCTACCTGCGAACCGCCGGCCGCGACGCCCGCGACGACAACCTCGACGAGCTGCCACCCTGCTGACGCAGCTGCCTCGGCTGGCCAGGCAGAACCAGCGGATGACCCTTGAGAGCTGAGCGGTCGCGACGGGCGGGTGATGCATCGACGTGTAACTCATTGTCCAGAGGACTTGGCAGCAGTCAGACCATCACGGAACTGACCTTCAAATGACCTCCACAGCGTCTGCAGCCGGCCTTCACATTGGGCTGGCCCGCTGTCGTCATGGCCCCGACGACCGACAGCTCGCATCCCGATCCCACTCTCTCGCTGCGTTTCGGCAACGGCGACGACGTGGATGTGGCACCTGTGATCCAGGAGGCCCGGGATGAATTCGACCGCGTGCAGGCCAGGCTGACGCTGGCCGAAAGCGTGCACGGCCGGCGTGACGAACTGGAGGCCTGGCTCGCCACCGACCCGGCTCGTCCACAGCTGCTACTGTCCGACCCGCGGTCAGCGTTGCAACAGGCATTTCCGGACCTGGAGGTGCCCGAGGTCACCCCCGTGGCGCAGGAGCTCGTCGCCCAGCTCCTGCGCTTCCGGGAGAGCCCGACGGTCGGCGTTGTCGTCTACACCCCGCCCGAGGTGTTCGCCGTCAGACTGCTGCACGACGTTGCCGAGGACGCGGCGGCCCGGCCAACCGGCTATGACGAGCTCTTCGCCGATATCCGCGCAACGGTCACCCGCGTGGAGGCGGGCAGGTTCGGCACGGACGTGATCAACAGGGTCGTCGACGGACTATCGCGAGTGCGCGGGCTTCCAGTCCCGGCCCCGTTGAGGCCGAACGCCCAGCCGATGAGGTCCGCGCTCGCCGCATTCCTGGACGAGCATCCGGAGATTCGCGAGCACCTCGAGTAGAGAGGCAGAGGAGGCTTGTCGTGGCACTGGCCGACACCGGGGGGTTCGACCTGTCCCTCGAGATCACAGAGGAGCTCTTGACCGCAGCGTTCGTTGGTGGCGGCTCCTTGCCCCTGCCGCCAGACCGGGACAACGATACGGGCGACCTGCGGTTTCGCGTGCACATCAGTGCGCTCACATTCACCGGCCTTGACGTTCTGCCCGGCGAGATCGTGTTGATCCGTGGCACGTTCACCGGCTCGGTCATAGTGCTCGGCGCCTCCATCGGCGGCAATCCCATCACCATCCCGCCGGGCCTGTCCACCGCCGTCCTCGCGGGTACGTTCGCGCTCCGCGCGACGGTGACGGTGGGCGTCATAAACGGCGTCAGGGGGATCGCTGTCACGCCGTCGGCACAGGGCAGCACGGCGGCCGTTGACGAGGACGCCTTCTTCGCCTCGCCGCCAATCCAGCTCGTACTGGCGGCGGCGTACATCATGGCCGGAGGTGGGGCGAATGGTGAGAGCGCCTATCAGCAGCGCAGGGCGGCGATCAGCGGCGTCCTGCGGGAGCAGGCCACGGCTGCCCTCGTCGCTTCGGCTGCGTCAACACCGCGGGCGCTTATGGTGAGGGAACCTGCTGGCCTCACTTTCGGGGCCGTCCGCACCAGCGCGGTCACCTTGAAGATTCTCGCCTCGGCGCTGCTCCCGCCGGGTAACCCGGCACTCGCCACCGCGTTGACGGTGCGCCGGGACGCTCTCGGCGGTCCGCTTGATCATGTCGGCCTGGTCGTGGACAACGGCTCGATCCTCAGCACCGTGCGGCTCGCCCTGAGCGGCTCGCTGGGGATATCGAGCGGCTTCGGGCCGTGGTTCGCATCCCATCCCAGCCTGCTCCTGGTGTCCACGCCGATAGCGCCGCCAGCGCTGCCGATCCCCTCGCTGACCTCGATCCCCGGCAACCCGCCGGCCGCGACGCTATCCCTCGACTTCGCCCACGCCTTCGTGAATGCCGCCGGGATGCTGCAGGTCGACCTGCGGGTGCGCGCCGTCATGTGGTCCTCGCTCGCGACGGTGACTACTACAGCCACGGTCACCGCCCCATTCGCCGCAACGGTCGCGGGTGGAGTGCTGACCTTCGGTATCGGCACGCCGACCGTCGCCACGAGCTCCAACGTGAGCATCAACCCATGGCTGTACGTCGCGGCGCTGTTCCTGGGGAGCCCGACAATGGTCGCGATCCTCGCAGCGGTCGACTTGTTCGCGGGGCCCTTCATCAACGGCGTGATCACCGGCGCGCTCACCGGCGCGCTCACCGGCACCCTGGGGGTCGGGCTGACGCTGCCCCTCGCCGGGCCCTTCGCGGCGCTGATGGTGGTGCAGGTGACCGGCGTCGAGCCCACCGCGCCGCCGCGGATGGTCACCCTTCCGGGGCCGGTTCCCATCACCGTGGCCGTCGACCAGGCCCAGGACGTTACGGTCCGTCTCGCCTAGTCCGTGACGGCCCGCCCTTCTCCATCCAGCCTTCACGTGGGTTGCGCCCGGACTCCATCCACTGCGGCTTACCGTTGCGGTGATGCGTCCTCGACCCGGACATACAGGTTTTGGGCTGGGGGCGGCTGTTGGCTCGAGGCAACGACCAATCGGAGGCTGCTGGGCCAAGCGCGGAGCGGTGCTGGGGGGCCATGATGATGTTAGTGACCTCGCAAGAGAGCCGTGATCCCGAATTCGGTCTGGCTGTGCTCGGTCAGTTCCGCCTACTGCAAGGGTTGAATCTTCTCCGGATACCGAGAGCTTCTCAGCGTTTGCTAGCGTTCCTGGCGCTGCGTGGCCGGATCGTCGAACGTGCCGCGCTGGCGGGAGCGCTATGGCCGGAGGCCTCTGAACTCCATGCGTATTGCAGTTTGCGTGCCGCCCTGTCCCGGTTGCAGGGCACAGCGCGGATGGCCCTGGCGACCAGCCAGTTCGAGCTCGGCCTGGCTGAGGGTGTCACCGTTGACATCCACCATGCTAAAGCGCTCGCCCGGCGGCTGCTGGACCCGGCAGTGCCGCCAGTTCCCGGCGATCTCGGCAGCAGCGCAGTCGTGGCCTTGTCGGCCGACCTGCTGCCGGACTGGTATGACGATTGGGTGCTAGTGGAGGCGGAGGACTGGCGGCAGCTTCGGCTGCATGCCCTGGAAGCACTCGCTGGCCACCTCACCGCGGCCGGACGCTTCGGTGAGGCGGCGGGCGCCGCCCGTGCCGCGGTACGGGGGGAACCGCTCAGGGAAACCAGCCACGCGGCTCTCATCCGGGTTTTCCTGGCCGAAGGCAACGTGTCGGAGGCTGTGCGCGAGTTCACAAGCTACCGGGCGCTGCTTCGCGACGAGCTTGGCCTTGAACCGACCCCTCGGTTGCGTGGCCTCATTCAGAACGCGCGGAACACTAACGCTCCGGTCACGCCAGTGCCGTATCGATGAGATGTGACTAAGACCCACACCGGGCTGCTGATCATCCGAGCCTGGGCCGAACCCGGATCGTCGTCACCGCTGCGTGTTCAGATTCGTCTTACCACCGACGTTTCGCTTGGCGTGGAGCGCAGCGAGACTCTCACGGAGGCGGACGCGGTCGTCGAGGTAGTCCGGGCCTGGCTGCTGCAAATGGCGACTGCCGCGCGTTGAGGGCCGAGCATCCCCGGCGCGTCACGCCGCGGTCACGCCCTCGTAACGGGCAGCGGGCAAGAATCAAGTTGTCGACGAGGTGTAGCGCGGCCGGTGCATTCTGCCGCCGGGTCATTGGAAGGCAAGCCGTAAGGGAGGTCGGACGATAGCCGCGACGCGATTTGGCCTGTACGAGCTGCTGGCTCCGCAGTTCCTCGTCGGCTTCACGTTTCCCGGGTACATCGATAGCTACCTGTCTGTGCTCGGAGTGGACGATCTCAGGTCGACACATGACGCCACGGGCGTGGTGCACTCGGGCCGGTGTTCTTTTGCCGGCGCGGCAGGTGCGTCGCCCGTCCGGGCGCACCACGACCCGAGCGGTGCGGTGTTCGAGTGGGAAGACGTCACGCTCGACTTCCGGCTCACGATCCCGCGCGACGGCGCACAGTTCATCAGCACCGCGGTTGCCGACCCGACACTCGGGTCGCCGGCGCTGGACGCGCTGTTCAACCGGCTAGGCCCGGTCGAGCTGACCACCGCGTCTACCGAGTACCCGGGCGTCCGATTCCGGCTCGAGCTGCTGCTGACGGCGCTGACGTTCCACCTCGGCAACGACTGGCGACCCGCGGTGCTTGACGCCGATCACCGCGTCGTCGCGGACCCGTCGCCGACCGCCCCCAAAGATGTCCGGTTCGTGCTCCCCAAGGTCGTGCTCGTCTATGAGCAGGGCGACGACCTGACGCGGCCGCCAAGCTTCCAGCTGGCGTCCTGGGGCTCCGGGGGCTTCGACGCGCCCCACGACCTGGCCGCCGGCGAGCTGGTGCGCATGGAGCCGGCCCTCGCCGTGCACACGTCGGGCCGCATCGGTTTCGGCGTCGACCAGGTCATCCTCGACCTGTCGCCTGACTCGACGCCGCCCGAGATCCTTCAGTTCTTCGGCACCGATGAGGCGTTCCGGGGCGTCTACGTGCGCAGCGCGCGCGTCTACTACGGCGACCGGCAGAAGGAGCTGGCGGTCAACATCGGCGTCCAGGACGTCCTCGTGTCCTTCACCGGTGAGGTATCGCTCGAGGCGTCGCTCGACGTAATCGGCCCGCAGGCGCGCCTGAGCGCCGAGATCCGCATGTTCGAGGGCGACCGCCCGGTCTCCTACGTCAAGGGCCGCGCCAGCGGGCAGATCACGCCCGGCCAGGCGACGATCCTCAACACGGGCGAGCTCCAGGCGCTGGTCAGCGGCGGGATCCCGCCGTACGTGGTGAGCATGCGGCTGGGCGAGGGCGCGTCAGCGCCCGAGCTGTGGGACGGCGTTCACCGGCGCGCGCCGATCTCACCGCCGCCACCAGTGATGCCGCGCGCACCCGGCACCGCCACGCTGCACATCACGGTCACGGATGCCGGGACGACCGGCATCAACGGAACAAAGCAGACGTACCTCGAGGACATCGAGCTAACCATCCGCGCCACCCCCTCGCCGACGGATCCGCGCGACGGCCTGCCGTCCGATCACCCACCCGAGGCCGCGCCGCGGGCCGACGCCGTGTTCTCGATCACCAGCCGCAACCCGGACCCGCTGCCGACGGACTATGCCGTGACGTGCACGCCCGCCGTCTCCGGGCTGGCCGAGCGGGTTGTCGTGACCGGCGGGCCAGCGACCGTGACCGTGGACGGTGCGCCGCGCTCGCTCGACGCGAGCGGCGCCTTCTCCCTCGAGGTAGCGGCCGGCGCGGACGTCCAGATCGCCGTCTCCTGGCCAGGCACGAGCGCTGCGTCGGATACCGATCAGCCGCAGGTTCTGCGCTTCACGACGGATCGCCCCGATCCGACGGCACGCGAAGCGGGCCGCGAGCAGCTCGTCGCCGGCTACGCGGCCGCCCGCCCGGACCCGCCGGACTCCCTGTTCAACGACGTCGCGCTGCGCTCCTGGCTGGCCGGACCGGCGGCGCGCGCGACCCACTTCAAGATCCAGGGCCACGCGAGCTTCGAACTCGACACCAACGCCCAGCGCGATCTGCGGCTCTCGCAGGACCGGCTCGAGATCGCCCGCCGGATCGTCGCCGGCGAGCGCCCAGGCGCGGTCTTCGACGAGCTGGTTGCCCACGGCCACACCGTCGCGAAGGCGTCGAGCGACCCGCACAGCGGTGACTTCCGCGCCGCGCACGTCACCGCCGTGCTCCCGGTGCTGCCGAGCGCGAACGCGCAGGCCCACATCTCGCGTGCGAGCACGCCGCCGGCCACCACCCCCGCGCCGCCACCGGCCGGGCCGGCTCCCGCCCCCGACCCGAACCCGAAACCGCCGGTATTCCGGCGGGCGGGACTGCGCGTGCGGCTGGAGCGCAACGTGCTCGTGCTGGCGGAACTCTCAGGCCGGCTCGACTTCGAGACGGACCTCGAGGCCCGGCTGCGCCAGCAGCCCGGCGTGACGCCGGCCAGCCTGCACCTCCAGCCGACGGCGGCGGCGTCGACGAACCCGAACCCCGAGGACGGCGTCGTCGACTTCCTGCTCAACGTCACCTACGATCCCGCCACCCAGCAGCTGGCCGAGCGGCTCGCCATCGGCGCGTCGCCCGACGATCGCGACGGGCTGCTGCACATGACGAACCAGCCGCAGACGCCACGCAGCGCCGAGAACGTCTTCAAGGACATCTTCGGCGCGCTGCTCGTGATGGCGCCGGTGATCAACTCTGCCGCGTCGGCGGTCAACCCGTCCAACGCGGGCGACTGGGCGGCGGTCGGCGTCAGCCTGGCCGTGCCGGTCACGGTCGGCGGGCTCGGGATCTTCACCACCGAGAAGGCGATCCTCTATGGCGGCGAGCTGACGCTGCGCCAGTCCGTGCCCACGGGCGAGACCGTCGCGCTCACCGACGCCGGCGTGATGTTCGACTACGCCGTCGAGTTCGGCGTCCGGATCGACGCGCTCAACATCAAGACCCCCGGGCCCGTCAAGGTCCGCTACCGGGCCGTCGGCTTCAACCTGCACTTCGCCGGCGGCGTCAGCTACCAGCCGATCTTCGACACGTCGAAGGGCTACGAGCTCAACCTGAGCGACGCGGGGTCGCTCAGCCTGCCGTCGCCGCTCGGCGACCTGCTGAAGATCCTCAGCGCTCGCATCGCGCGGGTGAACCCGCTGACGCTCGAGGCCGAGATCGGCCTGAAGGTCGACCTCGGCGTGGTCACCGTCGACCGCTTCAAGCTGCGCTGGCCGCTGGACGACCCCACCAAGGGACCTTCGATCCTGCCGACCGGCGTCAAGGTTGACATCGGCAAGGTCCTCCTCGGCTCAGGCTACGTGAAGATCATCGAGCCCGACCCGAGCGCGTCGGGCATCGGCGGCGGCGGCTTCGAGGGCACGGCCGACGTGAGCCTCGTTTCCCTCAAGCTGCGCATCAGCGCCAGCCTCGGCGTGCGCGCGATTCCCCCGACCAACGGCCGCAGGGCGGTCGCGGTGTTTGCTGGGCTGATCATCGAGCTCCCGGCCCCGATCCCACTCGCCAACACCGGGCTCGGCATCTACGGCTTCAGCGGCCTGTTCGCCATGCACTACAAGCGCGACGAGCAGCCGCCCGACGGCACCGCGGTGAGCCCCGCGCTGCGCTGGCTGATCCGCGCGCGCGGCGAGCCGGCCAAGCTCGTCGTCGACGGGGACACGCTCTGGGTAACCGAGCTCGATCGCTGGAGCTTCGGGGTCGGGATCATCCTCGGCACGACCGAGGGTGGCTTCGTGGCCAACCTGCGCGGCATGCTGGTGCTGGAACTGCCGGGCCCGCGGATCCTGATCTTCATCAAGCTCCAGATCGTCGCCGTGCTACCGGACATGGACGAGGGCGGCCTCAACGCCGGGCTGCTCGGCGTCATCGACCTCGACTTCGCGCGGATGCAGCTCACGCTCGGCATCGTCGCGGACCTCGGGATCGGCGAGGTACTGCGGGTCACCGTCCCCACCGAGCTGTTCGTCAAGCTCGACGACCCGCGCATCTGGCACCTCTATCTCGGCAAGCACAACGCGCCGGCGACGGCGATCGTGCTCAACCTGGTCCGCGCCTCGGGCTACTTCATGATCGAGGGCGACAAGATCGAGAACTGGCCGGGCACTGACCCGCCGAGCACGCTCACCGGCCTCGCGCTGGCCGCCGGGCTCGAGGCGGCGATCGTCCTCGGGGATCAGAGCATCGGCCTGTACCTGCGGGTCGCGGCCGGCGCGCACTTCGGTGTCTCCTTCTCGCCCAAGCTCTTCATCGCCGGCCGGGTTTACCTCGAGGGCGAGCTGCGGCTGTTCATCATCAGCATCGAGGCGCACGGCACGCTGCAGGCCCAGGTACTCGTCGAGTCGCCGACGCAGGCCCGGACGTTCCTGGACGGCGAGATATGCGGCAAGGTTTCGTTCTTCTTCTTCAGCGTCGAGGGCTGCATCCGTCACAGCATTGGCGTCCCGGTCAACGCTCCCGCCCCGGCCGACCTGTGCCGCAACGTTTTCCTGCAGAGCCACGCGCCGGTGCTCACCGCGGGCCAGGGCGGCGATCGCCCGATCGATGCGAGCCTCGGCGACGCGTCGCATGAGCACCCGGACGGCACCGTCACCGGGACCCAGCCGACCGTTCCGATCGACTCGGTGCCCGTGCTGCAGTTCGGCGCCTCGCCGACGGTGACCGGCGCGACGACGTTCACCAAGCCGCTGGTCACGTCGCCGCAGCAGACCGCCGACGGGTTCATCCCGGTCGGCGGCGGGCGCGAGGCGCGCTACGAGCTGAAGGAGATCAGCCTGTCGCCGACAATTGCCGCCGGTGCCGGGCTGCCGCCGGCGACCTGGCGCACCGAGCGCCCGCCGGACCCGGGCAGCGCGGACACGACGATCGACCTGGCCCTGATGTCCCGGGTGCCCACGGTGGCCAGCCGGGCGCTCGAGCGCTCGACCGAGCTCGATGCGCGGATCGACCGGCGCTGGAAGGACCTGTGCACCCCGATCGCGCCTCCGGTATGCGTGCTATACACGTTCTGCGGTCAGCAGCTCGGCCCGTCCGGCAGCGGCTGGCACCTGTCCGGCACGGCGCAGCCGGATCCACCAGGCACGACGCGCTCGCAGCCGCCGCCGACCACGCTCGGCATCGATGAGCCGCCGCAGGACCCGGCGGGCGCGATCCTCGACACGCTGCTCGACGACGCCGGGCGCAGCGGCACGTTCCCGGCCGAGATCATCGGGCCAAACGTCGATGGCGGCGGCGAGGAGCCGCCAGCACGCGAGCTCACCTGCGTGACGTTCCCGCGCCCGCTGGCGACCCCCGGCCCGAACCCGGTCGTGCGGCCCGGCGCGCGCTTCGAGGTCCATGACTTCACCGGTGCCCTGGTGCCGAACTCGCGGATCACCCCCAGCGGCGGCGTCGTCGGGCTCGACGTCGGGTTCCGCACCGAAATTGTGCTCGACGCGCCCAGCCCCGTGGTGCAGGTCGAGGTCGCGACGTTCGCGGAGCCGGCGCGCGTGTCGGCGTTCGGCGCGGCGGGTCAGCTGCTCAGCGTGGCGACGACGAGCGTCGTGCGCACGCCGGAACAGCTCGTGCTGCGCGGAACGGCCGCGGCACCGATCGTTCGCCTGCGGGTCGACGCGAAGCAGGACGAGACGCTGCTGACGGGCATCTGCTTTGTCCCGCGGCTGGAGACCGAGAACCCGCGGCCGCCGACCCGCTTTCCCCGGCCGAGCGGTGACGAGCGGCTCGACCGGCTCGCGGCGGGCTTCCGGGCTCGCCGCGCCGCACGCCAGAAGCTCGCGGCCGCCGCGGAGGCCGAGCGCATCGAGGCGTTCACGCCGGCCCCGCGACCGGGCCTGGCCGCCATCGCGCGGGCAGGCCGCGGGCTCACCGCCGCTGCCGATGCCAGCGCCGACCCGAGGGCGTGCTTCCGCGCGCTCAAGCTGCCGCTGCGCGGCCCGACCCGCCGCACCGATGTGCTTCCGCTGACGCCGGACCTCAAGAGGCACCTGGCCAACCGCCCGGACGACCGCTGGATCGTGCTGCGCACCGGCCAGGCGACCGAAGTCCAACTGCTGCTCGCCGTCGCGCCGGCGCTGCTCGCCCCCGGCCTGCTGCTGCTCGAGCAGCTCGACGCCACCGGCGCAGTGATCGACTCCGCCTCGGTCCCCGACCTTTCGCCGACCACGATCACCGGCGTCACCGCCGGACTGCCACCCGACTGGCTCGATCCCGCCGGGCCATGGGCGACGCACGTCCAGCCCGCCGCGCAGTTCCTCGCCGACCCAGAGTTCGCGACGCTTACCCGCCTGCTGGTCGCGATCAAGCCGCACGACAATTGCGACCGCCTGCAGCTTCGCGTCGCCGAGGCGGCGCCCGTCGTCGACCCGCCCGGCGTCCTCGTCGGCGTCGTCAAGGTCTGCCCCGCGATCGAGCAGGCCCGAGTGGGCACGGACGAAGCGGTCCGGCAGGGGCAGATCGAGACGCTGATCGGCTATCTCAACGGCGGCGCGGTGGTGCCGCTGCTCGCGCCGGCACTGACATACACGCTGACCGTGCGCTACGAGGTCAGCGCCCGGCTGGTGGGCGGCCAGCCGGCGCCCCAGGGGAGCCGCACCGAGAGGTTCCGTTTCAAGACCGACGCCAGCCCACCGGCGCGGCTCGACCCCTGGGTGCTCGGCACCGCTCCCGACGACGGCGAGCGCTACCACTTCACCGGTGACCCGGTCACGCTCGTGTTCAACGACCTCGCGATCCTGCAGCTCTACGGGGCATACGGCCGCAAGCTGCGCTTCGTCCTGCGCAGCGCCGACGGCGTCCCGATCCCGACGCACGAGATCGCCGCGCTCGATCCGGTCGACGCCGGGCTGACCTCGCCCTACCGCGAGTTCCTTGAGGCGATGATCGCGGCCGGCCAGCTACCGTGCACCGGCAGCGCCACGGCCGAGTCACACGGGTCATGGACTTCGCCCGTGCCGCTGCGCCCGCTGATGGACTACACGCTCGAGGTCGAGACGGACCCCGCCCCCGCCGTCACGGCGGACGCGTCAACGCCGCTCTTCCGTCGCGCCTTCACGACATCGCGCTTCGCGTCGGTCGCCGAACTGGTCGACGACCTCAAGGTCCGGCGCGTACGCCACCGCGCGCTCACCGCGGCGATCACCGGGCTGCCCAGCTCGGCCGCAGTCGAGCAGGCGAGCGACGAGGCGCTGCAGGCCGCGCTCGTGGCGGCGGGCGAGCGGGCGCTCCCGTCGCCGCGGGAGACCGGCGTCGTCGTCTACTGGCTGAAACGCGCCGGCGCGGCGACGTTCGCGCCGCACGCGATCCTCATCGACGCCGCCGAGCCGCTGTGGCGCAGCCGTCAAGAGCCGGCGCTCGAGACCGTGCCCGGGCAGCTCGACCCGGCGTACCAGCGGATCGCGCCGACGACGGTACCGGCGCTGCGCCTCGCCGAGACCGGGTCGAGCGCGATCGCGCGGTTCGTGCGCTCGCCGGGCGGCACCCGCACGCTCGCGCTGATCAGGGACACGTTCGTGCCATCCGGAACGGCGGCGATCACGATTCGCGCCGAGCGCACGGCGTCGGCGCTCCACGGGATCGCCGCCGCCAGCACGACCGTGCTCGACCTCATTGTCGGCGCCGCGGCGCCGTGGGAGACCGACGATGGCCCGTAGGGTGATGCCGGGCGCATTCCTGCTCTACGCGGGTGCCCTCGCCGAGGCGCACCAGGCGGGCGCGGCGCTCAAGGCGGTTGAGTTCCAGCAGAGACTGCAGCCCGGGGCCCGGCGTCCCGACATCCCCGGAGTGCCGATCGCGCTGCGCTGGATCACGCGGCCGGCCTTCGGCTTCCCGCGCACACGCTTCGACGTCTGGCGGCGCCCGCGCGTCGAGCGCCCTGGGACGAAGCTGTTCGGAGGCACGCTGACGACGACGGGGACACCGCAGCAGCGCGGCTGGGCGGCGGGCCGGATGTACGAGGTGCAGTTCGATGCCCTGCCGGCACCCGGGGCGGTGCTCACCGTCGAGGCGCTCGACGTCCACTGGCACGTCATACCGGGTCAGCGCATCGACTTCACGGCGGCCGCCCGGGGTGCGTTCCGCTCGCCCGGGATCGCCGCGCTGCGCGTGCGCGGCGACGGCGCGGCCGGGTCGGTGGTCGGCACGCCGCAGAACCAGTTCGCGAACGAGCCCGACTGGCAGCGCACGCAGGTCGTCGGCCTGCCGTTCGGCACCTCGGAGATCGGGCCGCCGTTCTACGACCCGGTGCCGCAGGGCTACGAGGCGCCCACGCTCGACGCGCTGGCGGCGGCCGTGATGCGGCTCGGCATCGCCCGGGTGCTGCGGATGCCGCTGCCGGCCACCGGCGTGCCCGATATCCCGGCGCCCACGTGGGACGGCCCGGACCCGGCCGGCTTCCTCAAGCAGCTCCGTGACACGTCTCCCTCGCTCGTGCCTCTGATCGGCGACTGCCTCGCGAACAGCGACGACACCGACCCGGCGAAGCTCCAGGCGCTCTACGCCGTCGACGCGCAGCTCCCGGGCGTGCAGCAGGCCGGCATTCCCGGGGCCCCCTCCGGGCCGGACCCGGCCACGATGCGCCTTCCGGTCGTCGCCGTTTCGATGCTGTCGGCCGGCTCGGACTCAGAGACGGCGACCGCGCTCGGCTACGGCACTGTCGACTTCCCCGAGCAGACCCAGTTGCCGCCGACCGCGCTGGTCTACCCGCCAGGCACGGTGCGGACCCCGTTCGACTACATGGTCACGGCGCCGTTCGTGCTACCCGACGTCGGCCGCCTCGATCTCGCTGCGCTCGCGCAGCTCCAGCCTGACCCGGTGCCGGTGACGGGCCTGCAGGCGGCTCGCCGCCAGGGCAACCGGGCGCCAGCCGTCGACCAGCCGGCAAGCGAAGCGGTGCAGCTCTCGTGGCAGCTCTCGACTCTGGCGGCCGGATACGGCGTGCTGCGCAGCCGCAAGCCGTTCGACGCGGCGATCCTCAACTCGGTCCGGCCGTCCGGCGGCTTCGATCCGTTCATCCCGCAGCGCCCGCAGGCGGCAGGCGGCGAGCCGCTCGCAGGCGTGCGGACGGCGTTCACCGACCCGGTCAGCCCCGTGCCGATCAGCGGGGCGGCGACGAGCCGCTACCTGGTGATCGCGCTGGATGTGTTCGCCCGCTGGTCGTCCTGGCAGCTGGTGCCCTACGTGTCGACGGCACCGCCGGCCCAGGTCCCCGGCCTGGTCTCGGCATCGCTGTCCACCAGCGCCGCGGCGCGGGTGGGGCGGGTCGTGCCGGGCACGCTCGAGGTCGAGGTCGTGTGGGACTGGTCGGACCGCTCGCCCGACCGGATCGAGCTGCTGGGCGCGTTCGTCGCGCCGCCCGACTCGGTGCCCCCGGCGAGCGCGCCCACGGGCGTGCCGTTCGGGCCGGGCGGGCCGGCCGTGATCCGCTTCAACACGTCCGGAGCGCCCTTCATCGCCTCCGGTCACGCCGGTGGAGTCGCCGAGGTGCCGCCTCCGCCGCCGCCGCCCGGCGTGAGCCCGCCCGACGGCGACCGGCGCCTGTACCGGGTGACGCTGACCGGGCTGAGCTGCGACTACACGACTGCCGACGACGTCGCGTTCGCGCTCTGGACGCTCGGTGCCGAGGCCGTACGCCCGGCCGCCCCGAGTGCCGCCACCGGCCCGCGCGTCGCGCACGCGGCCGACCCGATCCCACCGGATCCGCCCGCGCTGCCGGCCATCGACCTCATCTGGACGGCATTGCCGGACGCTACCGGCCACGCGCGCGCGATGCTGCGCTGGACGGCCGTGCCCGGCGCGAAGTACGTGATCTGGGAGGCCACCGAGACGGCGCTACGGCGAGCCGTCGACCCGACGGCGACCGCGCCCAGCACGCCCACGACCATCCTGGCCCGGGCCGGCGCGCTGCGCAGCCTCGTCACCGCCACCACGCAGTCGCACGCGCGCAGCATGATCGCGTTCTCGCGCATCAACGAGCGCCCGATCGACGCCACCGAGGTCGAGGTGGTCTTGCCCGGCTCCGCCGACACGCTCTACGCCTACCGCGTCTCCGCGATCACGGCCTCCAACGTCGAGTCTGACCGCACGCGGTCGAGCGCTGTCGCCCTGGTCGCCGTGCCGCGTGTCATCGTCCCCGGGCGTCCGCGGCTGCTGGCGCGCGCCGCGCCAGCGGGGACCCGGCTGATCGTCGTGCCCGGCAAGGGGTCGCCGGCTACCGGCTTCCGCCTGCACCGCGTCCGCCGCGAGGGGCTCGCGGCCGAGGTCGGCACGATGGGACCGGCGGTGATCGCGGAGAACGCGAGCGGATGGACGGCCGTGTCGGTCCCGGTGAGCCCGACGACGACCGCCGGCGCCGAGCCGGGGCAGGCGGTCGTCGATCCGGTCCCCGAGAGCTGGTACCCGTACTACTACCGCGCGGTGGCCGTCGGCCAGGAGGACCCCGGCAACGGCGGGTTGCCCGGCGAGTCCGAGCCGTCGGCCGTGGCCGCCTTCGTGCGGCCGCCGGCCGCGGGGCCGGCGCTCGACAACGTGACCGCGGCTGCGAACACGACGAACCGCGTCGTGAGCTTCCGGACTGATCTCCCGGTGCGAGCCACCCCGGTCGGCCGTGCCGAGGTGGCGATCATCGGCCTCGCCGCGCCGTCGCCGGGCGCGCGGCTCGAGCGCACCCCCGTCATCGCCGTCTCGCCAGCGGACGTGCAGCAGGGCAGCCTGGGCCTGCTCGTGTCGCCGACGCCGGCGCAGCTCGCCGTCATGCCGGAGATCCGCCGCAGCGCGCCGGACGCCCAGGGGCGATGCACGTATACGGTGCGCTTCCAGGCCTCCGTCGGCCAGGGCTTCGTCGACGTGCGCGATCCGCTTGGACGCACGCTCGAGCAGGCGATCCCGGAGGCGCCCTGATGGCTTCCCTGGCCGACACCATCGCCCAGGTCGGGATCGCCGCCTGGGGCGGCTCCATGCCGGTGCTGAGTCCCACCTGGACCGACTCGGCGATGCCCAGCGCCAACGACGACACGATGTCGCTGTCGCTCGGCGCGGGCGAATGGCGGGCCCCGCTGGTCGGCACGGTCGCCGTCGCCCCGGCGGGCGGCTCGCTCCCGCTGACCCTGCTCGGGGCCGACGGCACGCCGCTGCCCGGCACCGGCGCCCTGGTCCTCACGCTGTATCCGCAGGCGTATCTGCGCCTGGCGCGGCTGTACGCCCAGGTACTCGAGGACGCCTCCGGCGCGAGGCCCGAGCGTGCGCGCGGCCTGCCGTTCCGGCCCGTTCCGCTGCACGCGCGCTACCCGCTGCCCGGCGGGTCGGTGCCCGCTGGCGGCAATGTGGACGCGGGTGACGGGCTCGGCGTCTCCGGCACCGTCACGTTCCACGACGCCGCCGGGATGCCGATCGACCCTCTCGCCGTCGCATCGGTGTTTACCGCGCTGATGGCCTCCGACAACGTGCTGCAGAAGCGCTCGCTCGGCGCCGCGTTCGATCCCAACCACCAGGTCGCGCAGATCGCGGCGCTGGCCACGCCTGCGGTGACGCGGCTGCGGCTCGCCGACCATGCCGGGGCCCCGTACGACGGCGCGCACCTGCAGGGCATAACCGCCGTCGCGGCGGCCAGCGGACTGTTCACCCTCAGCGCCAGCTCGGTGACCAAGGACGCCGCGGGCGCGTCGTTCCCGGAGGCGGAGCGGCGGCTGGTAAAGCTCGGTCCCGCGACCACCGGGCGCCTGGACGAGTCATTCACGCCCCCGCAGTTTCCGGCCGGCGCCACGGCGCTGACGCGCGACTTCTACTCGCTACGCGTGGTCGAACTGGGTGGCTACCTGCGGGGTACTCCGAACCCGAGCTGGGACGGCACGAAGGTCCACGATCCGCCCGAGGTGCGGCTCAACGAGCCGGCGGTTCTGGTCGGTGACGGCAACGACGTGCTGGCCGCCGGCGCGGTCGCGCTGGCCGGAACGCCGGCCGAAGCGCTGGCGGTCGCGGAGGCGATCGACGGTGCGTTCCCGGCGCCTCCGGCGCGCGGCCCAGCGGCGCACTGGCCCGGGTTTCCGGCGACGGCCGGCTCGCCCGCGGCGGGCGGCCCGCTGGCGATCGCGCTGCGCGACTCCTTCGCGCCCACCGGAGGCTTTCTCGACGATGGCAACGCCGCGACGGCCAACGTCGACGTCGTGATCACGCTCAACGGCCTGCCGGCGGAGGCCCACGTCCGCGTCTACCCGCGCGTGTTCGGTCCCGACGCGCGCGAGTCCCGCGGCGACGGCGCGGCAGGGATTGCGCGCGGAGGGACTCTGACACTCCTGCTCCGCGACCCGCTGCGGCTGCGCATACCGGGCGTGGCCGAGTCGACGATCATCATCCCGACCGGCGCGCGCCTGGCACTCGACGTTGTCGTGGTCAAGCGCACCGGCGAAGCTCGCGTCTACGGAAACGTGGTTGTCGCGCTCGATCCGCCGGGTGCGCTGACGGTCCCCGCCGCGCCAGGATCGAACGCGTTCGGCACGGCGGCACGTCGCGGCGTATCGAACGCCGGCGTGCTCGGGCTCACACCTCCGCCGCTGCCGTCGGGGACGACCGACCTGCTCGCCGTGCTCGTAGCGCTGACCGGCGAGGGCATCCCACGCGACGCATCGCGGCTGCCGATGATGGCCCACCGGGAGCTGATCGTTGCGGGCCAGAGCGCCGGCGCCTGGCGCGCAGTGCTGAGCGGCGGGCGCCTGGCGGCCGAACTGCACAGCGCCGACGCCCGGCTCGGCACGCCGGGCGGCCTGGGCGGCCGCGAGACGCAGGCGATCGGTCTCGCTGCCGACCCCGGCCGGCTGGCGTGGGACCTGGGCCGGGCGGCGTTCCGGCGCACCACCCGCTTCGACCAGCGGCTGCTCGCGCTCGCCGGCAGCGCCTGGGACCAGCCCGCGGAAGCCAGTGCGACGGCAGGCTCGGTGGCGGCGGCGGCGCTGCAGACGATCGCGCCGGCCTGCGCAACGCCCGAGCTTTACGTGTTGCGCACGACCGGCGCCATTGACCCGGACTCGACGACCCGCCCGCAGACTTTCGACGACCTCGTCGACTGGGTGAAGAACAACCTCGTGCCGGGCGGCGTGCCGCGCCGCCAGGACATCCTCGATGCGCTCGACAACCTCAAGGACGACACGACACTCAGCGAGTCCACGAAGGAGCGGCTGTTCAACGAGACCGAGCGCGAGGTGATGACGGCCGCCTACGGCCGCCGCGACGCCCAATGGGCACTGAAGGACGCGATCAGGCGGGCGCGGCGCTTCATCTACATCGAGACGCCCGGCTTCACGCCGACGCAGCGCGACTACGCGGGGCACGGCGAGACCGTCCCGCCCTACGCCGCCGACCTGATCGCCGCGATTGCCGCGCGGATGAACGCTGCGCCAGGCCTGCATGTCGCGATCTGCACACCGAAGTTCCCGGACTTCGGGCGCGGCTATGAGCGAGCCGCGGCCTACGAGGCCGCCGCGCGGCGGACGGCCATCCGCAGCCTGCCCACCGCCCAGGACGCATCAGGCTCGCGCGTGTTCGCCTTCCACCCGATCGGGTTCCCCGGCCGACGCAGCAGGCTCGAAGCCACGGCCGTGATCGTCGACGACACCTGGGCCCTCATCGGCGCGAGCACCTTCCGCCGCCGCGGCCTGACGTTCGACGGCGCCACCGACGTAGCCCTGACCGACATGGCACTCGAAGAGGGAATCTGCCCGTCGCTGCGCGACTTCCGGCGCACGCTACTCGCCACACGCCTCGGCATCTCGCCGACCTCGCCGAGCACGTTCGGCGCCATGCCCGACCCGAGCTTCGTGCGGCTCGCCGACGGCGTCGAGGCGTGCCTGGTGATCCGCGAGCAGTTGCTCGCCGGCGGGCTCGGCCGGATCGAGCCGCTGTGGAACGGGATCGAGCCCGGTCTGCCGACGATCACGCCGTTCGAGCAGGATCTTTCGGATCCAGACGGCGAAGCTTTCGACCTGCCGAGCGCCCTGGCTGCGATCGCCCTGGCCTCACTCTCCACGGCATTGTTAGTCGCGAGCGACCGGTGCCTCACGCCGGGTTGGCGGGTAGCTCGGCCAGACGAGGACCGCCGCCTCCTGGCAGGGCCCGCAGGTAGCGTCGGCCGTCTCGTCGGCGGACGCGCTGCAGCGGAACCAGCCCCCCGTCTGGCCGCCGCACGAACAGGGGGGTACCGGCATCGGCCATGGCCAGCGCCTGGCTCAGGCTCAGCTTCCATCCGATCCCGGTCGGCCCGATACCGCCGAGGGCGTCGATCGCGCGGTCCGGGTCGGTGCCGTCGCGGTCGGCGTTGCTCACCACCAGCGCCTGCGGCAGCGGCGTGCCGCCCAGGATGGCCGCGACCTGTGCCTGGAGGGCCGGGTTCCACAGCGCTTCGGCATGGTTGAGGTAGTTGTCGCGGTGCAGGGCGAACGGCAGCCGGGTCAGGGCGGAGTTGGTCAGAAGGTCGCCGCCCTCAAGCACCTCCGGGAACGGCACCAGCCCGGGAGGCGGGACCGGAAGCAGGGGGACGTAAACGGTGTACCAGTGCCAGGGCGGGAGGTGCACCAGCGGGATGGTGGAGTCGGGCGTGAACGCCCAGCCGCGCAGGTTGAGGAGAACGGGACGGATGCCGCCGAAGGTGAAATAGGTGACGCCGGGGACGGGCTCGGCCGCCGCCAGCTGGAGCAGGGTCGGCGCGCCGGCGGTGAAGTCGGCATAGGCGGGGTAGCCTACCTCGGCGGCTACCAGCTGGAGCAGGCCATCCAGGGCTGTGAGGGCTAGGGCCTGCAACTCGGGCGGGACCAGCGGGACGCCGGTCACCCGCCAGCTGTTGACGAGCGCGGCCAACGAGAGCGCGGCGTTTGCCAGGGTCGAGCCCTGGTTCGGTGAGTGCAGGGTGATGCAGGTGTCGACCCGCGCTAGCAGCGGCGAGGCGGTTGCGGCCAGTTCGGCCAGCAGCATCCGGGCGAGGATCCCGCCACGGCTGTGCCCGAGCAGCACGATACGCCGTCCGCGGACGGCTTCGAAATCCTGTTGGGTATCGATGGCGTCCAGGATGGCGCGGAGCTCTTGGAGGGGGGCCACGAGCCGGTCGCGGGGACCGGTCTGCCCGTAGTTGAGGACGGGGAAGCCGGCCGCGGCCAGGTACGGCGCCCAACCGGTCACGTCAGTGAGCGCGTCGGTCCCGAGCGACCAGAACCCGACGTTCGGGTAGGGGTGCCAGCCGCGGTCCAGAATCTGACCGGGACTGAACCGCTCGTAGTTGAATCCCGGTGACAGCGCCGGGTTGGACATGTGGTTGACGTCGCCGTTGGTACCGTGCAACAGCACCACCAGCGGGGCCCGCGCAGCGGCGGTGGCGGGCACATCCAGAATCACTTTGGTCAGCTGGGAGCTGCCCATGAACGACCAGGAGACGTCGGTCATCGCGACGCTGCCCTGGACGTCGCCCGCCCGGCCGAGGCCCTCGTACGGGTCTCCCGCGCCGCGAGCACATAGGCCTCGACGTGCAGGCCCGTGCTGTCCGCGCTGGTGATGACCACCGAGAGCGCGATCAGGTCCCGCAGCGACCGAGGCGTTCGCGCGGGCCCGACACGACTGGTCTCCTGGCCGTCGCGCATTACCCGGAACGCGAGCACCTGCAGCCCGCGCTCGGGGTGGTCGGCTCGCAGCGCGGCCAGCGCCTGCGTCAGCACCGCCGGTAGCCCGGCCTCGCTAACCGCTTGCCCGTCGGCGGCCCGGGCCCATTGCAGCAGCTGCTCCTGGGGGGCGGCGGATTCGTCGAACTCCTGCACCTCTTGCATTGGCGTGGTCATCGACTGTCCTCAGCTCGTTGTTGCGGTCAGGCACAGGGAATGTCACCCGGCATCGCAGCGATGGGGCACCGCTCGCGGTCGTCACGGTCGGTGATGACGCGGGAGAGAAGCACCGTCAGTCTCTGTCCGCTTATGGATGCAGATGGCAGCACCGCAGGCTGTCTCTACGCGATGATCTTCTGAGTGCTCGCTTAACCCATCGTCACCCTTGTGCCGTGACGCGACCGTGACGCCAGCGCGACCGCTATGTGTCGAACCGGCCTTCGGGATCGTCCTCACTCAGTGAGTCGGCCAGAATCTCCGACATCCTTGCGGCCGGGGGAGTCGCCCGGGATTCAGCCTGTGCTTTTGCCGGAAGTCATGATTCGTGCGAGGTCGGCCGGGCAGCGGTAAGCGCGTCGAGTTCGGCGGAAACGTCGGCGGTCTCGGCCGCCCCGATCCGCTGGAAGATCGCCACTGCCTGCCGCAGCATGCCTTCTGCCTCGACGGTGCGGCTGGCGGCCAGAGCGCACCGGCCCAGGCCGGCCAGTGCGTGCGCCTCATCCCAGGAGCTGCCGATCTGGCGGGCCAGGTCCAGCGCCTGCTGGTGGCATGACCCGGCCTGGCGGAGGTCACCGCGGACCCTGCTCAATGTCCCGGCCTCGTTGAGGGCCGTGACTTCACCGCCCCGGTTGCCGAGGTCGCGGTAAAGGCCCAGCGCCTCCTCCAGGTCCCGGGCCGCGAATGCGGTCTTGCCCACCCCGGCCATCCCGCCGATCGCGTGAATCCCCACCACCCCGCCCGCCGCCCCAGCCGCGGCATCGATCAGCTCGGCCAGCTCCCGCTGCCGGCCGGTGAACGAGACCAAGTCCCGCGGCAGCGTCCTGGTCGCCGCCGCCACCCCGCCCGGTACCGTGCGCAGCGGCGGGAAATCCGCCAGCAGACCCCCCGCCCGGAGCTGGAAGATCTGCACCAGGCCCTCCAGGTCCTTCAGCCGGTGCACCCCCAGATCCGCAAGCCCCGCCCCGGCGGCAGGTCACTCCGCACCAGCGCGGCCGCCGCCTGCGACACCAGCACCTGCCCCCCATGACCGGCCGCCGCGATCCGGGCGGCGCGATGCACATCCAGGCCCACCAGGCCGGCCGCCGTCTGCGACGCCTGCCCGGCGTGCACCCCCATCCGCACCCGCACCCGCTCCCCGCCCGGCCACCCATGCGCCTGCAGCGCCCGCTGCATCGCCAGCACCGCCGCCACGCACGCCGCCGGCGAGGAGAACACCGCGAAGAACGCATCCCCTTGGGTATCGACCTCCCGGCCGCCGTGACAGGCCAGCCCCGCCCGGATGATCGCATGGTGGTCGGCGAGCACCCGCGCGTACACGCCCTGTCCCACTCGCCCGAGCAGAGCCGTCGAGCCCTCGATATCGGTGAATAGGAACGTGAACATTTCCACACGCACAAGCCTAGAAAGCCGACCAGGGACCGCAGCCGACAGCTGGGACCATCAGCCAGACCACCCGCCAGTCGGCTCCGGCGTCGCCCGACTCGCTTGGCGACATGACCCTGATCAGGCCACGTAGCGCAGCTTGAGTTCGTCGGTATGGCCGGACCAGGTCAAGTGCAATGCCCAGCAGCCGGGCGCTGGCAGGTCGATGGTCGACGGTCCTGGCCCGCCCGGCACGGACACGGTCACCGTGCGGGTGCCGCCCGCCAGGGTGGCCGTGATGACCAGCGGATCCGGCGCGGCGAACGGAATCCTGGATACCCAGAGGATCTTGTTGCTCCTGTCTTGCAGCGCAGGGGAGTGCAGTGCGTCGCGGTCCGCCCACAAGATCGCCACGATGTTGCCTGCCTCGCCCATCACATGCGGCATGGCCTGATCCGGCGGGGAGAATCCGGACCGTGCCCAGACGGGCAGGGGGCTGACCGGCGGCTGGGCGGCACACCCGTTCGAGGCGGCCGGACCTGCCTGAGCCGTGCCCGGCTGGGCTGCGCCCGGCCGTGCCGCCGATGGCCCAGGGCGCGCCGGAGAGCGGCTGTTACCGGTGCATGCCGCGACGAGCAAGGCGGCCGCTGCCAGCAGCGCGAAGACCACGCCGTGCCTCATATCCCGACGGTACGCTCGCGGGCGCGGTTGTCATAGTTTTTGCAGATCACAGCGGCCGGGTCAGCCCCGGGCATCGGCTGCCACGCTGCGGTGGGTCGCGGTGCGGTCGAAGTCCAGCAGCATGGCCCGGGCTTCCGGCTCGACGATGGCCACCGTGATGTCGTCTCCGGCGAAGGCGCGGATTACCTCGGGGGACTCCCAGAACGTGTGCGCGGTCAGCTCGACCATGCCGTCTCCGTCAAGATCGCGGCGCAGCAGGCACGCGCCCTCGAAACCGGGCAGCTTGCGCAGCTCGGGCAGCAGCGTCCCGGTGAAGTAGCGGCTGTAGTTCCCGGCGCCCTCGGCGTCGGCTGTCGCCGACCAGGTCCTGACGGTCGGTTCTCTCGCGCTGGTCATGCCCGCCATCGTGGCCTGCCACGTTATAAAAGTAAAGGTGAATTATCTTCCGTAAAACGAAAGCAGAGCTTCCGGATGATCGATCCCCGCAGGCTAGGCGTGCTGCAGGCGGTCGCCGTGCACGGCAGCGTCGCCGGAGCCGCCGACGCGCTGCACCTGAGCCCGCCCGCGGTCTCCCAGCAGTTGCTGGCCCTGGAGCGGGAGACCGGTGCCAGCCTCATCGACCGCTCCGGCCGGCAGATTCGGCTGACCGCGGCCGGGCGGCTGCTGGCCGCTCACGGCGAGCGCGTCGCTGCCCAGCTCCGCCAGGCAGAACGCGACCTGGCCGAGCTGACCGGCCAGACATCCGGCCCGGCGCGGATCGCGGCCTTCCAGAGCATCATGAGCCCGCTGATCGGCCCCGCCCTACGCGATCTCGCCGCCGCGAGCCCGGCTATCCAGCCTGTCATCACTGAGCGCTACGGGCCTGCTGCCGTAGCCGATCTGCGCCTCGGTGACCTGGACATCGTGCTCACCGAATACGATTCCGCGAGCCCCCCGCCAGCCGAGCCGGGCCTCGGCCTGCGCCATCTGGCCTTCGACCCCTACCTCCTGGTCATCCCGCCCGACTGGCAGGCTAGGCCCCGCAGCCTGCGCGACCTGGCCGGCCGACCCTGGGTAGCCGGGCCGCCCGGCACCGCCTGCGACCACGCCCTGCGGCGGCTGGCGGCCGAGGCCGCCATCGCGATCCCCGCCGGAGACGTCTGCGTCGAGTTCCCCTCCGTCCTGGCCTTGGTCGCCGCCGGGCGCGGCGCGGCCGTCATCCCGCAGATGGCACTCGGGAAGGCCCCGGTGGCCGTCTGCGTATTGCCGCCGCTCGGCGGACGCCACATCGCCGCCTGGCACCAGGCAGGCCCGGCCCAGCCCGCCCCGGCCACCGCCACTGTTCTTGATGCCCTCGCCCATGCCGCACAAGCGCTGCAGCAAAGCATCCTGAGCATTAGCTAGACGCGATTCACGGTGAGCATGGCAGGCACGGCGCGTCAGACACCGATCGGCACGCAACACGGCCGCACCCGCTCCGCGTGCCGGTGGTCACGATGGTTCAGGCGGCCGCGGCCAGGAGGGCGCCTCGGTCGACCCTCGACTCGTCGCGATTGCCATAGCGCTCGCGCAGTGTTTGCCAGGCCGCTAGCTTCTCCAGCCGCATCCGCTGGCCGTCGTACAGCTCGTGCACGTAGCAGGAGAGCACCGTGTCCCCGCCTGGCCCCAGGAATAGCACCGTCAGGACCTCCCGGCCGGGGAAAGAAGGGAACGGGTAGGGCTCGCGCACGAACCGGACTCCGGTGATCTCATCGATCCGCACGTCCATGATCCAGGTCGACGCGTCGTTGCCGAGTTCGACGTGCCACCACCGCCGGTCGGCCGGTCCGCGGAACACCGGTATCGTCGCTCCGGTCAGGTGGGCGGTCCACCAGCCGACGCCGAAGACGAACACCAGTTGTCCGGACTCCGACAGGTCCGCGATCAGGCGTTCTAGTTCGCTGGCGGGCTCACTGGTATCTGCGATCTTGCTCATCTCGTGCCCCTCAGCCGCGTCGGTGTTGTCAGTGGATGGCAACACGGCGCCGAGCAGGATCGATACCCCGGTCCGGCGCGTCACAGCCCGGCGTGATGGCGACGATGGTGCTGCCGCTGGCACGGCAGCTCAGGTGGCAGGGGCGGCGCCGTACTGATCGCGGTAGGCAGCCAGCGTCCGCGACCCGCTGGCCAGCACGGTCGCGATCAGGGCCCGGACCGCCGGGCGCTGCTCGGTCCGCGGGTTGGTCAGCAGGACCAGATCGATGGTGCCGAGCTCGGGCAGCCGGTGACCGGGGCCGAGGGTGGTGAGCTGGGCCGGTACCAGGCTGGCCGCGAGGGCCGAGATCCCGACGCTTGCGGCCACGGCCGCGATGAGGCCGTTGACCCCGCGGCAGACGCAGGCCGTGCGGAACGGCATCCGGGCCCGGTGCAGGCCCCGGCGGATCTCGGTTCGCGAGATGCTCGGCGCCGGATAGACGACGAGCGGCAGCGGCCTGGTCAGGTCGAGTCTTGTCGAGGGCGTGCCGACCCAGACCAGACGGTCCCGCCTGACCAACTGGCCGCGCTGCTCGCCGCTGGGGCGCTTGCCGATGAACACGTCGAGTTTGTCGCCCTCCAGGCGCTGATGCAGCAGGCCGCTCTGGTCGACGGTCAGGTCGAGGTCGACCAGCGGGTTGTCCCGGCGGAAATCGCGCAGGATCTGCGGCAGGCTGGTGAGGGCGAGGTCGTCGGCGATGCCGATGCGTAGCCGTCCGCGCGGCCGGGATCCGTGGAAATAGGCGGCCGCCTGCTCGCTGGCGGCCAGGATGTTGCGCGCGAATCCGGTCATCGCCTCGCCGTCGGCGGTCAGCGACACGGAGTGGGTGTCCCGCAGCACGAGCGTACGCCCGACCTGCTCCTCCAGGCGGCGTATGTGCTGGCTGACGGTCGGCTGGCCGATGCCGAGCCGGGCCGCCGCCCGGGTGAAGCTACCGGTCTGCTCGACGGCGAGAAAGGTCGCCAGGAGCTGGGGATCGTAGCCAGTCATAATGATTCATAATAACTATTAGCTAGGTAATTATCTTTCGAAATAAACCGGCCCGGCCGAGAATGAGGAGGGAAGCCAGCGACAGGAAGGCGCGTCAGTGACCACCGCCGAGACAGTTCGGCAACCAAGAGGCGCCTTCGCGGCCCTCACCTCGCGCAGCTACCGGATCTACCTCGGCGGCCAGAGCCTGGCCAATACGGGCACATGGATGCAGAGCATCGCCCAGGACTGGCTCATCTACGACCTGACCCACAGCTCGACCAGCGTCGGCGTGACCATGGCCCTGCAGTTCCTGCCGATCCTGGCGCTCGGCCTGCACACCGGCGGGCTGGCCGACCGGCTGCCCAAGCGGCGCATCCTGCTGACCACGCAGACGCTGAACGCCGCCGCCACGACCGCGCTGGCCGTCATCACGATCGCTGGCGCGGTACGCCCGGCCGACGTCTACGCGTTCGCCCTGCTGAGCGGGCTGATCTTCGCCTTCGACGCGCCGGCCAGGCAGGCCTTCGTATCCGAGGTCGCGCCGCCCGGCCAGCTCCGCGCCGCGATCGCCCTGAACGCCGCGGTGTTCCAGGCGACGCGGCTCATCGGCCCGGCCATCGCGGCCCTGCTCATCGCCGACGTGGGCACCGGGTGGGTGTTCGCGGTCAACGCCGCCTGCTACGCCGGCCCGGCCATCGGCCTGCTCCGGCTGCGGCCCTCCGACCTGACTCCCGCCCCGGCCGCACCCCGGGAGCCGGGAGCGCTGCGGACCACGGCCCGGTACCTGGCCAGGCGGCCGGACGTGCTGCGGACCATCTTCCTGGTCGGGATGTTCGGAACATTCGGCCTGAACTTCCCGATCGTGCTCACCGCCATGGCCAAGTCGACGTTCGGCGGCAACGCCAGCACGTACGGCCTGTTCAACATCGCCCTCGCCATCGGGTCTGCCGCCGGCGCGCTGTTCGCCGGGGCGGCCGCCCGCCCGGGGCCGCGCGCGATCGTGGCCTCGGCGGCCGCCTTCGGCCTCCTGCAGACGGCCGCGGCCCTCGCGCCAGACCTCGCGGTGTTCCTCGCCCTGCTGGCGGCCATGGGCCTGACCAACCTGGCGTTCCAGTCCATGGCCAACGCATCGGTACAGGTCGCCGTCGATTCCCGGCTGCGCGGCCGCGTGATGGGACTGTACATGCTGGCCTTCATCGGCGGCACGCCCCTCGGCGCACCCCTCATCGGCGCGCTCACAAGCCACTT
>Ga0335081_10001856_pt1 | contig 33444 bp, 37 predicted proteins | sample Lox_Sample_35_FD_206713 | JGI IMG/M metagenome (GOLD analysis project Ga0335081, IMG submission 206713) | Soil microbial communities from Loxahatchee National Wildlife Refuge, Florida, United States - Lox_Sample_3.5 | ecosystem: Environmental > Terrestrial > Soil > Wetlands | place: USA...
GCTGTAACGCCGCCGCTGCGGGCCCTCCACCAGCTCCGGGTCCGGCACCGCCAGCCCGGCTCCATTCGTCGAGACCTCCGTCATGTGCGCTCGAGACGTCCTTTCTCCGCCCAGTTACCGACACAGTTATCAACAATTTCCGGAAAAAATGACTACTACGGCTAACGTCTCAAACTACATTGACAGAGAGGGTGGACGCGAGCTGACCGACGATGACCGTGTCGGCACGACACCAGGCGGTCCGGTCTTACGCGGCCTGTGACTCGGTGATTCGTTCGAGCCGCTGGGCAGTCGTAACGAGGCAGGTCCTGACCGCCGCGCGCTCGTCCGAGCTCGAGCCCCGCTCGATCGACCGTTCAAGCACTCGAATGGACGGGTTTGCAGCCTCGAGCCGTCGTTGGCGCTCGCGTGTCAGCGTCGCTTGGAGGATTCGACCGTGCGTCGGGTGCGGACGGCGCTCGATCAGGGCCTCGCGTTCGAGCGTTGCTCGTGCCCCGTTCATCGCCTGAGGGGTGGTGTGAACGGCCCGGGCGAGATCCGCGCCCGATGCGTCTGGCTCGCGCGCGAGGACGGTCAGCAACCAGCATAGTGCGGCGGGGGCGCGGAGCGATCTCCAATCCCGTGCGAAAGAGGCGGTGTCCCGGTTCAAGCGCACAGCCGGCCGGGTATATACAGGATGGTGGAGCACGCCAAGACGGAGGATCTGCAGCTGAGCTATCCGGCGGTCCCGGACTCGGTCCGCGCGGCACGGCAGGCGCTGACCCGGTTCGCGGTGCAGGCGGGCGCGAGCACCAGGCTAGTCGAGGCGGTCCGCCTAGCCGCCTCGGAGGCGCTGACGAACGTTGTCAAGCACGCTTATCCCGACAGCGAGGGGGGTGTCCAGATCACCGCAGGCGTCGCCTGCGGCGAGTTATGCGTGCTGATCGCCGATGATGGCTGCGGGATACGTCCCCACGTATCGCATGGAGGACTCGGTCTGGGACTGACGTTGATCGCGTCGCTCTGCGATGAGCTTCAGATCGTCAAGCGCTCCTCTGGGGGCACAGGGCTGTGGTTGTGGTTCAAGCTCAGGACCGAAGCGCCTCTGCTTGCCGCTTACCCCCGCGGGTCGGTGGCCTCCGCGACCGCCCCAGCGCGATCGCGCTTCTCGACCACCACCCAGCTGGTCCCAGAGTCAACCACGGTGTCCTCCTCTGCGACCTGATGACCCTGGATGAGGACGAAGCGTCGCGGGTGCGCGCGGACCTGTTCGTACTCGCCGACGGTTAGCTCGATGACCTGATCGCAACTAAGCCGGGCGCACTCGCAGCGAAACCCGACCCGCTCGCCCTCCTCGGCTGGCCACCGGCCGCGCTCGATCGCCTCGTTGACCTCGCGGAGCCTCGCCTCGTTGGCAGCCACCCGGCGCTGAACGTCATCGTCCACCGCACGATCCTCCCAGATCGGCACGGTCCGCGTGGCGGACCGGAGAAGCACGGTGGCACCCGGCCGTGCAAGTCCAGGCAACCCCGGGACCTATCGTGTCCCGCCAAGCGGTCAGCTGATCGCCGCCCGGCCCGACGAGTACCCGCATGGCTCACACCCCCAGCAGCGTGAGGCTCGCCGAGGGTGGTGTCCTGTAGGCCAGGATTGCGCAGCGTCACGCACGACGCCGACTCGCACCACCGAACGAAAGGCTGCGTTCAGACCCGGATCAGTGGGTAGCTGCGAGTGAGGCCAGTAATCGCGGGTTGGTTTGGCGGCTGCCGCTGATCGGCGTCTGATCGCGGAAAACCCCGCGGATACGGGGTTTTCCGTCTGATCGATCTGTAACTCTGGCCGGGTGCTGAAACCTGCCAGCGATATTGACGGGAGGTCACCCTCAGGGTGGCGGCCGTTAACGGTGGCAGAGGGCGCGGACGGGTCGTGATCGGCGAGAGCGATCCGTCGCTGACGCGGTATGCGGGGCTGGCGGTGTCCGGCGAGTTGGCCAGGCGGTTGGGGCTGGTGGAGCTGATCGACGCGGAGCTGGCGGTCGAGCGCCGGGCGCGGCCGGTGAAGGTTCGGCGACGGGGACTCACGGCGGGGCAGCTGATGGTGGCGGTCTCGGAGTGTCAGCTGGTCGGCGGTGAGTTCTTCTCCGATCTGGAGCAGGTCCGCGCGGACGAAGCCGGGGCGGGGTTGCGGACCGTGGGCAGAACGCCGTCGGCGCCGACCGCGTTGCAGCGCGCCAAGGACTTCCGTCGTGTGCACTGCCAGCGGGTCGAGCGCGCCTGCGCGCGGGTGGGCGGACATCTCGATCGTGCGCTCGGACGCGATCCGATCGAGCCGGCGACGGTCGATCTGGACGCGACCGGCGTTCGACTCGTATGGCGGCTGCTTGGTCTGGTGCGTAACGACAATCTGAGCTCGGCGGGCAAGACGGTGCTGAAGGGTCGCCCGTGACCCCCTGGTGGCAAAAGTTGTGCACCGTGAACAGACCAGCTGGTCCCCGATCCCGATCTGCTGATAGACCTCGTACAGCAGCACCGGCACCAGCGCCGTCTGCCAGTCGCGGCAATGGATGATGTCCGGACGCTTGCCGGCCTTGAACATAAACTCAAGCGCCGCCTTGCTGAAAAGCGCGAACCGGTCGTCGTCGTCGCAGCCGTGCTGCCGCGGTCGAAGAAGCTGTCCTGTGAGTGCGGCTCGATGAGAAGCATTTCCGGCCGTCGACGTAGCCGAAGCACACCGTGCAGTGAATCGCGCCGCCGTACCACGGCACCCACAGATCTTCGTGTACGCGGGTGAGGCCGTAGATCCGGTCATGGCGCAGACAGTCGTACTTTGGCAGGATGATCTCGACCGCGTTTCCGCGCAGCTCCCGACTGAGCCCGAACACGACATCCCCCAGCCCTCCGGCCTGCGCAACCGGCGCGCACTCGGGTGCGACCACCACCGCAAACACAGGGCCCGGAGCCTTGACGCTATTGAACTGGCGTGCTGAGCTCTCGCTCGGCGGTGAGCCAGTGCTCGACGCTGTCGCCGGGAGCGCCCCGCTGGTAGAGCTCATGGGCCCGCGCAGCAATCGCCTCATGCGACGGAGCCGGCTCTTGGCCGTTCATCAGGCTTCGCCATGCTTCAGCGCCGCCGCCAGCTCGCATCGCGTCCCATAGGCCGCGCAGGCCCGAGGCGACAAGCTCCGAGCGTGTCGGGAAGTGGCCAAGCGCCGCGATCTGCGCGCGAAGCTCATTCTCGACGGCTTGGTCGGTCCAACGACGCCGTGACGTCGTGCTCGTGCGTTTCGCGGTCACGCGTAGGTCCTCCTGGTCTTGCAGATGGAATCCGTCCGTTGGTTGGTTGTGCTCGTCGGGAGCGATCGGGTGGGACGCCCTGCAGGTTGAGCTGGGACGAGCGGCGATTGGCTTGCCACGACCTCCGCCCGCGCCGCACGCACTGCGCGGACGCGTTGGAGTTCGCCTGGCCATAACTCGACTTCGCCGAGGGCTCGTAGTCCGGCTTCCCGGTATCGCGGTCACGGTCGATCGGTGTCGGTGGGGGCGCGACGATCGCGGTTGCCTGAGCCATCGTTGGGAAAGTGCGCGTCTACTAACCGTCGGTCGGCCGGTCGAGGGCCGCGCGCCGGATCCCCAGCGCGCGGCCAACGACCGCTCCTTCGCTCTGCCCCCAGCGTCCTGCTCGGAGTCTGGCCTACATGCCGGAACCTGGGTCGTCGCGTGCTTTCGCCCGCGACCCGCTGAGTTACCGAGCAGCCGACCAGCCCAGGTCGTCCCTGAGCACACGAGCGAACCTTGCGAGGAAGCGTGCCCAGCCCTCGCCCGTCCGTCGGTTCGTGCCAGACCATCACCCGACCCACTGCGAGCCCTCAGGGCGACCGATCTCCGGCTTTCGTTGCCCGCTGCCGCGCCTGTGCTGATAGAGGCCCGATAGCTGGTCGCTAACGGCTTCGACCGTTTGCACCCACCCGAGCGCGTCGGCGTGTTGTCCGCGCGCAGCAGCCTCATCTGCCCACTCGAGGGTCTGGATCACCGCTCGCTCGTGCTTCGCGGCCCGGGTCAGTGGCCGCTGACAGCTGGCAGCTGGGACAAACATCACCGACCACCACCGGCACATCCACCGGAACGACCGACCCACAAGCACAACAGCGAACGGCGCCTGGGACCATGCGCTACTCCAGTCTCAGCCCGGCGAGCGGAATCCCGGCCCCAAGCCGCCCACCCGCGGGCCACTCTCATTCGGCTAGAAGTCCCTCGAAGGTTGGAAACTAACCTCGTGGTCGCGCCTACGTCAAGGGCTGAGGACCCCGAAGACAGTCCGGAGCGCACAAAGTACCTAGCTCGATAGGTACTTTGTCTCATGCGGGAGTGTGGGGTCCGCCACACGGCATCGCTGGGTTGTCCGGACGTCCTTGTGAGCCATCGGGCGTAGCGTGAGGGCATGGTCACGCTGTCCTCGGCAAAAGCCCCTGCGGACACGGAGATCAAGGTGGTGCTTGCCGACGATCAGCGTGAGGTACGGCGCAACCTGCGTCTCCTGTTGACGGGCGAAGACGGGATTGCGGTGGTCGCCGAGGCTGGCGATCTCTCCGACGCGATCCGGCATGTCAAGGGGCACACGCCGCACGTGCTGCTGCTCGACCTGCGGATGCCCGGCGGGTCGAGCATCGAGGTGATCGAGCGGCTGCGGGCGGAGGCGCCGGAGACCGAGATCGTGGTGGTCACGATGGAGGAGAGCCCCGTGTTCGCGCAGCAGGCGATCGACGCTGGCGCGGTCGGGTATGTGCTCAAGGACAACGCGGACGGCGAGCTCTCACACGCGGTTCGGTGCGCCGCCCGGGGGGAGGAGTACATCAGCCCCCGCGTCGCGGCTCGCCTCGACGCGCTGCGGCGAGCGGTTGAGATCGATGGCCTGAGCCCGCGCGAGACCGAGGTGTTGCGGCTGATCGCGCTCGGCCTCACCAGCAGCGAGATCTCCGACAAGCTTCACCTATCACAGCGGACGGTCGACGCGCATCGCATACGGATACACCACAAGCTCGGGCTCCGAAAGCGCTCGGAGCTCGTCCGCTACGCGACGAGGCGCCACCTCGTGGGGGGCGAGGAAGGGGCTGACTAAGGAACCCTGGCGGCCCGAGCTTGGTGAGGGACTATGCCGGAGACAACCTCGACGGTCGAACTGGTGCTCGATTTGGATCCCGAACTCGGTCGGGGCCTGAGTGAGGAGGGGTGGGAGACGGCCCGGCAATCGTGTCACGGCAAGCTCGTGCGTGTGCGACCCGGCGCGTGGTCCTTGAGCACCTGGGGCGAGGTGAGCGATGAGCTGGCTGGCTTCCTGATCGTGTACGGGCTGCTGTGCCGGGAGATCGCGCTGCGGCAGCGCCACCTGTTCGAGCTGCTCGGCCCCGGGGACGGATTGCAGCCGCCGATCGTGGCCGGAGGTCCCCGGTCGGGTCATCCGCGCGCCGCTCACGAGGGGGGTTCGGAGGCGCGTTTGGGTTCTCGAGAGGATGGAACGCCAGCCACGCGTTGAAGGCAGGGCGTGCGCCGGCTCGTATCCGGCGCAGGCTGAGGTCGAACGGTTTGGCCTGGCGCGGATCTCGCCCAGGCTTGATCCGGTCCTCGCCGATGAGGTTGCCCACGAAGAATAAGACGAAGTGGCCTTTGCGTAGGGTGGTCAGTCCTAGCACGATCAGGCACACGATGTACACGATGGCCAGCGAGGTCCATAGCAGCATGGTTTCGGTCCCTTCAGATCCGCGCTCGGCTCGCTGTCACCGTCCCGAGCTGGTTGGTGTGTAATAAGGCCTGGCTTGCGTTGGCCGAGAGGTTACGTTTGCGACTCGCTCGAGTGGCGGGGTCGACCGCGGTCAGTCAGTCATTCTTATTTCAGTTGGCGGATTGCGCATGTAGCTGTCAGCCTGGTCGAGTGGGGTGAGGCTGTGCAGGGTGAGCCCGAGACTCGTTACCCGCGCGATCAGGCCCTGTAAGTGAGAGGGGTCGATGATTTCGCCGGTGATCTCGGTGGCTCCATCGTGCGCGCTGATCGTCATGTCCTCGAAGGCCGACGCGTAGCGCGGCCCGAGCTCCCCCTTTACGACGAGGCGATAATTCTGTGCGGGCATGCCGAACTCAGCATGCCCGGTTTCGGCGGCGAGCGAAAGCGCCCGGGCGGACGATCACCCGGGTGATTGGCCGTCGTCGAGTAGACCGAGCGCGCTTGCGCGGGCGATCGCGTCGGCTCGGGAGGTGGCGCCGATTTTGCGGTACAGCTCGCGAGTGTGGGTCTTGACGGTGTTGAGCGAAATATAGAGTTGAGCGCCGATCTCGCGCGCGCGTTCGCGAGCAGTGGGAGCGGGAGTTCGGCCTGGAGGGACTGATCGGCGCGGAGTTCGATCGGCACCTCGACGCGGTGTGGCTGCGCTCACGCGTCAACGACCACTGCTCGCAGCTCAACCGCCCGCAGCAGAAGATGAGAGCCGCCGCCGAGGCGCTCGGGTGGAGCTTCGAGCCGGTCCAGCGAAACACCGACGAGCATCGCTACTCGTTCATCACGGCCGGCTACCTGGGGTTCGGAGACCAGACCGGCGCCAAGCAGTCGACGCTGATGACCTATTTGCAGGACGCCTACGACCGCGACACAGTGTTGGTCACCCGCTGCCGGGCCGAGCGCATCCTCGTCGAACGCGACCGCGCGGCGGGCGTCCAGGCCACCTGGTCTGACCCCGACACCGGCCGGTGCTCATCGGTCATCGTGCACGCACCGCAAGTCGTGGTTGCGGGCGGCGCGCTCGAGTCCCCCGCGCTGCTGCTGCGCTCCGGGATCGGCGGCCCCGCAGTCGGCCAGTACCTGCATCTGCACCCCACCACGGCCACCGTCGGCCTCTACGACGAGGACCTGGAGGCCTGGAAGGGCGCCCCTCAAGCCGGCCTCATCGACGAGCACCAGAACCTCGAACAGGAGGATGGATTCCTAATCCAGACCCCGCAATACACCACCGGCCTGGCGGCCGCCGCGCTCCCCTACACCGGCCCAGGCGCGCACAAGCGGCTCATGTCGGCTTCCGTCGAGCCGCGGCGTTCATCGCCGTCCTGCGCGACCGGGGACACGGCAGAGTACGCATCGACCGGAGCGGGAACGCAGTCGTCCGGTACGGCCTGAGCGACGAGCTCGACCGGCGTAACACGCGACGAGCGATCGACGCGCAGGCGCGACTCCACGCCGCCGCCGGAGCGCATCAGATCCTTGGCGCGATCGACCACCACGATGCGCCGGCGTGGCGCCGCGGTCAGAACCTCGAGGAATTCATCGCCCGCGCGCAACGAATCCCTGCGGGAGGCGGCGGCTGGAAGCTGTTCTCAGCCCACCAAATCGGCACCTGCCGGATGGGCACCGACCCGCGCACCAGCGTCGCCGACCCGTGGGGCCAGCTCCACGATGTCGCCGGCGTGTGGATCGGCGACGCCAGCGCGTTCCCCACCGCCACGGGCACCAGCCCGATGATCACGATCATGGCGCTGGCGCACCGTAACGCCGAGGCGATCGCCACGGCCAGGCTCCGTACCGCCCGCATCGCCACCGCATAGCCCGTCCACCGATCGATCCTCGCCGCGGCGACGAGTCACGGCAACCCCAAAAACCATGCACGATAACCCCATCCACAACCCTAACCAGCGACGCTCACACGACGGCCGCACCGCAACGACCCTACGATCTGGAGAAGGCGACCATGATTCCGGCTGACTCTGACCCAAGCCGCCGGCCATCTACTGTCGGTGGTTCAGTGGGCGACGGGATGCGTTTGGGACTTCTGTTGTCCGGCCAGCATCCGCCGGGGGAGTCGGCCGTGGCGGCCGTGCGCGAACACATCGAGCAGGTCGAGCTCGCGCGCGAGTTTGGCTTCTCGTCGGTGTGGACTAGCCAGCACTTTCTCTCGCATCCGTTCATGTACTTCCAGAGCGTGCCGCTGCTTGCGCGGGTGGCGGCGGCTGCTGAGGGGATGACGGTGGGGACCTCGGTCCTTCTGCTGACACTGCTGAACCCGGTCGAGGTGGCGGAGAACACGGCGACGCTGGACGCGATCTCGGACGGCCGGTTTGTGTTGGGTGTCGGGATCGGCTACCGGCGGGTCGAGAACGCAGCGTTCGGCGTCGGTCTGAGGCGAGCCGACCTGTTCGAGCGCAAGCTCGAAGTCGTCCGGCGGCTGCTCAAGGGCGAGTCTGTTACGGCCGAGGGGGACGGATTCCAGCTCGCAGACGCGAGACTGACGTTGGTGCCGGATCGGCTGCCGCCGATCTGGGTTGGTGCCGACAGCGACGCCGCGGTGCGGCGGGCGGCACGGATCGGCGATGCGTGGATTTTCCCCCCGCACACGCGGCTTGACGAACTCGAGCGGCAGATACACCTGTACCGGGCCGCGCGGACCGAACACGGTCTGCCGGCTGCAACGATTACGCCGGTGATCAAGGAGGTCTGCGTCGCCGCCACCGATGAGGAGGCCCTGGATGTCGCGCGCCCCTACCTGAAGGACAAGTACGACGCGTATGTCGATTGGGGGCAGAGCGACGTGCTGCCGCCGGCCGACACGCTGCGGCGCGAGTTCGCTGAGCTGACCGCTGGAGGTCGCTTCGTGCTTGGGTCGCCGGAAACGTGCGCGGCGATCCTCGCCGACCACGTCGACCGCCTCGGGGTCGACCATTTCGTCTGCAGGCTGCAATGGCCAGGGATGCCGCAACGGCTGGTGCTGAGCTCGATGAGGCTGCTGGCGCAAGAGGTATGGCCGGCATTGCGCGACCGCGGCTTCCGCAACCGCGGCGACTGACCCTTGCTCGCCTCGAGCTGCGGACCAAAAGCGTCGGGCCGCGCCGGACTGGCTCGCGTCACGGCAACTTCTCGCGCACGCATTGGAGTTTGGGGCTGACGCGGACGCGGTCCTCTGGGCCCAAGTTTTCCTTCGTGCTCGATGTGCGCGACCCGCCCGAGAAGGTGATCGGAGCGATGATTGACTTCTCCGACCGCCGCCCTGAGATCTGGCCGAACCTGTCGACCACGATCTACCGGGCTCATTCAGTGGGCGAGAACACAGCCGATGTCACGGAAGGGACCGATGTTCCGGGCGGCGGAGTGTGGGAGCGGGTGACCTACGAGTGGACCGACACCACCGTCAAGTCCGTGATCACGGATTCGAAGTTGTTTCAGGCCGGCGGCATGATTGAGTTAAGAGTCGAGCCGCATGGGTCGGGCAGCCGGATCCACTTCAGCATCGATCGCAAGGCCAAGACGCTCGTGGGCAGGTTGGTCGGCGCGTTGATGCAGGTCAGCAACGGCGCTCCGATGAAGAAGAGCTGCTACGCCGTATACGGCAAGCCAACCTGACGAACAAGCTTGCTCTGGCGCCCGCATCACTGACCGCGAGCCGCGGCGCGCCTAAATCGACCGGCTGCGGGCCCCATGCCGTCGCGGCCCGTTGCTCGGCTGCCGCTCAAGGATCTCCTTGCGCAGCTTCAGGGCCTTGCGGTTCCGCCGCGCCACCGCAGGCTTGGCCCTCCGTTGTCAGTTCGACAAGTAACTTGTCTTTCTTGATGTGCGAGTAGACAAGGTCCTTGTCTATGTCAAGTCGCCTTCCCCACACCGCGGCACGGCTGGCGGCCGAGAACCTCGCGATCCTGCTCCGCGAGCCGTTCCGGGCGATGACCGACGAGCTGATGGGTGAGCTGGCCGCGCGTGGCCATCCCGAGGTGCGCTTCGCGCACGCCAGCGTCTTTCAGTTTCTCGACGACGACGGCACAGGCGTCGGCATGCTCGCCGAACGAGCGCGCGTGACGAAGGAGGCGATGGCCCAACTCGTCGCGCACCTCGAGCATCACGGCTACCTCGAGCGCGTCCGCGACCCGCATGATCGCCGCGCCAAGCTCGTCCGCGCCACCGATCGCGGCCGGGAGGTGTTCGCGATCGCCCGAGCGCTGATGGCCGACATCGACGCTCGGCTGAGCACGCGCCTCGGCGATGCCAAGCTCAGGCGACTACGCACTCTCCTGCGCGAACTCGACGCCGCGCTCTGACGCCACCCGAGCGCGCTCAGCAGTCCCGATCATCGGCCCGCGCAGTGTCCGGCCGCTGATCCGGCAGGGATTGGGCTGCTCATGCGCGCCGGCGCAGCGCGTAGCGCCATACGGTCTGGCCGTCCTCCGTGTCTTGTCCGTCGTGGCGGAACGCGAGCTTTTCTTGGATGCAGTTTGAGGCGTTGTGCTCGGTCAGGGTGTGTGCGATGACGGTGTCGATCTCCGGGTGCGCGAAGGCCTCGACGACCAGGGCCGCTACCGCGGCGGTGGCGAGTCCCCGCCCGCGGCAGGACTGCGCGATCTCGCATCCCACCTCGACGACGCCACCGGCCGCCGGGGCCTTGAATCCTCCCCAGCCGACCAGCCGGCGCGGATCCTCGGCAACAAACAAGCGGGCCCCCACGCCGATCGATCGGGCGCCGCGCCCAGCGCGTCGCGTGTCGGCGCCAGCGCGTCGCGAAAGGACGCCCAGCCTTCCACGACGTCGTGGCCGAGCGCCCGGCCGAGCGGATCATCTCCCGCGATCGCCGCGTCGGCGAGCGCAGCGGTGAAGGGAACGAGACGGATCATGCCGCGAGACCTGGATGGGGGCGGAGGGCGCGGCGCATCAGCTCATCCCGATGCCGGTCGGCGGCCGTGGGCCGATACGAGGGGGGGGAGCAGGAGCTCGAGGCGTCCGCGGGCGAGCGCGGTGGGATGGGCTTCGATCTCGGCTGCGGTCGCGTGGCCCTGGGAGATGAGCTCTTTCTTGACCTGTCTGACGTTGGCCGTCTCCAGAGCGCTCATCGCGGACATCGCCACCGGGAAGTGGGCGTCCGCGCCGACGTGCTCGAGGCCGCCAGCCCGCAGCCGATGGGGCAGGGTGCGGCCGTAGGCGAGATCGACGCCGCGCTCTGCCAGCAGCATCAGGAAGCCCTCCCGAATCCGGTTGGCGCGCCGTCGATCGGAGTCGGTCGTGTGAGGTATCGGCGGGCAGGCGAGCGGCTGGAGGGCCACGTCGTAATCCTCGATGAGCAGGACCCCGCCGGGGCGCAGGGCGGTCACCATTCGCGCGAGCGCCTGGTCGCGGTCGGGGACATGGACAAGCACGAGGCGTGCATGGATGAGGTCGAATCCAGAGCCGGGCGGCGGGTCGTGGGCGACGTCGTGGCGGTGCACTTCCACGACCCGACCCGCCCCGGCAGCCAGCCGTGAGGTGTCGATGTCGGTCGCCAGGACGTGCCCCGTGCTTCCTACTTGCCTCGAAAGCCAGGGCAGGAGCGAGGGCCCGCCCGCGCCGACCTCCCAGACACGCCAGCCCGGCTGGATGCCCAGCTCGCTGAGGCCGCGACGGGTGGTCGGGTCATAGAGATCGCCCAGGGCGCTGAACCGCGACGCCGCGGCGGGCTGTGCGGTAGCGAGCAGATAGGTGTCAGTCGCAGTCATCGTGTCGTATACGTGTGAGTATGGTCACGGCACGAGGACCGTCATCGTGGTGACGGTCCCCGTGCCCCCGCTGGTGGGTGTAGGTGGTCTGCTTAGTGGATTGTCAGGGTCACTGGGTTGGTGGTGCCCAGCACGTTGTGGTGCGTGTCGAGCGATCGCAGCACGATCCGGTACTTGCCCTTGGCCAGCCGGTGGCCGCTCACCTTCAGATCCCAATGGATCTTCAGGTGACCTGAGTGGTGGCGTCCGAGCGGCACGCGGCCGACGGAACGCAGTACCGGCACGCGTACGCCGTGAGCGCGCTTGATCCGCACGATGCGCTGCACGAGAATCCCGACCGTCTGGCCGGAGCTGAGCGTGCTCTCGATGTCAGCGCCGTCGTTCGTGGGGTTGACGGTCAGCTTGCAGCCGGGAAACAGCGCGCCGTTCGGGCCGCCGATCACCGCCTGGCTGAACAGCCGCTGGGGCTGACCGGCCGTCGTGAACGTCGGGAACGGAGCGTTGACCTGTGCCACCGGGCACGCCTGACCGTCGCCCGAGAACGGGTCAGAGGTGCAGCTGGAGGACAGCGCCACGCGCGCGTCGATTAGCGGAGCCCGCTTGATGTGCGGAGCCAGCAGGATCCCGAACGGGGTGTCTGAGACGAACTGCCCGCTGGCCAGGAAGTGCCCGATGAACCCGCGGTTCTCATGCCCGTGCGACTCGATCCACGACACGTAGGGGACGTTGCCGAAGAACGTGATGTCGGGGCTCTCCGCGTCGCGGTGGGCCGGGGAGACCGGCGCGCCGCCGTTGAACAGCTCGAAGTGGTCGCCGACCAGGCGGGAGACGAAGATCGAGTGCTTGCCCGATCCGGTGTCCTCCGCCCACGCGACCCACGGCACCGTCGGATTGCCGGGGACGAGCGTGCCGGACGCCACCCGCGGGTCCTCGGCGTCGCTGGTGGAAACGGCGTTCAGCGAGCACGCGTCCTCGGCGCTCGTCGACCTCGCGCACGGCCCGAAGCCGTTGCCGGTCGTGTCCAGGATGTTCGTTTGGCCCGCGGTCCCGTTGCCCACGGCCTACCAGTGGAAGGCACCGTCGGCAGTGGGATCGCCGACGATCTTGGCCGCGAACACCTGCTCGTTGTCACGCAGGCCCAGGGCACTGTGGTTCTGCTCATACCAGACCACCCAGGCGACCTTGTCGCCTGACCCGGTGAAGTGATGTCGGGCTCGACCCCGTCACGGCTGGGATCGACGTTGAGCGTCGGGTCGCCGGTGCCCGACGAGCCGCCGTCGCGCGCCAGGCGATCCAGGCCGACTTGCTGCCAGCAGAACATGCTTACGCTCGCAGCGTCCGACGGCTTGAAGCCCGTGCAGGGGCTGTTGGCGGCCGCCTGCTTGACGCCCTTGGACACGAAGATCTGGTCATGGTTACCCGTGCCCGACGCGTTGCCGTCCTCCTCCTGCCACGCGACCCACGGCACGGGATCGTTCCCCGGTACGGCGGCGCCGCCGGCCACCGATGGGTTCTCGGCCTCCTTGTCGGTGTGGATATTGAGCGAGGAGACGCCCGAGCCTCGATTCTGTCCTTCGGCGATCCATGTGTTCGCAGCTGCGTTGAATCGGCTGGCGAAGATCTGCTTGGCGCCGCCGAGCGCCGAATTCGGCTCATACCAGGCGGTCCACGGCACGTTGCGCCCGACACCGGCGAAGTCGATCGACGGCGCCTCGGCCTCGACGTTGGGGCTGATGTTCAGCGACTTGCCTTCGGTGATCCACTGTCCGTTCTTGAACGCTCGGACGAAGATCTGCTGCGAGCTACCCGACTGCTGCTCGAACGACCCCCACGGGATGCGGGGCCCGTTGACCGCGAGTGACCCTCCGACGACGTCCGAGGCGCCGGCGTTCTGGTTGGGATCGATCCCGGCAGCGGGATCGTTGTTGACCTGCGAGCCGTCGGCCGGCAGGCCGATGACCGCCCCGTATGCGCCGGCGGCGGCGAGCAGCAGCAGGCCCGCCGCCAACATGGCGGTTGCCGGAGCGCGCCACCGTCCGGTTCGCGCGAACGTTCGTTGAATCATGGGGATGAGACGTTTCACCTTTCATACCTCCGTTGGGGTCGTGAGCGGCCCGGAGGACCGCGTTTCTGTAATTGGGCCCGGCCAGCCACCGGGGTCGGCGATCGCCGCCTGCAGCACCGCCGCGGTGTCCACGGCACGGCCGGTCGCGCGGATGAGCGGCGCGAGCGCGGCCACAGCCATTCGCTGGACCCACCGCGGCGGCGAGCACAGCTCGATGTCGTCGCGGAACGCCTCGGCGAGCAGCACGCCGTGACGCAGTCCGGGGCCGCCGTCCGCGCGGGCCCTGCCCGTGGCGCACAGTCCCCACATCGCGGCAACCGCGTCGACGAAATTGAGCGCCGGAGAGACCGTCACCCGGGCATGGAGCAACTCCGTGCCGGTGCTCGTCCAGCAATGGGCCGTCCCCGGGGGATGCTCACCCATGCGCCCGGCCCGTGCACTTGGGTCTGATCGTCGAGCACGACGGTCAGCTCCCCCGCGAACACGACGAACGACTCCGTCTGATAGGGGTGGCGGTGACCGGCGCGGACACCGCCGCCACGGAGGGCGATGACCTCGGCCACCACGCGGGCGGGGGAGGCCTCCAGCAGCATGGCCCACTCGTCGGTCACCGGGTTGCGAAAGACGGGTCCAGCCGGATGCTGCTTCGCGCTCTGTCCGGCACGCCGTACCATCACCGCGCCGCCTTCGCGATCGAGCGTGCCGCCTTCACGGCCTCTCGGCCGCCATAGCCGATCTGCGCCGGGCGATGATCAAAGCCGATGAAGTGCAGCCCGGGCGCGGCCTCGCATCCCGGAACGCGCGGCATCCCGTGCTCGTCCAGCACGCCGAGGTGCCCGACGATCGCCTCCAGACCGGCGCGATAGCCGGTGGCAGCGATAACGACCTCGGGCGCGATCCGCTGCCCGCCGGCCAACTCGACGTGCCGGGCACCGAAGCCAACCACGGCATCGACGGTTTCGATGCGGCGCGATCGGATGGCGTCGACGACCTCCCGGTCGATAATCGTCGGCACCACGCCTAGCCGGCGCAGCCGGCTGAACATCCCCTCCTCCGGGACGGGGAGTCCGAACGCGGCGAGATCGCCGATCTCGCGTCGCCGCACGGCGCGGGTCAGCGCATCGGCCAGACCAGCTGGCAGGTGGTAGAGCGCCTTGGCGATCGTCGGGCCGGCGGGGGAGCGCCGCAGCAGGTTCGGCGGGGTGCGGACCGCGACCCGGACCCGCGCCGCGCCGCCTTGAGCGAGGTCGTAGGCGATCTCCATCCCCGAGGAGCCGGCGCCGATGACCAAGACGTCACGGCCCTTCAGGCCGTCCGGATTGCGGTACTGCGCAGCATGGAGCAGCCGCCCGTCGAACGCGTGTTGCCCCCGCCACCGCGGCATATACGGCACGCGGGACTGGCCTGTGGCGATGACAACCCACCTGGTGCGCAGCTGTTCGCCGCCAGCATGGACGACCCACTCCTCGCCGTCGCGATCGACCCGGCCCACGCGCGTCTCGAGCTGGATGTTCAGTGCGTGGCGGGCGGCGTAGGCGTCAAGGTAGGCGACGAGCTCGTCGCGTGTCGGAAACGCGGCGGTGCCCGAAGGCCAGCGCGCGCCGGGCAGCGCGGACACGCCCTTGGTGGAGTTCAGGCGCAGGCGGTCGTAGCGCCCACGCCAGGCAGCGCCGACCGCGCCGCTCTCCTCGAGCACCGTGGCCGCCACGCCCCGGCGCGAGAGCTCGGCGGCCACGGCGAGCCCCGCGGAGCCGGCGCCGACGACGACCGGTCTGACCGCGTGACGGGTGGCGCGCGAACGGCGCCGACGGGTTGACGAACGGTCTGTGTTGTGGGATTCGCGTTGCCTATTCGGCGTTGCGATTGCCTGATGTGTGGTCATGGCCGCGAGGATCCCGCCGTCCGGGCCGCCGGTCATCGGCAATCGACTACGCAAATCCGTACAACTCGGGTACTGAGACCCGCCACACTTAGCAGATGGTCTGGCCGCTCAGTGGTCGTGATCGAGAGCTCGAGCTCGCGACCGAGCTGCTGATGCGCCGGGCGTCGGCCGGCGTGCTGCTTGCCGGGGCCGCCGGAGTCGGCAAGACACGCCTGGCGCAGGAGATCGCCAAGCATCCCGCGGCTGGGACAAGCGCAGTGGTGTGGGTCCGGGCGTCAGCCTCCGCGGGCTCGATCCCGTTGGGCGCCTTCGCTGCGGTGCTCGAGGAGGACTTCGATCGCGCCGGGCCGCAGCTGCTGACCGCCGCTCGCGCAGCGCTGGTACGCGCTGCCGGTGGACGGCCGTTGGTCCTCGCCGTCGATGACGCGCACCTGCTCGACGACGCGTCAGCCGCGCTGGTGCACCAGCTCGTGGCCGCCGCCGACGTGTTTCTCGTGGCGACGTTCCGCGCGCACGCACCCGCACCGGACGCGGTGCGTGCCCTCTGGAAAGACGAGCTGGTGACGCTCATCGAGCTCGTGCCCCTCACCCAGACCGAGCACGACGCCCTGCTCTCGAACGTCCTCGAGGGTCCGATCGATCCACACGGAGGACGGCGGCTCTGGGAGCTATCCGGCGGCAACCCCCTGTTCCTTCGAGAGCTGGTCCTGCACGGCCGGGCATCCGGAACCCTGGTCCAGCGTGACGGTGTATGGCGCTGGGCCGGCGGCGCGAGCGGCGGGTTGCGGCTGACCGAGCTCGTAAGCGAGCGCCTCCGCGGGCTCACGCCGGCACAGGCGGCGCTCGTCGAGCTCCTCGCGCTTGCCGAGCCACTCGAGCTGCGGCTCCTGAACGGAACCGAGCGGGCGTCGCTCGATGCACTGGTCATGCTCAACATCGCCGAGACCGGCCGCTCGCGCCGCCGCGGCACGGCGCGGCTGACCCACCCGCTCTACGGAGAGGTGATTCGAGCGACGCTGCCCACAATGCGTCGCACGGCCCTGCACGCGCGGCTGGCACGAGGGCTGGGCGAGCTCGGCCACCGCCGCCGCGAGGACTGGATGCGGATGGCCGTATGGAGCGTGGACGCCGGCGAGCCGATCGATCCCACGCTGCTGGTGCGCGGCGCCGATCACGCCGCCGCGCTCGGGGACTGGCCGCTCGCGCAGCGCCTGGCCTTCGCGGCCGGCGACAGCTTTCCCGCGCGGCTCGTGCATGCGCGCGCGCTCGCCGGGAGCGGCCAGGCCGACCGGGCCGCGGACGAGCTCACCGCGCTGGAGAACGAGCCTGGCCCAGAGCACCTGCGCGCCCGTTTAGCGGTCGCGCAGGCCCAGAATGCCTTCTGGGGACTCGGCGACCACCACGGTGCGGACACCGCGCTGCGAGCAGCGGAGGCCGCAATCGCCGACCGCCGGCTACGCGAGGAGCTCACCGCGTTGCGGATCCGGCTCATCGGCGTCAGCGGCCGACCGCGCGAAGCTCTCTCGGCGGCGCGACCGCTGCTCGAGGATCCCGAGGCAGGCGAGTCGGCCCGTTTGCACGCCGCCCTGACCGTGGTGGAGGCGCTGATGGCGACTGGGAGCACGAGCGCGGCCGCATCACTCGCGCAGGAATGGGCGACGGTCGGCGAGCGCCACCGCGAGGATGTGCCTCACGCCCAGCCGGCCCTGATGGCGATGCGCTGCCTAGCGTTCTGGGCCGAAGGCCGACTCGAGGACGCTGCCCACGAGGCCGCGGCGAGCCACGAACTCGAGCTGGCCCGCCGCGCGGAGCAGAACACGGCGCTGACCGCCGCGCTGCATGGAATGATCTGGCTGGAGCGTGGTCGCGTACGCACCGCGTTGTCGTGGTGGCAGCGCAGCGCCGCCGTTCTGCGGGAGGTCGATGCGGTTGGGATGCGACCGTGGGCACTCGCCGGCGTCGCGCAGGCGGCCGCCCAGGCAGGAGAACGCGAGTTGGCCGGCCAGGCGGTCGCTCAACTCGCCGGAACCGCAGTCGCCCACAAGAGCTTCGAGCCCCAGATCGCCGTCGGGCAGGCCTGGAGCGCCGCGGCCCACGGCGAGCTCTCACGCGCGCGCGAAATCCTAAGAGCCGCCAGCGAGACGGCGATAGGACGCGGACAGCTGACCTTCGCCGCCCACCTCTTCCATCAGCTCGCGCGGCTCGGCGATCCGCAGACCGCAGCCGGAGGGCTCGCGCCGCTGACCGCTTCCCTCGACGGTCCGTTCACCGCAGTCGCGGCCGCCCACGCGCGCGCGGCCGCAACCGCAGACGGTGCCGCGCTACGAGCCGCGGCCGAGCAGCTGGCCGAGCTCGGCCTCCTGCTCGCCGCCGGCGAGAGCGCGGCGCTTGCCGCGCAACTGCTCCGCGACGCCAGCCGTGACGCCAGCGCCCATGCAGCCGCAGCGCGCGCCGAGGTCTGGCTGGCCGCGTGCGAAGGCGCACGCTCACCCGCGCTCGTATCCGCACCCGCCCAGGAGCTGACGCGCCGCGAGCACGAAATCGCCCTGCTCGCCGCGTCCGGCCTGAGCAGCCGAGAGATCGCCGACCGCCTCGTCCTATCGGTCCGAACCGTCGACAGCCACCTCCAGCGCACCTACCGCAAGCTCGGGATCCGCCGCCGCGACGAACTCGCGCCGCTCATCGCGCGCTGACGCGCCGTCGCGCTGGTCGCGCGGTGGCTTGAGTTCCGGCGACGCTCGGCGCTGAACGCCGCCGAACCCGCTCGGCTCAGTAGGCCGCAGTGACGAATTTGAGTAGCGCGTTGCTGATGCCGGCGCAGCCGACTTCAAACACGATGTCCGTCATGAGATCCAAACCAGATACAGACGACCTGCCCGTGCTGATCGTGGGCGCCGGGCCGGCCGGCCTGACCGCGGCGGTGACCCTGGCTCGTCATGGGGTCGCCTCGCTCCTCGTCGAGCGCCGGCGAGACCTCTCGGCGCTGCCGCGTGCGACGAGCCTCAGCACACGCACCATGGAGCTCCTCCGCTCGTGGGGGCTCGAGCGAGAAGTCCGCGCGGGAGGCGTGGACGTCGTCATGCGGATGTGGCAGAGCGAGACGCTCGCCCGCGTGTCTGAGGGCGCGGTGTTGCCCGGGGGCTTCCCGACCGGCGCCCAGAGCGCGCTCGTTAGCCCGACCGCTGCCGCTTGCGTACCACAGGACAGGCTGGAGCCAGTCCTGCTCCGCCACCTGCGGTCGCTCGGCGCGAGCCGAGTGCAGTTCGGCAGCGAAGTCATCCACACGACGGCCAGTGCCGACGGCGTGCACGCCGAGATCCGTGACGTCGGCACGGGCGGACGGCGGGCGGTCCACGCTCGCTACCTAATCGGCGCCGACGGCGCGCACAGCAGCGTCCGCAGCGCGCTCGGGATCCGCATGCGGGGACCATCCGAGCTCCGGGACGCGGTCTCGACCCTGTTCCGCGCCTCGCTGTGGCAGCTGCTCGACGAGCACCGCTACTGCCTCTACACGGTCAGCCAGCCCGACCACCGCGGCATCTTCCTCCCGGCGGGGCCTGGCGACCGCTGGCTCTACGGCCTGATGCTCGACCCAGGCGAGCGCCCCGCAGGATTCACAGAAGACGTCCTCATCGAGCGCATCCGCAGCGGCGCCGGCGTGACGGACCTCCGCCTACGGATCGAGCGGATCGGACGCTTCTCGTTCGCCGCGCAGGTGGCGGACACCTTCCGATCTGACTCCGCCTTCCTGGTCGGCGACGCCGCCCACCGCGCCACCCCGCGCGGCGCCACCGGACTTAACACCGCCATCCACGACGGCTACGACCTCGGCTGGAAGCTCGCCTGGGTGCTAAACGGCTGGGCGCCAACCAACCTGCTCCACACCTACGAGACCGAACGACGGCCGGTAGCCGAGCACAACGTCCAGTGGTCGGCCAACCCCAACGCCTCCCAACGGCCACCCGAGGATCCACTTGCCGTGGACTTGGGCGGCCGCATCCCACACGTCTGGCTGCCGTCCGGCCGGGTCTCCACGCTGGACCTCCTCGGCCACGGCCTGACCGCGTTCACGGGACCCAACCGACGGGCCGCCGTCCCGCGGACCGGGCCAACGCCGCTGATCGAGCGGCGGCTCGACGCGATAACCGCCCGCGCGCTGGGGATCCCGACCGACGGCACGCTCCTGGTCCGGCCCGACGGGAGGCCAGCGGCGCTCATCCCGGGCGCCGCCAGCGCCGCGGCCAATTCGATCCCATCGCTCCGCGCCGGGGGTCTCCGATCCCGCGCGGCATGAGCCTAGGGCAGCCGCCATCAACCAGCGCCAGTGCCTGCCGCTGCGGGACAGCGCCGCGCGGCCGCGCGCGTCCGGCGCAACAAGACTTCGCTGCCAACCCCACTAGCGCGGAAAGCGGACAACTCAAACGGTGGGTTGGCGATGCTCTCGCCACGACATCACCCATTGATCGAGCCTCCCGAGCTGGCGGAACGCGACCTCGGTAAGGGGCCCGTCCTCGGCCATCGTCCAGCCGTGCGGCTGCACGATGCAAGCAGCGAGAACGCGTTCACCCGCGGCGGTTCCTGGCCAGGCCGGCCGGAACGATCGGCAACAATGCGCGACGTGCAGAACTTCGCTGATATCCCTGCCGAGGTGAGACGCCGCGTCGAAGGTGACGAGCGCGTCGCCCTGATCTTCCTCGATGCGTTCGGGCTCGAGTTCCTGGAGCGCCATCTCGATCATCCACTGATCGAGCGTCTCGAAGTGACGCCGGTGAGTGCCCAATTCCCGTCGACGACGACCGGACACGTGACGACGGCGCATTTCGGTGTGCCGGTCCACGAGCACGGTCTGTATGAGTGGAACGTGCTCGAGCCCTCGCTTGAAGAGATCATCTGCCCGCTTCGGTTCAACTCGACCGGCTTCGAACCGGAGGGGACGCTCAAGGATCGACTAGACCCGTCGGTGCTCGCTCCGGGGCCGACGCTCTACGAGTCGCTTGGCGTGCCCTGCGTGGTCGCGCAGCCCGGCAGGCTCGCGGGCACGTTCAGCGGCGTCGCGACCCGCGGCGCCGCTGTCATCGGCTTCCGGCATCTGGACGCCGGGGTGCGCGCGCTCGCCGACGCGTTCGCGCACGAGGAGTGCCGTTATGGGTTGCTGTACTGGGATCTGATCGATCGCGCTGGACACGATCACGGTCCGGGCTCACCCGAGTTTGCCGCAGGCTGCAAGCGCTCACTCGATGAGGTGTGGGAGGCGGTCTCCGAGCTGCGCGGGGTGACCGTGCTGATCACCGCCGATCACGGTCAGATCGATGTCTCACCCGAACGGGTCGACTATCTCGACGACCTTTGGCCTGAGTTGCCGGCGGTGCTATCGCACTCGCGGCCGGCGGGCTCCTCGCGGGATGTCTTCTTGCACGTGCGCTCCGAGCACGTCCCGACGGTCATCGCCGAGCTCTCGGCGCGGCTCGACGGCCGAGCCGAGGTCCGGCCCGCCGCCGAGCTGTTCGACACGATCGGTCCCCGGCTGCGGGACCGCCTCGGCGACGTCGCGGTGCTGCCATCTGCCGGCCGCCAGGCCTGGCTTCGCCGAGCTGCCGCCAGCGAGCAGCGATTCCGCGGGCAGCACGGCGGCCTCGACGAGGCCGAAACCTCCACGTACCTTGCCCAGCTGACGAGATAGTTCAGGCCAACAGGGTGAGCGTGCCTCGCCAAGTTCCCCGGACGCGAGTCCGTCGTCGCGTGAAGCGACAGCGCCCCGATTCGCGCGTTGGACCGGCCCGATCGCAGCCTTCCGAGGACGTGAGCTCCAGCTCGCACCCTCGGCCTAGGGAACAGGCCCGGATCTGTAGGCACCCACCCAGTTCCAGACGCGCGGCATGCGAGCAAGGCGGCACTTGCCAAACCCGCGGCCGAAGCCCTGCCCGTGGCCGGCCTCGTCCCTCCCGGCGTCGGCGGCCACCGATCGCTGGGACGCGACCTCGGCGCCCGCGTCGCTCCCCGTGTGGACGAGTGCGCTACTGCCAGTCGACTCTTCCGGCCTCCACGAGAGCGACAGCGCCGGCGGCGAGCCCGACGCTGAGTGTCCCAATCGCAGGCCGAGCGGGAGCCTCAGCCCGGCTGAAAATCTCTTCCGCCAAGGACGAGTTGCAGCGCCGCGTGACGTACTTCGCCCTGGCTTCTGGATCGCGATGGGAAGCACCGCTCTGGCTGGGTCGGCGGGCCCCGTGGCGTTGTTCGCTGAGGGTTCGCTCAGGGCGACGGCTCGCCAGCCGGGGCGACGTCGAGCTTGGCAATCACAACTGGGCGAACGACGATGCGTCTAAGCGGTGCAATCGCAGGCGGGCGGGCCGAGGCAGCCCGGACTGGCGTGCTCAGTGAACGCCCGCGGGCGGAGCCTGATTCCCGGCCGCGCCGACCATGGCTTGGCCCTGGAAGCAGAACGTCCAGCCGTTCTCGTAGCCGACGACGTCGTAATAGATGCAACGCACACCGTTGGGTTTCGTGAACCCGCGCAGAGGCGGACCGAGTTGGCGGATGAACTGGCGGTAGGAATCGGTGACGATGTTCTCCCCGATCCCGTAGTTGAACACCGCTCCCCGCCGACGAACCCGCGGCCACGCCCCCGCCTCGCGATCGATGAGCGGGAGCGAGAACGCGTGCATGAACGACATCCCACCGGCAAACAGCAGGCGCAGCCGGACCACACCGCGCGCCGCGGGTGAGAACGCGACCAGGAAGATCCGGTGCGCGGAGAGCGGCAGCGAGGTCACGCGACCGCCGGGGTCGATCAGTTCCACACGTTTGACGCCCGTTGCGGCCTGGCCATAGACGATCGTGAACTTCGTCGGCGGGACAGAACCGGGGATGAACTGGGAGCTCAGCGTGAGCACGACCGGTTCGCCGCCGCGCACCTGGCAGTTGACGTCGCCGTCCTCGGGGCTCTCGTTGGTGATGTAGGTGCCAAAACAGACATCCCGCGGCTCGCGCGCTACGCCGCGCACCAGCGTCACAACCAATCCTGGGGCCTCGGGGCGCCCGGGATCCTGGACCCGAAGCTCGGCCGTGCCGCGAGCACCCATTACCTCGACCGGCCGAGGCGCCACCTCCACGCCGACTGAGATGTCCCGCACCCGGTCCCCGAGGCGGGCCGTGGTGCTCGGCTGCGTCGTGCTGGAGGCACATCCGGCGAGGCCGAGCACGACAACGATCAATGCCACGCGGCAGCCGGCGATCACGTGGTAACTACGTCCGCAGCACGGGCATCGGTCCCGGGGACCTCTCCCCGTCACTGGCGCGCGGGGGGCGATGTACCGCATCGTCCCAGACCTGCTCAGCGAATGGTCGCCATCGCGCGGCCCGCCGCGGTGTTCGCCGAGCGTTTGTGTGCGAACGCGTGCCACACCGTCGGCTAGCGACAGGCTCGACTGCGACGTGACGGCCACCGTATTGCTGGTCAGGTTCGGCTCCCAAGGACCCGTTGGAAGCCCACCGTCATCAGCGAGCCGTTCGCGCGGTCGGTGACGCGTTCGCCAACGTCGACCGGGGGAGCTCCTTCAGGCGGCGGGCGCGACGGGCAGGCTGTCCAGCGCAGCGGCCGCTCGGGCGCGGAGCGCCGGCGCGGCCTCAGGGCCGAGATAGACCTCTACCTGGAAGACCCGGCCGGCGTCCTTGAAGTAGAAGCCGCCGTCGGCGCCCTCACAGGTCAGGAGCACCCCCGCGCCGGTGGCAGGCGAGAAAGCGCGCCGGGCGGCGCGGCACGCGAGCGAGCTGGCGCCGCGGTAGTCCAGGTACTCCCAGACGACACGAACGCGCCGTTGCGGGGGAAGTTCACGACGTTCGGAAAGCCGCACTCGCAGGTGTGGCGGGAGAGCCTGGCTGGGAACGAGGCCATCGCCAGCCGCGGCGCCGGGTCGATCACGTCGCTCAACCATCCGCGTAGCACGTTCCAGCCAGCGGGCACCCGGACGCTGAGCCCGCTGGCGGGCGCGGACGCGCGAACGGCGATCGGCTAGTGCGAGGCCTGCCGCAGCCGTCTCTCACCACGGAGCGGCTGCGCGAGAGGCGGCGTGTCGTTGTGGAGCACGGTGGCGGCGGTTGCTCGTGGAAGCCGTAGCTGAAGGTCACCGTTCTCAACACGTAGGCAGACGCCGTGTTCATTGGCGAAGCGATCCGGGAGAGCATGTAGGCCGAAGTTGAAAAGGCTTCCCGAGCCGTACTCGATCACGATCGTTCTGGCCGCGGGTCGCGCTTGGGTGATCCAGGCTCCCATCGGCGTTCCGAGCTCGGTCTCAGTCCTCGACGTGTGCGCATTGCCGGCGACGACGAGCGTCAGCTCCGAGCCGGTCGTTGCGGCCAGCGCGGCGTTAGCCAGTGCTCGATCGCGCTCTGACCAGGAGCGCCGCGGAGCGAACCCCCGGTCGATCAGCCGAACGCCAACGCCGGCGCGCACCAAAGCCCTCAGCGCTACGGAGTGCTCCGCGGTCACGCGACCGTCCCCGAGCCACAGCAGAGGATGGTCTTCGAGCTCTCCTCCGTCGACGAAGCGCTGCACCACCGGTTCGAGCTCGGCTGGCCACTCGAGCGCGACCGTCTCGATCTCAAGGCGCTCGGCCAGTGCCACGATGATCAACGCGTTCTCGGCCACGCCGTGGCACTCGCCGAGCAACAGCATCCCGGACTCGATCAACGCACGGCGCGCCAGCAGCTCCGCATCGGCGTCGAACGTGACGCTCAGGGAGGCCGCCGTTCCGGCGAGAGCAGCCTCGCGAAACTCCGGAAACGAACTCACGACAGGCATCGACTGCATTCTCCACCTCCGGATACATGGCGCCGGCTAGTCGAGACCCCGAAGGCCGCGCGTGTCCGCCAGCCACGCCAGCTCGCCATCGCTCACGCCGCGGCACGCCGCCAGCGCGCCGAGCGAGGCGATCTCCGGAACCGGCCGGCGGCGCCGGCCCATAACTGGCTCGGGCACGAGCCATCGTCGAACCCGTGGCGGGCGTGGAGCATCCGCACGTGCCGGACGATCCCGAAGCGCGAGTTCGATGAACCGGGTGAGCTCGCGCGGTCGGTCAGCCGGCGGGCGGCGATAGACCGCCCGGACCTCCCGGGCGACGGCGCGCACCCACCGCGGTCGACGATCCAGGGCGCGACCGCTCAATCAACCAGCGCGCGCTCATTCCGGACGCCGGCGAGGAACGCGTCCGCCAGACACCGGGCGAGGAAGGCTCTGGCGCGCGCTGCGTATATCGGACAATCATCGCGACGTCGCGCGCTGACTGCACGTCGTCGTGCGTGCCTGGAGCTGCTTCCGACCGGATGCAGTCGAGGGCGAGCTGCTGGTCAAGCACGCGGGCGGCGCGCGACTCGCCGGCGAGTCCCTCGCTCTCCTCCCGGTGGCTGACGTGATCGATCTCCGTGTCCATCTCCTCCAGCCGCGCGACCGCCTCGCGCGCGTCGCTGTCATCCACCTCCGACAGCAACTCCACCACGCTCGCACGGTCAAGCGCCGCCAGCGTGCCCGGCACCGTCTCAGTCTGCGGCACCGCTCAGACGGCCGGCCGGATCCGAGGCAACACGATCACGCGGTGCGACCGCGAACCCGCGCCGCGGCGCACCCATCCGATCCGCCAACGACGACGAACAGACATACGAACGCTTCACCTCCTTTCCGCATCGCCCAAACGACCCCGACCAAAGGATCGTGGAGACCCGAAACCACTAAGGCGCATTTGACGCGCGGGTGTTCGATTTGACCGAACGACGGCGCGAGCGTGATCGGCGCCAACGTCAGGGAGATGCAGGCTGACGCCAGGAGCGGGCCCTACGTCAGCACCGGCGACGGCATGCCGACCGCCCATGAGGAGCACACGATTATGGTCGCCCCCGACGGTCGCCCTAACCGCTAACCACCGAGCCCGGCGCCCGAGGTCGCTGAGCGTTGGTCAACGCACGCGCCCAGAGCCACCCGACGATCAGACGACCATCTGAGACGGTAGACGATGGGAGGCTTCTGCGGCACCGAGCATCCGAGGGACTCTGGGACCGCGATCGCTATTCCGACGGCCGCTGGCGATCGCGACCGGACCAGCTCTTCCGCGCCCCGAGAGTCGCCTTCAAGCTCCGGCGGGATGCCCGCGGAGCCGCGAAACCAGCTGCGATACGAGCTAGGCGACATGGCTACGTCCGCTGATCGGTGCGGCGGATCTCGGCGTGTCACACACGGGACGATGATGCGAATGAATGAGTGCGATGGGAGCAGAGCCTGATGATGCCGATCTGCCGTCCGGGGCTGCAACGGGGGATGCCCGGGCCTTTGAGGTGTTCTATCGGCGGTGGTTGGCGCCGGTCATGAGCTATCACCTGCGGGCGACCGGTTCGCGCGAGCTCGCGCTGGATCTGACCGCGAAGACGTTCGCTGCCCTGGTGGTTCTGTTCCGAGCTTCGATCGAGAGCGGGAGACCGCGTCGGGGTGGTTGTTTTCGATCGCGCGACATAAGTTGCAGGACAGCCTGCGGCGCGCGCGGGTCGAGGCGAGTGCTCGGTCGTTGCTTGGCTGGGAGCAAGTCGCGATCACGGACGAGGACTTGGAACCGGGTGGAGGAGCTGCCGGTCGGCCAGCGGGAAGCGCTGCACCAGCGTGTCGTCGAGGAGCGTTCGTACGCCGCAATCGCGGCAGACATGCGCTGCTCGGGGATGGTGGTGCGCCAGCGCGTGCATCGAGCGCTGCGCTACCTAAGACGATCATTGGAGGATCCGGTATGAGCGCCCTCGAAGAGATCGAGCGTCAGCTACTCAAGAGCGTCGCGGCGCGAGCCCAGCCAGCTGAGCGCGATTCCCGCGCCCGGAGCGAGTCTGTTGCGCGGCCGGTAGGCGCGAAGCGCCGGCGGCGAGGGTGGCGTTCGTTGTGGTCTGGCGGACGGTTGGGTGTGGTGCTGGCCGCTGTTGTTTTGGCCAGTGGGGTGGCTGCCGCCGCGGTGTTGCTCGACCAGCCTTCAGCGCCGCTTGCTGGGCGAGTACCGGCGGGGCAGCAGCCGGGGTATGCCGTGGCTGGCGGGTACCGGTATCGCATCTCGCTGGTGCCGTCGCTCCAGGTTGGGCAGATCGGCTGGTGCGCGGCGATCACCATCACGTCGAGGAGCGGCCAGCTGGACTCTCTGGGGACCGGAAGCTGCGGTGACGCGCCGACCCGTGGAGCGCCGCTGTTCGCCACACAGGTCGGACAGGGCCTGTCGTTTCTGTTCACCGCCGCCAGCGTCCGCGCGATCCAGCTGCCCGGACATCGTCCTGTGCTCGGAGGAGCCGAACGAGCGGCGGCAGAGCGGATCGCGCGAGGTTGGCTGATCGTCACGGGTGGACAGGGCATCGCCCAGCAGCAGCTGCTTCTGAGCCGACTCACCGGCCGCATCGTCTCGGCAGCACGTAGACAATGACACGAAGGCAGGCTCCATGTCGCCTTCCCAGGGGTCGCGCTCTACGCGCCATTACCGGGTCGAGCGTCGCGGCGCAGGCGGTCCGCTGAGCGTTCCCCCGCGAACGGCGGGGGCCCGGAACTGGTTCCGACTTGACGCGCGGGGCCGGTGTTCACGTGACGGTGAAGTAGGCGGCTGCGTGGGAGAGTTGCTCGTCGCCTCAAGGTCGGAGGTCGCGATCAGAGCCTGCCCTGTCTGGCCGGCCGGTCCTCCGAAGTAGCGCGGACGCAGTCACGCGACGATCTGGCGGTGGTGGCGGCCGGGGAGCACATACTCGTTCAGATCGCGCGTGGTCTGGGCGGCGACGGCCCGCTCGATGCGGCTGCGCAGAGCGGTGGTGCTGGTTGGCAGCGACTGGACCTCGCTCGAGGTGAACAGCCAATCGCCGGGGTTGCGATTGTTGATCGCAACCCCGTTGGCGCTGCCGGTGGCGTTGGCCTGCGGTGGGAAGAGGCCGTCGCCGTCGATCACCGCATCGCTCGACGCGCCGGCGTTCGACGGCTCGATCCCGCGCTGGCGCCAGGTTCCATCGGTGCCGACCCATGTCTCGATCGTCTCGCGACCCGAGGGCTCCGCGATCCCGATCAGGGGCGCGCCCGCGGCAGCGACCGTCCGCGTGTACCAGTAGCGGACGCGGAGCCCGGCCCCGGGCACGGCGGCAACCGACGGTCGGCTGCCGCCCGTCAGCGACCGGCCTCCGTCCGCGCTCCCGATGACGTCCACCGCGCCGCCGATCCCGACAACTTCGCCCGACACCACGGATACGAGCGAACCGAACTCGTCCGCATCATCCAAAATCTCACCTGACAGGCGTCCGCTGAACGTTGGTCAACGGACGCGGTCAAGGCTGTCCGTTCAGGTGGCTATCTGAGACCGGCCGAGGACGGCGATCGTCATCGGGCGACACGCGTCTGTAGTCCCTCGGATCGCGATGCTATCCCGACAGCGTGTCGGCGCGCTCGGAACCTCATTCCCGTGCGCATTCCGAGACAGCTCAAGCCCCGAGCGGATGTGTGCTGATGCGTGACAGCGGGTCGCGAGCGCGACTACTGCTCATGCCGTGTCGCTGACTGCAGCGGAGCTGGGCTGTTGGATGGTTGCAGCCCAGCTGCCGAGGAGTCGGAGGGTTTCCTCGTCGCGGGAGCCGGGTTCGGCGGTGTAGGTGTACAGCGTGAGTCCGGGGTCGGCGACGAGGTCCAGCCGGTCGTAGCTGAGGCTGATCTCCCCGACGACGGGGTGGTGGAAATGTTTGATGCCGGTGATGTGCTGGCGGACGTTGTGCTGTGCCCAGCGCATGCGGAACTCCTCGCTCTGAGTTGAGAGCTCGCCGACGAGGTCTGAGAGGCAGCGGTCATACGGGTCGCGGCCGGCGGAGGCGCGGAGCACGGCGACCGTGTCGTTTGCAGCCTTATTCCAGTCGGGGTAGAAGTCGTGTGCGCGGGGGTCGAGGAAAATGAACCGTGCGGCGTTGGCGGGCCGAGCTGGTTTGGCGAACATCTCGGAGTAGAGCGCGTGGCCGAGAGTGTTGGTGGCGAGTACGTCGAGGCGGTCGTTGCGGACGAAGGCGGCAGCGCCGGTGATCGCGTCGAGGATGTGCTGGACGCTCGGGCGGATGGGCTGCTTGCGGGTCCGTCGGCGCCTGAGCGTGGTCGTCGGCTGGACGGCGCGGGCGAGGTCGAACAGGTGCGCGTGTTCGGCGTCGTCGAGTTGTAGCGCTCGCGAGAGTGCTTGTAGCACGCTGTCGGATACGCCGGCCATGTCCCCGCGCTCGATCCGGGTGTAGTACGGGACGCTGACACCGGCCAGCACGGCGACCTCCTCACGTCGCAGGCCGGGAACGCGGCGGCTGCCGTACGTGGCCAGGCCGACCTGCTCGGGGGTGATCTTGGCCCGGCGGGAGGTCAGGAACTCGCGGATCTCGCTGCGCGTTTCCATCGATACCGGAGCGTAGACGGCGTCAGCGGACGGTGGGAGACCCTACCAGTACCCCCCTTAACAGGGTCTCTCACTTCTCGCGATCTCGTGCTTTCTTGGATGGCAAATGCAAAGCAAAGGAGCCTGCGAAGATGAAAGCGACTGTGATGCACGGCGCCGGCGACGTTCGGATCGAGAACGTTCCCGACGCCGTTCTGGTCGAGCCGACGGACGCGATCCTGCGCGTGAGGCGCGCGTGCATCTGCGGTAGCGACCTGTGGCCGTACGCGTCGATGGAGCCGAGCGAGACGGGCCAGTCGATGGGTCACGAGGCGATCGGGCTCGTCGAGGACGTCGGCGCTGAGGTCCGCACGCTCAAGCGGGGCGACCTGGTGGTGATGCCGTTCGCGATCTCGGACGGCACGTGCGAGTTCTGCCACGAGGGGCTGAACACCGCGTGCGTGCACGTCGGATTCTTCGGCAATAACGGCATGAATGGTGCGCAGGCCGAGGCGCTACGGGTCCCGTACGCTGACGGAACCCTGTTCAAGCTGCCGGTCGGCGAGGACGACGCGCTGATGTCCTCGCTGCTGACGCTGTCGGACGTGATGGGCACCGGCCACCACGCCGCGGTCGTCGCCAAGGTCGCTAGGGGCAAGAAGGTCGCGGTCGTCGGAGACGGTGCGGTCGGGCTGTGCGCGGTGATCGCCGCCAAGCGTCTCGGCGCGGAGCAGATCATCATCATGGGCCGCCACCCAGATCGAATCGCCCTGGCCAACGAGTTCGGTGCGACCGACGTAGTCTCGGAGCGCGGCGAGGAGGCGGCCGAGCGGGTTCGGGAGCTCACCGGCGGGTTCGGCGCGCACTCCGTGCTGGAGTGTGTCGGACTTGAGCAGTCCGAGCTGACCGCGATCGAGATCGCCCGTCCGGGCGGCGCGGTCGGCCGCGTTGGCGTCCCCCAGGCCGAAAAGCTGCCAGCCTCGCAGCCGGCCTTCTACAGCAACATCACCGTCGGCGGCGGTCCCGCCCCGGTGCGGGCGTACATCGAGGAGCTGCTTCCCGACGTCCTGGAGGGGCGGATCGAGCCGGGCAAGGTGTTCGACCGGACGGTCGGGCTTGACGGCGTCCCGGACGGCTACCGGGCCATGGCCGATCGGGAGTCGATCAAGGTCATGGTGCGGCCGTGACAAGCTGGACGGCCGACGAGCTGGACCGGGTTGCCGGCGCCGACGAACTGGAACTCACCACCCTGCGACCTGACGGTAGCCCGCGGAGGACGGTGACGATCTGGACCGTACGCGTCGGCAACGAGCTGTACGTGCGCTCTTGGCGGGGAGCGTCCGGCGGTTGGTTTCGCGCCGTCCACGCTCGCCCGCAGGGGCACGTCAGCGCCGGTGGCGTTGAGCACGACATCGAACTCCTCCCTGCCGGGGGAGAGACCTGGGACGCGGTCGACGATGCGTATCGAACGAAGTACGCCCGGTACGCGGGCTACGTCGAGCCGATGGTCAGCGCCGACGCTCGGGCAACAACGCTGAAGCTCCTCCCACGTGCTGAGCGGGTGCGGTGATGGCATGGCGGCAGCACCGCGGCCTCGTGCTGGGGGTCATCCTGGTCGGATACCTGTTGGTGCTGATCGACGTGTCGATCCTGATGGTCGCGCTGCCTCGGATCCATCGGGATCTCGCCTTCTCGTCCACGAGCCTGTCGTGGGCGCAGAACGCCTACACCTTGACGTTCGGCGGGCTGCTGCTGCTCGGCGCGCGAGCCGGCGATCTGCTCGGCCGCCGGCGGTCGTTCGTCGCGGGCATCGCGCTGTTTGCCACCGCGTCGCTGGCGGTCGGGCTCGCCCGGTCCCCGGCATGGATGATCAGCGCCCGCGCCATCCAGGGGATCGGCGCCGCGATCCTCGCACCGTCCACCCTAGCGCTGCTCTCAACGAGCTTCCCGGAAGGGCCACAGCGCACCCGGGCGATGGCCGCCTACGGGGCACTGGCCGGTATCGGAACCAGCATCGGCCTGATCCTCGGCGGAGCGCTGACCCAGACGGTCTCCTGGCGGGTCGGGTTCTTCCTCAACGTGCCCGTCGCCGTGGCCGCGATCCTCGCGGCGCCCCGGCTGCTGCGTGAGACCGACCGGCACGCGGGGCGGCTCGAACTCACCGGCGCGGTCAGCTCCACCCTGGGAATCAGCGCGCTGGTCTACGGGATCGTCCGCTCCGCCGGCGCCGGCTGGACCGACCCCCTCACGCTGATCGCGCTCGCGACCGGTCTGCTGCTCGTCGGTCTGTTCATCGTGAGCCAGAAGCGCTCCCCGCGGCCGCTCCTGCCGCTGCAGCTGTTCGCCAGCCGCCAGCGGACCGGCGCGTACGCCGCGCGCTTCCTGTTCAACGCGGCGCTGCTCAGCTTCTTCTTCTTCATGACCCAATACCTCCAGGGCGTCACCGGCTACACCCCGCTGGAGGCCGGCCTCGCGTTCTTGCCGGTCACCGCCGCCGCGTTCGCCGCCGCCGCCATCACGCCACGGCTGCTGCAAGGCACCAGCAACTCGCTCCTCTCGGCGCTGGGGTGCGCGGCGATGCTGATCGGCACTGCCTGGATCAGTCGCGCCTCGGTCGGCACCGGCTATCTCACCGGGATCGTGGCGCCGATGATCATCTTCGGGATCGGCCAGGGCCTTGGCCTGAGCACCCTGACCACCGCCGGCATGGCCGGCGTCGCCCCACGAGACGCCAGCGTCTCCGGTGGGCTGGTCAACGTCGCCCACCACACCGGCGGCGCGCTCGGGCTCGGCATCCTCGTCACCGTCTTCGCCGCCGCGGGCGGGAGCGCTCGCGGGCCGCAGCAACTCCTCGCCGCCCGCGTATCAGCGTCGCTGACCGGCGCCGCCGTCTTCCTCGCGGCCGCGCTCATCGTCACCCTGATAGCCCACCCCCGCTCGCCGCGCGCCGTGCTTGACAGCAGGCGTCGCGCGGCGACGCAGAACCCCGCCCACTCCGGCGCCGAGACGCTCACTGAGACCCGCGCCGCCGCCTAACTCCCGACCATCCCAGGAGAACACCGTGCAGATCACCCGCAGCAGCATCGACACCCAGAAGGGCCCAGAGGACTGGTTCACCGGCGACGTCTACATCGATCCCGTTGCCGCGCCGGCCGGCACCTCGACGTTCGCCGCCGCGAACGTCCACTTCACCCCCGGCGCCCGCACCGCCTGGCACACCCACCCGTACGGCCAGACGATCTTCGTCACCGAAGGCGTCGGCCTCTGCCAGCGCGAGGGCGGATCGATCGAAGTCATCCGCCCCGGCGACCGCGTCTTCTTCGAGCCCGGTGAGAACCACTGGCACGGCGCTGCCCCCGACCGCTTCATGGCCCACATCGCCATGCAGCAAAACGACGAGAACGGCAGTCCCGTCACCTGGGGCGTGCACGTCACCGACGAGCAGTACATGGCCCCACCTCGATGACTGACGACGTCGGCCATCCCCACCAAGAGGCAGCCATGAATCCCAATTAGACCTTCAAGGACAGGTCGCCCTTGTCACCGTCGCAAGTTTCGGGACGGGGCTCGCGCCCGCCCACGCATTCGCCAAAGCCGGCGCGCCGTCGCCCTTGCCGACGCCAACGAGACGCCACTGCTCCTCCGCGGTCGTTGTTGGTCGGGCTGACGCCGGGCACGTCGGCGAAGGTCCACAGCGCGTCGTACGAACACTTGGCCGGCGATCTCGAGCAGTCGCTTACCGAGCGCTCCGGGCTGGCCGGCGCGTCCGGGGAGTTCAGTCAGCTGGCGAACCAGATGCGCCCAACATTGCTGTTGCTGCAGGACATCGAGCCACTGATAGCCCACGTAGCGACCCGAGGTCACGAACCCGCCGAAGTCCTCGCCCAGCAGCCGCTTGGCGGCCTCCTGCGTGCGCTGCGGATCGATCCGGTAGCAGACCCACCGCCTTGGTGGTGGCCGTCCACACTCGCCAGGGATCACGCAGCACGCGGCTGACACGCCGCGGCATCATGTCAATCGCTCCGGTGCTCGCCTCGATCCCATAGGAGTCGCGCACCAGCTCGGCGATCTTCTCGCGCGAAGCCGGCACACGCCAGCAAGCACCGCCACATGCGCGTGCAACCGGGGCCGAACGCGCTCAGCGACACGCCCGCCGGCAACTCGGCCAACACGGGCTTCGCGTGCCGACCAGCGTCTCCGGGGAGATTTGATCGTTGAGCAGCGCGCTGTCCCGCCCACTGGAGAGCAACGTCTTGATCTCGATCATCGTGCGCGGATCGACGATGTCGGCCGACTCAAGCTCGTCTGCCAACACCACCAACTCGCAGCGGACGAGCGCCACGCGATCCCACAGCACGTACGGACTCGGCCAGCGCGATCGCGGGCGACCGTGGCTGGGCGCGTTCACTGATCCAGGCGCTCATCTCTGACCTGCTCATTGAGGGTGGTCGCTCATAGGTGATCAGCACCTCGGCCACGGCGTCGGAGCTTGTCAGTCGCGGCGCCGGATGGCGTGGCGCGTGAGTTCAGCCACGTTGCGCAGGCCAAGCTTCTCGAGAATGTTCGCGCGATGATCCACGGTCTTCTTGCTGATCGCGAGCGGGTGGCGATGTCGTCGCTGGTGGAGCCTTCGGCGATTAGCTTGACCAC
>Ga0335081_10001857_pt1 | contig 33428 bp, 25 predicted proteins | sample Lox_Sample_35_FD_206713 | JGI IMG/M metagenome (GOLD analysis project Ga0335081, IMG submission 206713) | Soil microbial communities from Loxahatchee National Wildlife Refuge, Florida, United States - Lox_Sample_3.5 | ecosystem: Environmental > Terrestrial > Soil > Wetlands | place: USA...
AAAGGGATACAAAGGATCTGTTGCCCGTCGGAACGGTCTGCCCCATATGCCAGAGCGATCAATTTGCAAAGGAAACGGACATACTCGACGTCTGGTTTGATTCCGGTGTGAGTCATGCTGCAGTACTCGAAAAACGATCTTACCTCGGCTCCCCGGCAGACATGTACCTTGAGGGCAGCGATCAGCACAGAGGGTGGTTCCATTCCTCTTTGTTGGAGTCGGTGGGAACGAGAGGGCGCGCCCCATACAGAACGGTGCTGACACATGGCTTCGTCGTCGATGGCGAAGGAAAGAAGATGTCCAAATCCTTGGGTAATGTCATTGACCCGGAGGAGATCATCGGGAAGTACGGCGTTGAGATATTGAGACTATGGGTGGCTGCGGAAGATTATACACAGGATATAAGGATTTCCAACGAAATCCTTGAACGACTTGTAGAGGCCTACAGGCGCATTCGCAATACCAGTCGATTCATTCTTGGCAATCTATATGATTTTGATTCCAGCAAAATGGTGTCCCGTAAAGATATGGAAGAAATCGACCGATGGGCACTCCACAGGCTCCAGGAAGTCATACAGCGAGTCAGGACAACTTATAATCAGTATCAATTTCATCATGTGTTCTTCACACTTCATAATTTCTGTACCGTTGACTTGAGCGCCCTCTATCTTGATGTACTGAAAGACAGGCTTTACACATCCAGGTCAGAATCACGGCAGCGACGGTCGGCGCAAAGCGCGATGCTTATTATTCTTGATGCAATGACACGCATGCTGGCGCCGATACTTTCTTTCACTGCAGAAGAGGTATGGCTGTCTTTGCCTCCTCGTCAGGGCAGGGAAATCAGCGTTCACCTGACTCAATTCCCGGAAGTGAATCAGGAGTATGTGGACGCGGCCCTGGCACAGAACTGGAGTAAGATGATCGCACTCAAAGGAGAAATATCGAAGGCAATTGAAATAGCGAGAAAGAATAAAGTAATCGGGCACTCCCTTGACGCCGGTGTGGATATTTCTGCATCAGGTGAACTCCGCACGTTTTTGGAGGCGCATCTTGAGGACTTAAAAACCCTGCTCATCGTGTCCGAGATCGCCATAGTAGAAGAGGATATCATCAAAGCCCCTTATACAAGTCCTGAATTTGCGGGTTTGACAGTCGAAGTAAGAAAGACGCGGGGAAAGAAATGCGAACGATGCTGGATGTACGATGGGACAGTGGGTGCCAATGATGAACACCCGACTATCTGCCAAAGGTGCCTCGGGAATCTCTAAGCACTATATTTCTTATCCACATGTTTGCCTTGGCGAGTGCACATAGGCAGAGGCGAAGTCTCATGGAGTGATTACGTGAAGAAAAAGTATCTTATTCTTTTTTCCACCGTGGTGGTGACGGTACTCCTCGACCTGACTACCAAGGCCTACATCGACTCTAACATGTCTCTTCATGAATCGGTTGTGGTCATAAAGGGTTTTTTGAATATAACTTATATCAGGAATCCGGGAGCAGCCTTCAGTTTTCTTGCCAGTGCCTCACCGGCTTTTCGGTCGGTCTTTTTCGTGACAGTAACGGTTCTGGCCATAATACTTGTCCTCTACTATATCGCTAAAAGCAAGACCGAGGAACCGCTGATGATATTTGCTCTTTCTCTGATCCTGTCCGGCGCGTTGGGTAATTTCATCGACAGGGTGGCGCGTCTAGGAGAGGTTACTGATTTCATCGATGTGTATTTGGGCGCCTACCACTGGCCCGCCTTTAACGTTGCTGATTCGGCCATAACCGTTGGAGCCTTTATTATGCTTTTTGCGTTGTTCAAACGCCCAAAGGAGCATGACCGTAGCTCATGAAACGGTTTATTTCGAAGTTGCTATCTCTCCAGAGGCTTTTTATCATCAGTTTTGCCTCGGCGATATTTATTAGGGCCATTATCCTCTGGTTGCCATGTTCTGTCGCAGGCCGTCATATAAATTTTATTGAGGCCTTCTTCATGTCCCCGTCGGATTTATCTCCTCTGGCGAGTCGTCACTTATTCGTGCAATATCTATTCAAAATATTATCCGCCTTCAGTAATGTGGGATTGGCCATGGGTATTACGCCGTCCTTGAGTATCGGTCAGAAACTGCTATCATACTTATGATGTTTACAAGGCGGGTGGGACCGCTGACCCTCGCTTTTTCTCGGTATTCTCCGAAAAGAGTTAACATATGCGGAAGAGTCCGTTATGGTCGGTTAAGGAGGTTCGGCAATGGCTTCAGTAGCGCGGCGCGTGGTTGTGGTTGGGCTAGGCATTTTTGGTTCTAGTATCGTAAAGGAGCTGTATGAAAACGGCTTCGACGTCATTGCCGTAGATAAGGATAAAGAGGCCGTCCACCGATTAAAAGATTTTGCAACGGAGGCGATCGTTGCCGACAGTACTGACAACGAGGTTATGGACAATATCGGCGTTCAAGAGGACGATGTGGTCATTATATCCTTCGGCGAGGACCTTGCGGCCAGCACGCTCATAACCCTTCACTTGAAAAAAATGAAGGTCAAAAATATAATCGTCAAGGCGCCCAATGAAGAGCATAAACTCATCCTCGAGAAGGTTGGCGCAACGGATGTTATCATCCCTGAAAAGGAAGTTGCCAGCAAGGTTGCGAAAAGTCTGATTTCTCCGAGCGTCCTCGATTGCCTTCCCCTTTCTGAAGGCTATATGATATTTGAAATTGCGCCTCCTAACAGTTTCCTGGGGAAAAGTATCGGTGAACTTGAGTTAAGGACGAAGTATCACATTGAGGTCATCGCCGTGAAAGACGTGCTCACAGATCAGGTTCACATGGTACCAGCGGCGAATTTCATACTGAAGGATGGAGAGATACTCGTGGTTATAGCCAAGGAGAAAGATATCCACATGATTAAATGATTGAACGTATAAGGAAGATGCTTCGAGGGATGGAGGTCTTATGAGTGTAATAGTCGATTTTTCTATTTTCCCGATTGGTAAAGAAGAGAGTGTGAGTAAATACGCGTCGCGGGCAGTAAAAATTATAAAAGGCAGCGGTCTTCCTTACCATTTAGGCCCAATGGGAACATCAATAGAGGGGGAATGGGATGCGGTCATGTTTGTAGTGAAGCAATGCATGGAGGAGCTGAAAAAAGACTGCCCGAGATTATATATGACAATGAAAGTGGACTGCAGGGAAGGGCGGTCCGGGCGTATGGCACAGAAGGTAAGGTCTGTAGAATAGGGCTTCATTTCAAGACGATTGTGGCATCAACGGCTATCATAGCGCCGCTTTCGCCCACTATGAGCGGGTTTACATCAATTTCGTGAATGCGTGGATACTGAAGACCGATGTCGCCCAGTGCAACAAGTATCCTTGCGAGTTCCCCCCTGTTTACTGGCGGCTCTCCTCTGAAGCCTTCGAATATCTTCTGCCCCCTCAAACGATCTATTAGCGCCAAAGCATCATCCAAGGTCAATGGAGCCGGGGCAAATGCTGCATCACTCAGTATCTCTGCCATTATACCCCCGAGCCCAAGCATCACGCAGGGGCCAAAATGAGCGTCCCTGACAAGTCCGACGATGATCTCGATTTTTCCTTTCACCTGCCTGTAGGCAAGTACCTGACCCGAAGGGCCCATCTTCTTCTTAAGGGAATCAAAGACCTCCTGGGCAGCCTCCAGCGTTGTTATGTTCAAATGGACCAAACCGAGTTCGGTCTTATGTACTTTCCCCTTTTGCAGGCCCTTCATGACAAGCGGGAATCCGAGCCGCGTCGCAATCTCTTTACACTCAGCTCCATTTGATATGATTATTTCTTCAACAGCCGGAATATTGTGAAGTCTGAGAATAGCCTTGGAGACATATTCGTCCAGAGGTCCCACAGGTCCTTCCAGCGCATAATTCAGTTCACAGGGGAGGGGCATCCTCTCTTCCTTCTCCGGTAGCGCTTTAATTATATATGACCGTTTCTGTTGATGGAAAACGGCAGCCAGGCATTCTACGGCGCGGGATATTTCCCGGAAGACAGGGATACCGTAAGAGAGGGCTTCTGCTTGAAAACGGAAGACCTCTTCCCGCCTGCCCAAAAGCCAGACGAACACAGGCTTGCCGGCAGCACGCGTCTGCTCCACCAGGTCTTTCATATTGAGGCGGATATGAAAATTTCCTGCGAATGTATGCAGGAATATGGCATCGACCTGTGGATCATCAAGCACTGCTGAAAGGGCCATGCTGTATACATCGATGTTCGTTCCGCCATGTTTTTCTATGGCCGGCCATAGATCGACGGGATTCCCGACAGGCATCCAGTCAGGGAAAAGGCGTCCCAAGGCTTCTTTGGTTTGCCGGGAAAGTTCCGCCACATTGAGGCCATGTTCCTCCAGGAAGTCGGAGGCTACAATACCGGAACCGCCACTAAACGTGAGAACGGCAATGCGGTTATGTTGGCCAGCAGGCCGAGGTCTTGCAGAGAGTGACCGGCAGATGTCGATCATTTGATGAAAATCTCGGGCTTCAGTCACCCCGGCTTGGGCCAGTGCGCCTGATATGATTTTTTGATTTCCAGCCATTGACGCCGTATGGCTCATTGCCGCTTCCGCCCCTTTCTTGCTTTTCCCGCCGTAAAGAACGACAACCGGCTTCATACTTTTCCTGCACAGTTCAGTAAAGCGCCTCCCATCGGAAAAAGACTCCAGGTAATGGCCGATAACTTCAGTATTTGCATCCTGAATCAGGTAAGACAACAGATCACACTCGTTGACGTCTATCTTATTTCCTATGGAGCATGCCTTGCTGATGCCCATCATGCGGTGACTCATTACATCTACAAGAAAGCCGGCGGATAGGAATCCGCTCTGTACCACAAGCGACACATTTCCGGGTACTAGGACTCCTTGTTGCAATGAGAGTGGATCCATAAAGGAAAAAACATGGCCACCAATGGCATCAACAAGACCCATGCAATTAGGGCCCCAGAGGCGAATCCCCGTTCGTTTGCATATATCTTTCAGAGATTGCTGCAGGAAACTTCCATTATGTCCAGTTTCAGCAAAACCACCGGATTCTATTATGACACCCGGGACGCCCTTGGCTGCGCAATCCTCTATGGTTGCCGGCACGAGCCTTGCCGGAATAAAGACGATGGCGAGGTCAACATGTCCGGGGATGGCGCTTACAGACGGATAGCAGGGAATACCCTCGATTTCCTTGTAGCCGGGATTGACAGGATATATATTCCCCTTGTAGCCTGTGGTTAGATTCTTAAAGATAGCATACCCGCCCTTGAGACGGTTCGGAGTTGCACCGACAACAGCGACCCCGTCCGGGTTAAAAAAGAAATTCATAGAAACCCCTCATCAGAAAACTATTTCCTATTTCCTATTGACAACGCAGTAAGAAAGGAGAGCGCAAACAGGGACACTTTTTGTAAATATGACATCATGAGTCGCTTAAATCTTGATGATATGCCGGGCAAGCTACCACGGCGACAGCCTTTATTTCAAGGCAAGTTTGGAACCATTTAGTATTTCTTAGCCAAGTTTTCCAGATTACTATTACTGGATGAAATTATCGGCGGGGCTATTCAGCGCCTGCCTCTTCATTGAATTCCTAAACGCCTACATATCGGCACGGATCAGCAATAGGACTGTGGTAATGCCGTTCCACTGCAAGCGCCTCTGCATTGCAAGGGCCGTTTCATTGTGAAGTATTTTCTGGAAAGGGTTTTCTTCGCGAAAAATCAGTTTTCCCGTGAAGGCCATTGCCCCAGGGAACTCTTTTACGATTGTCTCGCACAGCTCCGTCGCGGTATGGTACTCTTTACGCGTGGCAGGGTTGGTCAGGTTATTGGGTTTTCAACATGAATGCCGTTACCTGCCTGAACCACAGAGAAAACCACGTTTCCCGTTAAGATGTGTGCCCTGCTCATCATGGCTTCTTCCAGAAAAATCCTCGGTGAGGATTTTTAAGTGGAGAGAGCCGCCGTCCGGGATTATTATCTGTATGGGCCTGCAATTTGTGGGGAGATTATCGCTATCCTTAAAGGATAGCTCATGTTTTCCTGGGTCTATTTTCAATAAGGTGGTATGTAATGAAAACGACTCTCCGTCCTCATTTCCGTCGAGAAGAATAATGTAACTGATATTCTGTTATAAAATGGGCCACAGACGCCGTCAAACGAAAATAACAATGACACAATGACTTAATCTCACTATTTTGGCTATGTCAGGATCATCATCGGCAACAAGGATTATTTTTCCCGATGTGCCTCATTTGAGTGTTTGCATGGAATGGCGGATTGCACTTATTGGGATCCCGGGATTTATTTTCTAATCTCTCCCTTTTGATTTTTCTTTCATCCTGTCAAGCTCTTCCTTGTACTTTTCCGCCTCGGCTTTCACCATTTCAATTTCTTCCCGTGCTTTCGCGAGACTTTCTTCCTGCTTTTGTCTTTCTTCCCTCAGCTTGTCCTGAATCTCATCGAGACCGATATAAACGGCGAGAATGCCGCTAAGTACAATAACGATGGGGATTCCGCCCTTCAGGATAGTAATAAAATCACTCCACCAGAATATAAGGCCTAAGAGTCCAACAATTACTGATACTACGCCGCCAATTAGCAATGACATGGCCTGACCTCCTTTTGTGCCATTCGACTATGAGTTGCCGAGGTTGGAATAATTGCTGTAAGGTACTAATATCTGTCACATATTATAAATGACCCATAACACAGAATTAGGGGCCGTACAAGATGAAAGTTGACAACTACAGAAAAATATATGGATCGAGAAAGACGCTTGCAGGCAATTAGAAAAATATTTCTTGACATTTGTCATCAAATGCTTTTAGTTTCCGCGGACGATTAGAAACTGCGATGAGCCAAATGAAAAAAGAATTCCCGTGTGTGATAATCCACCGAACCCGCTGCAAATACACATATTAATGCCTGCTGTGCGCCTCAATGGGCGGGCATGCAGGCCTAATCAGACTTGATTCCAGACAGAATTAATCCTTCCAACAAAAAGCAAGAAGAGAGTTGTAATATTTTCTTGATTTAGGAATTACAATAACAGATAGATTTATTTCAGGAGGACAACATGTTAAAAACAATCATAAAATCAATTTGTATTTTCTGTTTTATTCTAATCTTTGCTGGAAATTCTTGGTCGCAGGAGCCGATTAAGATTGGAGCTCTATTTGCAGTCACCGGTCCGCCCTCTTTCCTCGGTGAACCGGAACGTAACACGGCCAACATGGTTGTGGATCAGATTAATAAGGCAGGTGGCATCAAGGGGCGCAAGCTGAAACTCGTCTGCTACGACACCCAGGGAGATGCAACCAAAGCAGTGCAGGCAGCCAACCGACTCATCAAGGAAGACGGGGTGACAGCAATTATCGGCCCCAGCACGACGGGGGAGACAATGGCGGTTATACCTGTTGTCGAAAATGCAGGTATTCCGTTGATTTCCTGTGCTGCTGGAATCAAGATTACGGAACCGGTAAAGAAATGGGTCTTCAAAACGGCGCAGAACGATTCACTGGCAGTGGGGCGTATTTATGATCACCTCAAGAGACGCAATATAAATAATGTTGCCATACTGACCGTATCCGACGGTTTCGGCGCATCAGGCAGGGAACAGCTGAAGCTCCATGCCAAAGATTATGGCATCACCATAGTATCTGATGAGATATACGGTCCCAACGATACGGATATGACAGCCCAGCTGGTAAAGATACGCGGCAGCAAGGCGCAGGCTATCATCTGCTGGGGGACAAATCCGGGACCTGCCAAAGTGGCTAGAAATGCCAGGCAGCTGGGGCTAAAACTGCCTCTTTACATGAGTCACGGCGTTTCTTCCAAGAAATTTATTGAGCTTGCGGGAGACGCGGCAGAAGGGATCATTCTCCCTTCAGGACGCGTCATTGTTGCGAATAGTCTTCCGAAATCTGACCAACAGAAGAAGTCACTGCTTGCCTACGTAAACGATTACAGAAATCATTTCAAGGCGGATGGGGGTCATTTTGGGGGACACGCCTGGGATGCGGTTATGCTTCTCAAAGGCGCAATTGAACGCGGAAACGGGTTGCCCGCCTCTATTCGTAATGAACTTGAGAATACGCGCAATTTTAAAGGAATCGGCGGTATATTCAATTTCTCTCCTCAAGACCATGCAGGGCTGACGGAAGACGCCTTCGTACTGGTGACGATAAAAAACAAGGAGTGGGTGCTGATAAAATAACGCTTTTTATATCAGTCTTAACCCCTATGGATCTTTTTGAGCAGTTATTTCAATATACTTTATCGGGTCTCTCTACAGGGGCTATTTACAGCCTTATTGGGCTTGGCTTTGCCATCATTTACAACTCCACAAGCATCATCAACTTTGCGCAAGGCGAGTTCGTGATGCTGGGTGGTATGCTGACTTTATTCTTCCATGTCAGTCTGGGACTTGCCCTTCCGTTCTCCATTGTCCTCGCTATTGTGGCTGCCACGGCAGTAGGCGCCTTATTTGAACACCTGGCTATCAACCCTCTTAAGGATGCTGAACCGATTATTCTCGTCATCATTACGATAGGTGGAAGCATTCTTATACGTGGAGTTGCCATGCTCCTTTGGGGTAAAGACACGCACGCCCTGCCTATGTTTTCCGGAAATGAGCCTATCATCTTTATGGGCGCCGCAATGATGCCTCAGAACCTGTGGATTTTTGGCATCACACTGATAATTATCACAGCGAACAGAGTTTTTTTCCACCACAGCATAAGTGGGAAAGCCATGCGAGCCTGTTCTTTCAACCGCATAGCTTCAAGACTTGTCGGGATAAATGTCAATCGTATGGTCCTCTTTTCCTTCGGCATAAGTTCAGCCATTGGAGCTGCAGCAGGAATCATCATCGCCCCCCTTACTATGACGTCTTATGATATTGGTATCATGCTCGGATTGAAGGGATTCTGTGCCGCCATCATCGGCGGTATGAGCGTCGGCATGGGGACCGTTGCGGGTGGTTTGATTGTAGGCATTCTGGAGTCTCTTGGAGCAGGCCTAATCTCCTCAGGTTATAAGGATGCCATCGCCTTCATCATTCTCCTCGTCATCCTATTCATCAGGCCTCAGGGGTTGTTCGGAAGGGGCGAAGCGGAAAGGGTATGAAGTTCTTGGAAGGATCATTGAAACGAGAAATGTTCAAATTCTTTGTTTTTGCTGCCGCAGTCTTCACAGCGCCTGTGTTCTTCAGGGGCGGCTATATTGTGAATGTGCTGGTCTTTGTCGGCGTTTATACTATTTTATCGGTGGCTCTCAACCTACTGTTAGGGCTTGCCGGTCAAATCTCTCTCGGACAGGCGGCATTCTTTGGGCTTGGGGCTTACATATCCGGCGTCTTGACAGCAGCATATGGCGTAAATCCTTGGCTGGCAATGGCCATCGCTGTTATTGTTGTTGGTATGATATCGTTTGTCCTCGGGTTTCCCATACTCAGGCTAAGGGGACACTATCTGGCGATGGCAACGCTTGGCATGGGGATTATCGTTTACATCGTTTTCAACGAGACTATAGATATAACGGGCGGCCCATCTGGATTGTCGGGCATACCGAATCTCTCTATCTTTGGCATTATCTTCAATAGCGACATAAAGAATTATTACTTGGTCTGGTTCTTCACCAGTGTTACCATACTTTTGTCTGTCAATCTTTCCGCCTCAAGAGTCGGAAGGGCCCTTCGAGCTATCCATGACTCCGAGGTGGCGGCACGTATACTGGGGGTGAATGTCAGACTTTTAAAGGTGCAGATTTTTACCATTTCCGGCATTTTTTCTGCCCTTGCAGGAAGCCTGTATGCCCACACAGTCCAATTTATTTCGCCCACATCCTTTGGATTCAATGTTTCCATAGAGTTGCTTACGATGGTGATTATCGGGGGGCTGGGGAGTATCTACGGCTCATTTCTGGGCGCTGCTATCCTGACGTTACTGCCTGAGCTTTTCAGGACGTTTCAGGATTATGATATTATCGTTTACGGTATTGTTTTGATAGTAATGACCATGTTTATGCCGGGAGGCCTTGTACGAGGCATACCGTTTCTGGCGAGAGCCCTGTTTTCAAAGGTGAAGCATGGCCTCTCTTCTGAGAGAAGGGTTTAGGGAGAACTTAATTGCTGAAAATTAAAGGTATTACAAAACAATTCGGTGGACTAACAGCGCTGCAGGGCGTTTCCTTCTCAATCGCAGCAGGTGAGATTACCGGCATTATTGGTCCAAATGGAGCGGGTAAAACTACCTTGTTTAACATTGTGACGGGTATTTATGATCCGACATGCGGTAAGGTCTATTATGCTGGGACAGATATAACAGGGTTCCCTCCAGAGAAGCTTGCAGGACTCGGCATGGTGCGCACATTTCAAGGTATTGAATTGTTCGCCCAAATGACTGTTCTGGAAAATGTCATGGTTGGTCTTCATACAAAGTCACGAAGTGGCATCTTTGCTTCTGCCCTAAAATTGCCGGCACATTTGAGAGAGGAACGCTATATCAGAGAACGGGCGATTTCTTGGCTCGAATTTGCGGGTATTGCAGAACTCGCTCATGTGCAAGCGGCCAATTTACCTTTTGGCAAGGGGAGACTCCTCGAGATTGCCCGCGCGTTGGCCATTGAGCCACAGATCATCCTTCTGGATGAACCGGCAGCGGGGCTCAACAGCAAAGAAACTTCCGATCTTTCCGCGCTGATTAGGAGAATAAAGGATTCAGGGATTACAGTAGCCCTTGTGGAACACGATATGGAGCTGGTTATGGAAATCTGCAGCCGCATCGTTGTTCTCAACCTCGGTCATAAGCTTGCGGAAGGGACACCTCGACAGATTCAGGAAGATGAACAGGTGATAACGGCTTACCTGGGAGAGGGTTGAAGGTGGTTTGTTGACAATGTTGAAAATCAAAAACGTCAACACATATTACGGTAAACTGCATGCTTTGAGAAATGTTTCCCTCCACGTCAGTGCAGGGGAGATAGTGGCTCTAATCGGATCCAATGGAGCTGGGAAGACGACAATCTTAAATACGGTCTCTGCTGTCACGCCTCCGGCAAATGGCGAAATACATTTTGACGGCATGCTGATCAGCAATCTCTCTGTGGATGAGATAGTTAAGCTGGGTGTCTCCCAGGTACCAGAAGGGAGGCAGATATTCAAACCTCTTTCTGTTGAGGATAATCTTGAACTCGGTGCATATCTTCGGTCTCAGGCCGGAGAAAAAAAGAGAGACATAATGAAGGATAAGAACCACGTTTATGCGCTTTTCCCGCAGCTTGAGGAGAGATGCAAACAAATCGCTGGAACCCTATCGGGGGGTGAGCAACAGATGCTGGCTATAGGGCGGGCGCTAATGGCAAAACCGCGGCTGCTGCTTCTCGACGAACCGGCCATGGGACTTGCTCCTCTCCTGGTGCAGGAGATATTTCGGGTCATCGAGGGGCTCCGCAAGGAGCAGGGGACTTCCATACTTCTGGTAGAACAGAATGCACGGGTAGCGTTGAAAGTTGCCGATCGCGGATACGTGCTTGAAACGGGCAAGGTGATTCTTGAAGAGACGGCATCTGAACTTCTCGCGAATAAGGATGTGCAGAGGGCATATCTCGGAAAAGACAGAAAAGAAATCTGGGAACGTTAGCGAAAAAACGTGAGGTGCTTATGAAAATTTGGGACGCCAAATATGAATGTATGCCACGTGAAGAGCTGGAACAGCTTCAGCTAGAAAGACTACAGGCAACTCTAAACAGAGTTTACAAGAATGTGACGTTCTATCGCAAGACATTTGACGAATTCGAGATTGATCCTGAGAATATGCAGTCTCTCACCGAGTTGGTGAAGATTCCCCTTACCAGCAAAGAGAACTTGAGAATGAATTATCCTTACGGCATGTTTGCAGTACCCCTTCGCGAAGTGGTACGGGTGCATTCATCATCGGGAACGACTGAAAAACCTGTTGTCGTTGGCTATACAAGAAATGACATCAAGGCATGGACGAATCTCGTAGCCCGCGTTATGACAGCTGCCGGAGTTACACGCGATGATATGGTCCAGATTACCTTTAGTTACGGTCTATATACGGGAGCCTTCGGGTTTCATTATGGGGCGGAGGCTATTGGGGCAGGGGTCATACCCACGGGCACGGGCAACACAGACAAGCAGATTATGATCATGCAGGATTACCGAACATCAGCGCTCATTTCCACACCCACGTATGCGATGACACTCGCGGAGAGGATGGAGCATATCGGCGTCAACCCCAGGAAGTTGGCATTGAAGGTCGGGCTATTTGGCGGAGAACCGTTGTCGGAAGCCATGCGTGAAGAGATTGAGTTGAAGCTGGGCATTACTGCCACGGACAATTACGGTTTATCGGAGATTATCGGTCCGGGAGTGGCGGGTGAATGTGAATACCGATCTGGCATGCATATTTTTGAGGACGCCTTTATTCCGGAGATCATCGATCCGCTCACGGGAGAACAGCTGCCTGCCGGCAGCGTAGGGGAACTTGTTCTAACAACCCTCAAGAAAGAAGCCTTTCCCATGATCCGCTATCGTACAGGAGATATGACATCTCTTGTATATGGGGCATGCAGATGTGGCAGAACCATGGTGCGGATGAATAAGACAGCGGGACGCTCAGACGACATGCTTATCATCAGAGGGGTGAACGTATTTCCTTCGCAGGTAGAGTCGGTATTGGCTGCCATTGTGGGAACTGTGCCATACTATCAAATTGTAGCGGATCGAAGGGGTGCCCACGACTTGTTGGAGGTTCATTTTGAGGCTGTAGAAGGGACGTTCTTTGACGAAATGAAAAGGCAAAAAGTCTTCTTGGAGATGGTTGAAAAAAGGATAAGGTCCGTAATAGGAGTAAGTGCCGCAGTGAAGATAGTTGCGCCTAACACAATTGCAAGGCATGAAGGAAAGGCCGGGAATGTTATAGATAGACGCAAGACATAGGCGGCCAATTTACTCGGGACTTTTTATGATGCTGCAATGTCGTGCTGAGAATAAGATAAGCCTAAAAAAATGACGTTCTGCATTACCCGTTTCAGATTGAGAGATTATTATCTCGCCTTTCTTACCGTTTCAGATCATGGCTCTTTGCCCCGTTCCCATCATTATCTTGTGAAATCCGGATATAGTTATGAAACCGACTGTGTTTGAACAAACCGCTTGCAAGGTTATACAGCGCGAATAGTTCCATGGAGAACGGCAGGTATCCAAAATAGCCAAGCAGGGGCATTTCAAAGATGTGGAGGAAGTTAAAGAAGGGTATATAATATATCCACTTCGGATATGAATAAAAGTTCCACATCTCCCAGAAGAAGCCGCATATGATACACCCGACCCACAAAGCCAGAAGCGGTCGACAGTTACCTATGGAAATGTACTGGATGAGTGTACAGTTCTTAAGCCAGAAATTTAGTGGTTCGAGCATCAAATAGAATGATAGCCAGACAAAGCAAAAAAAGTAGGTCGGCCAGATTAACATCAATAGAAGCGTAATAAGGCCGGCAGCAAAGAGAGCTATTAATTTGGCTGGAGTTATTTCGAATCGGAGTTTGCAGCGCATGCCGTTAATCCAGGTGAAGGTGCTGGCCAGTTCGGCCGTACCGAAGACGGCAGGCATGACCGTAGAAAAGCTTAGTGAAGAGAACAGAAAAAACTCAACATCAGTGAAATAATGCTCGCCTAGGTAATACCAGTTTTGTGTCCGTAGATTTATAATTTCAAAAAGCCACCATGCGGGCACAGACATTAAAAAGAGAGTCGCATAGGCGGAAGGATTGCGGGTCAAGAGCGAATGGCCCTTCCGTGTGAAGACCATAGCGTCAACGATGAGACAGTATCCGAGCCACATGGGGAAAAATCCCCACTGAGTGCGCGGTCCAGAAAGGCACCAGTTTAGAATCCAGAAAGTGATGGCCAGTCCTAGACCGAGCCACCCATATACTGGCCATTTCCAGACACGTAACGTCAATTTTATATTCATTGCAAGACCCGTTTGCGCGTTGATGCGAAAGTGGAAAGCAAGGGTAGAAAGAAATTATGATCGGTACCATGCTGTATTAGAAACAGCAAAGAATTATCCAATTTAATCTTGTCTGTCAAGAGGTTGCTCTTCTCTTTTGTAGATGTTGAAAAAAAAGGAAAAGTGTAATAGATATTCAGTGTTGATTAATATCCGAACAGGAGGAGGATGCCGTAATGAAGGAAAAAAGATATGGTTGTGAGGGTGAGACTGATAAAAGAATTCTCAGATGGATGTTGCTTGAGCGGGAAATCGAAGAGAAAGATTTACAAGCATACCTTAAAGAACTTCCCGATGTGTCCTCCTGTGCTGATGAGATCGAAATAGAGTGATCCAAGCTGGTGGGTGATTTTTTCACACGGAAGGGATTATGCTCGCTGATTCTCACGCACACTTGGAAATGAAAGACTTCGACCGCGACAGGGCTGAAGTTGTAAGGAGAGCTGAAGACGCGGGAGTTGACCTGATCATAACAGTTGGCACGACCTTAGATGACTGCAAAAAAGCGATCTTGATTGCCAAGAAGTATAAGAATGTGTATGCAGCGATAGGTATTCATCCCCATGATGTGAAAGACATTGATGACGGAACTTATGATTCTCTCAGGAATCTTGCAAAGATGGATAAAGTTGTGGCTTTCGGGGAAATCGGTCTTGATTTTTTTCGTAATCTGTCACCCAGGGAAATACAAATAAGACGGTTCGAAGAACAGATGGAGGTGGCGGACGAGATCGGATTACCTGTAATCATACATGATCGTGACGCCCACAAGGAAACCGTGAATATGCTGGAGAAGTGGGGACGGAAGCAAAGAGGAGTCATACATTGCTTCTCTGGAGACGAAAGGATGGCTGCGAAATGTCTAGACATGGGTTTCCTTATTTCTATACCGGGAGCTATAACTTTCGAGAAGTCAGAACAGCTTCGGGATGTGGTTCGATACATCCCAGTCACGAGTCTTCTGGTGGAGACAGATGCACCCTACATTACTCCCCATCCAAACAGGGGAAAAAGGAACGAACCTGCCTATGTTGTTCATACGGCAAGAAAGGTGGCGGAGATAAAAGGCCTGTCCCTTGAAGAATTGGCCAGTGTGACATATCAAAATACAAAGGATGTCTTCGGCGTCGTATAGAGTCCAGGAATTGTTGACGAGACATTAGAGAACCTTTTTGACAAATTCCGATATTAATCCCATGAATAAAATTTTATTAGTTGTTGCCGGTGGCGAGATCAGAGACCTGGCATTCTTGCGGTCAAAACTCTCTGAGCTGAAACCTGCCGAGATAGTCTGTGCGGACGGTGGAGCGCGCTATCTTCATGCAATCGGTCTTGTCCCGCACGTCATAATAGGCGATATGGACTCTCTGGCGCCGGATATGCTGGAGTATTTCGCTGAGCGAGGAAGCAGGATTATCAAATTTTCGGAGAGGAAGAATGAAACTGATACGCAACTGGCTCTCGAATACGCCCTTGGTACCATCCCTGATGAAATCTACGTGTTCGGCGCTTTCGGAACCAGGATAGATCATGCCCTTGCCAACGTTTCACTTCTCGCTCTCGGTCTGAGAAAAGGCATACAAATAAAGTTGATCGATGAATGGTGCGAGACATTTATTGTGAATAGGAAGTGTACCATTGAGGGTGAACCGGGTCAGACAGTATCTCTGCTTCCTCTTTCGGATACGGTAACGGGTATAACAATCGAAGGATTTGAATATCCGCTTAATAACGCAGTGATGGAAATTGGGATACCCTACGGGGTGAGCAATAGCTTAATTGCCACAAGAGGTGTCATTTCTGTCAATAATGGTCATCTTCTTGTGATCAGGTATTTTAAAGTCGGGGTCCTTCCCTAAGGAGGCAGATGAAGTTAGTCCGCGTTCTAACCATTGCCGGTTCAGATTCCTGTGGCGGTGCAGGAATACAGGCAGACCTCAAGACCATAATGGCGTTAGGCGGTTTTGGAATGAGCGTTGTAACGGCCCTCACAGCCCAAAATACGTTGGGCATCCAGGATGTTTATGAGATCTCGCCGGAATTCGTGGAGAAGCAGTTTGAATCCATCATGGCCGACGTGGGTATTGACGCTGCTAAAACGGGGATGCTGACGAATACGAGCATATTAAAGACAGTTGCCAGAATGATAAGGAAATACTGCCTTGAAAAGGTGGTTGTCGATCCGGTAATGGCGGCCAAGGGGGGAGAGGTGCTTATAAGAGGTAAGGCGAAAGAGGCATTTATGAGCGAATTGCTTCCACTGGCCTTCGTTGTGACACCGAATATACCTGAGGCAGAGGTTCTATCCGAAATGAAGATAGCCTCTGTCTCTGATATGAAAAAGGCCGCCAAGGTCATTCACCGTTTCGGTGCAAAGAATGTAATAATCAAAGGGGGCCATCTGACAGGCGACGCTGTAGATATCCTTTATGACGGTAGAATCTTTCGACAATTTTCCTCCGAAAGGATCGATAAAAAGGAAACTCATGGCACAGGGTGCATATTTTCTGCTGCCATCGCCACCCTGCTCGCTAAAGGCCGAAGTGTCTCCGAATCTGCGGAAGAGGCAAAGGCTTATATAACTCAAGCAATAAAGGCTTCATACAGTACCGGCACAGGATACAGATTGATAACGCATTTTTTTCCGGCTTCATCGGATAAATAGAAAGGGCATACGCCTTTCAGCGCATCATGATAATGAACGAGGAAGACTATATTTGTTAGTTGATAGCTCTGGAAAATTTAAAGCATCTCGCGCGAGAGCGACAACGATTGTTTGTCGTTTACGGGAGGCCGGTCATGAGGCATATTTTGTCGGTGGATGCGTCCGTGATATACTGCGCGGAGTGGAGCCGGGAGATTATGACATTGTGACCTCAGCGCGGCCCGAGGAAATCTGCTCACTATTTTCTCATACGGTACCGGTTGGTATAAGCTTTGGTGTCGTAGTTGTAGTTGAGGACGGATACAGTTATGAAGTCGCCACATTTCGCGCGGAAAGCGGCTATGAGGACGGGCGCAGGCCTTCTCATGTCGAATTTACCAGTGCATATGGTGATGTTCGACGCCGTGACTTTACTGTCAATGCCCTGTTGATGGATCCGATAACGAATGACATCATCGATTATGTCGACGGTAGGAATGATATAGAAGATCGTGTGATCAGGACAATCGGAAATCCTGACGAGCGCTTTGCCGAGGATCATTTAAGGATGCTTCGCGCCATCCGTCTCTCCGCTAACCTTGGGTACTCGATTGATCCGGACACTTTCCTCACCATAAAACGACATGCTTTCGAGATAAAACGTATTAGCGCCGAGCGCATTCGTGATGAATTGACAAAGCTCCTCACGCGTGGTGGAGCGCGCCGCGGCATGGAGATGATGTCGGAAACCAGCCTTCTTGCGGAAATCTTACCCGAGGTCGATTGCCTGCGTGGCATCGAACAGCCGCCGGCATTCCACCCGGAAGGCGACGTATGGGAGCACACACTCCGAATGCTTGACCTGCTGCCTGCGGGGAAGGGGGCGGAGAATGACTCGCGTCTTGCCTGGGGCATATTACTGCATGACGTGGGCAAGGCTCGGACAAGGTCGGCAGATGATTCAGGCATTCACTTCTACGGTCATGTGCGTGAAGGTGAAAGAATCGCGGAAGCATTGATGCGGCGCTTGAGGTTCTCCCGTGCAGACATGGAGACTGTCATTGCCCTCATTCATTATCATATGCTCTTCATGAATGTTACAGATATGAGACCGAACAGGCTAAAGCGCTTTCTCAGAATGCCAGACTTCCAATTGCACCTTGAGCTTCATCGAATGGACTGCCTTGCCAGCCATGGGTTTCTCGACAATCATGAATTCTGCTGGCGCAAGCTTATGGAAGTGGTGGATGATGAACTGCATCCTCCGAGGTTACTCACGGGAGATGATCTTGTTGACATGGGGTTTTCTCCAAGCCCTCTTTTCGGGGAAATCCTTGATGCTGTTGAGGATGCGCAGCTCGATGGGAAAATTAGTACGTGTGACGAGGCTCGCAGGCTGGTCATGGATCGGTGGTCCTATAAGTTGCGGGATGATATTTAAGACGCTTGAAGAACTGACTGACGAGCAATCCAAGGGGCCTGTGAGCGGAACAGAGATCAATATGAAACTGCGATACCTTCTGAAGGTAACGGTTGCCCTTTTTTTAATTATCTTGTTTTTTGCGGGTTGTGCAGGACACCGGGTATATAGTGGGCGATCAAAGGTTATAAATCCACTTGCCCGCCTAGGTTATACCATTCAGGTTGGCGCCTTTTCCGATGTCGAAAATGCCTCCCGGTTAACTGACCAGCTCCAGGCCCGCGGGTTGGATGCCACCTATTTCGTGGCCCGCGCAGGGCTTTACAAGGTGCGATTTGGCAATTACCCGTCAAAGGCAATCGCCCGCCAAAAGGCGGAAAGCCTAAAATCTTCAGGAGTGATTGATGAATTTTATATTGTAAGTCCCGAGGAATATGCTGTTGCCAAACTGCAAGAGTATGGCGACATGTATGTGAGGGATGAACTAGCAAAGACTGCAGAGAGCTTTGTCGGTGTTCCGTATCTGTGGGGCGGATCATCACCAAACAAGGGATTTGATTGCAGCGGTTTGTCTATGACTGTCTATCGGCTAAATGGTCTCGATCTTCCCCGTTCATCCACGGAACAGTACGAGACGGGCTCCCCTGTTGGGCGGAATGACCTCCTGAAGGGTGATCTTGTTTTTTTTACCGCTTCCGGAAAAGATAAGGTCACACACGTGGGTATATATGTCGGTGACGGCCGGTTTGTTCATGCACCAGGTAAAGGTAAAAATATTCGTATGGATTACCTGTCGAGAAGCTATTACAAGAAGAGGTATCTCGGGGGGCGGACATATATATGAGTTTGCTCAGGGCCTTACCATAGAGGCTTGCATTCTGTCGGGCAGAAAAAACCTATCGTTTTACTGCAAAAAAAGAGGTAAAAATCAGGGGGAAGAGCGACGTGAATATTAATAATCTGATGGTCACTGGCGGCTGCGGATTCATCGGCAGTAACTTCATCCATTATGTGCTGAAGGAAGCACGATTCGCGGGTAGAATAATTAATGTCGATAAACTGACCTATGCGGGGAATCCTGAAAATCTCAAAGGCATAGACGAGAAATTTGGCGACAGGTACGTCTTTCAGAAGATAGATATCTGCAATGCCGATGGGATGGAGAAAATTTTCGGTGATTACGATATTGATGCCGTCTGTCATTTTGCGGCAGAATCTCACGTTGACAGATCGATCAAAAGGCCGGAGAGTTTCATCTACACAAATATTATCGGAACGTTTAATCTCCTTGAGATTGCGAGGGCCAGGGCGGATAGATTTGTGCTTTTTCATCACGTAAGCACTGACGAGGTCTTCGGCAGCCTCGGCGCGACTGGATATTTTACGGAGGAGACTCCCTACAGGCCAAACAGTCCCTACTCAGCAGCCAAAGCGGCCTCAGACCACCTGGTGCGTGCCTATCATGAAACATATGGCCTCCCCGTCATCATCACGAATTGTTCCAACAATTACGGGCCGTACCAATTTCCGGAGAAACTCATTCCCCTTATGATCATCAATGCCGTTGAGGGTAAACCTCTGCCTGTATATGGAGATGGCAGGAATGTCCGAGACTGGCTGTATGTCAAAGACCACTGTGAGGCCATCTGGACAATAATGCAGTCAGGCGAAAGGGGGGAAACGTTTAACATAGGCGGCAATTCAGAGATGGAAAACATCGTCATCGTGGAAATGATCTGCGATATTCTCGATGAAATGCTTCCTTCCCCTGATGGGACGTCGAGGAAAAAGCTTATCACTTTTGTGAAAGATAGACCGGGACACGACCGCAGGTACGCCATCGACTTTAGCAAACTACAAAAGGAACTTAGCTGGACCCCGCGGGAATCTTTCGCATCGGGTATCAGGAAAACGATAGCATGGTATCTCAAAAACAGGGTATGGATTGAGAATATCAGAAGCGGTGAATACCAAACGTGGATTAACGAACATTACGGAGAAGATTCTGAATAAAAGGGGACATGCATTGGAGACTCGGGCTTGGAGTCCTGACAAGCTGGTTGCGGTATCGGGGTACTACTGGAGGTCTTTTGCCCTCCAGGCTGCGGTCAAGCTCGGGGTATTTACCGCCATAGGCGGCGAAGAGCTGGCTGGTGATGACATTGCCCGAAGATTGAATGCGAAGGGGAGAGGGGTTGCAATGCTGCTCAATGTCCTGGTAGCAATGAATCTTCTTTTGAAGAAAGGCGACAGATACTCCAACACCCCGTCCGGAATGTCCCTTCTTACGAAGGATTCCCCGGACTATATGGGCCACATCATAATGCATCATCATCATCTTACCTTATCATGGTTGAAGCTGGATGAAGCGGTGAAGACAGGAAACCCCATGAGGGTGAGATCATCCGGGAGCGACGAAGAGGCGCGGGAGAGCTTTCTTATGGGTATATTCAACATTGCCACAAATCTGGCTCCCCGTCTGGTGAATACAATAGATCTCGCGGGCAGGCGCCATCTCTTCGATCTTGGCGGCGGTCCAGGTACATATGCCATCCACTTCTGTCTCAATAATCCCCATCTCAGGGCGACCGTCTATGACCTTCCCACGAGTCAAACATACGCCATGAAGGCGATCGAGAGGTTTGGTCTTTCTGACCGCATAAATTTCGTGGCAGGTAATTACTTGAAAGAAGATATTCCTGAAAGCTATGATGTAGCCTGGCTTTCTCAAATCCTGCATGCACAGGGTCCAGAAGATTGTCAGAGGATAATCGGGAAAGCGGCTTCAGTTCTGGAACCGGGAGGTCTGCTGGTGATCCACGAATTTATTCTGGACAACACCATGGATGGCCCCCTCCATCCGGCCCTCTTTTCTCTCAATATGCTCCTGGGAACTGAGAATGGCCGGTCCTACTCTGAAGTCGAGATTATGAGAATGCTGGCCAGGGGGGGAGGCAGACATATTCAACGAATTCCATTTAAGTCTCCAAATGATTCCGGTATTGTAATAGGTGTTGTATGACATATTCCATTTCTACCTCTTTTTCTGGATCCAACTGATGTGACTCTCTAAGGGAGAGTTTGTCCCTTTGACAGAAAATGTAAAATAATGTAATAGCATTTATCAGAGTAGTGCTCATGCACTGGCTTACGGCGGGAGAATGAATATGCAGACCGGAAACTACTTGCCTATCTTTATGATCATGGCTTTAAAGACATTCAGATCAGTATGATAATGCATCATTTAATCTATGGTCAGATAATGATTTTTTTAACTAATGAGAAAGATCGAAGCTAATGCGAAGAGGTTCAATGACATGTTCGATGATTATCCGGGTGGTTATAAAGTCTTTCTTTGTGGCTATCAAAAATTTTTTTTCAATCCGAGACGTTTTACATACACCCCGTGATTCTCTGTAAAAGAAGAAAGTCCCATAAATAACATGTGATCCTGATTTAAGCTCTTTTATGCATTAACAAAAATTACTAATGTAGAGATTTTATAAAGAATTATAAGACGAGCCAAATATGCTTGATGCCATTATAATATCCGATTCTGGTGATTATACTTATTCAGTTTCAAGTTCGCTGAGACTGCAAATAGATGGAAGACCAGCAGTCATACAGAACATCCGAAATTATTTGGATAACGATGGGAAAATAGTGGATCCAGTAAGAGGAGAATATGAAAATAATTGGCACTGTGCCCCTAAACTTAATGGTATTTGTCTTCTAAGTCATTTGCAGAAAGATGGCTTTAAGGTTGAATTGATAGATTCCTATTATAAAGAGCGCTTCAGGTTCATAAAACTTTTGGAAGATAATCCAAGAGCTGTCATAATATCAACTACATTCATAACGAATAAGGAAAGCTTATATGAACTGGCTAGAGATATAAGAACACTAGCCAATGATGTCTACATAATTGCCGGTGGACCATTCGTTTACTCCTCATATCTATTGCTAAAGTATTCCTGCAACCTTGATTATGATGTAATCAGTCCGGCAGAAGATTATTTGTTTTTAACTGAGAATAAGCGACCAGAGATCGATCTTTTCATAATTGACAAGCGAGGTGAATGGATATTGTCAGACGCTCTTCGAGCGATCAAAAAAAAGTCGGCTCCGCCGACTTTACCAAATTTAGCATGGTGGGACGGCAATCGATATGCATTTTCCGCAATGAGTAATTTATCCGTAAGTTCAAATGATATAAAGATCGATTGGAATAACATGCCGAATTACCTTTTTAAATCCGGTGCCATAAATGTTCAGGCCAGCTACGGTTGTCCGTATAACTGTGAGTTTTGCAATTTTATCAAGAATAAGCGGGATACATATGTAAAACCGCTTGATCAGTTGATTAAGGAACTGAAGTCTATATCCTGCAAAGGAGTCAAATACGTCAGATTTGTTGATGATAATTTCAGGCTTGGCAGGAAGGATTTGAACAATGTATGTCGTGCATTCATAAATGAAGGTTTGGATTTAAAATGGATGAGTTTTATAAGAGCGAGTGCACTGGAACATGCTGACGTAGAACTGCTCAAACGAGCTGGGTGCACCGAAGTACAAATAGGAATCGAATCGGCCGACCAAATGATACTCACGAATATGAATAAGCTTGCTGATCCTAGCATGTACTACCGCGTCATCTGCAAATTACTGGAGGCCGGAATAGATTGTTCGTGTTGTTTCATTGTGGGTTTCCCTGGCGAGACGATGGAAACATTTCAAAGAACAGTGGATTTTATTGAAAGCATTCCAAAAAGAACGCAAACAGGATCTTTCTTCTGGTCACTTTATCCCTTCCTTTTGGTTCCGCTTAGCCCTATTTACGAACCGCTGAAAAGGTCAAGATATGGCCTTTCCGGGTATATGAGTACGTGGAATCATTATTCTATGAATTCCAATACTGCCCGCCAATGCATTATAAAAGCTTTTCGTGAGATAAAGAATTCGAGTCCCATATATAGCGGTGACAATATAGAAATGATGGATGGCTTACCATTAGATAGAAAAAAGGAGTTCATCAATATACGTCATGCTTTGTCAAAATTTTTTTTGGACATACCTTATGACAGGTCACTCGTAATTAACTCATTCTTAAAGGTGTTGTGATGTTCAAGACTGGCTTTAATAGCGAAATAGAGCGCCAGTTGTAGGGATTGATCTTTGCGAGGCTTACTGTGAATAAACTGAGAACACATACAATTAATATCGTCAAACAAAATTGGGATTTCTTATTCAGAACCTCTTTCACCTATTGTGATAGAGATGAACAGTGTATGGTTTTTGTATAAAACCGTGGTGCCCCATGATAGCGCCATCCCCAACGCAGGTGGACTTAACGCGAACCCCCAGAAGCTTTCGAGAATATTCGTGAGCACATAACCGGCCTTCTTTAATTCTTCTTTCAGTGTTTGTGTTCGGGAATCAATTGGACAACTAATTTTTATTTACTGAGTTCACTTTTGCCGTATTTTTCTGCAGAATAAAATTCAAAATTTCGGTAGCAACTTCCACAGGCTTTTCAAATTGTATGGCATGGCCACTTTCCAGTGAAACCAGTTGGTTTTGATTTTTACCAGAAAATAGATGGCCAATAAATTGCGTAACTTTATTATTGTCCACAATTCGATCATTATTTGCCATAATCGCAAGTACCGGAACGGTATTCCTCAGTATCGCAAACCAGGAAAGCTCCTGAACTTCATCCATGATGCTTACGGATTTTAATGTAACCATAGTTGTTTTGAGCTCGTCGTTGTCAATAAAATCAAGCCATTCATCAAGCAAAGTGAAGTCAGTTGCTTCCATTGGGATTGGGATACAAGCGTCGTTTCGCTCAGGCTTCAGATTGAATACAGAAATCATATCCATAACGGTTTTCTCTGCGATACTTAGAACTGATCTAAACCGTTCATTCCAGAAAAAGCCCGGAGTTAGCAAAATAAGGCTCGAGAGCATATCTCCCAGTCTGGCTGCGGCAACAGAAGCATACTGTGAACCTTGGCACCAGCCTGCAAGGTGAACCTTCTTAAATGATTTCTTTAGATATTCGATATGCTTGGTAACATCTTCAATGACAAGTTGAACAGAACCTAGGTCACCGCGATTGTCGTTTAAGCCGCAACCCCGCCGGTCAGGTGCAACAACGGTTATGTTCGGTGACATTGTCCGCAGTTGAATTGCCAAAGGTGCCTGCCAGCCAGAATGACTCATGCCTCCATGGAGAATTACCACCGCATCTTCCCCTTCGTTTTTTCCCCACACACGGTAATGAATTTTATACTTATCGGGCATTTCCAGAAAATGAACTTTGGGTTTACCATCGTTCTGAATAGCGGGCATATGGCATTGCATCCCAAATCCGATATTCCAGTTTTCAGCCGGAATGACCTTAAGTCCCTGCACCGTTTTGAAGTAATAGGGAAAATTCAAATTTAATAGGCCATCGCGGCCAAATCTCAACATCGGGTCTGCCGGCTCCCGCTCCACCAGATAGTCACCAAATGCCCCTTCATGGGCGATGAGGTTTTCTCCGGCAGCAGAGGCTGCTATAAGAGCGACCCGTGTGAGCAATGAAGTTTCACCCACATGGCATCCAATGATAATTGGCCAACCCAGCCTTCTCAGTTCTTGAATCAGTCTTAAAGCTCGTATAAGGCCGCCAACCCGAGATATCTTAATGTTGGCTATGAATCTTCCCGGTACATCTTTATAGAGCGATAAATCTTCCGCGGTACACAGGCTTTCATCCAGAATAATGGGCAATCCTGTGGCTGTGCTGACCTTGCTGATGTCGTTAACATTGCGTGCCCCCACGGGTTCTTCTATAGCGAAGATCCTTCCGCCTAGTGCCTTGATATACTCTATGGCCTCGTCGCATCGATCCTTCCATAAATTATTTGCGTCCAAACGGATACGGAGATCGTTAACGCCATGTTGAACGCATAAATCTTTAAGAATAGAAATCTTTTCCCTGTCGCGTTCGAGATTATTGCCATTTAGCTTGATTTTAAAATCAGAAAATCCTCGAATAAGATATTTATCTGCCAACGTGGTATACTTCCATTTCTTATCATCCCCCAAGACCGCAGTGTAGCGACCGCGCAGTTCATAGCCATCAAGTCCGAGCAATCCTTCAACATTACAGCTTCTCTCCCGGGAAAAAAGATCAAGCAGCGCCATCTCTATTGCGCACCATGCGGATGGGTACTTATCTATTAACGGGCTGTTATCTCTGATCCATTTCTTTAGAGTGTCGAGCGTTTCCAAGGTTACTTTCTTGCTTGAAAAATTTTCCTCTACCCATTTGACACTCGACTCGAGATCATCACCTGCCACATAGGTTCTCGGACAACCCTCGCCATATCCCTCGGTTCCATTTCTTTTCGCTTGGATCCAGATGCTCTCTCCCTCATTCCTTGTCGCCGCGGCATGACGAATCGTTGTCTTAAATTTTACACGCAACGCCGCTACTTTTATATCAACTGCCTGTTTATTCATACGCATCACTCCATTATCCGTGGCCACAAAAGCTTCGAACCATTTCCCTGCAACTGGACCACTAGGTTGCCTCTCCCTGGCTCTGGTTCCAGTACCACGGGTTCAAAGCCATCCTGACGCAAGACTCGCTCAAAATACCGAACAGCCTAGGTTTCGTTTCCCGGAGGATTTGTGGTATCTAGAGCGAGAAGAGCTTTCAAATGGGAGAGCCCTTCTCGTGCGACGCCCGTAAGAGCCAATCCTAAACCTCCTTGCTAATTGTCTGAATGCTCGTTCGCGCGGACGAGCAGTTTGGCGGGTTATCTCGAGGGGTCATCATATTCTCGAATCCAACACCTCCTGTACTTTTTGCGAAAGGGTATTCATGTTATAGGGCTTTTGAATAAAGCCATAGCAACCCTGTTCCATCATACTTGTCGTACGTGCGTCAATGCTGTATCCGCTGGAAAGGATTACTTTTACGCTTGGATCGATGGACTTGAGGATATCGAAAGTCTCTCTCCCATCCATCTCCGGCATGATCATGTCCAAGATCACCATGTCAATTTCATTTTTTCTTTCCTTGTAAATCTGTATGGCTTCCCAACCGCTCCTAGCTACAGAAACCTTATACCCCAGCACCCCTAGCATCTCGCTGCCAACATCGACGATTACGTCCTCATCATCCACGAGAAGGATAGTGCCTGCTCCCTTCACAATATCTGCGGTGACCGGCTCCTGCCGTACAAGCTCTTTCTCCGAAGCAGGGAGATAAATGGTGAAAGTCGCTCCATGTCCCTTTTCACTGTATACATCTATCATACCATTGTGGCCTTTGATTATACCGTAAACAGATGCAAGCCCAAGGCCCGTGCCTCTGCCCATCTCTTTTGTCGTGAAAAACGGCTCAAAGATCCGCTTCCTCGTCTGTTCATCCATTCCTACACCCGTATCCTTGACTGCAACTCGCACATACCTTCCAGGCTTGACACCATACGGTCTGGCAGACTCCTGATCAAGAAAAACATTGGCCGTCTCCAGATATAAATCCCCGCCGTCAGGCATCGCCTGCCCGGCATTTACATAAATATTCAAAAGCATCTGCTCAATCTGCCCGCGGTCAACTTCCGCCGGCCAGAGATTGTCTTTGTAGTTATGGTGAATAGTAATTTCCTTCTTGGCTCTCCCGAACATGGATGAAGTTTTGCCGATGATCTCGTTCAAATCGGTTACACGGATTTCGTATTTGCCGCCACGGGCAAATCCCAACAGTTGCTTGGTCAGCTCCGCGCCACTTCCCACCTGGCCTTCAATTCCCTTTAGTTTTTCATAAAGAGGGTGAGCGCTGTCCATATCTACAGACATTAAAGAGGCATATCCTTGTATACCCATGAGGAGATTATTGAAATCGTGGGCGATACCGCCGGCAAGTGTGCCCACGGCTTCCATCTTCTGGGCATGCAACAGCTGTGATTCAAGCCGTTTCTGCTCGGAGATGTCCTTGAAAATTCCGACTATACCATTCACATGTCCTTTCAAGTCGAGATTTGGAGCTCCACTTATATTAAAGATCTTTTCGGAACCATCTTTATGCAAGATAGTGCCAATTCTGTCCTTTAGTATGAGTTTTCCATCTCTAATCTGCTGAAAGAGTTGTATATATTCTCCAGAGTCCTCTTTCCTGACGAAGTCGACAAAATGTCCTCCTATAACTTCATGTTGGTGATGTCCCAGAATTTTCTCCCAGACGGGATTTATATAAGTAAAAGCAAAATTGGCATCAAGGGTGTAAATAATATCCGGGGCATTCTCACTCAAGGATCGGAACCGCTCCTCGCTTTCAAGTACCTTTTGATAGGACGCTGCATTATTCATGCTGATGGCGATCTGAGTTGCTATCCCCATAAGCAAACTCACATCACTTTGAGTGAGATGCCTCTTTGACTTGACATTGTCAACCATTAGTACGCCAAGGGCCACGTTTTCGAATATAATGGGAACACAAATGAACGACGTAGCGCCCATAACCTGGGCAAACTCATAACTCCTTCTTGAAAGGCTGTCCGCGATCTTGGATATGTCGTCAATCAGGATAGGTTTCTGCGCACGAAAGGACTCCACGGCAGGGCCCCTAGATTGTGGCTTATCAAGGTGAAACGTCACATTTCTGAGGTATTCCTGATGCTCAGGGTTGTAACCATAACCAATAGCATAAATCAGACGGCTCCTCTCCGGATTGGCCAGCAAGATCATGCCACGATCAAAATCCAATCTATTCTCCATCGCTGTAATGACCAGCTTGAGCAGCTTTTCGCTATCTAATATCATGGCGGTTGCCTGACCAATCTCTTGAATGAGGAGAGCGTTGTTGTAACGCATGCTCGTTTCATCCAAGAGAGTAGTGGCTAAATCACCCTGGCTTTCGAGGTTTACCGCGAACTCCTTTTTTTCCACATACTCAGAGTAAAAAATGACAATAAATACGAGCAATACATAGAGCAAAACAGGCACTGCCCAGAACCACTTGGTATCATGGAGAATAAAGAATAGGGCCGGGCATACCACGAATGCCGAAAGAGCGACATAATTGCGTATCGTCTTCCATACCAAAGAGGGGGTTTTCTCCCAGCTTATGACGTAGCGGCAACTGTCTCCACCAGTATGAACGCAGGTAGTGTGTTCCACGCTGGCAAATTTGTTAGTGAACACCTTTCCGATCGCTTCGAAGGTACCTATCCGATATTGGCACTGGAATCTCTTTTCTCCAACCCCCGGATTTGGAGTGACAAGAATTTCGATCTTGTGCCGTCCAATGCCCCGTATGCGAACGGTCATAGCACGGCTGAAATAAGGGTAGAACTTTCCAAGCATTGAATAGGCAACGGAAGGCGTGATGAATCCCAGCACTAATTTCCGCATTGCGCCAGAGGCCTTTGAATAGGCTGAATTGCGGCCAACCTCGCGTGCTATATCGGGCAGTCTTGTTTGCCGCTGCATTATTTCGTGGAAAAGATCAATCTGATGCTGTGTGAACCAGTGGCCCTCGTCTTCGAGTTGATAGGAAGTAATATCCGCGTACTTAAGAAGGGAAGCCACATCGATGTCAGGCATATGTTGGCTAAGATATTCAACATAATTTCTTACAAGTCTGCTGTTATAAAGAGACGCGTCTTTCATCCTGATGTCTTGGTATCCATCTTTATTATTCATATTTCATTCGAAAATGCCGCTGGACGTACTCCATAAATTTATGGGTATTGAAGTGGCGCATATTCAGGATCCACAGTTGATATTTCTTTTCACTGGAGATTTTCTCAACAGCAGAATAGGCAGACGGATAAATCAAAAGAGGGATGCTGTCACTGTGGTAAATACCTGTCAATTGTGCAATGGCAGGGGAAAGCACTTCCCATGGCAGACTTTCCGTGTCAATCACCAGCACTGTGATGCCGTTTAACAGCTCGGACAAATTTACTCCCACATCAGACTCATTAACGATCAAGACGGCCTTCAGACAATCCCCATTGCTAAGTGAGTAGACTTCGCACTTTCTTGTGAAACCGAGTCGTTGGAACACCTTCTCCAATGAGTCATCCCTCGGGCGCTTTCTCCCTAAATTTAGTACATCGAACAAGGAACTGCCGGAGGAATGTTTCAAGAATTGTTCGAGCTGCCATAATTCGGAATTGGTACTTTCGTGAAGTGACCAGCCCCGTGGCACCTGGCTCTGGGGTGTTCCAACAGGAAATGTCACATAAGAAAAAAGGTCAAGCGAACCTATGCGGGGATTCTTCATTTCCCTCGCAAAGCCCCCGAATACGCGGTCGGGAAATTTGTTCTCCGGACGAAAGAAGCACATCACGTAGTCCATATTTGCGGAAGGAAGATGGTACATACCATACACAAAGAGCATCATATGTTTCAGAATTTGGAAGCCGGGCAGTTTATTGTGCATTGGCCGCGCCGCGTGGTGATGTATCAACCAGGCACGCTCGTAGGCCCGTATCATGGACATATGACCATAAATGCGTCCATTTTCCTCGTAGGTAATGTGCATGGCGATTTCAGGATTTTCCTGATAGAGCTTCCTGTAGATATTTTTGAAATCTTCCCGTCGGTCCTGAAGTAACTTATACTTTTTAGGATAGATAAAACCGGAGTCAAAAAAGAATTCCCAGAGGGCATCCATGTCCACTTCAGTGGATATAAAGGAATGATGGTCCATATTTAAAGCGAGGATACGATTCAAACGGCTATAGCTGTGGACGTCCATATCCAGGACAGCAAGACCGCAGAATGCTTTATTTTCTTCCTGCTTCTTGCGGTAGATTACCTGGGCTGTACAACGCATTTTCAATTCACCGGCATAAATTATTAACATCCCATGTACAATCATTCCCGGCAACAATGTGCCATCTACTGCATCGTCATAAACAGAAAAACCTGTGATGGAGATGTCGTTGATTTCTCGCTGGACTTTTCTTTTGAAAAATGGATGTTCAAAGACGGCCATCGGTGGAGGGGATATCCGGCTGCGGGGATGGCGAACCGTTCTTGTCTGGAAGCGCTTGATTTGTTTACTCAAGGGAGTAAGAACAATTTCCCAGTCGTGGATTTCTTGCGTTTGTCTTAAACAGCGGCAGTTTCCAGAAAAAAGCATTTTCCCATCGCTCGTTAATCTGATTGTAACCGCGTCATCAGGATTGAACTCGTGATATGACGAGGGCAATTCAGGGCTCACCTTTATACGGAAAGACTGCGGGCTGAAATCTATAAGACTGCCTCTGGCCAGGAAACCGCTCTGTGTCAACTCCGCAGTGACATCCCTGCAAGGAAAGCGATTTGTCTCCCGTTTGCTTATAATATAGCTTTCTTCTGGCAGTAGTACCTTTAAACCTGTACTGTCCATATGAAGCAGTTTTGCGGGGAGAAGTATGATGGACTGTTGCTCTATTACTATCAGGTAACTGAACTGGAAATTTTCTAGGCCGTAACTCGTGTGACTCTTATCCCACAAACAGGCTAATTCATCTCCCTCTATAGTCTCCGGCATTGCGTTTACAAGAATTGCTTCGTCATATCTTGGATGGCGAAGTAGGACGCATACAGAATCGCCCATGAAATGGATACGGTTTAGAGTATTTATCAGATTTTCTTTTTTGATGCGGCGGCCAACATCAATTGCATTGATGAGATCATCGTGCTGAAAAAGCCACAGAGGCAGGTATGGTTTTTCAGGAGTCTTTGTTATCTTCCCGATATCAATAAGAATAGGTTGCCTGGTTTTTTTGTCTTCCATTTATCAAATGGCTAAAGTTCTATTTATTATTCAATCTGAGGCAATGGCAACACATTGGTAATAAATGTTCTGGATGCTGCTTATATTAAACAGCATACTCGTCCAAAGGTTCCACCTCTTTTCCCAGGACATCACTCAGCTTATCGGGGATGCGTATAGTCTTTCCTCTCTCCTGCGTTTGTTTAGAATGTCGCTAACTTATATACTAAAAGATCCGTTCATGTCAAATTTTATCTTGACTTATACATCACTTAGAACATCAGGGGAAACTAATCAAGTGAATCGTGCTTGTCCTTCTATGGGAGGTCGAGTAAACAAAATACAATAGCCTTGAGGTTGCCCAGTAAATTTGCTAATAACCTTTGTAACCACCTTATTTAAGGCAACTGGCAAAGGCATAATATTCAACGCGTCTCTTGCAAATAGTTTCCGTATTGGGGCGCGCCAGAAAGCCTCGCGATTCACTTAATGGTACCTTGAAAGGAGAACTCTATGGGACTGGTCTACGAGAAAGAGGGGTACATAGCAAAAGTAGGTCTGAATCGTCCGGAAGAAAAGAACGCTCTTGATCCCGAAATCCTGATGGACTTGCATCGCGCGTGGATGGATGTCAATCGTGACGAGAAGGTGCGCGTCGTCATTCTCTATTCCTGTCTGCCGGACATCTTTTGCTCTGGCATGGATCTGAAAACAGCCATACCGGTTCTCACGAAGGCCAGGGAACCCAAAAATGACTCTGAACGATGGTTGGTGCAGGTAGGACCCCATGTTGGGGAAGCCATGCTAAAACCAAACATTTTGAAAAAGCCGGTAATTGCTGCCATCAACGGTTACTGCTTGACAGGAGGCTTTGAGATGGTCATGGGAGCTGATCTTCGCATCGCCTCGGAAAATGCAGTTTTTCAAATGAGAGAGGCCAGTCTGGGAATCATGCCGGTCGGCGGTTCAAATGTTTATCTGCCCCGACAACTGTCACCCTGCCGGGCCCTTGAAATCCTTCTGACGGCAGGCAACTTTCGCGCAAAAACTTTGCATGAATGGGGTTTTCTCAATCACGTGGTAGCACAGGATGACCTCATGAGGAAAGCCATGGAATTAGGGGACAGAATTGCGAAAAATGGCCCCCTTGCCGTTCAGGGCATAATCAGATGTTTCCGGGAAACAGGGGATATGTCCTTTACTGATGCCTTCAAGAGGGAGCTGGAGATCGGATTGCCTGTGTTCGGGAGTAAGGATGCGCGTGAGGGAATTCTCGCCCAGAAGGAGAAACGAAAGCCGAATTTTCCCGGCCAGTACTAGAGATTTTGTAGAAGTGCAGTCTGTGTCGTAAAATGGATAATTGTGGCGTTAGTCTTTTATATTTTAGAAATTACCTGCCATGAAAGAAGTATTGATTTTTGCATCTGGTCTTGTTCTATTCTTATTCGGCATGAGGAAATTGAGTGCCGGGGTGCAACAGCTTTTCACTTCTCGGATTAGAGAATACATCAGGTATTCAGTTAGAAGGCCGGTTTATGGACTGTTGACCGGGATAATAACGACAATTCTCTTTCAAAGCAGCTCGGCGACGACACTTTTGACAGTTGGTATGGTGAGTGCAGGGTTGATGACCTTTTACCATTCCCTGGGCCTCATCTTGGGCGCGGACATCGGTACCGTACTGACTGTTCAACTTGTCGTCTGGAAAATTACCGATATTTCTCCCCTTATCGTTGTCTCGGGCGGCATTCTCTGGCTTGCTGGAAGGGAAAAATGGAAGGATGCGGGCGAGGCCATCTTTTATTTCGGCCTTCTGTTTTTTGGATTAAGCCTGGTGGCGATGACCACGGCGCCATTAAAAGATAATCTGGCAGTCATCCGCTTCTTTCAGAAAACAAAAAATCCGTTGCTGGGTTTTGGGGTTGGCATTATTTTTACAGGAATAGTAGAAGCCTCGGTCATTCCCATCAGTATTCTCGCCATTTTGGCGCAGCAGGATCTTATCACCATTGAAAACGCCCTTCCTGTCGTTTTCGGGGCTAATGTGGGGACGACCATCACCGCTCTCATGGCAAGCGCAGGCGCGAACATCAGTGGCAAGAGGAGTGCTGTTTCCCACCTTCTCTTCAAATGTTTTGGCGCTGTTGCCTGCATGGCGGCCCTTCCGTGGCTGATTGTCACTCTGAAAAGTATTTCTTCAAATGTGGCGCAGCAGATTGTCATCGGGCACTTCTTGTTCAATCTTTTAATCGTCGTTTTTTTCATTTTTTTCCTCAAACCATTTGCCAGATTGATTGAAAAGGTCATGCCCGGCAGGGAGGAGACCTTGCCGTTATGGCCGGAATTTCTCGATGACAGGTATCTTTTAAATCCAGAAGAAGCTCTGGTGTGTGTTAGAAAAGAACTTCAGAGGCAGATCATCCTTGTGCAGAAGATACTTGCCGAGAGCTTGCTGCTCGTGAAGGACTACAAAGAATGGAAAAGACAAAATATCATCTATGTTGAATTTGTTGTTGATGTCCTGCGGAGTGAGATTGTTAATTTCTTGCGT
>Ga0335081_10001860_pt1 | contig 33403 bp, 24 predicted proteins | sample Lox_Sample_35_FD_206713 | JGI IMG/M metagenome (GOLD analysis project Ga0335081, IMG submission 206713) | Soil microbial communities from Loxahatchee National Wildlife Refuge, Florida, United States - Lox_Sample_3.5 | ecosystem: Environmental > Terrestrial > Soil > Wetlands | place: USA...
TTGGTACGTGGCCGTTCCGTCGATGGCGGTCAGCGTGGCGATCTCATCGTCCGCCAGCCGCTTGAGCGACTGGTGGCCGGTTTCCGCGTAGCCGCCGCCCTCCGGGCTGCCGTCCGGCAGGCGCAGAAAATAAGCAACGGTGCTGCGATAGTGCATGCGCCGGATCGAATGACCGTTGATGGTCACGGAGGCAACGCTCGGCTCCGTAGGCTCCGGGTATTCGCCGGCATCCGCCATGAAACGGATGGCGCTTTCCGCACCCTGCTCGCGCGCGAGATAGTAGGGGTGCTTGCGGCCGCCATTGCCGGTGCCGAGCCCGCCGTCGCCCGCGGTCACGTGGACGAACACGGTTTTGACGCCGTCGCGCACGTCGCGAAACGCCGACGGGTTCATGAACAGCTGCCAATCGTCCTCATGCGGCGAGAAATAGAACGCCACGCGTTGCAAAGGCGCCACCTTCAGAGACACGGCCGGATATAGGGCCGGTTCACTTCCCACAATTCATCGAGCAGCTTGACCGCGGCGCTGGCCGAATTGATCACCGGATCGATCAGCAGGGCCTGCAGGGCGATTTCCTTGGAGGCGCGCACCGCCGCCTCGATCGCAAGCTGCTGCACCTGCACCTGCACGGTGAGCAGCTTGGCGATCGCGTCCGGCAGCGGCCCGAGCGAGATCGGATGGATGCCGGCGGCATCGGCCATGACCGGCACCTCGACCGCGGCATCGGCGGGCAGGTTCGGGATGACGCCTCGGTTATAGACGATGCCGGATTCGAGCACGCGCTTCTCATCGTGTAGCACGCCGCCGATGGCGGCGGCGCCGCGCTCGCCCGACGGCGTCAGCCAGTCGGGCGGAATGGGTGCGCCCGCCAGCACGCCATCGACTTCCTTGGCGAAGGCGGCGCGGCCGCGCTCGTCGCCTTCGAAGTCGTAGCCGTGTTCGCCGCCTTCCCAGCCATAGGCGAGATATTCGCCGAAATGGTCGTCGCTGCAGGTCATCCAGTAGCCGAACGCGCGAAATACTTTGCGCGTCAGCGGCAGCGACTTCGGATCGAAGCTCTTTTCCTTCTCGCGCAGCCGCGGATAAAGGTCCTCGCCGGTTTGGCGGTCACGGATTTGCAGCAGGCATTGCGAGTGATTGAGGCCGGCACCCCAGACCTCGACTTGCTCATAGGGCAGCCCCATGATGCCGGCGACGTCGCCCTGTCCCATGAAGATGCCGTGGCACAGGCCGAGCGCGCGGATTTGGCTGTATTTGCCAAGCGCGTGGATGATGCGGTTTTCCGGGTTCGAGAAGTTGATGAACAGCGCCTGCGGGCACAGCTCCTGCATCTCGCGCACGATGTCGAACACCAGGGGCAGGGTGCGCAGCGTGAACATCAAGCCGCCGGGGCCGCCGTTCTCGCCGAGCGTGTGACGGATGCCGTATTTGCGCGGCACCTCCCAGTCGAGCTTCCACAGCCGGTTGCGGTCGATCGCCGTGGCGTTGACCACGAAGCCGGCGCCGTCGAGCGCGGCGCGGCGGTCGGTGGTGTGCTCGACGATCAGGCCGGCGCCCGTCTTTTCGTTGAGCAATTTGGCGAGTTGCGCCGTCTTGCCGAGCGTATCCGCGTGGCGGCCGACCAAGGTGAGCGTCGAGCCGCGCAATTCATCGCTGCTGAACACGTCGCGAAACATGCTCATGCCGAACGACATGCTGGTCGCCCCGAGGAAAACCACTTTGGTGCGGTTGGCCATCTCGCTCTCCGTTAAACCGTCCCGCCGGCGTGCACCTGCTCGGCCTCCGCGTTGACAGCCGTCATCGCGCGCGTCAGCTCTTCGTAAATCTCGTCGTCGATGGTGACCGTGCCGAAATTCGAGTTCTCGCCGTCGAAGCGCCCTTCCGCCGGCTGGTCGGCATGCTCGAACCAATGGTAGCCGACCACGGTCGGCTTGCGCAGCGCGGCGCCGATATACCGGCGGAAGCAGCCGGCGCGCTCACCTTGCGTCACCACTTTCGGGCCGGCACCGTTGGTGTTCGGCAGGCCGGAGTCGGCCGAGCGAAAGGAGAATTCGCCGATCACGCACGGCTTGCCCGCCGCGCCATAGGCCTCGATCGCGCCGACCGGATCGAAGTCGTAGCAGTTGAAGGAGACGACGTCGGCGTAGCGCCCGGCCGTCTCGATCACGTCGGGCGACGGCAGCAGCGCGAAGCGGCAGCCGAGCACCAGATGATTGGGATCGGCGGCCTTGATGGCGGCGCTGGTCAAGGCGAAATAGCGCTCCGCCGCCAGAGCCGTGAAGCCCTCGCGGTCGGCGGCGATCGCCGCGCGATGGCCCGCGCTCGCAGCCGGCAAATTGAGGAACAAGGCGTGCATATCCTCGGGCCCGCGCCAATCCGCGCCCCAGCGCATTTCGTTGTCGGTGAACCAGCCGATGACGTTGCGATCCTCGCGCCGCGCCGCGCACAGCTCGCGCGCCCGGCGCTCGACGTGGCGCTCGAACTCCGGATCGAACACGTCGGGAAAATGCTCCTTGCGCGCCCAGGCGAACGACATGCCGAGATCGAGGTTGGGGGTCACGGCGAGCGGCGTGGGCCCCGCGCCGGCGACCGCCTCGTCCGACCAGGAGCCGAGCGTGTTGAAGCCCCAGCTCGCAAGTCGCGCCGCGGCGGCATGGCGCCAGCCGTCTGGCCCGCCGTATTTGCGCCGGCAGGCCTCCGCATAGGGGATGCGCTCGCTGTTCTGAATCTGATCCTGGTCGAAGCGAACGGTGTTGACGCCCTTCGACAGGAAGCGCCCGCCGTCCGGGTCGACCATCCAGAAAACGCCGTTGTGCCGGCCGACGCGAAAATAGCCGCCCGGCCGGAAATGGCCGTCGGCAATGCCACCCCATCGCGTTCGCTGTTGCGCCAGCACCGGTGCCTCGTCTCTACTGCGACGCCAGCATGCCGGGACCGCAGCGCAATATATTGATTTGTCTCAATTAAGCGGCCAGAGCCGGGATTAGCTTGGTCGGGTGGAAAGAGCAGGGGAGGAGCCTGTGGCTCCCGGCGATTACCCCGCGATCGACGCGCTGCGGCGGGACTTCATCTGGGGCGTCTCGACCTCGGCCTTTCAGATCGAGGGCGCCGCGCGCGAGGACGGCCGCGGCCCGAGCGTGTGGGACACGCATTGCCAGAGCGGCGCAATTGCCAACCACGACACCGGCGACGTCGCCTGCGACCACTACCACCGCTACCTTGAAGACGTCACGCTCATGCAGCGGCTGGGCGTGCAGGCCTACCGCTTTTCGGTGAGCTGGCCGCGGGTGCTGCCGCAGGGAACAGACAGGCCCAACGAGCAAGGCTTGGCCTTCTACGACCGGCTGATCGATGCGTTGCTCGAAGCTCGCATCGAGCCTTGGCTGTGCCTCTATCACTGGGACCTGCCGCAGGCGCTCGACGATCGGGGCGGCTGGAGCGTGCACGACAGCGTTTCCTGGTTTGCGGACTATGCCGCGCTGGCGGCCAAGCGCTACGGTGATCGGGTCAAGCGCTTCGCCACCCTCAACGAGCCGTCGATTTTCACGCTGTTCGGGCTCGGGTTCGGCGGCAAGCGCGCGACGTCGAGCGCCGACGCGTTGCACCGCGCCATCCATCACGTGAACCTCGCGCACGGCGCAGCGGTCGATACGATCCGCACGCACGTGCCGGGCAGCCTGATCGGCTGCATCCATAATGTGCAGCCGGCCTTGCCGTCATCGCCCGCCGACGCGCAGGCGGCCGCGGTCTGCGACGCCTATTGGAACAAGGCGTATCCCGACCCGCAATGCCTCGGCGTCTACCCGCCGCATCTCCAGGCTGCGATCGAGCCGCACATGCAGGCCGGCGATCTTACCCGCATCCAGCGTCCGCTCGACTGGTTTGGACTTAACCATTACAGCCCGGTCTTCGTGAAGGCCGACGCCGATGCGCCGCTCGGCTATTCCTTCGGCGGCCGGCCGGCCGGTATCCCGCTGACACCGATCGAGTGGCCGATCATGCCCGACGCCTTTCGCGACACGCTACGTTTGGTCGCCGAGCGCTATGGGCTTCCGGTCTACGTGCTGGAGAACGGCTTCGGCGGCCGCGACCAGCCGGATGCCAATGGCGCCGTGATCGACCACGACCGCATCGCATATTTGCGCGCCTATATCGGCGCGCTCAACGCGGCGGTGTCGACAGGCGCCGACGTCCGCGGCTATTTCGTCTGGTCGCTGCTCGACAATTTCGAATGGGACGCCGGCTACAGCGCGCGCTTCGGTCTGGTCTATATGGACTACCCCACCCAGCGGCGCGTTCCGAAGGCCTCGTTCGATTGGTATCGCGCGCTGATCAAAACCGCGCGCGGCCGGCCATGACGAAGCGCGTACTGTTGGGCGACGTCGGCGGCACCAATGTGCGCTTCGCCGTGCTCACGGACGGCGCGCTCGGCGCCATCGCGCACACGGCGGTCGCCGACTACGCTAGCTTTGGCGATGCGCTTGCGGCTTTTCTGGCGAGCCAGTCCGCGCCGACTGGCAGCGCGGTGTTTGGTGTGGCGGGCGTGGTCGAAGGCCAGCGCTGCGCGCTCACCAACAGTCCATGGGTGGTCGATGCCGCCGAGCTCGGCGACCGCTTCGGTCTAAGCGACGTCCGCATCGTCAACGATTTCGAGGCGGTCGCCTGGTCGTTGCCCAGGCTCGTCCGCCAAGATCTGCGTCAACTGGGCGGCGGCGAGCCGACAGACGAGGCGCCGATGCTGGTTCTCGGTCCCGGCACCGGCCTCGGCGTGGCCGCCTATGTGCCGCGCGGGACGATCGTCCTGCACAGCGAGGGCGGGCACAGCACGCTGCCGGCGGCTTCGCCGCGCGAGGACGCCGTCATGGCGGCGCTGCGCCGGCAATTCGGCCATGTCTCCGCCGAACGCGTGTTGTCCGGGCCCGGGCTGGAAAATCTCTACCGCGCCATCGCCTCGCTCGATGCCGTCACGGCGCCCGCACGCAATGCCGCCGAGATCGCCCAAGCCGCGCTCGCCGGCAATTGCCCGGCCAGCCACGCCGCGCTCGAGCTGTTCTGCGCGCTGCTCGGCGAAGTTGCCGGCAACTTTGCGCTGAGCTTCTGCGCCGAAGGCGGCGTGTTCATCGCCGGCGGCGTCGTTTCCCACATCGCAGATTATCTGGCGCGCTCGCAGTTCCGCGCGCGCTTCGAGGCCAAGGGGCGGATGAGCGCGTATGTCGCGCCGATCCCGACCTACCTGATCCTGCACCAGGATCCGGCCTTCCTCGGCCTGCAGACGCTGGCCGGGCAACGCCAGGCTGCCTAGCTGGCGGCGTTGCGGTGGTTGCCGTTGGCGCGTTCCTTGGCTTCCAGCTCGTCGAGCGCCAGCAGCAAGGTCGCGACGCGGTGCACCGAGGAGCGCCAGTCGGCCAAACGTTGATAGTTGTCGACGAGCCAATTGAACGCGCCCTGCACCACGACGAAGGCGGCGGCGGCTTGCGTCAGTTCGCCCAGCGTCATGGCGCCCGCCAGGTACTTCGGCGCGCACAGAAACCAGGCGACCACCGGCGCAAACAGGACGTTGCCTTGAGAGACGAAGGTCGTGCGTACGAGCTGCCAGAGCAGCTCGCGCCACCAGAGCAACGTGGCCTGCAGCTTGAGCTGTAAAGTCTGCCGCCGCTCGCCGTCACCGGTTTTGCCACCTGCGTTCTCGTTCCCGCGGAAGGCGTCGGCGGCGGCGCGGAATTCGGCATCGCTCTGGTTCATGCGCTCGATGACGCCGGTCAGGTGCTGGCCGAACACGATCATCAGTACCGATACCAGTGAGGAGTAGATGATGACGCCGAACACCAAGTAGCCGGGAATGGTCACCGGCCAGCCGAACGGCGCAACGGTGATGCTGCCGCCGATGGTCCACAGCACGACGAAAAACGTGACCGAGGTAATGATCGAGGAGAAAAACGCCAGCGAGAGGTCGATCGGCGCGTCGGTCGCGACGCGAATATCGACGACGATGCGGTATTCCGGGTTCTCCGATCCTTTGATCATGTGGTGATTGAGGTGGCTAAACCGGTCGTGTGCGAGCCATTTCTCGATGACATGGCTGGTCGTCACTTCGCGCCAATTGCGCTGCGCGGTCATGCGGCCCCAAACCGATGCGGCGGCGAGCAAGATGCTGGCCGCCGCCAGCGGAACGAACAGTTCCGCCTGGAACCAGAGCGCGTAGGGGTCTTTGCGCGCGAGCGCATCGAAAAAATTGCGGTTCCACAGATTGAGCAGAACCTGCACCAGCAACTGCAGCAGAACAATCAGCAGCAGAAAAATGGCCAGCCCCCACGCCTTGTCCGTTCGCCAAAATGGCGAGGCGGCATGCCAGAAACGGCTGGTCAGCGGGTGACCTCCGTGAAGCGGGAAATGCTGGAAAAGCCGCATGGTCGGGATTCGGTCAGGTGAAACGCGCGAATCCTATGCGAACGTCGCAGCCGCACAAGAGCGTTCGGCCGCCCGCGACACTACGGGACCACCATCACGGCGCAAGGCGCCAAGCTCGCCAATTTCTGCGACACGCTGCCGAGCAAAAGGCCGGAAAGACGGCCGCGCCCGCGTCGGCCGACGACGAGAATACCGGCTTTTTCGCTGCAAACCGTATTGAGGATCGTTTCGGCCGGGTCGCCCCAGCCGGTTTGCAGCTTGACCTCCGTCACGCCGGCGCGCAGCGCCCGCTTGCGCGCCTGCTCGAGCACCTTGTTGGCGGACGTTTCCAGCGTCTCGCTGAGGTCGCCGGATGCGCTCGCCAGCTTGCGCAATTCCGCGCCCGAAATGCTGCCGCCGATCGTCAAGATCACCAACTCGCCGCCAACCGCTTTCGCCAGCCGGGCAGCGGCATCGACGGCGCGATTGGCGCCCGGCGATCCGTCGGTGGCGACGACAATGTGTTGCATGTCGTTTGGGCCGTCAGCTGCCGATGACCCACGCGCGCGCCTGCGCGGCCTGGACGTGCGGGAAAGTCTTCATCTCGCCCGGCATCAGGAAGCTGAAGAACCGCATCGTGTGCTTGATCCAGTCGATATCGGTGACCACCGCCATGCGTTCCCAGCGCGTCAGGTGCTCCATGCCGACCTTGAAGTCTTCCCACACCGCGCCGGGTTCGACCTGAAAATCGCCGGCGGTCTCGTAATAGATGCGGAGCTTGCCGCCTTTCTTGAGCGCCTTGTTCACGGCCGGCACCAGCACGGTATCGTAATCTTCCTTGGTCACGCGGCCCCGGCAGGCAAAGGCGAGCACGTTGGCGGGAAAATCTTTCAGGCGTTCGATCACGGTGCTCTCCCTTGCCAACCAGATTCACAGTTGAGGGTGTGGCGCACATTGACCTAAGTCAATGAAGGAGCAGCGCTAACGGGGAATTTGCTTGCCGGGCAATAGCGCCTGCGCGGGCCGTTGCGGTAGGATGAAGGCCTCGCATCGTTCGAGGAGCGCTTGATGCCGGCCCCGTTTTCGCTTCCGGAAAAGCTGAAGCCCAACCTTGCCCGCGTGCGCGCCTATTGGGAGGGCTTGCGGCGCGCGGACAATGCCATGCCGTTCTGGGACGATATCAAGTTGTCGTCGTTACCCGATCTGGCGGACTGGCTGCTGCTGATCGACGTCTTCGCGCTGCCGGAGCGCTTTCGCTTCAACACGCTGGGCGCCGGGCTGGCGCAGCGTTACGGCGAGGACGTGAAGAGCAAGTTTCTCGATGAGCTGACCTTGCGCGCTCCGTTCGGCTATCTGCGCGCGCAAAGCAGCGCGACAGTGGAAGGGCGTGGCCTGACTTATTACGAGGCCGCCGGCTGCGCCCGCCTGCTGCTCCCGATGTGGGGCGACGGCCATATCGGCATGCTCCTGGGCGCGGTCGACTGGCGCTGACGCGTTCATGCCAGATTCTCGGTTCGTCATTGCGGGACAGCGCGAAGCGCTGGACCCGGAATCCATACTCCGCGGCGCCGGGGTTATGGATTCCGGGCTCGCGGCCTAACGGCCGCGCCCCGGAATGACGGCGAAGCATCGCGTGACGCAGTTTGCTATTACGCGATCAGCGCGCGCACGCCGTCGGCCAGCAGGCCGCTGATGTCGATGCCGTTGCTGCTGTGCGAAATCGTATTCGCGGTCACCACGCGGACAGCGCCCGCCTGCGTCAGTTCCTCGAGCGCGTTGCCGGCGAAAATGCCATGCACGCCGATGCAGACGGCCGGCGGCAGGCCGGCGCGCTTGAGCTGCTTGACCGTCTCGATCATGGTCTGCCCGGTCGAGATAATGTCGTCGACCAGCACCGGCGTGCGGTCGCGCCATTGCGCGAGCTCGGGCACCGAAACCTCGACCTCGCGGTCGCCGCGGCGCTGCTTGCGCAGCACGATGTGCGGCGCGCCGGCGCCGCGCGCCACCGCCGCCACCCATTGCTCGCTTTCGCGGTCGGGCCCGACCAGCAGCGGCTTGCCGATATTGTCGCCGATCCACTGCGCGATCAACGGCGCCGCGTGCAGCGCGCGCGCCGGCACGCTGTAGATTTCGTCGAGCGCGCCGCGCCGATGCAGATGCGGATCGACGGTGACCAGCCAATCGAAATGCGCCGAGACGATCTTGGCAAAATAGCTCGAGGTGATCGCCTCCCCCGGCTGGAAACGATGGTCCTGCCGCATATAGGCGAGGTAGGGCGCGATCAGGCCGACCTGTGCCGCCTTCAAATCGCGCGCGGCGGCGGCGGCGAACAGCAGCGGCAACGCTTTTTCGTCCGGGCGGTCGAGCGTGCACAGCAGCGCCGCCGAGCGGCCGGCCACCGGCGTGTCGTAGCGCCAATAGGTTTCGCCGTCGGGAAAGCGGCGCATCACGACCTTGCCGATTTCGGCGCCGATCGCCGGCGCCAGCAGCGCGGCCAATCGCTCATTGCCCGGCAGCGCGAACAGTAGCGGCGTCATGGCGGCGTAACGATGTAGATGTCGGCATTGGCCGCGGCATATTCCAGGGCGTAGCCGAGCTCGCCCGGCGCCTCGGCGTGCACCGTGTAGAGCGGATGCCCGCGCTCGATTTCCTCGCCAAGGGAAACGTGCACCTCGACCCCGGCCGCCTTGGCGTCCGGCGCGCCGGCGAGCTTGGCGACCCGCGCCAGCCGCCGGTTGTCGACCGCAACGACGCGGCCGGCGCTCTGCGCCGCGATCGTGTGCCGATGGGACGACGTCGGCGGCGTGCGCCGGCCGCCTTGCGCCGCGCAGATGCGCTCGAACTTTGCCGAAGCCTGACCGCTCGCTAGCACCTGCTCGGCCATGGCGAGACCGGCGTCTTCGGGCGCCTTGCCGGCGAGCTCCAACAGCGTGCCGGCCAACAGCACCGCGCGTTCGCGCAAGTCGGGCGGCGCGTCGGGCGCATTGCCGAGCACCGCCAGCACGTCGCGCGCCTCCAGCGCCGGTCCGATGCCGCGCCCGACCGGCTGCGTGCCGTCGGTGAACACCGGCTTGGCCGTAAGGCCGAAGGCCTGCGCCACCTCGACCAGCCCCTGCGCGATCGAACGCGCGTCCTCCGTGCTGCGCACCTTGGCGGTAGGGCCCACCGGCACGTCGAGCACCACGTGGCTCGAGCCGGCGGCGATCTTCTTGGACAGCACCGAGGCGATCAACTGCCCCTCGCTGTCGAGGTCGAGCGCGCGCTCGACCGTGATCAAGATGTCGTCGGCCGGGCTCAGGCGCACCGCGCCGCCCCAGGCGATGCAGCCGCCTTCCCGCTCCACCACGCGCCGCATGGTTTTGAGATCGAGATCGACCGGCGCCAGCGTCTCCATGGTGTCGGCGGTGCCGGCCGGCGAGGTGATGGCGCGCGAGGAGGTCTTCGGCATGGTCAGTCCGCATGCGGTGACGATCGACACCACGATCGGCGTGGTGCGGTTGCCGGGCAAGCCGCCGACGCTGTGCTTGTCGACCACCGGATGTGCGTTCCAGCTCAGCCGGTCGCCGACCTCGACCATGGCGCGGGTCAGCCCGATCGCCTCGTCGCGGTCGAGCGGGCGCGCCGAGCAGGCGGTGATGAAGGAGGCGAGGTCGATGTCGGAATAGCGGCCGGCGGCGACGTCGCCGATGATGCTCGAGAGCGAGCCGGCGTCGAGTCTGCGGCCGTAGACCTTGCCGCGCACCGTGCTGAGCGATTCGAGCGGCGCCGGGTGGCTCACCCGCACATTGCCGCCGCCGTCGAGTCCGAGCCGCCGCCAGGCCGCCTCCGACAGGCCCGCCTCGTTGTGGTGCAGAATGTCGCTGGTGACGTGATAGAGCGTGGCGATGATCGAGCGATGCCCGTTGCTCACCCGCACCCGGGCGTGCGCGGTGAAGCCTTCGGCGCGGACGATGTGGCTGTCCGCGCGCAGGAACACGACCGCCTCGTGCCGCGTGTCGATGCCGAGCCTGCGCGCGATGAGCGGATTGCGCGGCTCGGTCACGATGGCGGTTGAACTCATGTCAGCAATACCGAGTCGCGATATTCGGGGACGGCGCAAGCCCAGCCGAGCTCCTCCTCGATGCGGTGGCGCAGCGCATCGGCGGCGGCGGGCTCGCCATGGGTGATGAAGGTCTGCTTCGGCGCGCGCTGGAAGTTGCGCAGCCAGGCCATGATCTCGTCGGCATCGGCATGGGCGGACAGCATGTGCAGATTGGCGACCTCGGCGCGGACGGGCACCTGCGCCCCGTGAATTTTGACGCTTTCCGCGCCGTTTGTCATGGCTTGGCCGCGCGTGCCGCCGGCCTGGAAGCCGGCGAACAGTATCGTGTTGCGCGGGTCCGGTGCGTAAAACTTCAGATGGTGCAGCACGCGGCCGCCGGTCGCCATGCCGCTCGCCGAGATGATGATCTTGGGCGTTCGGTCGGTGTCGAGCGCCTTCGAGTCCTCGACGCTGACGACGAAGCGCGCGATACCGCAGACCGCCCGCGCCTCGCTCTGGCTCAGCTTTTCCTCGTCGGCGTGCGTGACGAACAGCTCGCTCGCTTCGATCGCCATCGGGCTGTCGAGGAAGATCGGAAGGTCCGGAATGCGCTTTTGCTGCTTGAGCCGCCGCAGGTGGTACATCAACAGCTGCGAGCGGCCGACCGCGAAGGACGGAATCACCACGGTGCCGCCGCGCCCCGCCGTGCGGTTGATGATCTCGGCCAGCATGTCTTCCGGGTCGCGCGCCTCGTGCTTGCGGTTGCCGTAAGTCGATTCGACCAGCAGATAGTCGGCCTCGCGCACCGGCGTCGGGTCGATCACGATCGCGCTGTTCGGCCGCCCGAGGTCGCCGGAGAAGACGACCTGGGTGTCGCCGCAGGTCAGTTCGATCATGGCCGCGCCGAGGATGTGCCCGGCGGGCACGAAGCGAAAGCGCACCTGCGCCGACAGTTGCTTGTCCTGCGCGAAATCGACCGGCGCGAAGCGCGCGAGCGAAGCCTCGGCATCGCGCAGCGTATAGAGCGGCAGCGCCGGCCGGTGCTTGGAAAAGCCGTGGCGGTTGGCGAACTCGGCGTCCTTCTCCTGCAGATGTCCGCTGTCGGGCAGCAGGATGGCGCACAGGTCGCGCGTTCCCGGCGTGCAATAGACCGGCCCGCGGAAGCCGTTCTTCACCAGAAGGGGCAGGTAGCCGGAATGGTCGAGATGCGCGTGCGTGAGCACGACGGCGTCGATGCTCGCGGGATCGACCGGCAGCGGCGCCCAGTTGCGCAGGCGCAACTGCTTGAAGCCCTGGAATAGCCCGCAGTCGACGAAGAAGCGCCGGCCATCCGCTTCGACCAGGTATTTCGAGCCGGTGACGGCGCCGACACCGCCGAGAAAGGTGAGTTTTAGCCCCATCGCTTGCTTCCGCACCGGCCCCTGCGCCAGGAGGAAAATAGACGCATTTTCTGCAGGGAAGCGACTTAACCTGGATCAATTCGGGGCTTGCGCGCAATGAAAAGCCCCGGGACATCGATCCCGGGGCAAGTTTGAATCGAGCCCCCAGGGGAGGGGTTAGGGGCCCGATGGGAGTTCAATCCACGCCCGGTGGATAAGTTCCATCCGGCGCGCTCACGGCGCGCAACAACCGGCAACATGGCGTGAGAGTAGTACGGTAGCGGCTTACGCGACTTCGCGAACCGCAATCGCCACGCGGTGCCGCCGCACGCGCTCTTCGTCGACTTCGATGCCGAGGCCCGGTCGATCGAGACAGACAGCATAGCCTTGCGCCGTCGCCAGCGGCTGCGCGGTCACGTCGTCGGCTAATCCGCCATGCGTCAAGGTCAGCGCCCAGGCGACGTCGGGCACCACGCAGGCGGCATGCAGCGCCGCCGCGCAGGCGACGCTCGACTCGCCGGTCTTGCAGGAAATATTGACGCGCATGCCGAGGCTGTCGCACAGCCGGCCGGCCTCGACCAGCGCGCGCAAGCCGCCCAGCTTGATCGCCTTCAGGCTGACGCCGCGCGCGGCTTTCGCTTCGTGGTGGCGGCGGATGTCGGCGAGCGAATGGATGCCCTCGTCGGCGCCGATGGCGATGGCCGTCGCGGCTTGAACCCGCGCCATGTCGGCGAGATCCTCGGCCACGACCGGCTGCTCGAAAAAATCGAGGCCGGCGCCTTCCACCGCCCGCACATAGCGCAGCGCGTCCTCGACGCCGTAGCCTTGGTTGGCGTCGGCCGAGATCAGCATTCCGCCGCCCAGCACGTCGCAAATGGCGCGGGTGCGCGCGGCGTCGTTTTCCGGCGTATCGATGCCGACCTTGATCTTGTAGGCGGTGAAGCCTGCCGCCTTCTTCTTTTCGGCGTCGCGCAGGTCGCCGTCGTAATCGCCGCCGCCGATCACGCCGAGCAGCGGCAGCCGCGCGCGGCGCTTCTCGCCGAGCAGGGCATGGACCGGCTTGCCGGCGGCCTTGCCGGCGAGATCGTGCAGCGCGATCTCGATCGCCGCCTTGGCGCCGTGATTGCCGTAGATGCGCTTGTCCATGGCGGCGCACGCGCCTTCGATGTCGGCGGCCTCGCGGCCGCGCAGCGCCGGCTCGATGTGGTGCACGGCGGACACGATGCTGGCGAGGGTCTCGCCGGTCATCACCGGCGCTGAGGCCGCTTCGCCCCAGCCGGTCGGCCCGTTGTCGGCCGCGATGCGCACCAGCACGTTGTCGGCGCGCCGCACTTCTTCGCCGGCCATAATGACCGGCTTCACCATCGGCAGGCTGACCGCGATCGGCTCGATCGTTGCGATGCGCACTACCATCTCCACCGTCATTCCAGACGCCACGACGTGGCGATCCGGAATGCAGAACCGGGCAAAGAGCTTGCCGCTGAATTCCGGGTTCGCGAGCCGGCTCGCGCCCCGGAATGACTCATCGAACTACATCTGCTGGATATGCGCCGTGTCGATGATCTCCTTGAACGTCGCGATCTCCTTCATCGCGCGCGCCCAGACCGCGTCGGCGCCTTCCGGCCGCACCAGGAAGCCGGACTTGTAGAGCCGCTCCTTCATCTCCGGCGTCTTCAAGACCTTGAGCGTTTCCGTCTCCAGCCACTTGACCGCCTCGGGCGGCGTCTTGGCCGGCGCGAGCAGCGCGCAGTCGACGCCGAACACGAAATTCTTGTAGCCGACCTCTTCCATCGTCGGCACATTGGGCAGGTCCGGCCAGCGTTCTTTGCCGGTGACCGCCAGGCAGCGCAGCGTGCCCGCCTTGATGTGCGGCAGCGCCGGCGCCAGCGACCCGGAGCTGATCTGCACGGTGCCGCCGAGCAGCGAGGTGATGGCGTCGCCGCCGCCCTTGAACACGATGTCCGCGAGACCGGGCAGGTTTTCGCGGGCTTTCAGGAGCGCCAGCTGCATTTGCGACGAGGTGCCGATCGGCGGCGTCGCGCAATTGAACTTGCTCGGATTGGCGCGGGCGAGCGCGACGAATTCCTTCATCGTCTTGGCCGGACTATCGGCCTTGACCGTGAAGGTATTTGGGGTCGTCGCGAGCTCGCTCACGCCGACGAAGTCCTTGTGCGGATCGTAGGGAATCTTTTTGTAGAGGCTGGGATTGACCGACCAGGCATTGGTGATCAGAAGGATGGTATAGCCGTCGGGCGTCGCACGCGCCGCGTTGCCGAAACCGATATTGCCGCCGGCGCCGCCGATGTTCTCGATGATGAAGGTCTTGCCGGTCGATTGTTGCAGCGCCGCCGTGACGATGCGGCCGACGATGTCCGAGGGCCCGCCCGGCGTGTTGGCCACCACGACCTTGACGGCGCGGTCCGGATAGGCGGCATAGGCCGAACGCACGCGCAGGAATGCCGGCGCGGCCACGCCGGCGGCCAATACCCCGGCGCCTTTGATGATGCGGCGACGCGACAGGCCTTTATCGAGTTTCATCGTCGTCCTCCCTTTCGCATTGCTAAAATTATTTTGCGCTTAGCGCGCTATCGACAGCACGGTAAGCTTTTGCGATGTTTCGAGCAATGGCGCTGGCGGAGTTTGAGCCGGTGAAAAGTGATCGCAGCCGATGCCGAACCGATTCCAGCCTTTGTGTTCGCGTGATGCATGACCGATAGCGGGACGCAAGCTGCGGCTTGGCACGACACCGTGCTGGCAAGCCTCAAGGCCAACGACGTCAAGCTCGCGGTCTACGTGCCCGACCGCGTGCTGACGCCGCTGATCGCCGGCCTGCACGCCGACTCGTTCTTCACCTGCTTTGCCTGCACGCGCGAGGAGGAAGCGCTCGGCATCCTATCCGGCGCCTGGATGGGCGGATTGCGCGGCGCGGTGCTGATGCAGACCTCGGGCTTTGCCACCATCCCGAACGCGCTCGCTTCGCTCGTCGTGCCGTCGCAGATTCCGGCGCTGATCTTCGTGTCGGAGCGCGGAACGCTCGGCGAGTTCAATCTCGGCCAGGCCATGGTGCTCAAGACGATGCGCCCGGTGCTCGACGCGCTCGCCGTCGACCACCACACCATTACGCGCGGGGAAGAGCTCGGATTCATCCTCGACCGCTCGATCAAGCAGGCGGTGGCGATCCAGGCGCCGGTGGTCTTCATCCTGTCGCCGCTGTTGACCGGCGGCAAACTGTTCGCGGCATGAGCAAGCCCATGACCACCGCGCACAATGCCCCCGGCGCCGGAGGCGCCCATAATGCAAAGGTGATGAACCGCTTCGTGCTGACCAAGCGCCTGGTCAGCAAGCTCAAGCACGAGGAAGCGGTGATCGGCGGCATCGGCAACAGCAATTTCGATCTGTGGTCGGCCGGTCGGCGGCCGCAGAATTTCTACATGCTCGGCAGCATGGGGCTCGCCATCCCGATCGCGCTCGGCGTCGCCATCGCTCAGCCCAAGCGCCACGTGGTCGCGCTCGAGGGCGACGGCTCCCTCTTGATGCAGCTCGGCTGTCTTTCGACCGTGGCGCAGCAGGCGCCGAAGAATCTCACCATCGTGGTGTGGGACAATGGCATCTATCAGATCACCGGCGGGCAGAAGACCGCGAGCGCTGCGAGCGCCGATCTGGTGGCGATCGCGCGCGGTTCCGGCATCGCCAAGAGCGCTTGGGCCGCCGACGAGGACGAGTTCGACCGGTTGTTCGAGGACGCGCTGCAAGGCGGGCCGAGCCTGATCGCCGCGCGCATCGACGACAAGCCGGGCGTCGGCGCCACCGACCGCGATCCGGTGCAGATCCGCGAACGCTTCATGCACGGGCTCGGCGTGCGCAAATGAGACATTCGGCGCGCCTGCGCGACTTTGCACAAACCTGAGGAAACCACGGGAGGACACCATGACCGTTTCACGCCGCACGCTTATCGCCGCGCTCGGCGCGGCGCCGGTCGCTGCCTCGCTGCCGCGCAGCGCCTTCGCCGCCTATCCCGACCGGCCGATCCACCTGATCGTGCCGTTCGCCGCCGGCGGCAATGCCGACATCGTCGGCCGGCTGGTCGGCGACCAGATATCGCAACACCTGAAGCAGCCGGTCGTGGTGGAGAACCGCGGCGGCGCCGGCGGCGCCGTCGGCGCCGAAGTGGTCGCGCGCGCCGCGCCCGACGGCTACACGCTGCTGGTCGGCTCGAACGGACCGCTCACCGTCAACCCGGTCATGCAGGCCAAGCTCGCCTACAATCCGCTCAAGGATTTTGCGCCGGTCGCGCTCACCAGCTACGTGCCGCACGCCATCATCTTGAGCAACAAGGTCACCGCCAAGACCATCGCCGACCTGATCGCGCTGTCGAAGACCCGGCCGGTGACGCTTGCCACCAGCGGCGTCGGCAGCGCCACCCACATGACGCTCGAGCGCTTCAAGGCGGCGACCGGCGCCAACATCACGCACGTGCCCTATCGAGGCGGCGGCGCGCTGATGCCGGACTTGATCGCCGGCACGGTCGACGGCTCGATGACCGAGTTTTCCACGGCGTTGTCGCTGCACAAGGCCGGCAAGGCGCACATCATCGCGGTGGCGGCCGCGCATCGCTCGCAGCTTGCGCCCGATATCCCGACCTTCATCGAGAGCGGAGTGAAGGACTTCACCGCGCAAAGCTACATCGGCATCGTCGCGCCGGCGAAGACCCCGCCGGAAGTGATCGAGGCTTTGCAGAAGGCGGTCGTGGCCGGGCTGAGCGGCGGGCCGGCGCCGGAGCGCTTGCGCAGCCTGGGCGCCGAAATCGCCACGCCCGAGCAGATGACGCCGCAAGGCTTCGCGGCCTTCATCCGCACCGACTACGACAACATGCAGGCGGCGGCCAAGCTCGCCGGTATCACGCCGAAATAGGATTGAGCAGGCACTGCCACGAGTTCTCTTTACCTCTCCCGTAGGGAGAGGTCGGCGCGCGATAGCGCGCCGGGTGAGGGGTTATAGCCTCAAGAGATTCATGAACCCCCTCACCCCAGCCCTCTCCCCAGTGGGGAGAGGGAGCGCGCCATGCCGTGGGCTTGGTGGCGCCTAGAGCCGCTTCAAGTAGGCGATCAGCGCGCGCTTGTCGTCATCGGAAAGGCCGGTGCCGAACAGATGGCCATGGTCCTCGACGAGATCGGGACACTTGCTCAGCTTCAACAGCGCGGGTGCGAGCTCCTTCAGCCGCGCGGCCGCCGCCGCATCGTCGAGCTTCTGCTCGTCGATCTCGCGCAGCGCGGCGGCGAGCTCGACCGCCGCGCCGCCGAAGTCGAGCAGCTTGATCGGATCGAGCGTCAATTCAAGATCGATATTGGCGAGCAGATTGACCGGAGTGCCCTTCGGAATCGGGCCAAGCGGTATCGTGCCGGCGGTCCTTGGCAGGCCCAACGATTTTCTCAGGGCATTGAAGGCAAGCTTCGGCAGGTACAGGCGATTGGCATATAGCCAACTCGTCTGCGTCGTGCGGTAGATCGTGCCCGGCCGCTTTTCCAGCAACAGCAGCTTCTTCATGCCGTCCTCGAAGGCACGCATGCGGCCGTTAACCGACGGATCGCCGGTGAAGTCGCCGACCGAATTGTTGTGCAGATAGGGTGCCGAGGCCCAGATGCTGATCAGCGACGGCGCGCGCTGATAGCCGCGCCCGCCGTCCGGGAAAACGAACGGCCGCATCTGCCCGCTGAACGGATCGAGTATGCCGATGGTGCCAGCCGCCGGCCGCTCCTTGTAGGTTTCCGAACTGAAATTATCCCAGATGTGCCCGCGCACCGCGTTGCTCGCCACCGCGGCGCAGGCATTGGTGCCGATGATGCTGTCCTTATAGGGCTGGTCGGTCGACAGATAGTTGTCGTTGAGGAAATCGGGGGCGCGCACCAGGTCCGTCATCTTTGCCTTGAAATCGTCGCTGCGCGTCCACGTGAACCAGGCCGGCGAATAGCGTGCGACGCCGGACGGCGGCGCCGGCATCTTGTTGGGGCTGACGTGGCAGCCGGCGCAGTTCTGCGCGAACAGCTGCTGGCCGCGCGCAACGACGTCGGCGCTGTCCTGCAGATAGGCTTCGCCGCCGGGCGCTTTGGCCAGCGGTTGCGGCCTGGCCGCCGCCACGAAGAAAGCCGCCACGTTGGGCAGCCGGTCGAGCGTGGCACGGAAATAGGCCGAGTCCCTGCGCGCTTTTGCGACCGGAAACGGCGTCTGCTTCTTGCCGCCGACGATCAGATTGAAATGCTTGATCCATTCTCCGTAATCGCTGCCGATGCTGATGTAGACGCGCGCCAGCGCGCCGATGATGCCGATCGAATCGGCGCCGTCCTTGAGCACATGCGGCACCGGCATGGTCGCTTTTGTTTCGGGCATGGTGAGGTTGCCGCCGGCAAGTTTCTCCTCCGCGGCGATCTTGAGCCGCGTGCCGAAGTCGTAGATCGCGTTCATATTGCGCGGATTGTTCAGGTTGTCGGTCGCCAGCGCCGAAGTGTCGATGGTGCCCGGCGGCATCGAATTGACCACCTGGAACAGGAAATTGTTTTCGTTGCCCGGCAGCACGAACACGCCGGCCGGCCTGAAATACTGGTTGCCGATATTGCTCGAGAGATTCCGCCACTCCGGCCGCTCCGGATCGGCTGGCGGGTGCAGCGGATGCGGGCCGACATGGCAGAAGCCGCAGGCCATGCCGACGCGGTAGGGACGGACGAGCTTGGGATCGCGGTAGTAGCTCGGATCGCTGTAGAAGCGCTGCGCGTCCCAGCGCGCCTTGGCCGCTTTGTTGAAGTCCGGGTTGGGGAACAGCCGCAACCCCACCACGCCGCTGGGGCGGCCGTAGGTGCGGGTGAAGTCCTCGCGCGGAAAGGCCTCGCGGTAGTCGGCCGTGTAGGCGCCGTCTTGCGTGCCGTCCGGCGTGTCGAGCCAGAGGCCGAATTGGTCCGGAGCTTCGGCTTGCCGGAAGCCCGGCTCGTTCATCAGGCCGGCGGTTGCGAAACGCCGGCCGCGGTTGCGGCTGTCCAGCACCTTGAGCAGGTCGAAGGCGCCGAAGCTGCGGCGCGCCAGATAGTCCCAGAACGCCTCGTTCCCCCCCGTCCACATCACCCAGGTATTGCGGCCGCGTATTTCGTCGGGAGTGAGCCGAACGCCGTCGTCCATGGCGGCGAAATAATCGACCGAGGCCTGCGGGAAATCCGCCCCCGCCGCGCGGGGCAGCATCGCGGCGGCGGCCACCACAACCGCGAGTAGCGCGACCGCCAAAGTGCCGTGAATAAAGAGCCTAATCATTGGCTTGGCGTCCGGTCGCCGAATTGCTGCCGGCCGCCATAATAACAGGTCAACGCATGGTTGAAATATCACGGCAACCGTAGGATGATCATACCACGCATCGCCACCGAAGAAGCCGGCGCGCCGTCAGCGGCGCAAAGCCGAGGGAGGGGATCGTGGGGGCTTTGTCGATCCAGCAAATTCTCGCCGCGGAAGCGGCAGCGATTCATGACTTAACAAATCCGGAGACGAAGAAGATCGTCGACGACCTAAGCGAGCTCGCGGAAAAGGCCCCGCAAGACTTGGAGTCGGACCGCGCCGACAAGGACGCCGACGAGCGCAGCGGCAAGGACGAAGAGCCGCAATGGGTCACCAACCGCAAAACCTTCTATTGCGAGCTCAATAAGCTCAACCGGGCGGCGCTGTGCTTGTCCGGCGGGGGCATCCGCAGCGCCACATTCTGTCTCGGAGTCATCCAGGCGCTCGCGATGCTGGCGCGGCCATTGCCGGCTTCCGCCAGCGGCGGCTCGCCACCTGCTCAGGGTGCGGACGACACCAAGAAGGGCTCGGCTGCTCACCGTGCGACAACACCTCAAGATTCGCTGCTCAGTTGCTTTCATTATCTCTCGACTGTTTCCGGCGGCGGCTATATCGGCTCCTGGCTGTCGGCGTGGCGCCATCGTGACGATCTCAAAACGATTTGGGCAAGTCTTTCGGGCCGTCCCGAGGGGCCGGACGTGGAACCACCGGAAATCTCCTGGCTCCGCGCCTACAGCAATTATCTGACCCCCAAAACCGGTGTCGCCTCGGCCGATACCTGGGTTGGCATCGCTATCTACGTGCGCAACCTGCTGCTGAATTGGCTCATCATCATTCCTGCCGTCTGCCTTGCGTTACTGCTCTTGAAATTCGTGGCGACAGGTTCGGTCTGGATCGCTCGCGACGGGGCCTGGGAGCTTTTGATCCTGGTCGGTCTGATCGGCGTCGCCTGTCTAATCGCCGCACAGGCCTTCAGCACATCACACCGGCCCACGCGGCGCGTTAGAGCCGGAGCGGATTCAGCGGCGCCAAACGGCAACGTAAACCAGAAGATGTTTCTTCGCCGCGACCTCGTCTTCAGCCTTGTCTCAGCGGTCGCGATCACAAGCTTCTTCACCTCGCATTTTGGGGTCGACTGGGTGGTCAATAGTGGCAAGCATTGGGTGCTGATCCTGACAGCATTGGCGGGCCTGCCGATTTTTGCGGCAGGGTGGATCGCGGGCTGGCCATTACGGCCGAATTGCAGAGATTTCGGTTTTTGGACCGCGACGGGCGCCATCTACGGCGCGTTAGTCGGCCTCGGCGCCTACCTGTTCAGCCTGCTCGGTCCTTACGGCCACGGCGGCATGATTTCAGAAACGCACGCCCTGTGGAACCTGCTGCTGCCGATGATCTTCGGCGTGCCCTGGGTGCTGATGTCGCAAATGGCGGCGGAAATGATCTTCGTTGGGCTCACGAGCTACGAGAAGAATTCCGACTCCGATCGGGAATGGCTCGGTCGCGCGGCGGGCTGGGTGGCAGCGAGCGCCATTGTCTGGGCGATCGTGACATTATTGACATTTGCGGGTGGATATTTCGTGCAGAAGGCTGTCGCCGAGTTGGGATCATGGATCGCATCGGTTGGCGGCGTTTCCGGCATCGTAACAGCGCTGCTCGGCAAGAGTGGCCGGACCGCCGCCAAGAAGACGAGCGACAAAAAGAGTGGCAGCGAGCTCGCCGCGGAAATTGTTATGGCCGTTGCCGGGCCTATCTTCGCCGCAGCCTTTGTCCTCGGCCTCAGCATTGGGCTCGATGCACTGCTGCTTGGCGATTCGCTGATTGACGGACTGCGCACCAATACGTTGGGTACCGGATTCATCCTTGTTTGGCTGGCGGTCGGCTTTGCTGTCGCTCTCGCTATCGAATGGATCGCATCGAAGAACGTCAATATCAACCGGTTCTCATTGCACGCCGTCTATCGAAACCGTTTGATACGCGCCTATCTGGGTGCCTCTCGCCAGAGACGAGATCCGGATCTCTTCACTGGGTTCGATATCAAAGACAACGTCCGCGTCCATGAGTTATGGCCGCCGAATGCAACGCAAGGCCGCGTGAATTGCTCTTGCCTGTTCCACGTCGTCAATATCACGCTTAACGTGGTTAAGACCGCGCGGCTTGCCTGGCAAGAGCGCAAGGCAGAGTCGTTCACGGTTAGTGCCTTGCACAGCGGCAGCGCCTACAAAGGATTCCGGCTGAGTGAGGAGTACGGCGATTATCCGAATGAAGGCGGCATTTCGCTGGGCACTGCCATGGCGATATCCGGTGCGGCCGCAAGCCCCAATATGGGCTACCACTCGTCTCCCTCGATCACTTTGCTGCTCGCGTTTTTCAATGTGCGGCTTGGCTGGTGGCTCGGCAATCCCGGGAAAGAAGGCGAAGCCACCTACCAGACCGACGGCCCATCCTTTGCCGCCAAGCCGCTATTCGATGAGACGTTCGGCCTCACCACTGATGAAAATCCCTGGGTTTATCTTTCCGACGGCGGCCATTTCGAAAATCTGGGACTCTACGAGATGGTACGGCGGCGCTGCCGATTCATTCTTGCAGTCGATGCCGGGTGCGACCCGGATTTCGAATTCGCCGACCTCGGTAACGCATTGCGTAAAATTTACATCGACCTCGGCATCCGCGTCCGCTTCGATGGCCTGCAGACGTTGCGCAACCGACCATCCGACAAGGCGATGCGTCACGAATGCAAGGAGCCCGGCGACGACCCGCGCACGCGCATTCCTTACTTCGCGATCGGTACCATCGACTACAAGAGCGCCGATGGGGAGCAGTGCGAGAACGGCTACGTCCTTTATATTAAGCCGGCCTATCATGGCACCGAGGGCGCCGGGATCAGGAGCTATGCGGCGGCACATCCCGCATTCCCGCACGAGTCGACCGGTGACCAATGGTTTACTGAATCTCAGTTCGAAAGCTACCGCTCGCTCGGGTTGGACATCATGCACAGCGTTGTCGGAGGTGACGAGAAATTCGATTATGGCACTCTCCACGAAATCTTGACCGGCCTCACGTCGACCCTTCGGACGTGATGGACGCGCTAGCGGCAGGCTTTCGAAATGAGCAACGCTAAATCAATGGTTGTATTGCGCCCGGCTTTGTAGATAATACGCAGATGCTCGACCGTTCCTTGCATGAGGCGGTGCCCGCGTAACGGCAACAAAACCGCCATGAACAAAATCATGGCGGTGCGGCCAATGGGGGGTAGCATGAGTTGGCGTTGTGCGCTCGTTGGTTTGGCGGTCGTCGCAATTCCGCTTGCCATTGCAGGTTGCAACGAGCCCCAGCCCGGCACCGTCCAGGACGAGGCGCTGCGGGCGGGGCGCACGGCCAAGAGCTTCCCGGCCGCCGCCGAGAACTACTTCGCCGACATGGACGGCGGCTACAAGCGGGCGACCGATCCGAAGCTGGAACTCAGCCAGCGCGAGATCGAGGGCCGCAATACATGGATCGTGTGGACCGGCGGCAACGACCGCTTCTGGGACTACATGGCTAACAACACCTTCGGCGCGTTCGACCTGCTCAAGGTTCTCTCCTCCAACCCGAAGGTCGGCTACTGCATCGACCCGAACGAGCAGTCCTACGGCAAGGGTTACGATCCGCGCTACGACTTCGAGCATTCCGCGTTCAGCCTGCTCGATAAGCCGACCTGCGACGCCAAGGGGCTCAAGTGGTTCTGGCCCAGCCGCAGTAACCGCTTTTATTGGTACGGCCTGATCAACGAGCCTTGCTTCGAGCAAGCCAAGGGGCCCGACGAATACGGGCTATGGCTCGACGTGCGCAAAAAGGACTGCCCGCTCGATCCGTTCGACGACCCAGACAAGTATCCCGGCGTGAAGATCGGCGCGCGCGGTGTCACCGAGCCCGTCGGCTCATACTACGGCAAGCCGACCGGCATCGTCGGCCTGCGCCTGTTCCCCAATCCGGATTTCGACGCGGCCGCCAAGGAAAAATGGATGGCGGCAATCAAGAAGAATCCCGACGCCTTCTATACCGACAAGGAATTCTACAACAATAAGCACCTGATCCGCCCCTATCGCGTCGGCATGTCCTGCGGCTTCTGCCACGTCGGGCCGGCGCCGACCAATCCACCGGCCGATCCTGAAAATCCGACCTGGGCCAATCTCAACTCGAATCCGGGTGCGCAATATTTCTGGGTCGACCGGGTGTTCATCTGGAACCCGCAAGCGGCGCCGCGCAATTTCATCTTCCAGCTCTTCCACACCTCGCTGCCCGGCTCGCTCGACACGTCGTTTGTGTCGACCGACAACATCAACAATCCGCGCACGATGAACGCCGTTTACGCTTTGGCGCCGCGGCTGAAGGTCGGCGAATGGTGGAAGGAACAGCTCGCCGGCGGCGGCCGCGACAACAAGCAGTTCAACGACTATCCGCAGACCAGGGAGGCGACCAAGAATTTCACGCCGCCTGGGCTTGCGCTCGATCATGACGTCGTCTTCACGCCGCGCGTGCTCAAGGACGGCTCCGATTCGGTCGGTGCGCTCGGCGCGCTCAACCGCGTCTATCTCAATATCGGGCTGTTCAGCGAGGAGTGGCTGCTGCACTTCAACGCGCTCGTCGGCGGCAAGCGCGACACGCCGATCGAAATCAAAGTCGCCCAAAAGAATTCGGTCTACTGGCAGGCCACCGAGAACATGACGCCGGACATGGCGCTGTTCTTCCTCAAGGTGGGCGACGACAAGCTGGCCGACACGCCCTACGGCAAGGCGCATCCGCCGGACGAGGCCAAGCTCGCGCGCGGCAAGATCGTGTTCGCGGAAAACTGCGCGCGCTGTCATTCCTCGAAGCAGCCGCCCAATCTCTGCATGCTCGGCACGCCCTGCAAGGAAGGCGACATCATCGAGAACAGCGGGCCTTATTTCGACTGGATGCGCAACGAGGTGCAGAAACCCGATTTTCTGACCGACAATTTCCTGTCGACCGAACGCCGCGTCTCGATCCAGGAAATCGGCATCAACGCCTGCAGCCCGCTCGCCACCAATGCGATCCGCGGCGATATCTGGGACAACTTCTCCTCGGAAACCTACAAGCAGTTGGCGACGACGGGCCAGATCACCGTCTATAACCCGGTCGACGGCACGCCTTGGCAGTACGACATGCCGGGCGGCGGTCGCGGCTATGTCCGTCCGGCCTCGCTGATCAGCCTGTGGTCCACGGCCCCCTACCTGCAGAACAACTCTGTCGGCGTATTCAACGGCAATCCCGCGGTGGGCGATTTCGACGTCACCAATCCGTACGATCCGAAAGCCGGCCGTCTCGGGGCGTTTAGGGACGGCATCACCAAAATGCTCTGGCCGGAAAGGCGCGACAAGGACAACAAATCGACCGATTCAATCCCCGGCATCGGCGACAAGATTCCCGGGCCGAGCAAAATCCTGCGCACCACCCAGCGCAGCTATCTGGAAGTGCCGGCCGGCTATCTGCCGGGCGACCTCGACGAGATCGCCGGCTACTTCCATTCCTGGCTGCACTATCTGCTGCCTTGGATTTTCACCGAGACCGGCGACGTCCAGCTCGGCCCGATTCCGGTCGGCACCCCGGTGAGCCTGCTCGCCAACATCAACCCGCTGTCGGAGAGCCCGCACCTGACCGACCGCGTTGCGTACACGAAAAAACTGATCAGCGTCGTTTTCAAGCTCAAGGAGGATCTCAAGTCGCTGCCGAAGGACGTGAGCGATGAGGAAGCGCGCAAGGTGTTCGACAAGGACGTCCCGGCGTTGCTGTCGGTCAGCAAGTGCCCCGACTTCATCGTCAACAAGGGCCACTACTTCGGCAGCAATCTCAGCGATGACGACAAATGGGCGCTGATCGAATTTCTCAAGACCTTTTAGCCGGAGGCCGCGTAGCTGACGCCTCCGGTCCGCGCGAGGGGAGTGCCGTGAACGCCCAGACCGCCAAATACGAATATATCGTCGTCGGCTCCGGTGCGGGCGGCGGCGTGGTGGCCGCCCGGCTGGCCGAGGCCGGCCACACCGTCCTGCTATTGGAGGCGGGCGGCGACCCCAAACTCCTGCAGGGCGGCGGGCCGGTCAGCCCGGCCAGGCTGCCGGAAGACTACGAAGTGCCCAGCTTCCATCCGATGTCGACCGAAAACGAGGCGATGCGGTGGGAGTTCTTCGTCCGCCACTACACCGATCAGGCGCAGCAGGAACGCGATCCGAAATTCGTCCCGGCCGAAAACGGCATCTTCTATCCGCGCGCCGGCACGCTCGGCGGCTGCACCGCCCACGATGCCATGATCATGGTCTATCCGCACAATGCCGATTGGGACCACATTGCCGAGCTCACCGGCGATCCTTCCTGGCGCGCGCGCAATATGCGGCGCTATTTTGAGCGTCTGGAGAACTGCCGACACCGCTGGCCCTATCGGCTGCTCTATCGGCTGACCGGCTTGAACCCGACCAAGCACGGTTTCTCGGGTTGGCTCGGGGTCGAGAAAGCGCTCCCGCCGGAGTCGCTGACCGATCACGACCTGGTCAAGATGATCAAGCAGGCGGCCTGGGCCTGTTTCTGGGAGCTGGCGAGCCTGTGGGACCGCATCACCTGGTTCCTCAAATCGCTGGGTGACCCCAACGACTGGCGGCTGGTGAAGAAGAACGCCATCGGCGTGCACTACGCGCCGATCCACACCTTCAAGCACGCGCGCAACTCGACGCGCGAGTTCGTGCTCGACGTGGCGCGCCGCCATCCCGACCGGCTCAAAATCGAGCTCGACGCGCTCGCCACCGAAGTATTGTTCGACGAATCGAACCGCGCCATCGGCGTTGCTTACCTCAAGGGCGCCCGGCTCTACCGCGCGGCCTATAAGCCGAACACCGAGCCGGGCGTCCCGCACAAGGAGTATGCCTCGCGCGAAGTGATCCTTGCCGGCGGCGCCTACAATACGCCGCAGCTCCTGATGCTGTCGGGCATCGGTCCGAAGGAGCAGCTCGATCGGCACGGCATTCCGGTGCGCGTAAGCCTGCCGGGTGTCGGTAAGAACCTGCAGGACCGCTACGAGGTCGGCATCACCAACAAGCTCAGGCAGGACTGGACGATCCTGAACGGCGCCACTTTCACCCGCGACGACCCGCAGTGCCGGGAGTGGGCGCGCTGGCGCAAAGGCGTCTACACGACCAACGGCGCCGCCTTTGCGGTCATCAAGCGCTCGCTGGAAGAGCGCCCGCTGCCCGACCTCTTCGTGTTCGCGCTGATCGGAAAATTCCCCGGCTATTTCCCCGGCTATTCCAAGCTGATCGCGGACGAGAAAGATTATCTGACCTGGTGCATCCTGAAGGCCCACACCGAAAACCGCGGCGGCATTGTCGAATTGCGCTCGCGCGATCCGCGCGATCCGCCTTACGTCAATTTCCACTATTTCAAGGAAGGCACCGACAAGAACGGCGATGATCTTGCCTCGGTAGTGGCCGGCGTCAAGTTCGTGCGCACGCTGACCAAGCCCGCCATCGACGCCGGCCTGATTCTGCACGAGGAGTTGCCCGGCGCGCAGGCGCAGACCGACGAGCAATTGGCCCGGTTCGTGCAGGACAATGCCTGGGGCCATCACGCCTCCTGTACCTGCCGGATCGGCCCGGCGAGCGATCCCAACGCGGTACTCGACCATAATTTCAACGTTTATGGCGTCAGCAATTTGCGCGTCGTCGACGCCTCGGTATTCCCGCGCATCCCCGGCTTCTTCATCGTCTCCTGCGTCTACATGATTGCCGAGAAGGCAGCCGATGCCATCCTTACCGCGGCCGGCCACGCCAAGCTGTCCGACTGCATCTACGGCGGGGGCTTCTGGTGCAGACTGTGCAAGGGGGTATCGGGCGTCGCATGTTGTGCAGCGGCCGCCCTCACCGCGCTGGCGCCGGTCGGCAAGGTGCTCGCCGGGCTGGTCGGCGTACTTCTGCTCGCGCTTGTCGGCGTCGTGGGCGTGAGCTGGTTCGTTACCGAGCCACCCTCGGAAAAGCCCGAACTCGCCAGAGAGCAGCGCACCATCCAGCAGATCATCCAGGTACTGACCGGCAAGCTCGATAAGCAATATGCCGGCGGCGAATTTCTGCGCGACACCCACCCGAAGGCCAATGCCTGCGTGAAGGCCAATGTCACCATAGTCCCCAACCTGCCGCCCAATCTCGAGATCGGATTTCTGAAGGGCAAGCCCGACGGCGAAAAGACCTACAAGGCGTGGGTCAGGTTCTCCAACTCCGCCGACCACGTCACGCCCGATGCGGAGGAGGACTTTCGTGGCATGGCGATCAAGATGTTCGGCGTCGCCGGCGAGCGGTTGCCGAAACCGGGCGATGAGGACGATACCGAGGATCTGCTGTTCATCGGCAACGATGCCTTCTTTGCCGGCACCCCCCAGCATTTTCTCGATTTTTTCTCGGCTTGCGTGAAGGGCGGCGGCTCATGCGATCCGCTGCAGAACCCTTACGTGGCTTGGGATCTGCTGACACACCCGCATGGCGCCTACAACTTGCTCACCGGCCGGAAAGCCTATCCGAGCATTGCGGATATCAAGTGGTTCAGTGTGGCGCCCTTTCGGCTTGGCAAGGGCGACAAGCAGATCGTGAAATACAGCGCCTTCCCGTGCACGCAGCAGGCACAGTACGACAAGCCTGGCCGCACCTCCTATTACCTGCAGAGCCGCCTGCAGAACCTGCTCGATCCCGCCAACAACAACCATCTCTGCCTGAATCTGCAGATGCAGATCAGAAACGACCCGGCCAGCGAGCCGATCGAAAACACGCTCGTCGCCTGGAGCGACAGGACCTCGCCCTGGTTCAAGGTGGCGACCGTCGACATCTATCCGCAGATTTTCATTAGTACCGCGCAACAGGAGTTCTGCGAGCGCCTGACCTTCAATCCCTGGCACGGGTTGAAGGTGCACATGCCGATCGGCGGCATCAACCGTGCGCGCCGCGACGTGATGGAGGCCATGCAGGACGTGCGGCTGAAGGCCGAGGGCCTCACCCGTTTCGGCCCGCACGAGCTGACCGGCAACGAGAATTTCAATTGATGGAATGCCGTTTGCGCCTTGATTCGTCACACTGAAAGTCTGGCCGAAAAAGAAACGCTTGAAATCAACGCCTACCTATCGGCGTTCCCCGCGCGCGGCGCAGCACCATAGCGCGTCAAGACGCGCGTAAACGCGCTTATGGTGATGCGCCGCAGACGCGGGGTCCCGGTTCGCCTTGATCAACCGGGGTCCCGGGCCTTCGCCCGCCGAAGGATTCAAATTCACCGTCGTTATCGCAAATGCTTCGGCCCGCAGGCGGGTCTGCAGCGCCATAGCGCGTCGAAGACGCGCGTAAACGCGCTTATGGTTTCACGCTGCGCTGCGCCCGGGACACGAGCCCGCAAACACTCACTCTTTTTCGGCCAGGCTCTGAGGAGCGAGCGTAGCGAGCCTCGAAGGGTGACGGCCCGGCTCCCCGTTCATCCTTCGAGGCTCGGCGCTACGCGCCAAGCACCTCAGGATGACGGAGGCAGGCCTACCGCGCGCCCTTGCCGCCGTGCTCCAGAATCCCCGCCAGCATCGCCATCCGCACCAGGTCGGACAGGCTGTTGGCTGCCATCTTGGTCATCAGGTTGGCGCGATAGATCTCGACCGTGCGCGGGCTGATGCCGAGATCGAAGGCGATCACCTTGTTGGCCTTGCCCGCCACCAGACCTTCCAGCACCTGCCGCTCGCGGTTCGACAGTCCGGCGAGCTTGTCGTGAATTTCGGTGAGCTCGGCGTTGCGCTGCGCGGTGTCGGCGGTGCGGGTGAGCGAGGCGCGCACCGCCTCGAGCAGCGTATCGTCGTCGAACGGCTTTTCGATGAAATCGACGGCGCCGATCTTCATGGCTTCGACCGCCAGCGCGATGTCGCCGTGGCCGGTGATCACGATCACCGGAATGTCGGTGCCGGATTCCTTCACCTTGCGCAGCAGGTCGATGCCGGTGATCTCCGGCATGCGCACGTCCGTGATGATGCAGCCCGCGCCGATTTCCGGCAGCACGGCAAGGAACGATTTGGCGCTGTCGAAACCGCGCACAGTCATGCCGGCGGTCTTGAGCAAGAATTCGAGCGACTGCCGCACGGCCTCGTCGTCGTCGACCACGTAGATGACCGGCTCAGGCTGCATCGTCGACATCCCCTTCGTTTACCGCGGCCAGCGTGAAATGGAAGATCGTGCCGCCGCCCGGGTTGGGCTCCACCCAGATGCGGCCGCCGTGCGCTTCGACGATGGTGCGCGAGATCGACAGGCCCACGCCCATGCCATGTCGCTTGGTGGTGATGAAGGGCTGGAACAGCTGCTCGGCCACCTCCGGCTCAATCCCCGAGCCCGTGTCGGCCACGCTCACCCGCACGTGACTGTCGCCGGCCGGCATCACCGACACCGCCAGGTCGCGCGCACTGGTCGCCTCCATGGCGTCCATCGCGTTGCGGATCAGGTTGAGCAGCACCTGCTGGACCTGCACGCGGTCGGCCAGCACCATTCCGACGCTGGGATCGAACTGAAAAGTGACGCGAATGCCGCGGTCCTTGACGCCGACCAACGCCAGCGCGCTCGCTTCTTCCACCAGCTTGGTGATGTTTTCCACCCGCCGCTCGCTCTCGCCGCGCGACACGAAATCGCGCAGGCGACGGATGATCTGGCCGGCGCGCATGGCCTGATCGGCGGCCTTGTCGAGCGCGTCGCGCATCATGACGGCGCGCTCGTCGGCGCCGTCGGCGATCAGCCGGCGCGAGCCCTTCAGATAATTGGAAATCGCCGACAGCGGCTGGTTGAGCTCGTGCGCCAGGGTCGAGGCCATCTCGCCCATGGCGGTCAGCCGCGAGATATGCACCAGCTCCGACTGCAGCTCCTGCAGCCGCGCCTCGGTCTTCTGCCGCTCGGTCAGATCGCGAATGAAGCCGGTGAAGAAGCGCTGCGCACCCGAGCGCATTTCGCCGACCGCGAGCTCCATCGGAAATGTCGAGCCATCCTTGCGCTGGCCGACCACCACGCGGCCGATGCCGATGATGCGGCGCTCGCCCGTCGTCAGGTAGCGCTGCAAATAGCCGTCATGGGCGTCGCGATAGGGGGACGGCATCAGGATCTTCACGTTCTGGCCGATGGCGTCGGCGGCGCGGTAGCCGAACAGCCGCTCGGCCGCGCTGCTGAAGGATTGCATGAGACCGCGCTCGTCGATGACGATCATCGCCTCCGGCACGGTGTCGAGAATCGATTGCAGATGCGCTTGTTGCGCCCGCGCCTCGCGCGTCAATTGGTTGGAGCGTAACCGGCCGCGATGCAAGAGCTCGCCGCCCCATGACACGCCGATGCCGATGAGGACGAAAGCAGCGGTATTGATGAAAACGGGGGCCGACAAGGGCGGTGCGTCGGATACCAATTCAAGTGCCGACGCGACGCTCAGCACCGTCGCGAGCAGGCCCGTCCACAGTCCGCCGATCCAGGCGGAAAACAGCACGGCCGGGATGAAATAGAGGAACAGCGTTTGCCCGGGCAGCTGCGGCGCCAGCGCTTCGCGCACCGACCAGGACACCGCCACCAGCGCGATGGCCGTAGCAAAGCGCGCCATGGCGGCGTGCTCGAGCTTGTCGAAAAATGTCGACTTTTCAATGAGTTCTTTCATAGGTCCGGTACGCTAGTGCGACCCCGTCCCGCACGCCTCCGGGAAAACCCCTATGGAGATTATCTGAATTTCGGTCATGAACTTCCAGGGGTATCCACTGATCATCGAATTTTTGGAGAGGCGGCCATGCTCAGCCAGACGATGATCACCCGGACTTCCCCGCGCCAGTCGACCGTTGTTCGGCCCGTTCCGGCCGGCTCGACTTCCCTCGGCTCCTCCATCGAGATGATGGGCGCGCCGATGCCGTTTGCGCGCAATGCCGAGATCTACGGCGAGAACGAGCCGGCCGATTATCTCTACAAGGTCCTCAGCGGCGCGGTGCGCACCTACAAGGTGCTCAACGACGGCCGCCGCCAGATCGGCTCCTTCTACCTGCCGGGCGACATTTTCGGCCTCGAAGTCGGTGACGAGCACAGCTTCTCGGCCGAGGCGGTGGTGGACTGCAAGGTTGTGGTGATCAAGCGCAGCGCGCTGGTTTCGCTCGCCGGGCGCGACACCGACGTCGCCCGCCAGCTCTGGACCATGGCCGCCGGCGAACTGCAGCGCGCGCAGGACCACATCATGCTGCTGATCAAGACCGCGCAGGAGCGCGTGGCGGGTTTCCTGGTGGAAATGTCGGTGCGCAATGCCGGCGCCAGCGAAGTCGATCTGCCGATGTCGCGTCAGGACATCGCCGACTATCTCGGCCTCACCATCGAGACCGTGTCGCGCACGCTCACCCAGCTCGAGAATTCCGGCGCCATCGCGGTGCCGACCTCCCGTCGCATCGTCCTCCGCAGCCGTGGGGCCTTGAACAGGCTGAACGGCTGAGAAAAACCGAACGTCGTCCTCCCCGACCGAGTTCGGTTTTACACTGCCCCGGCATCCCCCATGCCGGGGTTTTTTTCTTTGAGCTGTGACCCAAACGCGCGGCAATTTTGGTGCGTTGTTGGCTTTCCTCCGAAAGGCTAGGCTGTTTCCGGAGCGGGTAGCGGCGGGGGTCTGTCATGACGAGCTTCGACGGGGTCGTGATCGGCGCCGGCCACAATGGTCTGACGCTCGCCGCCTACCTCGCGCGCGTCGGCTTGAAGATCGCCGTGCTTGAGCGCAATGCGCGCATCGGCGGCGGCTGCAGCACCGAGGAGCGCGCGCTGCCCGGCTTCCGGCTCAATCTGCATTCCAGCTTCTTTATCGGCATCCGCTATTGTCCGCTCATCACGGACCTTGAGCTCTACCGTTACGGCTTTTCCTATGTCGAGCCGCCCGTGCAGCAGGGCGCGGTGTTCGACGACGGCACCTGCGTCGTCATCCACAAGGATATCGACAGGACCTGCGCCTCGCTCGCGCGCTTTTCCAAGCGAGACGCCGACAGCTTCCGCGCGCTCTGGCACACCTACTGCATCGAGATGCGGCCGCTGCTGGCCTCGCTGCTCTACAACGCGCCGCTGCCGCGCGAGGAACTTGCCGACCGGTTGAGTGGGCCGCAGGCTAAGGAGCTGCTCGCACACGCCCAGCACGACCTGTTCAGCGTGGTGCGCAAGCATTTCGTCGACGAGCGCATCCGAACGCTGTTCACCTCGCTCATGCATGTCATCACCACCGAAAACGTGCCGGGCGCCGGCATCGTGTTTCCGGCGATCTTTTCCAATATCGCCAGTCTCGGCCTGCCGGTCGGCGGCTCGGTCGCACTGGTCAATGCGCTGGCACGCGCCGTCGAAGCCGGCGGCGGTGAGGTCGTCGCCGGCGCCGAGGTCAAGGAGATTAAGATCGAGCGCGGCCGTGCTACCGGCGTAAAGCTTGCCGACGGCCGCTTTGTCGGGGCGACAAAATTCGTCGCCAGCGCCATCGATTTTCCGACCACCGTGCAAATGGCCGGCGAGGAGTTGTTCCCGGCCCCGGTGCGTGAAAAAGCCAAGGCTTGGCATTGGGGCAGCCACAGCCTGGTCACGCTGCATCTGGCGCTCAAGTATGCGCCGGCCTACCGCGCCGAAGCTTTCGATCCCGACATCGCGCGCGCCTACAACATGTTCTTCGGCATGAACAATATCGACGACGTGGCCTCAACCTTCGCCGACTGCGCCGCCAAGAAATTCCCGCGGGTCCTGCACGGCAATGGCGCCTGCAACAGCCAGTTCGACCCGACCTACGCCCCGGACGGCGGGCACGTGGCGTTCTGGTGGCCGTTCGCACCCTACGCGTTGCAGGAAGGCCCGCAGGGCTGGGAGCGGCACCGTAAGGACTATACCGAGCTGCTGCTGTCGGTGTGGCGCCAATACGCCTCCAATCTCGACGACCGCAACGTGCTCGGCAGCTATTTGTACACGCCGCTCGATATCGAGAGGCTCAACGCGAATATGCGACAGGGCGCCGTGCGCATGGGTGCCTACGTACCGGACCAGCTCGGCATCAACCGGCCGCACCCGCTGCTGCCCGGTTCGCGCACCCCGGTGCAGGGCCTTTATCTCTGCGGGTCGTCCTCGGGCAATGGCGGCGGCATCAACGGGGCGCCCGGTTATATCGCGGCCAACGCCATCGCGGACGATCTGCGCCTGAAGCGCCCCTGGACCCCGGTTCCATTGCCGGAATGGAAGCATTGATGCGCCCTTGACTTGAATCAACGGCACGTCCGGCGCCCTGTGGTTCCATGGCA